>Ga0209262_10001134_pt1 | contig 11228 bp, 8 predicted proteins | sample Lowcelwee11metaG_FD_187171 | JGI IMG/M metagenome (GOLD analysis project Ga0209262, IMG submission 187171) | Freshwater pond sediment microbial communities from the University of Edinburgh, under environmental carbon perturbations - Low... | ecosystem: Environmental > Aquatic > Freshwater > Pond...
AATTGCCTTCAATTAAATACCTGGCTGAAATGATGAATTATCCGGGGGTAATTTATAATGACCCGGAGGTTATGAAGAAGCTTGAGATTGCAAAGAGAATGAAAAAACCTGTCGATGGCCATGCTCCGGGACTTACAGGAGACTCTTTGAAAAAATATATTTCAGCCGGGATAGTAACCGATCATGAATGTACCACGATAGAGGAAGCAAGAGAAAAGATATTACTTGGAATGATGATCCTGATCAGGGAGGGAAGTGCAGCCAGAAACCTGGACGAACTCAAGGAACTTTATAAAACTGATCCGGAAAAAATAATGCTCTGCAGTGATGATCTCCACCCTGAGATGCTTATGAATCGGCATATTAATAAACTTGTGGCGAAGCTTATATCAGAAGGATATGATTTATTTGATGTGATAAGGAGCTGTACCTTAAATCCTGCGGTACACTATAATCTGGAATGCGGATTATTGAAACCTGGCGATCAGGCCGATTTTATTATTACGGATGATTACCATAAGATGGATATAACTGAAACATGGATAGACGGCGTAAAAGTATTCGATAATGATAAGGTTCTGTTTGACTATACCGGAGCAACTGCTATAAATAATTTCAAAACTTCAGAAATTAAAATACAAGATTTAGCTGTAATAGCAGATGGCCGGAAACTGAAGGTTATTGAAGCATTCGACGGCGATCTGAAAACCAGTGAAAAAACTGTTGCTGTAAACAGAGGTGAGCATGTCAGAGTAAATCTCGGTTCTGATATTCTTAAAATAGTGGTCAAAGACCGTTATAGAAACCTGCCTGTGGCGGTCGGATTTATAAAAGGATTCGGACTTAAATCAGGTGCGTTTGCAAGTTCTGTTGCTCACGACAGCCATAATATCATATCCGTTGGGACCACAGATTATGATATTGTAAATGCAGTGAATGAAGTAATAAAGATGAAAGGAGGGCTGGCTGTTGCCGACGGGAACTATATAAGTTCACTCTCCCTTCCTGTTGCAGGAATTATGTCAGATCAACCTGTGGAGGAAGTTGCTTCTGCATATGAACAACTTTCAGAAAAAGTCAGATCATGCGGTTGCAAAATGTCAGCCCCCTTTATGACCCTTTCATTTATGGCTTTACTGGTAATTCCGGAATTAAAATTAAGTGACCAGGGATTGTTCAGCGTCAGGGAATTTAAAATTGTGCCACTGTTTGAGGATTGACGCTTTATGGTTCAACGATTCTCCGCCGGGGGGCAATGAAAAAGGGGGTGTTAAGACCAGCCATGGATTTATTATATTTGTCCGGATAGTAATAGAATGTCATTAATTCAGAACTATAAGGACATAATTTCTGCTCTTCCCGACAGACCGGGGGTTTACCAGTTTATTGACTCATACGGAAAAATTATCTACATAGGTAAAGCCAGAAACCTCAGGAAAAGGGTAACCTCTTACTTTGCTAAAAACCAGACAGGCAAAACTACGGTGATGCTTAAAAGGGCAGAAGATATCAGGCATATGGTGGTCGACAACGAATCGGATGCTTTATTGCTTGAGAACAACCTCATTAAAAAACACCAGCCCCGTTACAACATACTACTGAAGGATGATAAGACATTTCCATGGATCTGCATTAAAAACGAACCCTATCCCAGGGTTTTCAGTACAAGGAATGTGGTAAAGGACGGGTCGCAGTATTTCGGACCATATACATCGGGCCTGATGGTAAAAACTCTTCTTACTCTTATCAGGCAGCTTTACAAATTAAGGACATGTAATTATAGTCTTACCGCATCAAATATTGCAGGCGGTAAATTCAAATCATGCCTCGAATTCCATATTGGTAACTGCAAAGCACCATGCATAGGGAATCAGGAACAATCTGAATATGATGAAACCATCGCTCAGATAAAAGATATACTGAAGGGGCACATCCTGACCGTTACAACACATCTGAAACAAAAGATGGCAGAATTTTCAGCTGACCTTCGGTTTGAGGAAGCCCAGATCCTTAAGGAAAAGATCGAGATCCTGTCAAGGTTCAGGAGCCGCTCAGCCATTGTAAGCAACACAATAAAAAATATTGATGTCTTTGCCTTTGCCCAGGATGACGACAGATGTTATGTAAACTACTTGAAAGTTGTTGAAGGGGCTGTAGTACAGGCATTTACCCTTGAGATGAGATCAAGGGTCGATGAAGAGAATGCATTCCTTTTAGGATTTGCCATTACGGAAATCAGGCAACGCTATTCAAGCGATTCTCCTGAAATTATAGTCCCGTTCAATCCTGATATTCAATTAGAAAAAATCAAATATACAATTCCAAAAATTGGAGAAAAACTAAAGCTTCTTGAGCTGGCCGAAAGAAATGCAATCTACTACAAACTGGAACAAAAAAAGAGACTGCTTGAGCACAAGCCTGAAGCAAGAACAGGGAAGAATCTTGAAAAAGTTAAGAACGATCTTCATATGCCGGTCCTGCCTGTTCATATAGAATGCTTTGACAATTCAAACATCATGGGGTCAAATCCTGTAGCCGCATGTGTTGTATTCAGGAATGGCCGGCCCAGCAAAAAGGATTACAGGCATTTCAATATAAAAACAGTAACGGGTCCCGACGACTTTTCCTCGATGGAAGAGGTAATTTACAGGCGGTACAAAAGAATGCTGGAGGAAAAGAATCCGGTTCCTCAGCTTGTCGTAATCGACGGTGGGAAAGGACAACTCTCCTCAGCCATGAAAAGCATCGAAAAGCTTGGATTGAGAGAAACAATTACAGTGATAGGGATAGCAAAGAAACTTGAAGAAATATATTTCCCCGGCGACTCGGTTCCTATATATCTCGATAAAAATTCTTACAGTCTGAAACTTATACAGCAGATGAGAAACGAAGCCCACAGATTCGGCATAAATTTTCACCGCGACAAGCGTTCTTCAGAAATGACTTCATCCGGACTTGATAAAATAAAAGGTATCGGACCCAAGACAAAGGAGGTTCTGCTGAAAAGGTTTGATTCACCAGAAAAAATCCGGGAAACAACTCTGAGTGAACTTGAAAAACTTGTTGGTAAAAGCAAAGCATCAATTCTGACGAAATTCTTCAAAAATTAGCGCTGGAGCATATATTGAGCATAACTACACTAACATGTTATTAAGTGTCTCATATACACTTACATAAATACAATTGTCATATGGCTAAACTCGCTGAGAATTGAATATTTATTTATATGCCGGGAGGAGGTAAGAAATTTTACAGTTTAAAGAAGGAAACAGGGGAATATTCATACCCCCTTTTAATTCCCCCTGGAAGGGGGAACTGAAAACCAGAACATAAAAGAAGATTTTATTCACCCCTAAAAGAACTCTGTAAGTTCCAGTGGTTTTTCTCCCCCCTCTGGGGGGAGATGTCGCGAAGCGACAGAGGGGGATCCATGATATTAAAAAGTAATCTCTGGGGGGAAATGTCGCGAAGCGACAGAGGGGGTTTTGTCTCTTTAAGAAATCATAGATTAATATTCAGAACCCTGCCCAGCTCGATCGCAATCTTCACGGAGCCATTAGTCAGGAGAACCTGCATCCCCGTTTTTTTTGCAGCCACTACATTTTCTTCAATGTCATCGATATAAACAGACTCTTCTGGTTTCAGATCGTATTTATTCAGTATATTCCTGTAAATTCTGATATCGGGTTTCGAAAGCTTTACTTCTGCTGATATAATACCGCCGTCAAAATATCTGAAGAAATAATAATCGTTTTTAACCTCTTCAAAGCTGTCAAGCGGAAAGTTCGAAAGGTAAAACAGGCGAAAACCATGTTTTTTAAGCTCAGGGAGGAGCCTTACATTATCATCAAGGGGAAACATTATATCTGTCCTGAAATTGAAAACAAGGGCTATTTCCTCCCTGTTAAGGGCAGATTTCAGGGCTATTGAATCGATAGCTTCAGGAACGGTGATGTCTCCGTTGTCTAACTTCTTCCACTCTTCACTGCGAAAAATGTCGTTGATGATCGTGTTACGAATATTTGAAGGATAGTTTTTCTTCTTCAGATATTCTGAAGGGACAAAGCTGATAAGAACATTTCCGAGATCAAAAATTACGTTTTTGATCATATCAGTTGTTTTTCATACTTATGGGCTGTCCTGTTGCCTCCAGCACATTCCACCATAATTCTCCTTCAATATCAATTTTTTTCCTCTTGGCTACAGCCATCGAGATTGGGATCAGTGTAAATTCATAATTCCAGTAACCGATTACGAAATCAGTTTTCCCTGCTAATGCTGCATGGACTGCATTTTGAGCAAGCAGGTTACAGAATTTACTATCATTTGCATTTGCCGGAGCGCTCCTGATGATATAACTGGGATCGATGTATTTAATCGAATGCGGAAAACCTTTGGCATTAAATTCCTCCCTTATCTTTTCCTTGAGATAGATTCCGATATCTTTATGCTTTATATTTCCTGAAGCGTCGCGTTCGGCATTTTCAGTATCAAAGAAATCCTGGCCCGCACCCTCTGCCACTACTATCATGGCATGATGCCTCTCCTCAAGGCGCTTCCGAAGTATTTTCAGAAACCCTTTTGGTCCGTAAAGATCAAAGGATATTTCGGGTATAAGGACAAAATTAACTTCCTGAATCGCAAGAGCGGCGCTGGCTGCAATGAATCCTGAATCGCGGCCCATCAGCTTTACCATTGCAATACCATTGTTTGCACCATGAGCTTCGTTATGGGCATTCCTGATTATATCGTTGGCAATTGAAAATGCAGTTTCAAATCCAAATGATTTATGAATCAGATCAATATCATTATCAATTGTTTTAGGTATACCGGCCACTGAGATTCTGAGCTTTCGCTTTTCAATCTCCTGGTAAATTGCATGTGCCCCCCGAAGAGTACCGTCACCGCCGATACAAAACAGAACATTAATATTGAGTATTTCAAGTGTATCAACCATCTTTTCAACATCCTGGTTTCCTCTTGAGGTCCCAAGGAAAGTTCCCCCCGACTGATAAATGTCACTTACCATCGGAGCAGTAAGCTCAATTACCGGATGGTTATATTTTGAAATCAGTCCTTCATAGCCATATTTAATCCCCAGTATACGGGTGATCCCATATCTGTAAACAAGCTGATTTACGAGTGCCCGTATTACATTATTAACACCGGGGCATAATCCGCCGCAGGTCACAATTGCAACTTTTGTTTTTGCAGGTTCGAAAAATATATTTTCTTTCGGACCCGCTTTTTCAAACGAAACCGGAGTCTCACCACTCTCTTTGTACCTGTTAAAATCGTCAAGAGATACTTCATAAAGAATCCTTTCATTATCATTAACGAATTTGTAAACAGGACTATCTTCCCTCTGGGAAACCTTAAGAGGAGAGACAACACTACCTTTACCTAAAGCAGTGACAATTAAATCCTCGTACTTCATTATCTAGGGTTTGAGTTATAACTTAACCAACGTGAGGAAAGCATACTTTAATACATTCCAAAAATAACTAAAAAAATTAAGGAGGATTGTTTAAACAGCAGTATTTTATTGTATTTACCTTAATGATACTTTGTGAAGCACTTTGTAGTCCTTTGTAATTTAAGATTTTATGCTTAACAACAAAGTAGCACTAAGTACTCACGAAGGTTCACAAAGGACTTTTTAGAAAGTCCCCGATACAAAAACTTTAATAGTTCAGATTAATTACCAGAAATAGGATCATTAAATAGTCAGGGTGCAGAAAACAGCAATCAGTTTGGCTGGATGATTTGCTTTATTCTTCCTATTTGTCCGTTTTCAAGTCTTACTTTTATGCCGTGAGGGTGAACGGGAGCTGTTGTTAGAACTTCTTTAACTTTGCCGCCTGTTAGCTTTCCGGTACGTTTATCCTCAGCAAGCTCTACCATTACATCAATACCTGGCCGGATATTTACTCTGCGTGTTCCTTCCATTGTCTCGTCTTTATAAGATGCGAAAAAGCTACGATCCTGAAATTAAAATAAAGGATACAATGATAGGAAATATTATTTCAATAAAATATGAAATAAAGGAAAAAAATTGATCAATCAGGCTTCAGCATTTACTAATAGGCACCTTTAACCCTCGTATTTATTTTGTAGAAACCTTTGCTGGCTGTTATGAAAAGTGTTTTTCTGTTTTTTTCCCCGAAACAGACATTTGCTGTCCACGATTCAGGTACTTGGATATTACCGATTTTTTTTCCGGTTTTATCGAAAATAGTTACCCCTTTTCCGGTAAGATAGATATTTCCTTCGGTGTCGATTGTCATTCCGTCGGAGCCGAGTTCGCAGAATAGCTTTTTATTATCAAGTGTTCCGTCAGGGTTTATGGAATAGGACCATGTTTTATTACCTCCAATATCTGCGATATATATTGTTTTTCCATCAGGCGTTCCGATAATTCCGTTAGGCTGAACCATATCTTCAACAACACGCTTCAATACCTTGCGATCGGCGCTCAGGAAATAGACACATTGTTTTTCCTGTGGCATAACTGTGTGGTTCCACCAGGGTCTTTTATAAAAAGGATCAGTAAAATAAATGCTTCCGTCCGTGGTAACCCAAACATCGTTAGGACCATTAAAAAGCTTCCCGTTATATTCATTAATAACGACCTCAACACTCTTATCGGAACTAATGCGCCATAGTTCATTCTGTTCATCGGCACATGACCACAGATTCCCTTTATTATCGAAAAACAAGCCATTCGACCTGCCGGAAGGCTGCATGAAAGTCGACAGGCCTCCTTTTTTACTCCAGATCATTATCCTGTCGTTTGGCTGATCGGTGAAATACACATTCCCGGCTTTATCGGGAGCAGGGCCTTCCGTAAACGCAAAATCACCGGCAAGTTTCACAAGTTCAGCCCCCGGTTTAAGGATTGAAGACAGATCTGAATCCTGAGATATTATTGATATCGGGAATAGTGTTATTATCACCAGCAATGTAATTATTGATCTCATATTTAACTATATTTTGTATGATCGTATGGGCGTAGCATGCTACGCCCATACAATCTATGCAATCTGAATTTTCTTAATACGATCAATGTAATTATCTATCTGTTCCGGTTTTTCAAATCCGATTATTATCATGTCGACGGTACCCAGTCCAAGAACAAATTTCAGCGATTCATCAATCTTTACCGTATCATCTTTCAGCTTGCCTCCGCCAATCAGCTTCATTGCTATCACCCCTTTTCCGGATTTATGGAATTTTTCAATAACAGGAACAACAAGAGCCGGATCGCGCTGATCCATGGCTTCACCAAAGGGGTTTATGCGAACATGGATAACATCGACCCACGGGTGTTCGGAAGCTACATTAAGAGCATCAAAGGAATGGACTGAAACTCCATGTGCGTTGATGATCTTTTTGGCTTTAAGATTTTCGAGACCGTCCATAAATCTTTTCTGCTCATCGCTCCACTCCCCGTTTGTCATGCAGTGCAATTGTACGAGATCGATATAGTCGGTATTCAGTTCTTTACGGAACCGGTCGACGACTACTGCAGAATCAGGACGTTCCTGTTCGGGGATTCCTCCTGCTGTAACCCACATTTTGGTTCCAATAAAATAGTTTTCCCGCGGGATGCCCCTGAGAGCGTCTTTTGTGAAAGGATGGGTACCATAGCTGTCGGCACAGTCAAAATACCTTATGCCCCTGTCGTATGCTGCTTTAATAACCGATTCAGCAACACCTGTCCGGGTAATGTTTGAAGACCGGTTATAGCCGCTGTAGCCTGTTCCCATTCCGAGAAGGGTGGTTTTTATGCCTGTTTTTCCAAGGGTCACAGTTTTGAGCGGATCAAACATTTCCGGCCGGCTAACCGGAGGAATTGCGCTGATTGCATTACCTATCAGCACTGTTCCGGCACCTGCTGCAATAGTTGCCATGAATTGTCTGCGGGTAAGATCTCTTTTTCCCATAATTCTGTGTGTATAAATGTAATTTCCTATCAGGTAACAAAATAAGTAAAATTTATGTTCAAATTCTTCATTCGGATTCTTTTATTGAAGAATACTGACCCTGATACCGGAAGGATTTTTCGCATCATGATAAATCCGGTTTGTTGCCTTCTGAAAATCGCTGTCGGAACATTTATAAATATTGACAAATTTCTGCGGATTCCTGTCAACCAGAGGGAACCATGAATTCTGAACCTGGACCATTATCCTGTGGCCTTTTTTAAAAGTATGCGCCACATCAGGGATCTCATATTTTACTTCTGTAATCTTTCCGGGAACAAAAGGCTCGGGCTTCTCAAAGCTGTTACGGTATTTTCCCCTGAATACTTCACCGCGGACGAGCATCTGATATCCTCCAAGAGGGTATTTAAGATCCGGATCCTCTGCCTTTGTATCCGGCGGAAATACATCAATCAGCTTGACAACATAATCAGCATCAGTTCCGGTTGTCGAAACAAAAAGATCTGCAGTCAGCGGACCTGTAAGCGTAATGTCCTCCGTTAAAACAGCCGTCTGATAAACCATAACATCTGGCCGGCGCGATGCAAACCTTTGATCGTCTGTCATATATGTATCAGTCCTGCTTGTGTGAACATCCTCGGTATAAGGAACAGGATTCATGGGATCCGAAACATATTCATCAAAGCTTGTTTTAACTGCCGGAGCTTCAAATGAAGCAATTTCTCCCGGCTGAAAAAAGAGCTTCTTTTCAATTATATTTTTCGGAGGCCATGTTTCAAAATTCCTCCATTTATTGGAGCCTGTTACGAAAATTGCAGCCTCAGGAATTTCTGGTTTTCCTTCCCCTTTAAGGTAATAATTAAAGAAGGTTTCTTCCTGAACTGCATATACATCATTTGCATCCATTCCCCAGTAAATATTTCCGAGGTTTTTACCTTCCCCGAAAGCCCACTGGCCATGAGACCACGGACCCATAACAAGATAATTCCTTGTGTCAGGAGGATTTTGGGTTTCAATAGCTTCATAAGTGTTAAGGGCTCCGTAAAGATCTTCAGCATCAAACCAGCCGCCTACCGTCATTACTGCAGGCGAAACATTTTTAAGATACTGACGGGGGTCGCGGGCTTTCCAGAAATCATCATAATCGGGATGTGAAAATGCGTCATTCCAGAACTTAATGCTGTCACCGAAATACTTTTGGGAAATATTTTTTACTGCGCCAAGCGACAGGAAGAATTCATAATTATCGGGAACAGGATATCTGAATCCCTGATTCCCTTTTCTTGTCGGCTCTTTGCGGGGCCTGCCGTTGCTGTAATAAAAGTTAAAGCAGTCCTGAAGGAAAAATGCGCCATTATGGTGAAAATCGTCACCGATGAACCATGCTGTGACAGGTGCCTGAGGAGAGACGGCCTTAACTGCCGGATGTGCATCTATAATTCCCATCGTTGAATAAAAGCCGGGGTAAGATATTCCGAAAATTCCGACGTTGCCATTATTGTTTTCCACATTCTTTATCAGCCAGTCAACTGTGTCCCAGGTATCAGTTGTTTCATCAATATCCTTATTGTCTTTTTTTAATGGAATAATGGGGCGAATATCCTCGAACTGGCCCTCACTCATATATTTTCCCCGTACGTCCTGGAAAACCATTATGTATTCCTCCTCAGTGTACCTGGAGTAAAGCTGCATAAAGAAGTTAAAATTTTCGGGTCCCCCGGGCTCGATGTTGTATGGTGTCCGGTTAAGCAGAATGGGATGTTTTACCTGGTTGTTTTTAGGGGTATAAACTGATGTAAACAATCTTACTCCGTCACGCATTGTAATATAAACTTCTTTTTTATCATACCGTTTTTTAAGGCCTTCAGTGCTGTTGGGAGCTGCTGCAACAGGTTCTCTCCCGAAGGTTATGTCGAGTTTAACTCCCGCCTGTTCAAGATTTCCAGCTATTTCAGTATATGAGGCATTTACCTTTCCGGTATATTTAAAACCCGCACCTGCATGACTAAATGAAAAATCAGGATAGGTGAAGGATGTTGCTGTTGAAGCTACTCCAAATGCACCCTGATCAGGGCTATCCCATGTTGAGGAATATCCTTTATCGTCGGCCTTGACATGGATTGTAAGACGCAGGGTAATATCACCTATTTCTGCCTTTCCGTACCAGTCGCCCTCAATTGTTTGGGCTCTGATGGAAATAGGTATAAAATACAGAAGACCAAGTAATAAGACGAACACTTTTAAATAAGGTGGTTTTGTTTTCATTTTATGGTGTTTTTAGGTTGAACGGTTTGCTGTTTAAGTCCCAGCTTATGGATTATATCGCCGGGTGCAACTGGTTTCCCTTTTTTAGTTGCTGCAGTTGTTATAATGGCTTTTACAACCAGCTTGTTATCAGGAAACCTGAAGATATCCTGAAGAAAAACGATCCTCACATTTCCCTTCATGAGAATATTGGTTTTTACATCAAATTTGTCACAGCTCCTGAGAGGATATTTATAATCAATCTCAACCCTTGTGACGATCAGATCAATTCCCTCTTCATGGAGCTGTGCAAAGCTGATCCCTTTTGACACAAGGAATATGTGCCGTGCGTGCTCAAGGTAATGCTGATAGTTTGCATTGTTTACCACTCCCTGTAAATCGCATTCATAGTCACGCACTGCAAATTCAACACTGTGAATGTATCCTGGTTCCTGCATGGAATTTTATTTTAGTTGTCTTATTCGGCATTACTTTCAGCAAAGTTCATGTTTTAAAGTTTATAAACCTGTTTTTATCAGAAAGAATTTGGATTCGAGTGGTTTAATGATATTCTCAGAATCCGGAACAATAATTCCTGTAACATCAGCACAGGAAATATTCAGCTGGTTTCCTGTAAGCCCGTTCTTAAGATTAAGAAGAGCCTCTTTTCCTCCGGTTTCACGGAGATGGACAAGAATTGTCTTTCCGTCATCCGATGGACGGGCACTTATCAGTAACACATTCGCCGGCCATCCTTCTATAAAGGAACCCTCTGCTTTATTATCCCCGGTACCTTGCCCCGGAAGGATCCTTGTCAGGAAAGGTACTCTCGATCCCCAGCCGAACTGCGACGCAAAGGTGCCTGAAATATCATCCGAAGTTGTCAGATAATATGTCCAGGTATGGCCTCCCCTCTGATCGGCATTGAAATTCGTGACCCAGTAATTATTCATCGGCCATGAAAAAATATGAGTGCTCTGCGGCATTGCACCTGCCCGGTAACGCCCTGTATTAATAGCTCCGAACTGCATCAGGGGC
>Ga0209262_10001135_pt1 | contig 11224 bp, 5 predicted proteins | sample Lowcelwee11metaG_FD_187171 | JGI IMG/M metagenome (GOLD analysis project Ga0209262, IMG submission 187171) | Freshwater pond sediment microbial communities from the University of Edinburgh, under environmental carbon perturbations - Low... | ecosystem: Environmental > Aquatic > Freshwater > Pond...
TCATCGTCCATCGCGCGGGCAACGCAATCGTGCCGAGCAGCAACAGGTTGTTCAGCTCCTGGTAGTGGATGTCGTAGTCCGCGAGCCCGACGAACGTGAGGCCCTGGCGAAAGTAGCGGACCTCGGTGCCGACGGCCTGCCGGTCCGTCAGTCCGAAATAGTCCTGCGAGATACCGTAAAGCGACAGGTCCCAGCCGCCGGCAAACGTGCCGAAGTCGGCCGACAGCGCATAGAAATTCCGGTCCGTCGTGGGTCCTTCGCGCGTGGACTCGACCGGGTAGCCAAATCGCGCATTCAATCGGACGCGGGGCCGCAGCTGGTAGCCGGCATACAGGCCGTCGAACGTGCCGAGCAGCCCGCCGGAGCTGCCGGACTGGCGGCCGCCGCGCAGGGTCCAGTCGAGATCGTGGTCGTTGACCTCGGCGAACAGCAGCGAGACTCGCGACTGGTTGCCCGGACCGTCTTCGAGCATGTCGAGCGCATAGCCCCCGCTCACCCGGCTGGCGAAATCGAAGCGTTCGCCACGACGCCGCGCCGAAAGCGCCACGTCGTTCAGCAGTGCGTTCTGCGTCGTCTGGTCGCTCGAGGCCGTGCCGTTGTCGAAACTGGAGTCGTCGCGCCGGTAGACCTGCGACACGCCGCCGTACAGCTTCCAAGGTGACTCTGCAGCGGCCGCCTCGCGAGCACGCAGGCTGGCCGGGCTGGTCGCGAACGTCAGCGCGCGCAGGCGCTTGCGGATCCGGTCGGCCGCCTCGCCCTGTGGATAGCGGCGCAGGTACTCCTCGCATTCCGCCTCGGCATGCGCCAGTTGGCCGTTGCGCTCCCGCGCGAGGCCCAGCAGTTCCAGCGCTTCCGCGCGCTGCGGAAACTCGGGTTGCTCCATGAGCCGCGTGAGCAGCGGAATCGCCGTCGCATAGTCCTTGCGCCGGAAAGCCTCGCGCGCCTGCTTGAGCGTCCGCTCGATCTCGGCCGGCATCAGCGTCGCGTTGCCACCCGGGCGCGTCGCCGGGACGCTCGCGACGGCATCCGGCGAACCGACCGCATTGAGCGTCGCATCGTCGCCGACAGCGAGCCAGGCCTTCGGGTACCGGGCGCGAGCCGTCGCAAGCACCCGCCGGGCATCCGACTCGGACAGGAACGGCCCCGCGCGCAGCCGATACCACCGCTCCTCGTCGATCACGATCTCGGACACGTAGGTGCGGACACCCGTGGCCTCCGCTGCGGCGGCGATGGCCTCTGCCGCGAACGGCGTCTTCGCCGCGTCGAGGTTCACCGCATACGTCGAGGTGCCGCCGGTCACTTCGCGCACGCTGACCTTCGACCGATCCTCCTCAGCGCGCATCAGTCGAATGCGCAAGCCGCGGCCATCGAACGACGGCACCAGCACGAATTGCTCGGGGCGCGACCAGCCGATGCGCAGCTCGAGGTCCGTTCCCAGGGCACGGCTCATCTCGATCGATCGGATGACGCCATGCCCGTCCAGCGCCGGTGGCACGATCGAGCCCCCGACCGGTGCGCCGCAGTCCGGCTGCGGCGACAGGCGTACGCTGACGCGGTCGCCGCTGCTCGCCGGCGTGTGGCTCACGTAGCGGAGGCTGCAGCCGAACAGCACGGTGACGGCAACGTAGCCGCGCTGCTCCGAAACGCCGACCTCCTCGACCAGGCGGCCCGCCGTCTGCGCGTGCGCCAAGGCCGCGGCGAACGGCAGCAGCAACGCGGGCAACCAGCGGAAGGCTCGCTTTGCCATCAGTCGAACTTGTCGTCGGTGATGCGGTGCTCGGGCCCGGAGCGCCGCGTCAGGATGGTCGTCAGCGTCGAACTCGTATACACGTGGCAAGCGCCCGAGCAATTACGCAGCTCGCTGACCGTGTACTTCACGTCGCCGTACTTCTTGTGCGGATCGGGCTTGAAGCGGCTCGCATGGCAGCCGGCGCAGTCCGGCTTGTAGGCCGGCGCGCGCCAGGTCGCCGCATCGGTGTTGGCCGCGTGACAGCTCGTGCAACTGAGCGCTGCGCGATGATCGCCCGGATAGCCGCCGCCCGCCACGTGCCGGAACGTGTTCGGCGACCATGCCGTCGTCGTGTGGCAGTGATTGCATTCGAAGTTGTTGACCGGGAAGGTCATGTGCCCCGTCGAGGGACCGCTGGCGGTCGTACCGTTGTGGCAGGTCCGGCAGCCGCTCGTGACGCCGGCGTGATCAAAGGCCGCCGGCAGCCACGCCAGCGTCGAGTGACAGTCACCGCACTGGGCCGTGGTCGGGATGTGGCTCGCAGGCTTGCCCGGCGCCTGCGCGCCGTCGTGGCAGCTGTTGCAGGTGCCCGTGACGTGATTGTGGTCGACCCGCAGCGCCGGCTTCCACGCCGAAGCCGTGTGGCAGCTGTCGCAGCTCGTGTCGCTCGCGATGTGGGCGGCATGCTTGCCGATGGCGATCGTACCGTTGTGGCACGAGAAGCAACTGCCGATGACCTGCGTGTGGTCGACGCGCGTCGCGGGCCGCCACCCGGCCGGCGAGTGACACGCCTCGCAGGTGCTGCTCGACGGGATGTGACTGGCGGACTTGCCGGTCGCGCTGCTGCCGTTGTGACAACTCGCGCAGTTACCGGTGACTCCGGTGTGGTCGAAGCCCGTCGCCGGTCGCCACGCCGCGGTGCCGTGGCAGCCACTGCACTCGGCGGTGGTCACGACGTGGGTCGCGGGCTTGCCCGTGGCCTTCGTGCCATTGTGGCAGCTCGAGCACGTCCCGATGACCTGCGCGTGATCGACGCGCGTCGCCGGTTGCCACGCGCTCGTTCCGTGGCAGGCCTCGCACGCGGCGCTCGTGAACAGGTGGCCGGAGTTCTTGCCGGGGGCCTTGACGCCATCGTGGCAGCTCGAGCAGTTCGCCGCGATGCCGTCGTGGCTGAACGTGGCCGGCCGCCAGGCGAGCGTCGAGTGACAGGTCTCGCACTGCGCCGTGGTCGGGATGTGGTTCGTGCCCTTGCCGATGGCTTTCGCGCCGTCGTGGCACGAAGCGCAGGTGCCGGTCACGTGCCCGTGATCCACCCGCACGGCCGGTCGCCACGCGCTCGTCGCGTGGCAGCTCTCGCAACTCGAGTCGCTGGTGATGTGCGCGGCGCCCTTGCCGGTCGCGCCCACGCCGTCGTGGCAGCTCGCGCAGTTGCCGGCGACCCCGCTGTGGTCGAAACCCGTCGCCGGCTGCCACGCCGTGGTTCGGTGGCAGCTGCTGCACTCAGCCGCGGTTGCGATGTGCGTCGGCGATTTCCCGGTCGCCGTCGTGCCGTCGTGGCAGGAGGCGCAGCCACCGACCACCTGGGCGTGGTCGACCCGCGTGGCCGGATTCCAGCTCGTCGACGAGTGGCAGGCAGCACAATCGGTGCCGGAAGGAATGTGCCCGACGTTCTTGCCGGCGGCAGTCGTCCCGTTGTGGCAGGAAAAGCAACTGCCGGTCAGCTGGCCGTGATCGACGCGGGTCGCGGGACGCCAGCTGAACGTGGCATGGCAGGACTCGCAGCCCGTGCCCGACTGGATGTGCGTGCTGCTCTTGCCGGTCGCCCGCGCGCCGTCATGACAGCTGACGCAGGTCGCCGTGACGCCCGCGTGGCTGAAGTTCGCCGGCGTCCAGGCCGACGTGCTGTGGCAATCAGCGCAGGCGCCGTCGCCCGGGATGTGGTTGGCGTGCTTGCCGGTGGCGATCGTGCCGTCGTGACAGGTGGCGCAGGCGCCGCTCACCTGCGTGTGGTCGACGCCCGAGGCCGGCGCCCAGGCCGCGACGACGTGGCAGGCTTCGCAGACGTCGCTGGTGCGCAGGTGCGTGGCGGCCTTGCCGCCCGCCCGGACGCCGTCGTGGCACTGCACGCAGTTGCCCACGGTGCCGGTGTGATCGAATTTCGCCGGGAGCCAGGCCGTCGTCGCGTGGCAGTTGTCGCACTCCGCGCGCGTCACGATGTGGTTGACGTGCTGGCCGGCCGCCCGGGTGCCGTCGTGGCAGGACGAGCAGCTGCCGAGCACGTTGCCGTGGTCGACGCGGGTCGCCGGCTGCCAAGCGGACGTGGCGTGGCAGGCTTCGCAAGCGACGGTCGCGCTGATGTGCTGCGCACCGACGCCGGTGGCTCGCACGCCGTCGTGGCAATTCACGCAACGCTCCGCCAGGCCCGTGTGATCGAACTGCGCTGGCCGCCAGGCCGCCGTCGAATGGCAGGTGTCGCACGCCGTGGAACTCGGAATGTGACTGGCGTGGCGCCCAGCCGCTCGGACGCCGTCGTGGCAGGAGGCGCAGGCGCCGACGACCTGCGCGTGATCGACGCGCTGCACGGGCGACCAGCCACCGTAGGTGTGGCAGGAGTCGCACCGATCCGTCGTCGGCAGGTGCTGTGCGCTGCGACCGGTGGCGCGGCTGCCGTCGTGGCAGGTCGAGCACGCCGCCGTGATGCCGGAGTGGTCGAACTTCGCGGGACTCCACGCCCGGGAGCCGTGACAGGCGTTGCAGTCCATCGACGTCTGGACGTGGCCCGGCGATTTGCCAGGCGCCTGCGCACCGTTGTGACAGGACGCGCAGTTGCCAAGGGCCTGCTCGTGATCGAAACGGGTGGCCGGTGACCAGGTTGCGGTCGAGTGGCAGGCACCGCACTGCTCGCCGCTCAGGATGTGTCCGGCGGGCTTCGGCGTCGCTCCGACGCGCGACCCCGGCGAGTGGCAAGAGACGCACGCGCGCGGCGTGCCGTTGAAGACTGCATCGACGTGGCACGACTCGCAGGCCTGCACCCGGTGCGATCCGGTGAGTTCATAGCCCGTCGTGACGTGGTCGAACTGCCGGCCCGCGCCCTGCGCGAGAACCGTGCCGCCGGCGAGCACGCCGAGCAGCAGCACGAGGATGAGGCGGATTCTGCTCATGGCATGGTCCTCACTGCAGCCTTGCGCCCTTGAACGTGACCGAGCCGTGGCAGCGCTGGCACTGGCGGCCAAACTGCCCGTGGTGGACGTCGTCCTGCGCGTGGCAGGACGCACAGTCTCCGGACAGCTTCACCTCGGTCGCAGGCCGCTTGTGGCAACCGTCGCACGTGGCGCGCGCGTGCGCGCCCGACAGCGCGAATCCGGTCGCCTTGACGTGGTCGAATTCCCACAAGCCCCAGCCGCTCGGCGAGTGGCAACTCTCGCAGTCCTTGCCGAGCGCGCCCTGGTGCTTGTCCTCGCGCTGGTGGCAACCGTGACAGTCCTGCGCCGCGCCCTTGTAGGTCGGGGTCGCGTGGCATTCGTGGCACGGCACGGCGACGTGCAGCCCCACCAGCGGGAAGTCCACCAGCTCGTGATCGAAGGCGACGCCGGCACGCCATCGCTCGACGCCGTGGCAGCTCTGGCACTCCCGCCCAAGCTGGCCGGAATGCGCATCCTGGTTGCGGTGGCAGGCGTAGCACTCGGTACCGAGCTTCTGCTGCGCGACGACGCCGGTGTGGCAGGTGTGGCAGCCCAGCTTCGCGTGCCGCCCCAGCAATTCGTAGTGCCCGTCGCGGACGTGGTCGAAGGTGGCCGGCTGCCATGCACTCGTGCCGTGGCACTTGTCGCACGCCTCGCCGAAGCGAGTCGCATGCGAGTCCGCCTTGCGATGACAACCCGCGCAGTCGCGCGGCAGCGGGTCAGCCAGGCTCGCCGTAGTGTGGCAACTCTTGCAATCCAGCGGTGCGTGCGCGCCAGTGAGCGCGTAGCCGGTCTCCCGCCCGTGATCGAAACGCGTCGTCTTCCAACCCGCGACGCCGTGGCAGTTGCCGCAGTCCGGCCCGCGTCCGCCGCGGTGCACGTCGTCGGGCACGTGGCAGGCCGCGCACTGCGTCGGGGTGCCCGCATAGCGATTGCCGCTGTGACAGGCCGAGCAGGTCACCTCGGCGTGCCGCTCGCGCAGCGCGAAGCGGGTCTTGTCGTGATCGAAACGACCCTGCGACCAGGTGGCCGTCTCGTGGCAGCCGGCGCAGTCCGTGCCGAGCTTGCCGGCATGCGGCTCGTCGGCCCGATGACAGTCGATGCAGCCGGACGGCGCCTCGCGGTACTTGCGGCCCGGCTTGTGGCAGGCATCGCAAGCGCTCGCCGCGTGCGCACCGGTCAGCGCGAAATCGGTCCGGGCGTGATCGAACGCAGGCCGGCTCAGCTTGACGATGTCGGCGTCGCGGCCGAGGTGCTCGGAGTGACAGGCCTTGCACTGCGCTCGGTCGATCGCCGGCAGCCGGCCGTGGAATCCGCGCTGTCCGCGGACGTCCGCGCCGACGTCCTCGTGGCAGTCCATGCACAGCGTTGGCTGCCGGCCGCGATCGGCGCGGTCGTGGCACTTCGTGCATTCCTGCTCGATCTCGGCGTGCCCGGCAATGACCTTGCCCGGCATCAGCAGGGTCTCGAGGCCAGCCGCTTGCGCGCGCCCTCCCGCCATGACCGCGGCGGTCACGACCAGCACGGCAAGGAATGATCGCGCATGGTGCATCGGCGCCTGCGGGTCAGTACACGTGCACCGCGACGACGTGCGCGATGCCGGCAACGAGCAGCATCACGAACAGCGGCAGGTGCAGCGCATGCCACAAAGAGAACAGCCGTTCGAAGGCGCCAAACTCGACGACGCGGCGCGTGGCGGCCAGGCGGTGGTCGATATACTGGCGCGCAATGCCCTTCAGCTTCCTGCGGTGGCCGCTGGGGTGACGGGATGTCGTGGACGACGCGCGCAGAGCGCCCGTCACGTAGTGTCGCAGCCGGCGACGGGCGAGCACCACGCCGACCGCGCCGACCAGCGGACGCGCCAACAGCAGTATCCGTTCGCACCGGGCGACGATGCGCTGCTCCTCGGCCTCGATGCGGCCGACGAGGCCGGGCAGGAAATCGACGCTGCTGGTCACCCAGCGCAGCTTGTCGGCGTGGGCCCTGAGCTCGGCGAGATTCGCCTTGCGTCCGTGCAAGCCATGATGGATCCGCGTGTAGAAGTAGCGGCCGAACAATCCGCTGCCGGAGACGATCAGCATGCAGGCGAGCGCCACGTTGCTGTTCGTCGCGCCGAGGCTGAAGTTGGCGTGGAACAGCACCAGCACCGGGCCGATCACGCCCAGCGCCATGTGCGCCTGGAACCAGCGCTTGGTCGTGCCCATGAACGCGAGCGCCCGCACGCGCTTGCGCAGCGGGTAGACGAGCAGCAACAGCATCGCCGATCCGCCGAGGATGCCGAACGCATAGCCGACACCCGACTGCGGAGTGAGGTATTGCTCGGTCGGGAAGCGATAACCCCAGAACAGCAGGGCCAGCGTCGCGAGCGAGAACACCTGCGGCAACGTGATCGCCGGACGACGCGTTGCCTTGAGCGGCGCGTCGCTGCTTTGCAGGACTGCGGACACGGCTCCCTCAGCTCCTGGCGAGGCGCGCAGCCTCGGCAATGTTGGCCTCGACGATCCGGGCGTCCGAGGAATCGGGCGGCACGACGGCCTGCAGTCGCCGCCAGGTCGCCAGCGCGTCGGAGTAACGGCGCTCCTGGTGTGCGAGGCTCGCCTGCAGCCACAGCGCCTTCGGGTGCTGCGGATCGAGCGCCAGCGCAGCCGCGATGTAACGCGCGGGTTCGCCGGCGAACTGTCCATCGACCGAGGCCTGCGCGTCGGCATAGTCGGCCCAGCCATCCGCGGTCATGCCGCCGCGCGCCACGACCGAGGCATACAGGGCGCAGGCCTGCGCAAACTCGCGCTTGCGACGGTGATCCGCGGCGCGCGCAAGCAGGTCCGCGACCTCGCCCGTCCCGGGCAGGAGCCGAGCGCTCGCACGGACCGCGGCGCTCAAGCTGGCTTGCGCAACGCTTGCGTGCCAAGGCGCGGCCGATGCGTTGACCTGCGGTAGCGCCACCATGCTGGCTGCCGGCTCCGCAACTTTCCCGAAAATGATGAATGCGGCCGACGCGAACGCGAGACCGGCCGCCAGTCCAAGCGCGAATCCGCGACGCGCGTCGGCAGCGAAGAAACCATTTGCCATCGAGGCCCCCTGTGCTGAGCCCGCTTTGCAGCGGAACGGGCCGAGGCTACGTCGGTCGCGATACGGATGCACCGCAGGCGCCGGCGAATTTTCGGTTATGTGAACTGCGCCACGCGCAAATGGCAGCAATTCTCATCTGTACGGCCTGTAGCCGGTTACGCGCGTGGCAGCCGACCGATACAGTCTGGCTGCATGAACTCCGCGATGCTGCTCGTGTACGGTGCGCCGCTGGCCCTGATCTGGGGCTGGTACCTGCGTCGCCAGCAAAACGTCGAACGTCGCAGCGTGACGGCTCGCGAGCGGTCGGCCGCAGCGGGCTTCGCCGAGCCCGCATCGCTGCACCCGGTGATCGACACCGTTCGTTGCATCGGTTGCGGCTCCTGCGTCAAGGCGTGTCCCGAACAACCGGAGCATCACGTGCTCGGCTTGATCGGCAACAAGGCGCAGCTCGTCAGCCCGTCCGACTGCATCGGCCACGGCGCCTGCCGCAGCGCGTGCCCGGTCGACGCGATCACGCTCGTGTTCGGCTCGGCGCAGCGCGGCATCGACATTCCGCTGCTGAGCCCGCGCTTCGAGTCGTCGGTCCCGGGCATCTTCATCGCCGGTGAGCTCGGCGGGATGGGGTTGATCCGCAACGCCTTGTCGCAGGGCATGCAGGCCGTCAACGCGATTCACAAGCACCGGCCCAGGGCACGCGGGGCCGGCGCGCTCGACCTGCTCATCGTCGGTGCCGGCCCGGCCGGATTCGCGGCCTCGCTGACGGCCATGTCGCACGGCCTGAAGTTCGCGACGGTGGAGCAGGACTCGCTCGGCGGCTGCGTCTTCCAGTACCCGCGGGCCAAGATGGTGATGACCTCGCCGGTCACGCTGCCGCTGGTCGGACGGCTGCGTTTCGGCCACACCTCGAAGGAGGCGCTGCTCGAGTTCTGGCGCGGCGTCGAGCGGAAGATGAATTTGCCGATGCATTACGGCGAGCGCGTCGAGTCGATCCGCCGCGAGGGCGACGGATTCCTGGTGCGCACGACGCGGGGCGAGCATCGCGCGGCGAGCGTGCTGCTGGCGATCGGGCGGCGCGGCACGCCGCGCAAGCTCGACGTACCCGGGGAGGAACTGCCGAAAGTGGTTTACCGGCTGCTCGACCCGGAGCAGTACAAGGGACAGGACGTGCTCGTCGTCGGCGGCGGCGACAGCGCGCTCGAGGCAGCGGCGAGCGTCGCCGAGAACGGCGGCCGGCAGGTCACGCTGTCCTATCGCGGCGATGCCTTCTCCCGCGCCAAGCCGCGCAATCGTGAGCGCGTCGCAGCCGCGGCACGCTCCGGCCGCCTGCAGGTGCTGCTCGAGTCGCAGGTGCGGCGCATCGGACCCGCGTCGGTCGTGCTCGCCTTCCAGGGTCGCGAGCTGGAACTCGCCAACGACGCGGTGATCGTCAGTGTCGGCGGCATCCTGCCCGCGGAATTCCTGCAGAAAGTCGGCGTGCAGGTTGAGACCAAGTATGGCACCGCGTAACCGCTCGCATCGATTCGCACCCCGGTGCGGCGCGCTGCTCGCTTGCACGATGCTGCTCGGGATCGCAACGAGCGCATCCCCCGCGCCGGCGAAGGTGACCGCCGATCCGCTTGAACCGGCCAAGGCGGCGATTCGCATCAAGGACTACACCCGGGCCATCGGCGTATTGACCGACCTGTCGGGCCGTGGTCACGCGGGCGGCCAGTACCTGCTCGGCACGATGCACCTCGCCGGGCTCGGCACTGCGCAGGATCCAGCTCAGGCCCGGCAACTCTTCGAGACCGCGGCGAACGCTGGCGACGCTCGCGCCGCGTACGCTCTCGCGGCGCTGTACGCCACCGGCGAAACGCCGGATCGGCCGGCGGCACACCGCTGGCTGGCCCGCGCGGCGGAACTCGGTGATCCGGACGCGCAGGCCCTGGTGCGGCGTCAGGCACTGCCGCTGGAATTCCGGCCGCACGACCTGCTGACCGACGAATCCGCGAGGCGCAGCGCTCTGTGGCGCGCGGCTGCGCGCGATGACGTGGCGACGATCGAAACGTTGCTGGACGAGGACCGCGTGAACGCGGCGGACGACTTCGGACGCACCGCGCTGCACCATGCAGCCGACGCTGGCGCCGTGGACGCCATGGCTGTCCTGCTGGCACGCGGAGCCAGCATCGAAGCAGCCGATCACTACGGTGTCACGCCCTTGATGCTGGCTTGCGGCTCCGAGCGGCCCGAGGCCTGTACCGAGCTGCTGCGGGCCCACGCGAGCGTTACCGCGGCCGATCGAGCTGGCAACACCGCGCTGGTCTACGCGCTGCGACGCTCGCGAACGCAGCAGGCGCAGGCCCTGCTCGCGGCCGGCGCAGCACCCGTGCACTTCAACGTCGCAGCCGCGGCTCCAGCGGCCGCCGATCCCAGCGCACGGGCAGCGACGGATGCTTACCAGGGATGGCCGGACATCACCGTTGCGGCGAGTCGCAAGAGCTCAACGATGCTGGGCGATCTGTTGCGTCGGGGCGCCGATCCGAACGCGACGACGCCGGGCGGCGAAACGGCACTGCTGGTCGCCGTCGCCGCGGATGCGGCGCAATCGGTTGCATTGCTGCTGCAGGCCGGCGCGGATGCCTCCCGAGTGAACCGCAGTGGCGCGTCACCGTTGATCGTCGCAGTGCGGCTGGGCCGCGAGGCCGCGCTGGAGGCACTGCTTGCGAACGGCGTCGATCCCAATGCGCGCTCGAAGCAGGAGCCGCCTGCGCTGCTCGTCGCAGTCGAGACCGGCAATGCCCGGGTCGTCCAGCAGTTGCTGGCGGCCGGGGCCGAGGCCGATGCCCGGGGTGCCGGAAACGTCCCGCCATTGATCGCAGCCGCAGGGCGCAACCAGGCTTCGATCGTCGATCTGCTGATCGCCGCCGGTGCGACGCCGTCACCCGGGGACGGCGCGGGTCGATCCGCACTCTGGGTCGCCTCGTGCAACGGCGCCTCTGCGGTCGTCGCCTCGCTGCTGAAAGCCGGTGCCACCGTCGACGCGGCCGATCGCGAAGGCGTGACACCGCTCGCCTGCGCTGCGGCGCGCGGTCATGCGGACGTCGTCGATCGCCTCGCGCGCTCCGGTGCGAGTCTCGCGGCCCGCACGGGCAACGGTGATACACCGCTGATGCTCGCCGCGGCGGGCGGGCACGCGGCCGTCGTGCGCCGACTGCTGGCGTCGGCGGCCCCCACCGACCTGCAGAATGCCCACGGCGACACGGCC
>Ga0209262_10001137_pt1 | contig 11216 bp, 12 predicted proteins | sample Lowcelwee11metaG_FD_187171 | JGI IMG/M metagenome (GOLD analysis project Ga0209262, IMG submission 187171) | Freshwater pond sediment microbial communities from the University of Edinburgh, under environmental carbon perturbations - Low... | ecosystem: Environmental > Aquatic > Freshwater >...
TGGTCTGCGATGCCGGCTGCGGGCCTGCGGCGCACATCGGCCGCTACGTATTCGACAAGGGCATCCCGGTTGTGGGAGTGGACATCTCCGATCGCTGCATTGCGTTGGCCCGGCGGCACAATCCCGGGATGAAATTCCTGCGGGCGGACATGGCCCGCTTGCCGTTTGCCGACCGGAGCGTCGACGGCATCATCGCCTATTATTCCATCATTGATACGCCCAAGAAGCATATCGGGCGCATTTTCCGCGAATTCCAGCGCGTGCTGAGGCCCCACGGCTGCCTGCTGACGGCAGTCAAGGCGGGCGCCGGCGAGGGGTATCTGCCGGAGCTGCTGGGCATCAAGACGGAAATCTATTTCACCCTGTTCACGGAGGCGGAGATCGCCGGCTTCTATGAACAGGCGGGGTTCCGGCTCGAATTTTTCGAGAAGCGGGATCCCTACGGTTTTGAGATCAAGGCCGAAAGGATTTTTGCCATCGGGAAGAAACGGTGAGGCGGCCGGCGTCCATTCCCGATTCATGAAAATTCAAGTGTAATTTTGAAAGGCTGGCGGAGGCAGGTCTCGGTATTAGACATTGTGTGTAAGAAGGAGAAGCAAGCATGGAATTTTATGATGTGGTGCAGCGGCGGCGGACGGTGAGGGAATTTAAAGACGAATCGGTGCCCGAAGCGGCCGTGCGGCGCGCGCTGGCGGCTGGGCTGCTGGCACCGAGCAACGCCCATTTGAAGAGCTGGCAGTTCATCCTGTTGCGCGACCGGGAGAAGCGAGTCAAGGCGGTGGTCGAGGGGCTGAAGGCCAGGGACATGAAGGACCGGGAGGAGATCGAGCGCTTCGTGGCGCGCTTCGACGAGGCGGAGCTGAAAAAGGTCTACCGGCGCTCGCTGCCCCTGCAGCAGACCATGATGCTGCAAGCCCCGGAAGTGCTGCTGGTCTGCTACAAGATGAAGGCCTTGCGCGAATGCCGCACCCTGTTCGAGCTGAATCCCCTGGCCTCGGCCTGGATGTGCGTCGAGAACATCATGCTGGCGCTGGCCGCCGAGGGCCTTTTCGGCTGCACCTACACCCCCTACGAGTCCAAGGGGCTGAAGGAGTTCCTGGGCGTGCCCGTTGGCTTCGAGATCGCCGCCGTGATCCCCTTCGGCTTCCCCAAGGATGCGCCCGGTGAAGGCGAAAACGAAGACCTGGATGCGCGGCTGCATGTCGACGGCTGGGGATAGAAGGGATATTGGAGTAAAATGGATGAAACACGGGCCGGAGGTTGAGCCATGAATAAAAAAAGCGCTTCTGGAGTTTGCCTGGTCTGCGGGAAGGAATTCCCCCTGAACGACCTGGTGCCCGGGACGGCGGTGCGCGACGCGATCGCCCGGGAGATCGTCCGCGGGCATCCGGATTGGACGGGAGCGAACTATATCTGCCGCCCCGACCTGGCAAGATACCGGGCGGCCTATGTCCACTCCCTGCTCGAGTCCGAAAAAGGCGAGATCACTTTTCTCGAGCAGGAGGTCCTGCGCAGCATCCGGGATCAGGAACTCCTGGCAAAGAACGTCGATGCCGAGTTCGAGCAGAAGTGGACCCTGGGTGAGAGGCTGGCGGACCGGATCGCGGTGTTCGGCGGCAGCTGGACGTTTCTCATCTATTTCGGCGTATTCCTCGTTCTATGGATCGGGATGAACTCCATCGTTCTCTGGTGGCGCCCTGCGGATCCATATCCATTCATCCTCTTGAACCTGATCCTCTCCTGCCTGGCTTCGATCCAGGCGCCGATCATCATCATGAGCCAGAACCGGCAGGAGGCCAAGGACCGCCTCCGCTCGCAGCACGACTACCAGGTGAACCTCAAGGCCGAACTCGAAATCCGCCACCTGCACGACAAGATCGACCACCTCCTCTCGCACCAGTGGGACCGCCTGGCCCAGATCCAGGAGATCCAGCTCGATCTGCTGTCCGAGATCAGCAAGAAATGAAGGCCGAGATCCGGGGGCGAAAAATGACCATGCCGGGGACGGCGCATCCCGACGCCTGGCACAGGGAGCTGGATGGGTTCATGGAAAGCCACAAAGGAGAAAAATAAAATGGACCGCAGGGATTGTTTGAAACGATTCGCCGGTCTGGGAGCCTGCTCCGCGGTGCTGCCGCTCCTGTTATCCGGCGATGAAAAGCTCGCGCCGGCGGCGCCAGGTCTTTCGTCATGAAAAGAGCAAAAGCAAGGAACGATCGCGGGGCGCCCGCCATGCATATCGAACACATCGCCCTCTGGACGGAAGACATCGAGCGCTTGGCCGGCTTCTACTCCGCCTATTTCGGAGCCGCCGTCGGCCCGCTGTACGCCAATCCGCAGAAGGGCTTTGCGTCGAGGGTTCTCTCCTTCGCGGGCGGAGCAAAGGTCGAGGTCATGAAAACGACCGCGATACCTCTCGTTCGCAGCGATCCCGGAGCGCAAAAAATGGGCTTGGTCCATTTTGCCATTGCCGCGGGTTCCGCGACGCGGGTGGACGAGCTCACGCTGCGGCTGGAGAAGGACGGATTCATGGTCCTGCATGAACCGCACCGGACCGGCGATGGGTGCTATGAGAGCGTAATACTGGACCCGGACGGGAACCGTATCGAACTCACGGCCTGAAGCCGATCCCAGAAAATTGTCATGCTGAACCGCAAGTATTTCTTGATGGGGAAACCGGGGAAGGAGTGCCTTAGGGTAAAAACTTTCGGAGTTGGCGGCTGATTTCTTTTTTTTGGTATAATTGAAATTCGCCAAAGGGAGAATGGCAATGAAAACCAAAGGCCATGAGCCGTTGAAGCCATGAAAGAATCAGCGCTGTCGGCAAATCAGATCCAGCGCCATGTCTTTTTTATTCTCGCGGGAACGGCGATCTTTATACTGAAGCCCCACTTCCATGTGCCATTGGCCCAGGTTTTCCATGATTACGGCGGCAACGCCGCCGTTTCCTTTGCCCTGTATTTTTTGGCCGCCATCGCCGTATCCCGCCTGGGATTGGGGAGGCGGGCCGCCGCCGGTGCGGCACTGCTGGTCGTGGAAGCCTTTGAAATGATGGACGGGTTCGCCATCATGGCCAATGTGATGGATCCGCTCGACCTCCTGGCCAATGCGGCGGGAATCGGCCTGGCGTTGGCCGTCGATTTCCTTTTAACTGTGCGAAACTCTCCGGGGCCGGGCTTGGGGCGCCCGGCGCTTAGGAGGTCAGAATGATTAAAGTCACAGGCCGGATTTTTCCGTTGGTCGGCATTTTGATGTTTGCTTGGGCCTGTGGCGGGCCCCGTTATTTCGACCTGCAAACCGAAATTCCGGAAAACCGGGGCGGCTTCAAACTGGATAAGGTTTTGTTGGTGGAAGACGTTGAAATCAACGAAACCTATCGGGATTACAGGATTGTCTACCGGGAATCTCCGTTCCAGGTGAAGTATCACAATTTCGCGTTATGGTCAAAAACTCCGGATGAATTGATCGAGGATGCCGTGATCGATTTCTGGAAAAAAAGATCGGTTTTCAAAAAAGTGAATGCTTACGGCTCCGGGGCGGATCCCGATTTGACAATGAGAATCAGAATTGACGCCATTGAGAAATGCCGTGTGCAAAAAAACTGGTTTGTCCGGCTGGCCCTGGATGCGGAAATTGCGGATTCCGGGAACAAGGGCATCCTGCTGGTCCATTCTTTTGACCGGAAAATGAGATTGGAAGTGAATCAGATCCGCTTCGTTCCCGAAAAGATATCCAACATACTGCATGAAGAGCTGTTAAAAATCGAAGCAAAACTCTTGCAAGGCAAAGGGGCCCTTGATGTCTTGAAAAAATAAAAGGCAAACCGTATTCTTTTACCGACCATTCAGGCCCAAGGGGAAAAAATGAGAAAAAAATCAGGATGGCTTCTGATCTTTGGATTGTCTTTGACGGTTCTTGTTGCGGCGCCGGGCGCGTCGCTTGAGGATTGTTTGAAAAGCGGGACCTATGACGGCCGGGCCGCCGAAAAATACGGGGCCGACGAATACGGCATGAAGAAGTATGTGATGGCCTTTTTGAAGCGCGGGCCCAACCGCACCACCGACAAGAAAAAGGCGGAAGAGCTGCAAGTCGCTCATTTGAAGAACATCGGCAGGATGGCCGCGGAAGGCAAGCTGGTCCTGGCCGGGCCGTTCCTGGACGATGGCGAGCTGCGCGGCATTTATGTTTTCAACGTGACCACCGTGGCCGAGGCCGAAGCCCTGACCCGCAGCGACCCGGCCATTCAAGCCGGGAGCCTGGTCATGGAGCTGAAGGAGTGGTACGGCTCCGCCGCCCTGATGGCGGTCAACGATATTCATAAGAAACTGTCAAGGGAGTCCATCAGCGGGGAGAAGGAATAGTCTCGGGAAAGACCTCAAACAGCCGGGATTGTTTTTCCTTTATGGCTATAATTGAAATTCAGTCGGAGGAGGATGCAATGAAAACCATCGGACTTCTGGGCGGCATCACATGTGAATCATCGCTGGTCTACTACCAGCGGATCAACGAGATGACCAGGGAAAAGCTCGGGGGCCATCATTCGGCCAGGAGCGTCATGATTTCGGTGGACTTCGCCGATATCCAGCCGCTGACCGAGCGCGGCGAGTGGGACAAGGTGCTGGCGATCCTGCTCCGGGCCGCCCAGGGGATCGAACTGGGCGGCGCCGACCTCCTGGTGCTCTGCGCCAACACGGCCCACAAGCTCGCCGATGCCATCGGCCGGGAAGTGGGTATCCCGATCGTGCACATCGTCGATGCCACCGCCCTGGAGATTAAAAAGGCCAAACTCGGCAAGGTCGGGCTGCTGGGCACGCGCTTCACCATGGAAGAGGACTTTTTCAGGGGCCGGCTGCGGGACCGGCACGGCATCGATGCGATCGTGCCGGGCCAGGCGGAGCGCGAGCGGGTCCATCGCATCATCATTGACGAGCTGGCCCTGGGGATCATCCGGCCGGAGTCCAGGGAAGAGGTGCGCAGGGTGATCGACGGCTTGCTCGCGAAAGGCGTGCAGGCCATCATCCTCGGCTGCACCGAGTTGCCGCTGCTGATCACTCGGGAGCAGGCCCCGGCCCTGCTCTTCGACACCACGACGATCCATGCCCGCGCGGCGGTGGACTATGCCCTGGGGATCTGAGTCCGGGAATGGCGCCGGCCGTTAGGGCCGCGTTGCCATACCGTTTCGCCATCCGACATTCCCTCTTCTCGCCGGGAGGGCACTTGAAAAATTTCCGGCGTGGGTTATAATGGAAAGCAAGACCGCGTGCGGGCAGAATGAATTCTGGGGTGAACATGAAAAAGAAAATAATTTTATTGCTGGTCATGGCTTTTACGGCGTCCGTTTTTTTTGCCAGCGAGATTCGCTTCAATGAAGAGTCGAAAATTGTTTTCAATTCCAGCATGAACGGCCAGGACGACATCTATTTGCTGAGCAAAAATCAATTGATCCGGCTGACGGATGATCCCGGATCCGATCAATATCCCGTCGCCAACCCAACCGGGGACCAGATAGTTTTTACCTCCAATCGTTCGGGTAATTACGATATTTATCTCATGAACCTGCAAACCCGGGCGGTCAAGCAACTGACCTCTGATGAGCGCGACGAGGTGTCGCCATCCTGGAGTGCCGATCAGCGGTTTGTATATTATGATCTGGTGGTGGGGAGCGGCCGCTGGCGGACCATGAAGCTGGAGTTGAAATCCGGGGAAAAGACGCCATTGTTTGTCGATCCGCCCTTCAAGAGCACGATTGTCGCTTTCCAGAACCATCGGGGCGACGAGTTCTTTTTTACGGGCAAGGTATTTTTGGGCTGGCGGGTGGCCAAGTACAACCTGAAAAGCCAAAAATATACGGAAATGGCGACGCGGGGAAGCTGCCGTCCGCGAATTTCTCCCGACAGCAGCCGGGTGGCGTTCGTGAATGACGAGGATGACGGCCTGGGAGATGTCTTCCTGATGAACAGTGACGGGGGCAATCAGATCAATTTGACTTCGCAGCGCAGCAATTACTACGACTATTATCCCTGTTTTTCTCCCGACGGCAGCAAGATTGTTTTTTCATCCAGCCCCAGGGAAAAAAAGAAAACCGCTTATCAGCTGTATGTGATTGATCTGCCGTCCGGGAAAATCCGCCTGATTTTCAGGTCCAACGGCATGAATTCCTATCCCTGCTGGTTTCGTTAGCGGGGAGATGCGGGGAATGAAAAAAGCGTTGATGAGAAAAGCGACGATGGCCATCCTGGCGCTCGCGCTGGTTGCGTTCCCTGGGTAAAATCATTTTGTTTCTTATGATATAGCGGGAGGAAATGCCGTGAGCATAGCGAACGTGCATATTGTTTTTTCCCTGCTGCTTTTGCTGCTTTTCGCCGGCATGTTGGTCCTGGGGAACCGGTTCAAGAAGGGCAGGAAATTCTCTCCCCTGGCCGGGCTTTCCGCCGCTTTCATCATTGCCGGCATCTTTTTCAGCAAGAGCGGGATACCCGGCTGCGGATTGTTTGCTGTCGGCGTCATCCTGGCGCTCGGCGATATGGTTGCCAAGGCGAGGCGTGGCAGAGAACGCTGACGGGAATGGCTGAATAGTATTCATTGCGGCCAGCTCCCGGCCCTCCGGGCTATCCTGCACGGGGCCGGGGAAACCCTTGCCCGTTTGCCCCGGTGATGATAAAATATTGGATGGCAAATCATTACTCCCCGCGGGGGCGGCGGTGATCGCCCCGGTCGTTCTCATCTCGGCAGCGGTCCTGGCCGCGGCCTATTTCCTTTACGGACGCTTCCTGGCGCGCCGCTTGCAGCTGGATGATTCCCTACCCACGCCGGCGGTGACGGTCAATGACGGTCAGGACTATGTTCCCGCTTCCGCGGGACTGCTGCTCGGGCAGCATTTCTCTGCCATCTCGGCCGCCGGGCCGATCGTGGGGCCGGTGCTGGCCGGCATCTGGTTCGGCTGGCTGCCGGCGCTGCTCTGGATCGTTCTTGGCTCGATCTTCATCGGCGGCGTCCACGATTTTTCCAGCCTTGTCGCCTCGGTGCGCCACGGCGGGGCGTCGATCGGCGAGATCGTGCGCCGCAACCTCTCGCCGGCCGCCTATCGTTTGTTTCTGGTTTTCGTCTGGTTGTGCCTGATCTATGTCATCGCCGCCTTCACCGACATCACCGCCCAGACCTTCCGTGCCGTGGGTACGGCCGGTGCCGAAGGCGAAGCGTTCGGCGCCGGCGTGGCCGCCTCCTCCCTTTTCTACATCATGGCGGCCATGGTCATGGGAATCTTTTTGTACCGTTTCGGATGGAAAGCGGGCAAGGCGACCCTGATCTTCCTGCCCCTGGTCATGCTGATTATCTGGGTGGGTCCGCATCTGCCGGCGTCCATTCTCAATCTCATCGCCACGGTTCCGGTCAAAGGGTGGGACGTCGTCCTTTTGGGGTATTGTTTCTTTGCTTCCGTCATCCCGGTGTGGCTGCTGCTGCAGCCGCGCGGCTACCTGGGCGGCTGGCTGCTGTACCTGGTCATTGCCGCCGGCTTGGGCGGAGCGCTCTTCGGCGGCATCCCCGCGGTTTATCCCGCCGTTAACCTGGATGGGCTGAACAGCCTGCTGAACGGCAAGCAGCTTTTTCCGCTGTTGTTCATCACCATCGCCTGCGGCGCCTGCTCGGGATTCCACGGCATCGTGGCTTCGGGCACTACCTCCAAGCAGCTGGCGCGCGAGCGCGACGCGCGGCCGATCGGCTATGGGGCCATGCTGCTCGAGGCGCTGGTCGCGGTGCTGGCATTGGCCACGGTCATGGCCCTGGCTCCCAGCTCGCCGGCGCTGAAGGAAGACCCGAACCTCATCTATGCCCGCGGCATTGCCCGTTACCTGGGCCTGGCCGGCATCGATCCCTCCCTGGCCCTGTCGTTCGCCCTGCTGGCATTTTCCACCTTCGTATACGACACCCTCGATGTCTGCACGCGCCTGGCGCGCTACATCCTGCAGGAATTCACCGGGCTGAAGGGCCGGGCCGGCGTCGTCCTGGCTACCGCGGCCACCCTGGCCCTGCCCCTGCTGTTCCTGCTTTCCACTAAGGAGAAGGGCTACCTGGTCGCCTGGCCGATCTTCGGCTCCAGCAACCAGCTGCTGGCGGCGCTGACCCTGCTGGCCCTGGCCGTGTGGCTGAAGCAAAGCGGCCGCCGCATCGGCTTCGTTTTGCTGCCGCTGGCGGTCATGCTCGTGATGAGCCTGTGGTCGCTGGTCCTGCTGGTGAAGCCGTTTTTGATGGGCAGCACCGGTTTCGATACTCTGCTTTCGGCCGCTTTTGGCCTGATATTGCTGGTGTTGAGCCTGTTTCTTTTGGCCGAAACGGCGCGCGTCCTGCGCCGTCGGCCAGGCTGACAGCCCGGCCGCCGGGGCCGGCGGCAAATTTACAAAAGGGCGGAGTTGTGCTATCTTGGTACAGGCTGGCCAACCCGGCCTGGACGGAGTCATGAGCATCTATCTGAAAAAACTCGAACTGCACGGCTTTAAATCGTTTCCCGAGAAGACGGTCGTCCAATTTCACCAGGGCATCACGGCGGTGATCGGCCCCAACGGCTGCGGCAAGAGCAACCTGGTCGACGCCCTGCTCTGGGTCCTGGGCGAACAGCGCATCAAGAACCTGCGCGGCGAGAACAACGAGGACCTTATCTTTACCGGCAGCGCTTCCAAGAAGCCGCTGGGCATGACCGAAGTCGGGGCGTTTTTCGCCCGCCATGAAGAGGAGACCTACATCGCCCGGCGCTTCTTCCGCAGCGGCGAAGGCAAATATATCCTGAACGAAAAATTCTGCCGCAACAAGGATGTTCAGGACACGTTGTTCGAACTGGGCATCGGCGAACGCAATTATTTCATTTTCGAACAGGGCAGCGTTGAAAAAATGATCAACCTTAAGCCAAGTGAAAGGCGCATCCTGATCGAAGAAGCGGCGGGCATCGCCCAATACCTGGAAAGGAAAAAGGAAACCGCCGGCAAGCTGATCATCGCCCAGCAGAACCTGGACAGCCTGGAACTGGTCCTGCAGGAAAAGAGCAACCGCCTGCGCGAATTGAAAAACCAGGTGCATTTCGCCCGCCGCTACCGCGAGATCAAGAATTCCAGGAACGATTACCTGAAAGCCCTGCTGAAAAAAAAATACCTGACTTTCAAGGAACAGTTTGACCTGCAGGGCGGGAAGATCGTCGAGTTCCTGAACGGCGAATCGGCCATGGTCAAGGAGATCGCCGATTGCGACAAGGGTCTGCTCGACCTGGAAACGAAACGCTGGAACCTGGATCACAGTTTAAAGAACAACCAGCAGCTCATTTTCGATTGCAACAACCATCTCCTGGAAGGCAGCAAGGAGATCGAAAAATCCCAGCAGCGCCAGGAATTTCTCAAGCAGAGAATAACCGAATTGCAGAAGCTGATAGCGCAAAGCCAGACCGAGATCAAGGAGATCGGCATCCAGGACAAGACCCTGGCCGCGCAAATGGCGGAATATGACCGGCAGTTGGCCGAGCAGGGAGGCAGCAACCGCGAGTTGGACATGGCCATCGCGGATTTGAAAAAAGCCTTTGCCGACCAAAACGTCCAGGATGGGCATCTGAAAAAAGCGATGTTCAGCCTGCAGGTGGAGATCTCCCGCAACCGCAATGAATCCGTCCAGCTGGAAAAAAACATGATGCGCCTCGATGCGGACATCGCCCACCGCCGGCAGCTCATCCTGGAACTCGAGAACCAGAGCCAAAACCCGGAGATCGCCCGGGTCGAAAAAACGATCCAGGATTTGGCGGAGACTGTGGGCGCGGGAGAAACCGCAGCGGAAAATGCCGCCGCGGAATTTGAAAAAACGCGAGCCGCAGGCGATGCGGTGGAAAAGCAGCTGCGCGACGCCATGAATGAAATCGCCAATCTCGGCCGGCAGAAGGAAAAATACCTGGAGATCAAGCAAAAGATCACCGGCGGCCAGGGCCAGGCCCCGGCCGGCAAGAGCCGCGGCTTCCTGCAGGAGCTGCTGGTGGCGCCCAAGAACCTGCACGCCGCCCTGGAGAGCTTTTATTTCGATGAGCTGGACGCGCCCATCGTCGTCGACCCCGAGTCCGCCCTGCAGCCCGACCTGCGCAAGGCCTTTCTCCAGCGCGCCGCCGCCGCCGGCCTGCCGGACGCCATCCGCCGCGAGCCCGGGTTCAGGAACTTCGTGAAAAGCCTGTTCGAGCTGGAGGACAGGGAGCTGAAATCCTATTTCCGCGACGGCGTTCTGGTCGACACCCTGAAGAACGGGCTGGCGCTCTACGCCAAGTACGGCGTCGATGTCGTCACCGAGAGCGCCGAGGTGATCGGCGCCAACGGCGTGCTGATCAAGAACCGCGACCGCGGCATCCTGGAAGTGCTGGACGAGATCAAGGCCATTGATAAAAAAATGAGCACTCTGGAGGCCGGACTGGCGGGGATCAGGGCGGGCCTCGACCTGGTTTGCGGGCAGAAAAAAGAAAAAGCCGGGCAGCTGGAAAAAGCCGCCGCCGCCCTGAACGCCCACAAAGAGGAAAGCATTGCCCTGCGCTCGCGCCTGGAAGCGCTAAAAAAGAACCGCGACATGGGCTTGAACCGCATCCAAGTCACCGCCGCCGAAATCGAGGGCCTGGCCGGCGAAACGGGAAAACTCAAGGGGCGCCTGGCGGAATTGGAACGGCAAAAGGACGATCTGGCCAAGCAAAATGAAACTCAGGAACGGAACAAGGAGGATTTTTCCCGGAAAAGCGAAAAATTGCTGCAGCAGATCAATGAACGGGAAAAGGAAAAGATCCACCGGGACAACGCCTTGGACCTGCTCCGCGAAAAGATCCATTCCCGAAAACAGTCGCTGCAGGAAGCGCAAAGCCGGAATGAAAAACGGCTGCAGCAGATCATGAACGCCGAGGAAGAAAAAAAGCGCCTGGAAAGCGAGATCGCCGCCAGCAGCGCCAAGATCAAGGAGATCAAGGCCGCCGGCAAGGCGCTGGAGAAGAAAAAGTCCGATCTGGAAAAGTCATTGAAAAAGGAAGAATTGGCCCTGGACGAGGTGAGCGGGCAATCCAAGAAAATTGCCGCGGAGCTGACGGCCAAAAGGAAAGCCCTGGATGAGTGGCGCGAAAACAAGAAGGAAAGTGAGATCAATCTGGCCGCGGTAAAAAAGGATCTTTTCCAGTTGGAGGAGATGGCCAGCCAGGAACTGGGAATGGAATTGAAGGACAT
>Ga0209262_10001140_pt1 | contig 11198 bp, 5 predicted proteins | sample Lowcelwee11metaG_FD_187171 | JGI IMG/M metagenome (GOLD analysis project Ga0209262, IMG submission 187171) | Freshwater pond sediment microbial communities from the University of Edinburgh, under environmental carbon perturbations - Low... | ecosystem: Environmental > Aquatic > Freshwater > Pond...
CTTTCAGAACCGGTGGGTGCTCTTCTCGGATATTTCCTTCTGATCAGGTTCTTCGGCCCTGCGCTTTTCGGTATTGTTTTCGCGGCCGTGGCAGGTATCATGGTTTTTATATCCTTGGATGAACTTCTGCCGACCGCTGAGAAATACGGCGAGCACCATGTAGCGGTATACGGCCTTGTTTCAGGTATGGTGGTTATGGCGTTAAGTTTACTACTGTTTATGTAAATATTATGTTCATCATTAATTTAGCACTTACCAATTATTTCCATAATCTATACTTTCTTCATAATACTCTCATAATACAGGCATAAACATTTATTGACTTATATATATTTACAATAAAAAATCTTTAATGCCTGCTTTTAAGGCGTTCTCGCAAGCCGGAACCCGACTTTCATAGTACTGTAGTATGGGTAGAAACCACTTCGATATGAAACCATGCATTCGCAGGCATCTGAGCTTGCAAAAAAGCCGCCCCGCGAGACACGATAAAAACCAGTAGTTGGTCCCGTAGGGTTAGTCTGTGCATCAATTGTATAAGAAGTTTTCCAATCCCAGCACCATTCCCATACATTACCGCTCATATCATATAAACCAAGCTGATTCTCTGCTTTTGTTCCGACAGGATGTGTTATAATGCCTGAATTTTCATAATACCACGCTACATCATCAATTGTGTCACTTCCGCTATAATTGTAACTATCAGCATTATGTATCCCCCCTCTGGCTGCATATTCCCATTCCGCTTCTGTTGGCAACCTGTAACCATTTGCACTCCAGTTGCAGACAGCCGCATCCCATGTTGTATTATAACCTAATATTAATGTTCCCCAAACCGCCGGATCGGTCGAACCGTTTATTGTGTAGCAGGGAGTCAATCCCTCTGCTATACTTCTTAAATTACAGTATTTCATTGTTTCGTACCAGCCCTGCACATAATAAACAGGATATGCCGCTCCTGCTCCGTAATTATATGTGCGTGCAGGCATATACTGCGCCCATTCAGCTTGCGTTACTTCGTATTTGCCGATATAGAAACTACTCAAAGTTACGCTATGAACAGGTAGTGCGTCAGAGTCTCCTACTGTGGAGCGGTCTCCCATCTGAAAAGTACCGCCTTGAACAAATACAAATCCGGCCGGAACTGATAATGAAGTAACAACAAAAAAATACTTGTCTTCAGAGAACTGTCCCTGCCAGCTGTTTGTTGTAGTGCTGAATGTCCCCTGACTGCTTACATCAGCGTAAGTGCCGTAAGGTTCATCGCAGGCATAAATTTTATATGATGTCGCTCCGGAGACTTCCGACCATGAAATTGTAATTGAACTGCTTTCTGATATTATATTTACATTTGATGGTGCTGACAGTTCGCCTATGAAAAATGTTTTTTCGGCAGCAAAAGCAGATCCTGAATAAGCATGATCAACAGCCTGAACACTCCAATAATATAATCCGTCGGGAAGATTTTTTATTGTATATGAACCTGCCTGATTTGAATTTCCTATATTTATGACTTTTCGGTATCCTGTTGATATATCGCTCATCGGGCTTTTCAAATCCGCATATTGACTTGAAGTGCCTATATAAATGTTATATGAAAGCCCGTTCTGGGAAGTCTGAGAATCAGTAGATTTACTCCAGTTAACAGTTACATCGCTCCCGTTAACCGAATAAGATAAATTTGATGGAGCCGCAGGAATAGTATTGGCTGTTCTGCAGTTATTTCTGTAAAGTTTTGTATATCTGGCTCCTCCAGAGTTTACTCCGGACAGAAGTAAATCAAGGTCGCCGTCATTATCGTAATCGCCCCAAGCATTAGAGCTCCATCTTAATCCGGGAAAACCTGCGCTGATATCTGTGAAGTCTCCACCGTTATTATTATATACCTGAGAGTAATATTCAATACCTGAATAACCTGAAGTCATAATATCAAGATCGCCGTCGTTGTCATAATCACCCCAACTGCAATATCCGCTGTACATTCCCGTCAGTCCGGCTGAAATATCATAAAATTCTCCCGCATCGTTCCTGTAAATTTTCGATTGCGTGCCGCTTCCGTCATGACCGATCAGCAGAAGATCCGGATCACCGTCGTTATCGTAATCACCCCATGCTGAATATCCGTATTCAGCGCCCGATAGTCCGGCTTCGATATCTTCGAATACACCGGTATTGTTACTGTAAATTCTTGTTATTCTGACAGTTCCAGTATAGCCTGTTAAACATAAATCTATGTCGCCGTCGTTATCGTAGTCTGACCATGAAGCCATAGAATAGATCAACCCCGGCAACCCTGCATCTAAATCTCCAAAAAATCCCGCATCATTTCTGTATATCCTGCTGATATACTCCGTACCGGTATTGCCTGTTATTACCAGATCGAGATCGCCGTCGTTATCGTAATCACCCCATTTCGCCGCGCCGTAACAAACACCCGGCAGTTCTGCATTTATATTAGAAAATGCTCCTGCGTTATTCCTGTATATTATCGCATAATAAGATCCGTTATTGAATCCTGTTGACAATATATCGAGATCGCCGTCGTTATCATAGTCCCCCCATTCTAGGGTACCGTAGCCACAGTCAGTAAATTCATCATTTAACCCGACAAATGTACCTCCGTCGTTACGGAAAACATTAGTTACATAATTCGGTCCTCCTGATATCAGAATGTCGAGATCACCGTCACTATCGTAATCACCCCACGCAACGCTGCTTCTTTCTAGATTAGGTAAACTCGTGCCTGTTATTTCCGTGAACACCTGAAAAAGAGTTTCTGTCGTGATGGTATTGCCGTTCCCGCTGGTTCCGCTCAGATTATATGCCCTTAACCTGTAATAATAAGTAGTACCGGCGTTCAGCCCCGGAACATTGTATGTTGTAACATTCAGAACATTCTTATTCTGAAAACCTGTAACATAATTTGTGAAACTTTCGTCAACGGCAACATCAAGATAGTATCCGTCAGCTCCGGAAGATGAACTCCAGTTCGCTTTGAAGCTTGTATAAGTAAAATCTGAGGCGTCCAGAGCTACAGGTGCACCCGGCGGATCGGGCATTGTGCCTGCGAAAAAACTTTGTTCTCCCGCAAAAGAGGATCCTGCATAAGCATGATCGACAGCCTGCACGCTCCAGTAATATTGACCGGTCGGAAGATTTTTTATTGTATATGAATTAGGTTGGCAGACGTTTCCGGTGTTCACGATTTTGCGGTATCCTGTTGATACATTGCTCATCGGGCTTTTCGAATTCACATTCAGACTTGAAGTGCCTATATAAATGTTATATGATAGTCCGGCTTGAGGAGTCTGGCTATCAGTAGCTTTATTCCATGAAACCGTTACATCGTTCCCGTTAACTGCCGAAGATAAACTTGGCGGTGAATTCGGAGCTGTATTTGCTGTTGAACAGTTATTGCGGTACAATTTCGTATATGCTGTAGTAGGGGTAGGGTTATTTCCGGTTAAAAAAATGTCAAGATCTCCGTCATTATTGTAATCCCCCCAGCATGCTGCGCTCCATCTGAGTCCGAATAATCCCGCGCTTATATCTGTAAATGTTCCACTGTCATTACGATAAACTTTGGAGAATGTTCCCAGATCAGACGCCCCGGATACAAGAATATCAAGATCTCCGTCATTGTCGTAATCTCCCCACTCAGAAGATCCTGATGAAAGACCGGTTATAGTTGCGCCGATATTTTCAAAACTGCCTGAATCATTCCTGTAAACGCTTGAAACCCATGCTGATCCGGTGTATCCTGTCAATAAAAAATCCAAGTCTCCGTCATTATCAAAATCTCCCCATTCGGAAGAACCTAAATAAACACCGAAATTACCGGCAGTGTCTGTAAAAATATTATTCCCGTCATTTCTGTATATCGTTGAGACAATTACAGACCCTGTGTATCCGGAAAGAAGTACATCAAGATCGCCGTCATTATCATAATCACCCCAGTTCATTGCTGAATATATCAGGCCCGGGAACCCTGCACCAATATCATTAAAAACACCTGAATCATTACGGTATATCCTCGATATGTATGTAGGATTCGTATTTCCTGTCAGGAATATATCAAGATCGCCGTCATTATCGTAGTCTCCCCATTTCCCGGTACCGTAAAGAACTCCGGGCAATCCGGCGCTTACTTCTGCAAAAGTTCCTGAATTATTCCTGTAAACTTTTGTATAATAACTGCCGTCAAATCCTGTTAGAAGTATATCCAGATCGCCATCATTATCGAAATCACCCCATTCAGCAGATCCGTACCCCATGGCCTTTAGCCCCGCGCTGATATCAGCAAAGCTGCCGGCGCTATTCCGGTATATTCTGGAAATATACACTGAACCTGTGAATCCGCACAACAACACATCAAGATCGCCGTCGTTATCATAGTCACCCCATGACATAGCGCTTCTCTGAACATTGGGTAAGCCCGTACTTGTTACTTCCGTGAATGCCTGACTGAAAACCAGTGTGATAAAAAACAGTTGAATAATCAAACTTACTTTCTTCATTTTTTCCCCTTCCGACTTTTATGTAGTAATTTCTACTTCGATATAAATTACTTTATTGAACAAACAAATGCAATAGTAAAATTCTCTTTTTTAATCTTGAAAATCTTTTAAAACTCAATACCTTTCTTTGCCTTGATTCCCTGATCGAAACAGTGTTTTATTTTCTTCATTTCGGTAACTGTGTCTGCAATCTCGATCAGCTTCGGGTCCGCGTTCCTGCCTGTTAAAATTATATTTAATCTCTCCGGCTTGTTCTTTAGAGCTTTAATAAGCTCATCAATATCAATAAACCGATAATTTGTGATATAAGTAATTTCATCAAGAATTATCAGGTCGTATTCATCTGAATCTATCATTTCGCAGGCAGTTTCAAAGCCTCTTCTCGCTGATTCTTTATCCTTTTCAAGATCTTCGGACTTCCAAGTAAAACCTCTGCCTGCCACAAACCAGTCGGTTTTTGCCCTGTCTTTAAAAAATGATATTTCGCCGTAATCACCGGGTGATTTTATGAATTGAACTACACCGGTCTTTAACCCGTGCCCAATAGCTCTCGCAAGAGTACCGAACGCGGCTGTGCTTTTTCCCTTACCGTCGCCCGTATTTATAATTATGATCCCTTTTTCCATTTCTTTCTCCGTAAATTACATTTGAAATTTATGAATTAAAGATGAAAAATAAAATGTTTTTTTATAAGCAATCCGTTATATTTAGTCAAAATGAAAAAGAGGCATCATGATCCCGAACGAAAAAATATCCGCCTATATGAACTCCCTGCTTGACCTGTGCCCCGATGAGACGGATAAATTTTACGCTCAGCTTGTTAAGAACGGCAATCCGGTAATCAAAAGAGACGTGGCAAAATTTCTTTCGCAGATCGTTACGATAAAACAGCCCGCGTCAATTCTTGAACTGGGAACGAATGTCGGATATTCAGCTATAATTATGGCCAAACAGTTAAAGAACGGAAAAGTGTACTCGGTAGATCACAGAAAAGATCTTCAGGATAAAGCCAGAGAGAATTTCATAGAATTCGGAGTGAGCGATAAAATAACTCTTTTAAACGGGCTTGCAAAAGAAATCCTTTCAACATATCTTGACGACGACCGGTTCGACATGATATTCATTGACGCCGATAAAAAAGGTTATCCCGATTATCTGGACTACGCGGTAACTCACCTTAACAGAAACGGCATCATTCTGGTTGATAATCTGTACTGGAAAGGTTCGGTGATCTCGCCGGAAGATTTTGACAAAAAAAAATCTGTTCCCATTCTGATCGAATTCAATAAACGGTTTACGGCTTTGGAAGGATTCAATTCGCAGATCCTGTCCATAGGTGACGGCCTCGGCTTTGCGGTAAAGGAAGATTAAATGACAGAAATGATCCCTCAAAACAATTTTGATAATATACCTTTTGAAGAACAGGCTAAATACGGCATAATAAATTCATTTTTGCTGACTGTCGCCATGGCAGTCAGAACCCCGACGGCGTTTTTCGCGCGAATGCATGTGAACAAAGGTGTTAAACTTCCGCTTTTATTTATGCTTATAATCCTTACATTCAGCAATATTATGAATTATGTTTATATTACGAATGATATTATTGATTCGCCTTCAGAACTTTTTATTAAAACACTAGAAAGCGAACCTGAACTGAAGGATCAGTCAGATAAGCTTAAAGAAATGTTTTCCGGAACTCCTCAGCCTTCGGACATATTTTTAAGCATCCTGACCGGTTTCGTATTTCTGTACATAATCGCACTGTACTGGCATTTTATTCTCAGATCGATGAAAACGGCTTTGAATGGATTTGAGGCTACATTGAGGGTTTTTTGTTATTCGTCGGTAGTACTATTGTCTTCCGTTATACCGACAAACAGTCCTTTCTTTAATTTTGTGCTTTATATATGGTGGGCATATATTATGTATGTAGGGATTTCTGAAGCGCATGAAGTTTCCAGAAATCTGGCTTGGCGGGGAGTTACAGTATCTCTTTTCGCTTCGATAATCCCTGTTATTTTCCTCATACTCGCTTTTTTTTAGTTTTAATTAACCCGAATATTTTCTTGAACAGTTCCTCTCTCGACAGGAGCCAGTATGCTGAAAGGCTTATAATAAGCGATATAAAAATCAGCACAAATGAATTATAAAGCGCTGTATTGACTTTAATGTTCACGAACGGCAGCATCTTTTCTTTCGTAAAGATAGGATACATCATTCTCCGATGTTTTTCAACTTCTGACATTTGCGGATACCCGTATGTCAGAGCTTTGTAGTCCTCAATAAACCTGTCATTCCCCGAGGAAACTGTTCTGTGAATTTCAAGATTACCGTATTTAGACATTTTTCTGTTTCTGAATTCAGCCATAGCTGAGTGAAGAGAGTCGGTACTTACTCTTCCGCTTTTTATATTATCATCAATATCTTTCTGAAGCCTGTCTTTTTCGCTATGGTAGCTGTTATACGAATCATGAAGAACGATAAGACCCTCGTAAGCCCATCTTGAAGGCATGATCTGGCACAGCTCCGGTATAGGAGAGTTTTTGTAGATAGTAAGAGATGAATTAAGCTCTTTATACTGGATCAGCGCGCCCCCGAAAATAATCTGGGGGATCAGTATAAGCGGTACTATATTCTGGACAGCTTTGACAGACAGTCCCGGTATGGATGAAATAAAAAATCCCAGCGAGATCCCTGCAATCGAGATCATGGTCATAAATGCGAAATAGTAAAGGTGAAGCTCTTTTATTTCAAGGAAAGCGAAACTGACAATTATATATAAAAAGTTCTGAATTGAAGCGAAGATGAGCTGTGTGCCGAATTTTGACAGATAGTATCTGAAATATCTTATATCCAGCATTTTTTCGCGCTGGATAACTTCGGCGTCCTTGATGATCTCGTCGGAACTGTTCGCCATAGCCAGGAACATGCCTATTATCACCGTAAGGAAAATATAAACCGGCAGATGAATATTGTTGTAAAGAGAATATTCGTCAATAGGAATATACCTCAATATAAATCCGACAATGGCAGCGAGAAGAGGAGCTTCAAGAAAAGTAATGATAAGATTGGATCTGTCTCTCAGTTTGTTATAAAAGTTCCGCCTGAATAATGTCCAGAACTGGCTGATCTTTCCCTCTGTATCGTAATTTTTCGAAGGCACATCGTTCACCAGATCTTTCGGAGGTATTTTAACCGACCGTAGCTTTTGAAGATGTTCTTTAAATTTCTCTTTCCAGAAAGAAGGCGGGAATTTTCTTTCCGGAAGGACCGTCCCGTCAATATCTCTTAAAGGCTCTTCGAGTGTATCAAGAAGAATATCCGGATCGTTTTTCCCGAAAGTATAGTTTGCTACATCCGCATCGTACCTGTTGAACTGCCTGAAATACTGCAGAGCGTTGTATGATCCCCCGCAATATGCCAGTTTACCCCCATTGTCAAGCACGATCGTTTTATTGAATTTATTATAAATCTTATAATTCGGCTGATGAATTACCGCGAAAATGATCTTTCCCTTGACGGCCAGCTGTTTTAAAATTTCGACGACTTTTTCCGAATCTTTTGAAGATAAACCTGATGTAGGCTCGTCAAAAAAGAACATATTTGAGTCAGATAATAATTCAAGTCCGATATTTAGCCGTTTCCGTTCTCCCCCGCTTAGGATATTTTCCGATTCAGAGCCCACTCTCATATTCTTCTTGGAAACGAGCCCGATCTCTTTTATTACAGTATCGGCTTTTTCGGCAATACTGCTTTCGTTCAGCTTCGGATATCTCAATTTTGCATTGAAATACAAATTTTCGTAAACTGTCAGGTTCGCAAAAAGAACATCATCCTGAGGAACATAGCTTATAAATCTTTTTATCTTATGATAATATTCGAAGAAATTGAAATTATCCGCATATATTGCTCCTTTCTGAGGTACGATCATCCCGCTTAATATTTTAAGAAGCGTACTCTTTCCGCTCCCGCTCGGGCCCATAATGCACACGAGATCACCGTGATCGATCTCGCATGAAATGTTATCTACGGCTTTTGTTTTATCCCTGAACGAATATTCAAGGTTCTCAGTTCTGAAGGTTATATACCTGAAATATGTTTTCTCAAATAATCCGCCTTCAAGATTGAATTTTAATACATTGCCTTCGATATAGATAATGTCGTTATTCAGTAAATGGAACCACTTTTCCTTTTTCACGCTCCTTCCGAAAAAACCCGTCTGCCTGTTTATCTGAAAATCTACATTGTTCCTTATAATCCAGACAGGATGAAAACAGGTTCCGGTGTTCAGATAATACCTGCCTTCCTTCAGAATGATCTTCCCTTTCCATTTACGCTCGGATTTATCTCCTATATAAATATCCGCGCCGGTGAAGTTCGAAAGGAGATACTCGGTCCTGCCTTTTGATAGCCTTATATATTCGTTATCGAAATATTCCTGATATTTCAGTTTTCTCAGATTAATGTAGCTGTCGTTCACTTTGACAAAATCGTTCACATTCACATAAACATCGCCTTCTGGAAATTTGTCGTTTACCGATATCATGGTGCTTTTATCAAGAGGAGTTATAATTATTTTACAGCCCTTAAGAAGTATCTTAGCTATGCTGAAACCCTTTTTCTGCTTTTCGAGAATTATCTGGTCCGGCATGTCGTTAATAAAGAATTCCTTGTCCGGATAAAGATTATATTTGATCTTAAGGTACAGTTTCACATCTTCCGACTCAACAAAATAATCGTTGATCTTGATATTGCTTCCGTAAGGCATAATGAACGCGGTCATCGGTTTAAGACTGAAATTTCCGATAGAGCATGACGATGACTGATCGAGCTTGATCACAAAATAGAATTTCTCTATGTTGAATAATACGGCCTTAAGCCCGCTATACGGCAGAAAGACATCAGAAGCCTCTTTCTCGTCGCTGATGTAAATAAATTTTACCGCCGATCCGTTGTATTTTTTTCCCGGAGTGAATTCAGGAGAATATATTTCCTTAGCCAGTTCAAAATCGTTTTCTTCTATACCAAGAATATCCGATACGATCCTGGCGGTATCTGATTTTCTCTGCTTGGAGCTTTGAAGTCTTAAAAATTCGAATATTTTGAAAAGAATAAAAAATTTCTCTCCGTAAGAAATATCTTCTGAACTTGAACTTTTCAGTTCATTGAATTTTATATTTTCATGAACATAATCCTGAAATCTGTCGAAAAGATAGAATGCTATGCTGTCGGGATAATTCATCCAGTAAAATTCGAGAACATAGGCATATTCGGTCTCGGTAACCTCTTTATCGAGAAGAGCTACGGCCGCAAATAATTTCGTAAAGAATATTAATTTGGAGTTCTCAATATTGCTTACAGTTTCTGGATCAGTTTTTAGATCCTTTTTTTTATATTCCAGATATTTTTGTGAATGTTTTGATAAAAGCATCCCGGTCTTCCCTGAATTATATCTGTTTAATTCTCTTCAGTAATCCTATTGTTTCGACATGGAATGTATGAGGGAACATGTCCACCGGCTGAACTTTTATGAGTTTATAACCGCCTTCCTCAAGAAGTTGGACATCACGGCCGAAAGTTGAAGGATTGCATGATACATAAACAATCCCGGGAACGCCTGATCCGATGAGAGCTTCTATAACTTTAGGATGCATGCCGTCCCTCGGCGGATCTGTGATTATAATATCGAATTTTTCTTTAAAAAGATCTCCATCCTTGGCAAGTTTCATCATGTCGCCCGAAAAGAATTCGCAGTTTGAAATACCGTTGAGTTCAGCATTCTTTCGGGCATTCGCAACGGCGTTTTCAACAAGCTCGAAACCGGTCACTTTTTTTACTTTTCCGCTTATATAGAGTGAAATAGTACCTACGCCGCAGTAGAGATCCAGCACAGTCTCTCTGCCAGTAAATCCCGCGAATTCTATGATCTTATCATACAACTTGGTCACCTGTTCAGGATTTACCTGAAAGAATGTGTTGCAGCTGAGTTCGAATTTCAGTTCGCCGATCGTATCTGTTACAGTTTCGCTTCCCCTGATTAAAATACTTTCCTCCCCGAAAGCCGTTGAGGCAAGCCCGGAGTTTATAGTGTTGATAAATGAAACTACCTGAGGAAATTCTCCGCATATTTCATCTGCTGTTTTTTTTATTTCTTCAAGCTTTTTAGCCTTTGTTATAAGATTGATCATGATCTGATCGGCATTCGTCTTTCTTATTATCAGATATCTCAAAAAACCCTCGTGACGGACTACATCGTAAGGTTCAAGTCCGGAAGCTTTCAGCTTAACTCTGAGGGCATGATATACTCTGTTCATCAGCTCCGGCTGAAGATTGCAGTGATCCACATCAATAGCTTTGCTGAAAAATTTAGGCGCGTGAAATCCTACAGTGAATTCTTCTTTATCCGAACCGTTTTCCTCTTCAATGAAATATCTCAATTTTGAAAAAGTGTATTCCATCTTGTTTCGGTAATTATTATGCAGTCCGCATTTGATGATGGGCAGCATTTCGCAGCCGGTAATCTTTCCGATCCTGCGTACGCAGTCTTTTACGACCTCTTCCTTTATCCATGCCTGATAGTCATAATCCACATCGCGCAGTTTACATCCTCCGCAGGTTGGATAATACCTGCAGTCGGATTGTTTTCTGTGCGGAGACCTGACGAGTATATCTTTAGCTGTA
>Ga0209262_10001141_pt1 | contig 11197 bp, 10 predicted proteins | sample Lowcelwee11metaG_FD_187171 | JGI IMG/M metagenome (GOLD analysis project Ga0209262, IMG submission 187171) | Freshwater pond sediment microbial communities from the University of Edinburgh, under environmental carbon perturbations - Low... | ecosystem: Environmental > Aquatic > Freshwater >...
ATTTTTATTCACAAAAGCGCCGAGTATCGGCAAAATAGAAGTGTCGGCCATGATCTTTATAATCTCGGGAACCTGTTTATCAAAAAATATTTCTACATCGTCAACAAACCACTGATCGCTGTAATCGCCCGTATAATGCCAGCCAAATTGAATTTCCTGTCCGGCATAATCCTTTAAAGAACAAATTATCCGATTAAATATATACTGTTCGGGTACTGTCGAAATAATCCTTGTCCATGTTGTTCCGCCGTTCGTTGATACGGCCGCTTCGTGCGATCCGATATATTCTACGAACATGCTCGATTCCCAGAATGATAAAACAAGTCCGGTGTCGTCAGGAAGTGAAATTACAGGACTTATAAGCCAGTCATCCTGAGGTCCTTGATCATCCAGATGAGCCATACTGAAAGAGCCTGAATAAACCGTCGGATAAGCATCTATCTTGGGGAAATGTACCCATCCCGCACCGGTCGTGGAAAGAGTCCAGCCTTCCGCAAAAGGATCGGTCTCAAAACCGGCATAAAATACCGGCTCCTGTGATAAAAGAAGAAAAGCGGTCAGAAATATGGTTACGCTCGAATGTTTCATATAGGCAATTTAAACATAAAATATTCTGTAATCAAGTTATTAACGAGTCGATATGCAAAACATCATTAAATTTTTTCTTTACAATATTCTAAAAAGAAATTATAATTCAAAACCTAATTTAAAGAGAAATTGGTTTATCATGAACATAAAAGTTCTTCTGCCCGTTTCATCCGGTGACAGATTAAAATATTTCAAGCTTGCTTTAAACAGCATACTGACTCAGACATTTTCGGATTTCGAGATAATAATCTGCGTTGACGGGGTTATAAGCGAGGATATAGACATTTTCATCAATTCGGTTGACGACAGCAGAATTAAACTAATGAGAAATGAAAAAAATATCGGACTTGCAGCGACTTTGAATAAAGCCATAAAACAATTCCCCGCGGACATTTATTTTAGGATGGATTCCGACGATATTTGCAATAAACGAAGGTTCCAGTGGACGATCGAGGAGTTTGAAAAGGACGAGGAGCTTCTGCTTTTAGGAACTGAATGTATCGAAATAGACGATGAAGGAACGGAGATCTTTTATAAAAAAATGCCTTTTCAGGCCGAGATAAAAAAATGGGCGATTACCAGAAACCCATTCGTTCATCCTTCTGTCGCAATAAAAAAAGAATTCTTCGATATTGTAGGATATTATAATGAGAGCTTCAGAAAAAGCCAGGATTACGAATTATGGTCGAGAGCGATAATTAAAAATGTGAAAATGAACAACATCCATGAACCCCTTATCTGGTTCAGGGTCTCCAATAAATTCTGGAAAAACCGTACTCTGCGGAGCAATGTGACGAATGAACTGAAAGTATCCTTCTTTCTTATAAAAGAACTTCACGGGTATATATATATTCCGAAAGTGCTTTTAAAAGCTCTTTTAAGATTTATGCCTGTATGGGTTAATAAATTTATGTATAAATACGGCAGATGATCAGTTACCGAGCTTAGATTTTTTAGGCTTGAACTTCATTTCAACTTCTTTCCCTGTCTCGGCGGATTCATAGATCGCGTTGATCAGCTCGAGTGATTTTCTTCCTTCAAGTCCGTCAACCAGCGCCTGCTTGTTGTTTTCGATGCAGTCAAGCACATGCTCAATATATCTGATATGTCCGAACCCGTAAACATTCGGAGGATTTTCGGCGTATTCTTTTAGAATTTCGTCTCTTTCTTCCTTTGACTGGCCGGAAAAATTCCATGTTACCATTTTATTGACCGCAAATCCTCCTATTACGACGGTGCCTTTTTCGCCCAGGATGCTTATCGAACCTTCAAGATCCACCGGTCTTGTGGCGGTTGTAGCTTCTATTATACCCATTGCGCCGTTCTCGAATTTGATTATGGCGGCCGCGGTGTCGTCAACCTCGATATCGGCCAGATATGTCTCGGTTTTTGCCATGACTGAAACCGGTGTGCCGAGCATCCATTCAAGAAGATCAATGTGATGTGACGCCTGATTAGCAAGCACGCCGCCGTCGAGTTTCCAGGTGCCGCGCCATTCGTCCTGTTCGTAATATTTCTGATCTCGAGCCCAGCGCAATCTTACGGTACCCATGAATATTCTTCCGAAATCCCCGTTTTCCACGGCTGTCCTTAATTTCATGACAGGCAGATTATATCTGTTCTGTTTTACCACGAACAGCCTTACTGAATTCAGATCGCAGGTTCTGATCATAGCATCGGCATCGGAAAGCTTTAAGGCCATCGGTTTTTCAACTATAATATGTTTTTTGTATTTTTTAACTATATCGATAGTATGTTCCGGATGAAATCCCGAAGGTGTCAGAATATTTACTATATCAATATTTTCATTTCTGAGCATTTCGTCATAAGAAAGATAATATTTTGACAATCCGGCTTTCGAAGCCGCGCTCTTGGCTCTTTCTTCTATAATGTCGCAGACAGCCGCTATTTCGGCGTTTGGAATATTATTAATTGCATCTATATGTTTTGCCGATATCCTGCCGCAGCCTACTAAAGCGAATCTGAATTTTTTCATAGTCTCCCCGAAATAAATTACCCGCATAAGTTAAGCAATTTATTTGTGAAAATAAAGAGAATAAATTTTCTTGAATATGCTGCATATTTTAGTTAGATTTCTTTTTTTAATTAAAAACCGGAGAAGATTTTTATATGAATATTACTGTAGTCGGCACCGGATATGTCGGATTAGTATCGGGAACCTGTTTTGCCGAAACCGGAGTTAATGTAACCTGCGTTGATGTTGATAAAAATAAAATTGAAATGCTTAATAACGGGATAATGCCTATTTATGAGCCGGGTCTTTCAGAAATGGTTGACCGGAATTTTAAAAAAGGAAGGCTCCATTTTTCAACTGACCTCGGATCAGCCATAAAAGATTCTGAAGTGGTGATGATCGCTGTCGGAACGCCTCCCGGAGAGGACGGCAGCGCTGATCTTCAGTATGTTCTGGCGGTCGCAAAAGAAATAGGTTCACAGATGGATCATTATATGATCATAGTAAATAAAAGTACAGTTCCGGTCGGAACCGGAGATAAAGTCAGAAAAACCGTACAGGCTGAACTTAACAAAAGAAATTCAGACACGGGTTTCGATATCGTCTCCAATCCTGAATTTTTAAGAGAAGGGCAGGCAATAACCGATTTTTTGAAGCCTGACAGGATCATAGTGGGAGTCGAATCCGAAAGCGCCGTCAAAGTTATCAACAGGCTTTATAAACCTTTTATGCTTAACGGCCATCCGGTTATCGAAATGGACATAAAATCCGCGGAAATGACAAAATACACTGCCAATTCCATGCTCGCCACAAAGATAAGCTTCATGAACGACATCGCGAATCTGTGCGAGCTTCTCGGGGCGGATGTAAATAAGGTCAGGGAAGGAATCGGGAGCGATAAAAGGATCGGCCCCTATTTCATTCATTCCGGAACAGGCTACGGCGGGTCATGCTTTCCCAAGGATGTCAAAGCCCTTATAAGAACCGGGAACGATAACGGATACGACCTTAAAGTGCTCAAAGCCGTTGAGGAAGTTAATGATCTTCAGAAAAGCGTTCTCGTCAGAAAATTATTGAAACGCTTCGGAAGCCTTGAAGGTAAAACCGTAGCAGTCTGGGGTCTGGCTTTCAAGCCTCATACGGATGATATGAGAGAAGCTCCATCTCTTGTTATTATTGATGAACTTTTAAAACACGGCGCTAAAGTAAAAGCTTACGATCAGGTCGCGTTTAAAGAAGCGAAAAAAGTTTTCGGCGACAGGATCATTTATTCAAAAGATCAGTATGCCGCTCTGGAAGAAGCCGATGCCCTGCTCATAGTCACAGAATGGCCTGAATTCAGAGATCCTAACTTTACAAAAATGAAAACGCTGCTGAAGAATCCTCTGATTTTTGACGGAAGGAATATTTACGATCCGAAAGAAATAAAAGAAGCCGGGTTCGAGTATCACTGCATCGGATTAAAACTTACATAACTTTTACATAACGGAGGCCGGTTATGCTATACCTCGTCTATGCAACTCTTATCGCATGGTTGGTAATGGTTTTTGTAAATTACCGCTCTCACACAAAATATATTGTTGAGAACGAACCGAAGTTTATCAAAATACTTGACGACAATTTTAAGAAAAAGGGTAAAATAAAAGGCGACGAGAGCTCATTCTTCTCTTTTACATCTGAGAATATCGAAAAAAGAGAATTTACGAGGTATCTGAATATCGGTAAATTGAAATACATAATCTCCGACTCCACTCAGATCGTATTCTCGATTATTCTGCTTTTTATCCTTGCATACGGACTTGAATACCTGCCTTTCTCCGAAAATGATAAAACCTCTCTGGATTTCAGTATTATCTGGAAGCTCCTGCTCGCCGCCTATATAATCTGCGTACTTGATGTTTATTTAAAAACATTAAAATACGATCAGGTGGTAAAAAGCTGGGAAAAAAAACATCCCGGAATTAAATCATAATTCTAATTCTGACGAACATATTCATATAAAAAAATTGACGCCGCATTCGCTACATTAAGAGAATTTTTTCTTCCTCTCATTTTGATCGAAACGATATCGTCGCACAAATCTAAAATATCTGCCGTGATCCCGATCTCCTCGTTGCCGAATATAATTGCGGTTTTTGCCTGAAATTGATATTCATTCAGATCCCTGCTTCCAGATCCCGTTTCGGCCCCGGTCACAGAATAGCCGTGTTTTTTTAGATCAAGAATCGTTTCTTTGACTGATTCTGAACGCGTAATTTGAATATTGTCCGAAGTCCCTTTAGCTGTTTTCAGAGTTCTCTGATTTTCTGTGCCCGGTGTGATCCCGCAGAGTATCAGCTCTTTTACGCCGAAACATTCGCAGGACCTGATTATTGACCCGACATTGAATGCGGATCGGAGATTTTCCAGAATTATTACAAGTTCGGTTTTCGGAAGTAATTTGACATTTGAGTCTTTCGATGATTTTATGAACTGATTTTCAGAAACCGGATAACCGAAGTCCTCTCTGATCGTGTGATACAATAGCTGCGCTTTTTCCAGCATGATCCTGTTATTGTTTTCATTTATAACAGATATCAGTTCGCTTGTGTATCTCGAATCCTCTTCTGAAAGGAGATATTCATAATATGTTTTTAGATCGCTTATATCGGGGGTTTTTCTTTCAGCCAGATCATTCCTGATTTCTTCAAGCTCAGCAGCTATTTTAAAATATTTGGTAATCTTTTTAAGTTTTGAAAATTTGAGCTGATTTAACATATATCATTCGCCGTCTTTTTCATTCTCCTCATCACCGGTTGTTTCTTTTCATTTTTCTTTACAGACATTTAGAATTTATGAAACTGATAATCTATTAGCAATTACATAATTTATAATTAATCAATATAAAAATTTAATTGACTATATAGGGTTATTTCGGTTATATTACGGACGCTTTTTATTGAGCTTAAAGTGAACAAATCAAGAGGATTAAAGTTTACTGACTGATATGAAAAACCGGAAAAAATAAAATGACCACAAACAAAATAAAGATCTTAATAATCGCTTCGTTTTTAATTGTCATGTATTCCTGTTCGCAGAAATACGACGATACAGGGATTTTTAATCCTCAGGATCCCGATTTCTTTGCCGACACATTATCGTTAATAGCTATAAATGACACCTTATCTATACCGAAAAAAAGCCTTAATGACGGTTATATTTATATCGGGACTGATATCACTGCGGGCGACACTACAGCCTGGGCTGAATCCGTTTTTAAAGTGAACCTGCCGTTGGCTGCTGACAGCCTGGATTCCGCTTTTATCATTTATAAAATAAATTCTTCAGACCCTTTGGTTATCGGAAAAAGCATCGAAATACTAAAAACGGATGCTGACTGGACTCAAACTACGGCTGAACAGGCGGATTTCAATTCATCGCTCGTTCATTACGGCACTTACCCGATAACTTCAGCAGATTCATCAACATACAAATTTAAAATACCTCTCGACAGCCTGTCTCTTGTTCAATGGGCATCAGACGATTCCGTTGATACCCAGCCCGAAAGCTTTTACATTAAAGATCCTTCAGGTAATAACATCTCTCCGGTTATCAGGCTTTATTCGTCGAAGTGGGCTTATACCTCACTCAGACCGAAAATATATTCTTTCTACTCGTATCCAGACACTTTAACAGCTTCTGGCGGCGGTGATTCAATTATTACCGTATCCGAAGTTGACAGCGCTTACATTACCGAAGATATTTCCCTTGCCGGCAAAAAAAGCTCCTGCCTTGATCTTTCGGGCGATATGATTAAACTGGGCGGTATTTCCGGGGAAAGCTATCTTTGCAGAATAGATCTGCGCAGCATTGATACTTCTGCTACAGTTTTAACGGGAAGAATAGACTTGACCGCAGTCTTGGATCCCTCTTTTTCCGATCCTGTTTACGGAAATATTTTTAATAACGACCTGACCAAAAAAGAGATTTCCGTTTACATAATGAAAGATTCACTCTGGCATTCTGATAATGAAAATTTAAATTACGACAGCGTGAATGTCTGGTCATATAAAATAAACCTTAGCGATTCATCGAATTTTCTGGTAATGGATACCGTGATCCAGAAATGGATCAGAGACCCTGATACAAATTTCGGATTTATGATCACTTCAAAGAACTGGGGAAACCCCTTCGGCTACAGCGTTTTCCTTAAACCGAAAATAAATGTTTCGTTCATAAAAATAAACTGATAACAGAATTCAAATGGATTTATATAAAATGATAAAAAATATTGTGATACTGATACTTCTAACTGCTCTAAATATATTCGGCGATACTTCAGCATTTTCGGTGCTTTCTCTGGGTGATATTGAACCGTCTCTCACAAATTCCACCGGATTTGCCTTTTCTGATTCTCTGGTACTAAAAAATCATAATTATTCTTCATGGACTTCGCTGTCAAACACATCTTTCTCTCTTTCCGCGTCATATTATACCCACGGAACTGAAAATATTTCCGGAGTAAAATCAAATTATGACAGATTTACTTTTGAGGACATCAGCTTTGCTTTACCTTTCGGCGACAAAAATGTTTTCGGCATATCTTATTACCCTATTTCTATCGCGGATATTTCAAGCGTTACTCAAACTGAACTGCCGCAGGAAAACAGCTTCGAGAACACTAATTTAATGACTTTGGAGAACCGAAAAGGAAGTCTGTCGAATATTTCTTTGATATACGGTAAGGGATTTGAAAATATTACCGCAAATATTGACGCTTCATTCAAGCTTGGAAACTACAGTCTTGCAAGAAGATACAAATACACTACTTATGCCGGCGATACTGAAGTTATAGACTGGGAAAAGTATTTTGAGAACAGAGAGAAAACCCAGTTGTTTCATTTTACACTCGGAGGCGGAGTTTTATACAATACCCCGATAGGTCTGAATATCGGCGCGGTTATGTCGGTGCCTGTTTACTCTTACGGGAACAAAATAAAGGAATTTGACAGAACAACTTCCTACGGTACGGTAATTGAGGAAATTACAGACACGGAGAACGAAATTGATAATGTCGAATGGCCTGTTGAATTCGGTTTTGGATTAAGTTATAAGATCTCGAAATTTATTCTGTCATATGACATGGTTTCTAAACAGTTTTCGGATTTGAATATTGGTATTGATGACACCAAACTGACGAATTATTACAGAAACATCCTTGGAATCAGTTTTGATCCCCGCCACAGAAAATATGACCCCTACTACAAAAGAATGGTTTATTCAGCTTATCTGACAGTAGAAAAAAGACCGTATGAATATATAAATGATCCTATTTATGATATTACTGAGACTTTCGGATTGAATTTCCCTTTTAACGACGACAAAACTAATATTGAACTTAAATTCAGCTTTACACAATCAGGTTCAGTTGACGATAACGGACTTGAAGACAATATATTTAAAATGCAGTTCAATTTGATCTCATCTGATAAATGGCGTCTCAAAAAGGAAAAATATGACGATTAATAATAATTGGAGGTAACTATGAAAAAACTGACGGTTCTTCTATTTGCGCTCTGCGCAGACTCAGACTGTAAAAGAGGATTCCTTCGCGCAGGCTTCTGAACCAGAACAGACTGCTAAAATTGAAACGGAACAAACCCCGGTCAAGACCGATATTACGCCGCTTACCGATGAGCAAAAAAGCAATATAAATAAGTACTCAAGCTTTGCTCAAACAAAAAAACAGCAGAAAAAATACAGGGAAATGATCGAGTATATCAATCAGATAATTGCTATAGATCCCGATTTCAGCCACGCTAAGAATATTCTTCTTTTATGGAGAGGCAACGGTTATGATGAACTCGGTATAAAAGATTCGGCTAAAGTTGACTATGAAAGATTTTCCGAATTAAAACCCGATAATTCTCAGTGTCTTGTGCTTCTCGATTATATATATGTCACTGAAGGTAAGATTGATAAAGCTATCGAAATCGCGAAAAAAATGATCGAACTTGATAAAGAAGATAAGACCCTTCTTAAGAAATTAGGCAAATATTACTATCAGCAGGCAGAAGTTTTAAAAGCGGAAAATCCCGATGATCCGGAAATAGAGGATTATGCCGTTCAGGCAATAGATCAGTTTGAGGAATATCTTGAGAATTTTCCGGAAGACGAGGAAATAAACAATCTTCATACATTCCTGATATCAAAATTCCTTGACCAGAAAGCTTTAAGAAGCAAACTTGAAGAAAACCTTGTAAAAGATCCCGACAATCCGAAAACTATCGAGAGACTGGCATCTATCTATGCTGATGAAGGGAATTCAGCCAAAGCTACTGAACTATTCGAAAAACTGCTTCAGTTTCAGCCTGATAACCTTAAAGCGATTAAAAAGCTCATCAGGATCAATAAAAACAATATCGATAAATCGATTTTTTATAATCAGAAGGCAATGAAATTGGACGGAGCTAACGAAACATATAATATTAATCTCGCGAAACTCTACTCCGAGAAAAAAAGATTTGTTGACGCTAGAAATGAATGCCTAAAGGCATTATCTAAAAATTCCAGAAATACGAACATTTATAAAGCTTGGGCAGGGATATATACCGATTGCGTCGGCACATGTAACACAAGCGTTGAATATCAGGACAAACTTGTTTTTGTTATAGCGTACGGGCTGTATGAAAAAGCGGGGGATACGAGAAGAATGCACTCGATGAAAGAAAGTCTGCAGGTTCCTGCAAAATCCGATCTTTTTACTAATAAAAAAACAACTTTTCCGACCAGAGACTGCTACAAATGGATCGATAAGGAATGGGACGAGGCAAAATACATCGAAACATTCCTGAAAGCTTTATAAAATGAGCAGTCAGATTATTCATATCGGGTCTGACCACGGCGGTTTTAAGCTGAAGACATCACTGATAGGATTTCTTATAAACAAAGGATATCAGATTGACGATCTCGGAACATTTTCGGAAGACTCTGTTGATTATCCCGAATTCGGAAGGAAAGTAGCTGATGCCGTACTTACAGACGGTAATTCCGGTATTATTATTTGCGGAACCGGGATCGGGATCTCGATCGCTGCGAACAGGATTAGAGGCATCAGAGCCGCGCTGTGTCACAGCGTGGAGTACGCCAGACTGGCAAGGCAGCACAATAACGCGAATATTCTTGCGCTGGGCGGCAGATTTACAGAAGAAAGAAAAGCGGAAGAAATTACTGAAGCTTTTCTGACAACTGAATTTGAAGGCGGAAGACATCAGAAAAGAGTTGATCTTATTGATAAATTTTAAAGTCCATTAGGAGAAGAAGATGATTAATTTAAAAGATTTTGATCCTGAAATTTACCAGACAATAGAAAATGAAAAGAGAAGGCAGTGCGACAAAATAGAACTTATAGCGTCAGAGAATTTCGTTTCTAAAGCTGTTCTCGAAGCGCTGGGATCGGTAATGACGAATAAATACGCTGAAGGATATCCCGGCAAAAGATATTACGGCGGATGCGCGAATGTTGATGAAGCTGAAACTATCGCGATCGAAAGAGCTAAGAAGCTTTTTAACTGCAGATGGGCGAATGTTCAGCCTCACAGCGGTTCCCAGGCTAATATGGCCACTTATATGGCTCTCGCCGAACCCGGAGACACAATTATGGGGATGAATCTTTCTATGGGCGGCCATCTAACGCACGGATCGCCTGTCAACTTTTCAGGAAGGCTTTACAATATCGTTCCGTACGGGGTTACTGAGGACGGATTCATTGATTATGACGAACTTGAAAGGCTTGCTCTTGAATGCAGACCTAAGATAATTGTTGCGGGAGCTTCTGCATATCCGAGATTTATTGATTTTAAAAAATTCAGAGAGATCGCAGATAAAGTCGGCGCATGGTTCGTTACCGACATGGCTCACATAGCCGGATTGGTCGCTGCGGGCCTTCATCCTTCGCCCCTGCCCTATTCGCATGTAGTTACAACGACTACCCATAAAACGCTCAGAGGACCGAGAGGCGGAATGATCCTGTCAGATTTCGAAGGCGGAGAGATTCTGTTAAAGAACATGACGGCTCCGAAAACTTTAACCGAAGCTCTGGATTTTGTGATATTTCCCGGAATACAGGGCGGACCTTTAGAACATGTGATCGCTTCTAAAGCCGTCGCGTTCAAAGAAGCTTTAATGCCCGAATTCAAGATATATCAGCAGAAAGTCCTTGAAAACGCACAGGCTCTGGCAAAAGAGCTCATGAGCCTCGGGTTTAAAGTTGTTTCAGGCGGAACGGATAATCACATCGTTCTTCTTGATCTGAGCGATAAAGAAGTATCCGGCAAGGCTCTCGAAGGAGCTTTGGAAAAAGCCGGTATCACGACAAATAAAAACATGGTTCCTTTTGATAAAAGAAAGCCGATGATCACTAGCGGAGTAAGGCTCGGTACTCCTGCGGCAACGACAAAGGGATTTACAGCTGATGATATGAGAACTATTGCGCGGATGATAGCAAGAGTCGCCGAGGATTATAAAAACGAAGAATTACTGGCGGAAATTAAAAAAGAAGTAATTTCTTTAAGCACAAAATACCCGCTTTATGACTAAATTAGATTATATTGAATTATTTTAAGGCAGTAAAAAATGAATAGAATTACACAACAT
>Ga0209262_10001142_pt1 | contig 11186 bp, 12 predicted proteins | sample Lowcelwee11metaG_FD_187171 | JGI IMG/M metagenome (GOLD analysis project Ga0209262, IMG submission 187171) | Freshwater pond sediment microbial communities from the University of Edinburgh, under environmental carbon perturbations - Low... | ecosystem: Environmental > Aquatic > Freshwater >...
TCGGCCCGAAGGCAAAGTTTCATTGCTAACCAGCCGTCCGTTGCAGGTGGCTTCCTTTTATCTTATGCAGTCCGGCCAGGGTGATCTTTTCCGCCGAAGTATGCAGTTCCAGAACCCCGCGGTAGGTCCCCCGCAGCGGCTGCCGGGAAGCCAAATAAATTCTTTTTATCTGCAGATCGTCCTTGAATTTGAGGTTCAGGCCGCGCATGGCGGCGGCCAGGGAGCGCAAGCTGGCTCCCTTAATTTCAAGCTGATACACGCTGGCGAACGGTGGGAGCTGGAACCAGCGGCGGTATTTCAATTCCCGCTCGAAAAAATTTTCTTCGTCCATGAGAAAGCGCAGCGCATAATGAAAATGGAAAACCGAGAAGACGTGCAATTCCCCTCCCTGCTCAAGCGTTTCCCCGATCTCGGCTCCGGTGGCGTAGATCAATTCGGCGGCATTGAATTCTTCCATATTAAAAAAGGATTCGGGTTTGACATAAATGACGGCGGCGAACATTTTCCTGAAAAAGGGATTGAGGGCGGCCGGTGTGGCGATGACGATGGGGCTGGAGCGTACGGCGGCCACGATCGGCGCGACAGCCTTGAGATCGGCCGCGGTCACGATCCGCACCGTCTTTTCATCGACGGCGCGTTCCACGGCCCTGGAAAGGGAATCGATGCTGATGTCCTGCAGCAGGGTGAGGTTTTGCCCGCAGCGCGGGCAATCATTCAGCGATTCCTTGCGGAACGTGCAGCGGCGGCAGGCGACGGCTTGCGTTTCTTCCACCTGCAGGATGCCGCCGCAGCGCGGGCAGGCCGCGATTTTGCGGCATGAGTCGCAGAACAGGTGCCGCGCCGGCTGGATGCGGTTGAGCAGGACCAAGGTCTTCTTTTTCCCCAGGACATTCTGGCGGATCATATCCACGATGTCAGCCGGGATGCCGCGCTCCCTGCCTTTGAGCATGTGAACTTGGCAGGAGATGCCGCGCTCCCGGCGCCGGTCGGTGATGTCGTGGTCCCGGCGCTGCCAGTACGTGGCGCAGGAATGGGATGCGGCGCCGCGCAGCAGGGGGATGCGACCCGCCCGTGCCCGGATCGCGGCCAGGTGGTCGATGCGGAACGGCGAGGTGAAACCGCGCTGGTAAAGCGGTGAAGCCGCGCGGTCGACGATGAGCAGGCCCGGATCGGCCAATGGCAGCATGAGCGCCGAAAGCCCGCCGCAGACCACGCCGCTTTTCCCCAGCCGGTACTGCCGCCAGATGTTTTCCTTGGCTGCGGTTTTGACCTCCGAATGATATAGATCGAGCCCGGGTATGACGGTTTGCCAGTAGCTGGCCGTGGCGATGTCGGGAACCAGCAGGATAATGCTGCGGCCGCCGGACAGGGTCTCTTGGCACATCTTTGCGTATTCGCTGTCGCGCTCCGGACCCAGGAGCAGGCGGGAAAATTGGGTGTCTTCAACCGGCGGAACCGCGGGGGGGACGGCTTCGGTTCCGACCTTGAAGAAAAAACGCAGAGGACCGTCGGCTGCGGCCAGTTTTTCCAGCTGGCCGGGGCCGAATTCAGCCATTTTCCGCACCTGGCCGTCAGCTTCCAGGCGCATGTTCTTGAAGTTTTTCTGGCTGGGAGGCAGGCAGTGGTCAAGGATGCTCCCGGCGGAAGCAAAATAAGCGGCGGCGGTTTGCCGGGCGAACTCCAGGAAAGCCCAATCGGGGGAAAACGGGTCGTCGATGACACCGATGATGTTTTTCAGCCTGCCTTTATAAGGCGAATCCAGGGCCAGCACCCAGCCGAGCGCGACGCGTTTGCCCAACGGCACCAGCACGCGCGTTCCGGCTTTCAATTCCACCGGAGAACATTCGGCCCGGTAGGTCAGTGGTTCAAAGATATTGTAGGAGAGGGCGACGTTGATCTTCAAGGGAGCCTTTTGGGGATGAGAGCAAGCACTTTCTGCATGTCTTCCCATACTTCCCACTTGGCCCGCGAGATTTCTTCCTTGTCCTTTTTATGCAGAATATAGGATGGATGGTAGGTGGGAATGAGCGGGATATCGTGAAAGCTCAAGATTTGGCCGCGGATGCGGCCCATGCTGTGGCTGGTTCCCAGCAGGTTGTTCAGGGCGACCTTGCCCAGGCAAACAATGACCTTGGGTTGAAGAATGTCGATTTGTCTTGATAAGTGGGGTAGGCAAGCTTCCACTTCATCTTTTAGCGGTTCACGGTTGTTGGGCGGGCGACATTTGACCACGTTGGTGATGAACACATCCTCGCGCTCCAGGCCCATTTTCTGAATGATTTTGTCCAACAACTGCCCGGCCTTGCCGATAAAGGGACGGCCGAACTGGTCCTCGGTTTCGCCCGGTCCTTCGCCGATGAACAGGATATCCGGTCGGTTGCAGCCTTCGCCGGGGACATAGTGGGTCTTGCTCTCGCAAAGCCGGCAGCGGCGGCAATGCAGGATCTCACGGTTCAATTCAGCCAGGTCGGCGCGCGGATCGCTTCCCGGCAGGTGCAGGAACTCAGCGCCCATCTCCCCGAAAAATTTCAATATTTCCCGTAGTTCATTCATGGAGGTCCGGCTGCTATTTTCAAGAATGGCCTGCCAGGCTGACGATGTCGTCCCAGATCACGGCGGCAATGTGCGCCTTGTTCATTTTATCCAGCCGGCGCACGCCGTCGGGGCGCACCAGGTATACCTGGTTCTCCTCGTTGCCGAAAGCGGGGTTGGCGTCGGAAATTTCGTTCAGGACCAGCAGGTCGAGGTTCTTGGCCAGCAGTTTTCTCTGGGCGTTGGCGAAGATGTCTTCGGTTTCCGCGGCAAAACCCACCAGGATCTGGTTTTTCCTCTTGTGGCGGCCGATTTCGAGCAGGATGTCGGGGGTTTTCACCAGTTCCAGGGTGATGCGTTCGCTGCTCTTTTTCATTTTGTCGGGATAGTATTTCATGCTGCGGTAATCGCTGACCGCCGCAGCCATGATGATCACGTCGGATGAGCGGAAATGTCCGCCGACGGCGGTGCGCATCTCCTGGGCGGTTTCCACCTGGACGACCTCCACCTGGGTGGGGAGGTGGACCGTCGGGCCGGTGATGAAGGTGACGGGACCGAGGTTGCGCATCCGGGCTTCCATGGCCAGATAGTAGCCGGTCCTGCCCGACGATCGGTTGGAGATGTAGCGCACCGGGTCGATGGGCTCCAAGGTGGGGCCGGAGGTGATGAGGATTTTTTTAAACACTGGAGATCTTCAGGCAATGGCGGTAGATGGTCTCGGTGTCCGGCAGCCGGCCGCGGCCGGTTTCGCGGTTGGCCAGCAGCCCTTGGGCCGCTTCGATGACCTCGATGCCGCGGCCGCGCAGGCGGGCGATGTTATCGGTCACGGCCGGGTTTTCCAGCATGTGCGTGTTCATGGCCGGGGCCACGACCACGCGCTTGAAAAAAGCGCAGAACAGGGTCGACAGCAGGTCGTCGGCGATGCCGTTGGCCATTTTGCCGATAATGTTGGCCGTGGCCGGCGCCACCAGCAGCAGGTCGTTCTCCTTGCTCAGAGTGATGTGCAGCAGCGGATCCTGCCCTGCGGCGAACAGTTCATGGTAGACCTTGCCCGGGGAGAAAGTCTCGAAGGTGAGCGGCGCGATGATCCGTGTCGCCGCCCGGGTCATGACCACGGAGACCTCATGGTTGTTCTTCTGAAAAACCCTCATGATGTCCACGGCCTTGTAGGCGCCGATGGAGCCGCTGACCCCCAGGATGAGTTTCATTTTCGCCTCCGCACCAGCTTTTTGACCTTGTCGCTGTTGCGCGCCGTCTGCCGGCAGTAGGAGATATAGAGGCAGCGCAGGTCGGCCAGGGCCGCCGCAAGTTTATCGTTGACGATCACGTAGTCGTAAATCGCGTAGGAGCTCAACTCCTTAAGAGCGGCTGCCAGCCGTTGACGTGCTTCGCGGTCAAGCTTCCCCTGGCGCAGGAGCAGCCGTTTTTTCAGCGCCCCCAAAGAGGGCGGGACCACGAAAACGGCCATGGCCTCCGGGAACTGGCGTTTGATGTTGCGCGCCCCCTGGGAGTCGATATCCAATACCAGCGTCCGGCCCTTGCTCGACTTGGCTCGGACCTCTTTCAAGCTGGTGCCGTAGCGGTGGCCGTGCACTTCGGCCCATTCGGCGAAGCGGTCCTCCTGCAGCATGCGCGCGAAGCGGCTTGCGGAAACGAAATAATAATCCTTCCCCTGAACTTCGCCGGGACGGGGCGGCCGGGTGGTGTGTGACACCGAAAAATTGAGTTCGGGGAATTCGGCGAGCAGTTGGTGGATTAGGGTCGATTTGCCGCAGCCCGACGGCCCCGAGATGACGATGATGTTGTGCATGGCCGGCGCTCTATTCGATATTCTGCACCTGCTGCCGGATCTTTTCGATCTCGCGGCGGATCAGGAGGATCTGCTGGTGGATGTCCAGGCTGCCGGTCTTGGCGGCGATGGTGTGGGTCTCGCGCTGCATTTCCTGGGTAAGGAAATCGGCTTCGCGGCCCTGGGTGGCGACGCCCTTGTCCAGCAAGAGGCGCTTCAGCCTCTCGCTGTGGGTTTTGAGGCGGTTGCTCTCCTCGGTTATGGAGGTCTTGTCGGCGCTGATGGCCGCTTCCTGGACGATGCGCTTCTCGTCGATGGGCAGGTCCTGGACATATTTTTCGATTTTTTTTCGGTAGTTGCGGAAGACTTCCTGTTCGAACTGTTTTTCATTGACGCGGATGCCCTTGATCATTTTTTCGATGGCGCGGATGCTGGCCAGCAGATCGCGCTCGATGCAGCGGCCCTCCTGGCTGCGGCTCTGCAGAAAGGCCGCGAAGACCTTGGCGGTCGCCTGGCGGATGGACGTCTGGTCTTTCTGGCTCAGCCGGTCCGGGTCGTGGTCCAGGTGGAAGACCATGGGCAGCCTGAGCAGGGAGTCCAGCGGCAGGCTCAGTTGCCGGCCGTATTTCTCCTGCAGCGGCGCGATGCGTTTCATGATCTCTTCGAGCAGCGGAGTGTTCAATTGGATGTCCCAATGCCCGGGCCCGTGCCGGAACAGGTCAACGACGATCTCGACCTTGCCCCGCTGCAGTTTTCCCTTCATCATGTCCTTGATGATCTTTTCGCTGGCCGCCGAGACGCCGCTGCCCTTGAAACTGGTCTCAAGATAGCGGTTGTTGTAGGATTTGAATGAAACGAAAAGCGAAAAATTCCTGAATTGAAAGCGCCCCTGCGCGAATCCGGTCATGCTTTTCATGGGTCACATTATAATATTCATTTCCGGGAATTGCAAATTGTAGAGGGAATAGTACAGGCCGCGTTTTTTCAGGAGTTCGCGGTGGTTGCCGATCTCCTTGATCTCGCCGTTCTCGATGACCAGGATGCGGTCGGCCTCGATGATGGTGCTCAAGCGGTGGGCGATGACGAAGGTGGTGCGGTTCTTCATGACCTCGGCCATGGCTTCCTGGATCAGTTTTTCCGATTCCGAGTCGAGTGAGGAGGTGGCCTCGTCGAAAATGAGGATCTGCGGATGCTTCAGCACGGCCCGGGCGATGGAGATGCGCTGGCGCTGTCCGTTGGACAGGAAGATGCCGCGTTCGCCGACCACGGTTTCGTATTTCAGCGGCAGCTCGGCGATGAAGCCGGCCGCGCGGGCGATGGCGGCGGCTTGGTGCACGTCCTCGGTCAGGTATCTTTTGCGGCCGTAAGCGATGTTGTTCAGGATGGTATCGTTGAACAGAAAAACGTCCTGGGTGACCAGGCCGATCTGCTCGCGCAGGGATTTCAGCGTGATGGAGCGGATGTCGCGGCCGTCGATGAATATCTCGCCGCTCTCCGGGTCGTAGAAACGCAGCAGGACATTCATGATCGTCGTCTTGCCCGAGCCGCTGGCCCCAACCAGGGCCACCATCTCGTTGGGCTGGGCCAGGAAAGAAATGTCCTTGAGTACCGGCACGCAGGGCTGGTAGGAGAAGTGAACGTTCTTGAATTCCACTTCGCCGCGGATGCTCTTGATCTCCACGGCCGCTGCCCGGTCGCGGATGGGGTTCTCGGTGTTGATGATCTGCCGCACCCGCTCGTAGCCGGCCTTGCCCTGCTGGTAGTCGTTGTGGGCCAGGGAAAGGCGCTTGATCGGGTTGTACATCATGAACAGCGCCAGCAGGAACGAAGTGAACTGGCCGGGGGTCAGCGTGCCTTGCGAAATGCGGTGCATGCCCACCGTGAACAGGCCGGCCGCCACCAGGCCGCCGATGATGTCCATGACCGGGGCCGCCAAGGAGTAGGCCATGGCGATCTTGGCATTGATGCGGAAGTGCTTCTGGTTGAGCTGGCGGAACTTATTGATTTCGAATTCCTCCATATTGTAGGCCTTGACGATTTTGTTGCCCATGGCCGATTCGCTCATGAAGTTGCCCAGGTCGCCGATGGTCTCCTGGGACTGGATGCCGCGCTTTTTCACCTTGCGGCCGAAATAGACCAGAGGCACGGCGGCCACGGGGATCAGCAGCAGCGAAAGCGCGGCCATCTCCCAGTCCTGGTAGAACACCACGGCCAGCAGGCCGATCAAGGTCAGCGTTTCGCGGATGTAGACGGCCAGGGTCTCGGCAACGGCCAGCTTGATCTTTTCAATGTCGTTCGAGATGCGCGACACCAGGTCGCCGGTGCGGGCCTTGCTTAAAAAATCTATGGATTGGTGGATGAGATTGCGGTAGAGTTTGTCGCGGATGTTGCGCACTACCTTCAAGCCCAGCGTCTTCATCGAGTACAGCGAGAGGAATGAGAAGGCCGCCTGGCCGAGGAAGGCGAAGAACAGCAGCTGGGGCAGGACCAGCACCAGCTGCTTCTCCCCGATACCTAGGGCGCTCATGATCAGGTTGCGGATGAATTGGCCTTTTGCCGCCAGCCGGCCGCCGCCCTGGATGAAGAGTTCATCGATGACCGGCTGGATGATCACGGCGAAAAAAGCGGTGAAAACCGCCACCATGAACATGAAGAAGAGGGCCAGGAAGAAGCGTTTCAGGAAGGGGCGGAAATGGCTGTACAGCGAGTTCTCGTTTGTCATGAGCCGCGGATTCAGGCTCCGTCCTTGCTTGACAGGGAGGATTCGGTTTTTTTCTCGCCGCCGGCTTCCGTATTTTTAGGCTTTCTGGAAAACAGGTAGAATAAAAGCGGCGAAAGCAAATAGGAAAAGGTCAGGATGGGAATGGTGGTGTCGGGAAAAATGACCAGGCAGCCAACGACCAGTGCCAGCAGGAACAGCGTTTTCAGGCTATTTTTGAAAGCGATTTTCTTAATGGTCCTGTACTTGATGTTGGAAATCATCAGCAGCGACATCAGCAGGACGTATAACGAAAAAATAAGGATGCCCGTTCGCGACAGCGGAGGTTTGCCGTCGAACAAAAGAACTACCGAGCATATAGCCAGCGCTGCGGTCGGAATCGGCGTGCCGATGAAAATGTTGGCTGGGAAGGCCTGTGCCTCCTTGAATACATTGAACCGGGCCAGGCGAATCAGCCCGGCGCTAAGGAATACGAAGCTGACGATGCTGCCGATCTGGGTGAAGCCGGACTGGAAACCCCATGCGAATATCAGCATGGACGTGACCAGGCCGAAGGTGACGGCATCTACCAGGGAATCCAGCTGCACGCCGAAATTGGATTCGGTCTTGGTCAAGCGGGCGATGGTGCCGTCGAAGCCGTCCATGATGACGCTGGCCGTGATAAAGTAGATCGCGATCTTGAAGTTCTGCTTGGCGCCGATGATGTGGATCAGGGCCTTATATCCCAGAAAAAGGTTCAGCATGGTGAACAGCGACGGCAAAAAAGAAATGCGGGTCAGGGCCGAGATCTTTGGTTTTTTAATCCTTTTTCTTTTTACTTTCGCTACGGGTTTCGGTTCGATGTTGCCCTCCAGGGAATTTCTTGCGTCCATTTCAGACGGCTTTTTTCTTGAAGTCGCAAATCTGTTTTTGCATGACGTCTTTCAGTCTCAGTTTTTCCTTTTTTATGTCCTGAACCTCTACCAGCTCTGCCTCGGACTTGAATTTTTTCTTTAAAAAATATTGCAGTTTTTCCTCGAGCTCCTGATGTCGTAAGAACAGCTTTTTAAAAGTGCTGTTCTTTTCAATTAAGATCTCTTTTATTTTTTGATCCTCCATCCTTTATTCCTTTTAACTTGGATTCTTTGTGATTGCGGCAATATTTCAAATAAGACTGCAGGTTCTTGTCCTTGCCGATGATCGACATGGTGGTGATAATCGATTCAATGAAGTTTTCATCCAGAACGTTGGTAACGATGTAGTCCAGACCCTTGGCAATGGCCAGTGAAACGAAATAGGAAGCGATCAGATGGCGTTTGGGCAGGCCTTCGGACAGTTGCGATACGTTGGCCATGGTCTTTACCTGGGGGAAATCCAGTTTGAACAGTTCCAGCGTGTCCAGGAAAACCCGGCCGCTGTTGCAATCCTCCTCCAAGGGGAGAATCAGGGGATCCAGAAGGATATCCTGCCGCTTCATGCCTCGGTCCAGCAGGTAATCGACGTATTTTTGAGCGATCAACAGCGACTTTTCCGGCGTGCTGGAATGATGGTTGTTGCGCTTGTCCTTGATCAGGGCGATGATCTTGGCGTTCTTTTCCATAACCGTGTCGATGAGATAATCGATCTTTTCAATGTCGTATTCCACGGCGCCGATGATGATCGGATTCTTGGATATCCGCAGGGCTTGTTTCAGCGCCTCGACATTTTCACTGACGATCACCAGCTTGGAACCCAGTTTCTCCAGCATGGGAATGATCTCGAGCAGGAACGGGGTTTCATTGTGCAACAGCGACAGCGCGTTGACCTCGATGTACTCGGCTCCCGATTCAATCTGGGCCTGGGCCTCTTTCCTGATGAATTCGAAGTCCTTCTTGTTCATGCGGTCAAGGACTTTCTTGTTGGCGGAATTGAGTTTATTGCCGACGATGGTTGTCATGTTTTTTTCGCCTGTTTAAAATGAATTGTTTTAGACATTGAAAAATTCTTTCAGGATCGCGATCACATCGATCTCGGCCGTTCCTGCATTTTTTTTGCCGGGCCGGGCCGTTTTTGGACCCACGGCGGTGCGGATCTCAATGTTCTTCCGTTGGGCGGCCGCCGTGTCGACATGGCCGGATACGCCGCTGCTGCGGACGATCAATTTTAAATCGACGCCCTGGCTGAAGGTTTCATCGGTCAACGGCATGGAAGCGCTGACAATCATGGCATCGGCATTTTTTATTTCCTCCTGAAGCTGCGCGGAGGTCAGGCCGGGTTTTTCGATGATCTCGAATTCGGAAATCTCATTGAGAAGGTCAATTGTCTTGGGTTGCAAACGGTCGGCGATCAGTATCCTGATCATGGGCGCGCCAGGTTTGGATTTCTTGTTTTTCCCGGTGAGACAGACGGTTGTCTTGCGCTTGAGGTATTTGGAAATCGAGAAACTGTCTGCATGGCTTGCAATACCTCCCTTTTTCAGTTCCTGGCTAAAAGAATAGCAGATTTTTTCGTCCCTGTCAACTTTTTAACGGAAAAACCTGTTCTCTTTGCAGGTTTTACAGCTTTTTTACAAAAAACGAAGTTTGCGGATTTCTGCCTATTGGTTGTCCCTGGCGAATTTTTCCATGAATTGGGTCAGGGCCAGAACCCCATCCAGGCCCATGGCATTGTATATGGATGCCCGGCAGCCGCCGACGCTGCGGTGCCCTTTCAAGCCGATGAATCCGGCCTTCTTGGCCTCATTGATGAATTTTTCCTCCAGTTCTTCCGAGGGCAGGCGGAAGGTGACGTTCATCTTGGAACGGTCCTTGACATTGGCCGTGCCTTTGTAGTAGCCGCTGCTATGGTCGATGATGCCGTAAATGGCCTGGGCTTTCTGTTCGTTGATCTTTTCGATGGCAGCCAAACCGCCCTTGCCTTCGATCCAGTCCATGACCAGCTTGATGATATAGATGGCAAAGCAGGGAGGAGTGTTGTAGAGTGATTTTTCCTTGGCGTGGGTCTTGTAGCTGAGCATGGTGGTCAGATTGTCGGCGCAGGCCTCGACCAGGTCGTTGCGCATGATGACCAGGGTGACGCCGGCCGGGCCGATGTTTTTCTGCGCGCCGGCATAGATCAGCCCGATGTTCTTGAAATCGATGCGGCGGCTGAAGATATCCGACGACATGTCGATGATCAGGGGGACCGTGCCGGTGTCGGGGAATTTCATCCACTGAATGCCGCCGATGGTCTCGTTGGAAGTGACATGGACATATTGGGCGTCGGGGGTAAGTTTCAGGTTTTCCGGGACATAGGAGAAATTCTTGTCCTCGGAGGAACCGGCCACATTCACCGTGCCGAACAGCTTGGCTTCCTTGATCGCCTTCTTGGCCCATTCGCCGGTGTGGACGTAATCGGCTTTCTTGCCTTTCAGCAGGTTCATGGGGATCATGCCGAACTGCAGGCTGGCGCCTCCTTGCAGGAACATGACGGTGAAGTTTTCCGGCACGCCGAGCAGGGAGCGGATCTTGGCCTCGGCCGTGTTGATCACGCCTTCAAAATCCTTGGAGCGATGGCTGATCTCCATGATTGAAAGCCCGATACCGTTGAAATCCAACAGTTCCTCCTGCGCCTTTTTCATGACTTCCTGGGGCAGGATCGCCGGTCCGGCGTAAAAATTATACTTTTTGGCCATTGGGATAACCCTCCTGATAATTATGGAATAAAACAAATTTTACTCCGTGAATAAAAAAAAAGCAATATGGGAGCGGGCGCCATCCCGGCTGTGGCCGATTTGGCAAAAAAGCCCGCATGGGCGAACACCGCGCGCATTGATTTTTTTTGCGGCTTTGCCTACAATGGGATCTTGCCCGCCGCCAGCGGAGCCGCAACAAGCCAAGGAGGTTGCCATGACTTCTTCTTCCCAAGAAACCCGGGACCTGATCGCCCAGTGGGCCTTTGACGCCCGCCCCATCCTGGGCCGCTTCCACCTCTGGCTGGAGAACGTCGAGATCGCCTGGATGCGCGGCGAGCCGGCTCAGGAATTCACCAGCGACATCTCCTTCATGGAAGGCGGCATGGAGCGGTTGTTCGCCGTCACCGGTGCCGTGACGGCACTGGGCACGCGGCTCTTCGGCCGCTACGGCGCCGGTAAGGGGCTGGACAAGTCCGGGCTCAACCAGGCCAAGAAGGAAGCCGACGCCATTTCGG
>Ga0209262_10001143_pt1 | contig 11170 bp, 5 predicted proteins | sample Lowcelwee11metaG_FD_187171 | JGI IMG/M metagenome (GOLD analysis project Ga0209262, IMG submission 187171) | Freshwater pond sediment microbial communities from the University of Edinburgh, under environmental carbon perturbations - Low... | ecosystem: Environmental > Aquatic > Freshwater > Pond...
CGGCCTCCCGTCCCTGAGTTACCCGCTCGAAGTCCCGCCGGGCCGGGCCGGTCATGCCCCACAACTCGCGCTGCACTACCACGCGGGCGGCGGCGCGGGAGTTTTGGGCCTCGGCTGGTCGCTGGATCTCCCAACGATCGAGCGTTCGACCCGTGCCGGCATCCCGCACGCGGACGCTTCCCCGGTCTGGCAGCTGCGCCACCTGGGCGACGGCGAGGAGCTGACCGAGACGGCGCCCGGGATTTTTCGCCAGCGCATCGAACAGGGCGCGCCGATCGTCGTGCGCGCCCTGCCCGGCGGGGCGATGTCGGCGCTCGCCACGGACGGCACCGGCTACCTGTTCGGCCTCACCGACGACGCCCGCGTGGTCGGCGATGCCGGCCCCGTCCGGCTGGAGCTCTCCGCGATCACCGACGTCCACCGCAACCGAATTGATTTTCACTACGCGCGCGCGGCCGGCAGCGACGCGCCGCTGCTGTCCGCGATCACCTGGAATGACGGCCAAGCCCGCGTCGACATCAATTATGAGGCGCGCCCCGACCTCCTCGTGAGTCACGCGACCGGCCAGCGCATCGCGCTCGCCCACCGCATCACCCAGATCCGCACCCAAGTCGCGGGCCAGCCGGTTCGGACCACGACGCTGACCTACGCGTGCAGCATCGAGGCGCCGAGCAGCCACCTCGCCACCATTGCTACCGCCGCCGCGGACGGGGCTGCGCTGCCGACCTGGCGCATGACGTACACCGGCGAGGCCGCGACGCCCGTCGCCCACGAAATCCTGGGCGCTCCGGCGCTCGACCCGACCGCGGACGGCCGCGCGTGGGTCGACGTGGACGGCGACGCACTCCCCGACTTCCTCGACGCCGAGCCCGGCGCGTGGCGCTTCCGCAAGAACATCGGCGATAGCCGCCTCTCCGCGACCTGGACCACTCTACCGTCGCCCGCCGTGCTGCTCGCGCCGACGACCCGTTTCGCCGATCTCACCGGCGACGGCGTCCAGGATGTGCTCGCGCAGCCGTCCCCGGGAGAGCTGTGGCGTTTTGTCGGCGGCGGCGCGACCCCCTTTGGCGTCGCCGAGCCGATCGCGCTCGATCTGAGCTTCGATTTATCCGATCCCCGCGTCGCGCTCGCCGACATGAATTTGGACGGCCGGGTCGACGTGCTGCGCCACGAGGACGGCGACGCCTGGCTCTGGCTGCAGCGGCGCGACGGGGCCGGCTACGAGCCCGCCGAGGCCGTCTTGCCGCCCCCCGCGGGCCTGCGCCTGGGCGACCCCGGCGTCCAGCTCGCGGACATGAACGGCGACCGGATCCCCGATCTCGTCCGCATCATGGGCGAAGACAGCCGCATCCTTGTCGCCGCGGGCGCGGGCCTCGGAGAATTCGACGACCCCGCGGACATGGCCGGCACCCCGGTAATCATGCCGACCGACCGCTGGGAGCTCGCCGACGTCAACGGCGACGGCGCGGCCGATCTCGTGCGCATCGGCGCGGACCAGCTCGGCCTGTGGATCAATCAATTGGACGGCAGCTTCGCCGAGGCCGGCGCGTCGCCCTGGCCCACGCTCGAGGCCGACGAGGTTGTGCTCGTCACCGACATCGACGGCAGCGGCACCCTCGACATCCTGCGCGCCGACACGGACGGCTCGCAGCCCTGGCGCGCGTGGTCCATTTTTCCCGAGCGCCCCGGCCTGCTCGCACGCTTTGAGAATGGCCTCGGCTACACGCGCGAGCACACCTATCGCCCCGCCGCGCAGCTCGCCGCTGCCGACGCCGCCGCGGGCGAGCCATGGGGCACCACGCCACCAGAACCAATGCCCGTGCTCACCGAGACCCGCGAGGACGACGGCGCCGGCTGGACGAGCACACTGCATCGTGGCCTGCGCGACGGCTGGTACGACCCCGCCCGCGGAGAGTTTCGCGGCTTCGCCGAGCTGCGCGACGAGACCACTGGCGACCCCTACGCCGAGGCCGCGACCATCATCCGCAGCTACGACCTCGGCCAAAGCGACGAGGCCCGCGGCCTCCAGCTCCTCGCTGCCGAGACACGCAGCCCGCGCGGTGTGCTGGTCCGCGAGGCCCACACCCTCGCGGTGGACACCCCCGCAAAGGGCGTCCGCGCCGTCCGCCGCAGCGCGAGTGACACCTATCACCTCGAAGCGGGCCCCGAGTCCGCCGCCCAGCGCGTGCGCACCGAGTGGGATCACGACGCCTGGGCCAACGTGCTCGAGGAACGCGCCTTCGGCCGCGTCGATCGCAAGACCGGCGCCGATCTTCCCGGCGACGAGCGGATCACGACCTACGCCTATGCGACCCCGAGCGGCGAGGACGGCCCACGCGACCGCATCGCCGAGCAGATCGTAATGGACGCGGACGGTGCCCAGATCACCGCCATCCGCACCTACTATGACGGCGAGCCCGAGCAGGGCCTCCCGCTCGGCCAGCTCGCGGCCCGCGGCATCGTCGCGCGCACCGAGACCTGGCTCGAGGCCGACACCTGGGTCGCCACGCTGCGCCAGACCGTCGATCCCCGCGGCAACATCATCCGCGTTCGAGACGCCGAAGACGGCACGCTCGAGCGCCGTTACGACGCCGCGGACCTGTTCCCCGTGGAGGAGCGCTTGCTGCTTGCCGGCGACGCGCTGATCACCACGGCGGAGTGGGACCCGCGCATCGGCCACCCGCTCGTCCTCACAGCGCCGAGTGGCGCCACCACGCGCGCGACCTACGACGGACTCGGCCGCCTGGTCGCGGAGATCCTGCCCGGTGACACCGCCGAGCTCCCAACCACACGACACCGCTACTTCATCGACGGCAGCGCCGCACACCCCTCGATCCTGACCGAGATGCGCCGCATCAGTGGCGAGCCGGACGTCGACCTCGTCGCCGCGCACCTGGACGGCCTCGGCCGCCCGCGCCTGCGCGTCACGCAAGATGACACCGGCACCGCCGCGATCCTGGCCGAAGCCAAGATCTACAGCGGCGCGGGCGCGGTCGCCGAGATCGTGGAAGGTCAGCCGCTCCCCGCCGCTGCATTGTTACCCGGCGCAGTCGTGACGATCGCGGATGCCTGGCCCCGCAGCCTCACGCACACCGACGCGCTCGGCCGCGTCATCTTCAGGCGCGACGCGGACAGCCGCGAAACCGCGACCACCTACGGCCCCCTGTGGACCGAGCACCGCGATCACGAGGATCTGCACCCGACGCCCCCATACCAAAATACGCCGGAGCGCAGCGAGCAAGACGGCCTCGGCCGCACGGTCGCGCGCAAGCAGCTCCTCACAGATCGAACCATCATCCACGCCTACGCGCACGACGCCGCGGGCCGTCTCACCGCCACGATCGATCCCGCCGGCCACCGAACGACCTTCACGCGCGACGGCGCCGGACGTCTGACGCGGATCGACTCGCCCGACGCCGGCACGCTGCGCCAGCGCTTCGACCGAACCGGCCGCGTCACCGAGCGGGTCGATGCGACCGGCGCGCGCATCACCTGGGCTTTCGATCTGCTCGGCCGTCTCTTGCACGAGCGCGCCTACAACCCCGCGGGCGCGCCGATCGGCGAGCTTCGCCACCACTACGACGGGAGCGGCCCGTTCGCCCGCGGCCAGCTCGCGCGCGTGGACGACGACGCCGGAAGCGTCGACTTCACCTACGACGCCCGCGGCCGCATCGTCACGTCTACGCGCACCTTCGACGCATCAAACGGCCCCATCACGCTCACCGCGGGCCAGGTCTACGACGCGCGGGACCGAATCCTGCGCGACATCTACCCGGACGGCAGCACCCTCGAGCACGACTACTCGCCCCGCGGCCTCGAGCGCCCGCTCGACAACTTCATCACGGACGTCGAGTACGACGCGCTCGCCCGCTGGCGGGACGTCAAGCTGCCCTCCGGCGTCACGCTACACCGCGACCTCGACCACAGCGGCCGCGTGCACAGCCAGCGCGTCACCGCCGGCTCGCGCACGCTCCTCGACCTCGCGCACCGCTACGACGCTGCCGGCCAGCTCGCCGAGACCCGCGACGACCTCACCGCCGAAAACTTTTCACTCTCCCAAACTTTCATCTACGACGACCTGCGCCGCCTGGTCGGCCACACCGCCGCGGGCAAGACCCAGACCTGGCGTTACAGCGACGACGGCAACCTGCTCGAGCACGCCGGCCACGTCCTCGGCTACGACGAGGCCCGCCCACACGCCGCCGTCAGCCTCGACGCCCAGGCCCTCAGCTACGACGCCGCCGGCCAGCTCGCCGCCGTCGCCGGGGACGGCTCGATCCCCGCGGGCGCCTGGCGCTTCGACCCGCACGGCCGCGTGCAATCGTTCACCGCGACGGATGGCCGCCGCGTCGAGCACGTGCACGGCTACACCGGCGAGCGGGCGATTCGCCGCGAGTACGACGCCGCGGGCCAGCTCGCGCAGGAGGTCCTCTACTTCACCCGCAACCTCGAGGTCCGCGACGACAGGCTCGTGCGCTGGGTGTACTTCGCGGGCGAGCGCCTCGCCGAGAGCCCCATTCCGCTCCCCGCGGGCGGCTTCCCCGAGCTGCCCGCCGAGGCCATCACCTCGCTGCCCGCGAGCCCCCGCTACGGGCCGAACACCCTGGCCTTGCTCCTCGGCCTGGGCCTGCTCGTGCTCCTCGGCCTGCTCACCACCCGGCCCCGTCGCATCCTCGTCTCGGCCGCCGCGCTCGCGCTCGTCAGCTCGACCGCCGCCCTGAGCTGCCACTCCAACCCCGCCCGCACGCTCACCCCCGACGAGCACACCCGCTTTCACGTCGCCGATCGCCTCGGCTCCGCGGCCCTCGTGCTCGACCACCGCGGCCGCGTGCTCACCCGGGACGCCGCCGACCCCTACGGCGCCCCGCGCCTCGCCTGGCGCGCCGACGACGACACCGCCGCCCCGACCTACCGCTTCACCGGCAAGGAAGACGACGCGCTCAGCGGCGCGATCGCCATGGGCGCGCGCCACTACCTCCCCCAGCTCGGCCGCTGGGCGAGCCCCGACCCGCACTTCCTGCTCGAAAACCCCGACGCCGCCCTGAGCACCCCCGGCGAGGCGAACCCGTACAGCTACGTCGGCGGCAATCCGGTCACCTACACCGACCCGACCGGCCGCAAGGGCCTCGCCCACGGCAGCGAGAACCGCCCCGGCGTCCTCGACAACTACCCCGACAGCCCCAACCCCGGCTTCCAGGACCGCATGGCCGCGGTGGCCCGCGACCGCGCCGTCGCCCAGCTGCGCAACGCCCAGCTCGCCAGCATGGCTCTCGGCGTTCTCGACGCCGCACTGACCGGCCTCGACTGGGCCATGACGGCCTCGGATATCGCCGACACCGCTGCCCTTTTCACTGGTGTAGTGGGCGCGGGCATCAAGCTGACCAAGCAGACCGCCAAAGCCGGCGTACGTCAGCTTCGGACCCGGGTACGTGTTTTCGCCAAAAATGCGATGAAGGACGCCGAGGGCGCCGCTCACAACCTCGCCAACTTCAGCAATCTCAAGAAGGACCTGGCCAGCCGGCAGCAGATGGGCGAGTTGAAGGACACAGCCGAGATCATGGCCGGCAAGGGGGGTCGGGTCCCGATCCGGGACGCCCCCCGCCTCTCTAAAGAGCACGGCGGAGCGCCGGAAGACTGGAGTAAGATCCGCAGCTCGAACTACAAGGCTGAGGACGGAACCAGCTTCGAGACCCACGCCTACCGCAACGAGACGACCGGGCAAGTCGTCGAGCCCAAGACGAAGTTTCAATGACCGGAGACGCGAACATGATTGACCAGCTCCTCGAGACCCCCCGCCCGTACCGCGGCCAGATCGTCCGCCTGGAGCAGCCTCCGAACCAGCAGTCCGCTGTTCTCGATCTACTCGTCACGCGAAGCGACCGCCCGGGGGCCGATGCACGCCGCTGGCGAATCCAGGCGCGAGGAGTCCTGGAATTCAGGATCCTCTCGCATGAGGTCGAGTCGACCGCACTCCTCGAGCGGCACCCCCTGCTCTGGACATACGATCAGGATGAGCTCGAGCTCTATTTCCATGGCCACGCCAGAGATATTCACGCGACCATCGGCCGCCTGCACGAGGCACACGCTTCTGCCGGCCGCGGCTGGATCGCCTTCGACGCCCTCTTCAATGAGGAGATGCCACTTCATAGTCTCTTGGCCTCCGATTCGGGGCTGCTGGCACGAGGCCCTGTGCCTGTGATCCGGGCCTATCAAGAAGTCCTCGAGGCGGATGGGCTTCGATGCTCAGTGATCAATCAGGGATCCATGGCGATCGACGGCGTGGAGAGCCCGCGTGTCCTCATCATGGGCAGATCGTACGTCGTGGCGACCGAGTTCAGCGCCGAGTTGGTCGATCACGTAGAAACCGCCACATGACCCCTAACATTCTGATGATCCTTCAAAAACGCCGTGGGCACCTCGCGCTCCTTTCCTGCGTCGCCCTCGCGTGCGCCCACACTCAAGCTCCGGCAGCGCCCCGGATCTCGATCGCCGTCGCCCCGATAGGCTTCGGCCTCGAGAGCGGCCTGACCCCGGAAGAGCAAGCCGAGTGCGAGTTCGGCAAGGAACTCTTCGAGGAGTTGAACGACGAGGTCGGGCAGTCCTTCACGCTCAGCGGCGTGGGTGACCCTCGCGGCGTCCCCGGTGTCGTCCTCGTCATGCGCTTCGCGCGAGTCGAGGGCATGAGCGGCATGTTCGGCACCAAGCGGATCGTCCTCGAGGGGCAAATGCTCAAGGACGGCAACGTCGCCGCCTCCTTTACAGCGATGCGCGACAAGGGCCTATTCGGCAACAGCCGCGGATTTCAGACGACCTGCAGCATCATGGAGGACGTGGTCGAGGAGCTCGCGGAGGACGTGGGCAAGTGGCTGTACAAGCCGACGATGAACGCGCAGCTCGGCGACCTCTCGCCGCATTAGCCGCACTGCTGTCGGGGAACCAACCAATGCCGCACGAACAACGTCAACCGCCGGACCCAGACCGCCAAGGCAACGCGCCTGCCCCTGGAACATCGGCCTGGGTGGCCTCGCCAAGCGCGACAACGGCGGGCATTTCCGCTATGCTCAAGGTCCCCATGCGCACCGCCCTGAACCTGGCCCTCTGCAGCGCGCTCCTTGCCTGCGGCGGGGGAGGCGGAACGACGAGCTTCGGCGGCTCGAATCCCGGTGTGACCAGCGCACCCGAGCAGACCGAGACCTCGGCGGCCGAGTCGTCCTCGAGCGCCCCCCCGCACGACAGCTCGACCTCGACCTCGACCTCCGGGGTGGCATCGGCGAGCACCAGCTCGAGCAGCGGTGGCATGACGTGGGACATGGGGATCCCGGACTTCGGCCCACCACAACCCGCCGGCTGCGAGGGGAAGGTCGACTTCCTCTTCGTCATCAGCTCGGAAGCGACGATGAAGCCGATGCAGGACAAGCTCCTGGCCAGCTTCCCCGGTTTCATCGATGCGATTCAGGCCCAACTCGCCGATTTCGACGTCCACATCCTCGTCGCCGACCCTGACAAGAAGTTTCTGATTACGGACTGTACTGTCTGCACGACAGACTGTGATCCTCAAGGGATGCCACCCTATTGCGGCGCCATGTTGACGCCCTGTGACAAGAAGATCGGCGCCGGGCTCACGTTCCCCTCCGGCGCGGCGGCCTCCAACATCCGCTGTGAGCTCACCAATGGGCTGCGCTACATCACCAGTGACGAGCCGAAGATCAAGGACGCCTTCGCCTGCATGGCCAAAGTCGGAACCGGCGGCGCGGGCATGACGGGGCAAGCGATGGTCGCCGCGCTCCAGCCCGCCATGAACGACCCCAGGGACGAGTACGCGTGCAACGGCGGCTTCCTCCGCGACGACGCGCTCCTCGTTGTCACCATCATCCAGGACACCTACGACGTGGATTCGCTCGGCACGGTCGACGATTGGATCGAGGCCTTGCGCGCATCGAAGGATTACGACGACGATGCCTTTATGGTGCTCGTGCTGACAACCGACATCGACGTGGGCTACAACCAGCTCTGCTTTTGGAACGAATACAACGAGACCAAGAATCGGCTCCGCTTGCTCGGCGAGGGCGTAGAGCACGGCTTCGTCGGCTCGATCTGTCAGGGCAACTATGCGCCCTTCTTCGCGGAGCATGTCTCGCACCTCGTCGACCTCTGCGACAACTTCGTACCGCCGGGCTGAAGATTGTTACGGGTGATGAACACGCACGAACGCGTAGGGCTTCGCGTTGGCCGTTCGGTAGCCACCCCACGCGCAAATGCCTCGCCAGTCGCAGGCCACCGCCCCCGCGCCGTCGTCTCCCTGCACACCCGTCTCGTACGGGTTGCGCGGGCCGAAGGGGCCGAGCACCGTGAACACCTGAGCGTCGATTGAACCCGCAGAGCGAGTTCCGGCGCTGACAACCTTGCCCTCCCGGTCACACGCGATGCCCTGGGTCTGGGTCGATGGTAGTTGCGGCTCGGGGCGGTGCTCCGTCGATGTTCCGTCTGCCTCGACCCAGAAAATCATCGGCTGCGGCTTGGCGTCTGGTGGCTCGTCGCGGGTCCAGCCCCCGGCCAGAAACCCGTCCCCGCAGATTGCGACCGAGCGCGCGGCGTCGTGGGGAAGCGAGGCGTCGGCAGTGGAGGTCCACGGCGTCCCCACCACATCACCGAGCGGGTGGACGCGGACAGTGAACGTCCGGCTGTAGACATCCTTGCCGTTGGGCTTGAACTCCCGCTCGCCGACCGCCAGAGCATTGCCAGTGCCCGGCTGGATCACGACGGCGCGTACCCACTCGCTGCGCTCGTTCTGTGGGTCGAGGTCGGTCTCCTCGGGGGTGAACGGCGCCTTGAGGGTGACCGGCGACTGGATGAACACCGACTCGTTGTCGGCGATGTAGACCCAGATCGCCCCGTCGGTCCGCACCGGGACGTCGCTCGTGCGCTGCGCACCGACGACGAACACGCGGTTCTTGAACTGCGCCGTCGCGGCCGCGACCCCCGTGACCTCGTCGCCGACCTGGCCCTCCTTCTCCCACTGCCGCGCCCCGTCCGGGGTCAGCCGCGCGACGTAGCTCTGCAGTTTGCCGCCCGTCACGAAGTTGCCGGCGACGATGATGTTGCCGGCCTCGTCGACATCGACCGCGGCCCCGAGTGACGTCATCGTTTTGAACGTGGGCTTGGCGGTCCAGTCGACGATCGTCCTCGGCCACCCGGTCAACAGGTTGCAGTCCGGGTCCAGCTTCCAGACCGTCAGCCGCAGGCCCGCGCCGTTATCGCGGGTGCCCGCGGCGACGATCGCGTCGGGCGTGTACTTCAGCGCCGAGATCACGCTGGTGACCGCGCCCTTACTGGGGTCCTCGAAGGAGCACTTTTCGGCGCCGGTCTGCGGCAACTGAACGTCGAGGTGATCGGTCGCCTTGGCCGTCAGGCCCTCGGCGTCCTCGACCACCACCTCGAACTCGCGCGCAAGTCCGTTGTCCTTGGCCGAGAGCGCCTTCCAGTCCCAGGGGAAGTCGCTGGGCTTCAGCTGGGCCAGCTTCACGCCGTCGAGCGAGAGGCGCACCTTGACCACATCGTCGCTGGCCACGAGTTGCAGCTCGGCCGGGCCGGCTTCACTGAGCTGCTTTTCGTTGGGGTCCTTCGGGGTGACCGTGAACAGCTCGATCGTTGGCGGCAAATTGACCATGTCGCCCGTCGTGGTCTCCGGCTCCTGCAGTGTCGTCGCCGCTGACGACGACTCGTCGGGCGGGCCGGTCACGGTCGCCACCGGGCTCGAGTTAGCCCCGTCCGAGGTCGTCGGCACGGTACCCGAGGTCGTCGAGCTGCCGCCGGTCGTCGCCGTGGTCGTGAAGTTGTCTTGCAGATCCGACCAGGCGTTAGCGAGGCACCCGGAGGACATGAATGCGAGTAGGTAGGTCCACTTCATCGCGCCCTCCGTTCAGAATCGAAGCCGAAGCATTACGCCGCCGCCGTGTCGCCCGCCGTGCGGCACGATAGCCATCGACCGCGGAGCACGGCGACGCGAGGCGAGCAGGCCGATGCCGGTCCCGAGGATCACCGCACTCGCCACGCCCAGCCCGATGCTGGCGGCCTGGGTGAGCCGGGCGTCGTCGTGGAGCTTTGCGAGCATGCTCTGGTCGCTGGTCGAGTATGTGAAGCCGTCCGGCACGTCGTTCGCCCGTCGCAGCGCCGCGAGCTGCTGGACGTGCAGCGCCAGCGTGAGCCCCATCAGGCCGCCGAAGCCGAGCCCCAGGCCGGTGAGCGTCGCGCCGGCTGCGGTCCGCGCCCGTCGTCGGCGCTCTCCGACGCGGTCAAGCCGCACCGAGGCGCGCCCGGCCGGCATGGCGGTGGGCGTGGGCAGCTCGTCGCGTGGGGGCGTGGCGCTCGAGGCCACGTCCAGCAGCTGCGGGGGAGGCGACGCCGCGGCGGACGGACAGTGTCCGTCCACCGCAGCGAGCCGCGCTTCATCGTCAGCGGCTCGCTCCTCCCACGAGAGCCTCGCCTGGTCGCTCTTGAACCCGCCCATGGCGATCCGCCGCCTGGCGACCCCCAGGGCGTGGCACAGGTGAACGACGTCGCTCGTCTGCACGAACGCCGCGTCGAGGTTGAGGTGCGCCTGCTTCAGCGCGGTCTCGCCGTCGGCGCGGGGGAGCGACGCCAGCTTGAGGTAATCGTTCGCCGCGGCCGCGTACGCCCCGGCGTCGTGGTGCGCCGCGGCCGAGGCCGTGAGCGCGGCGATCCGCGCGTCGAGATCCGGCGGCGCGGAGGGCTGAAGGAGCAGGAGGAGCAGCATGAAGAGATGCATGTTTCACCTCGGAGCACGATCGCGGAAGAGCTCGAACGATTCCACCGGCGCGCCCTTGTTTGGCAGCGCCGCGTCCCGGACGAGCTTGTCGATGCACCGCGCGAACGGGTGTCGCACCGACATGTCCCAGATGCGCACGGCGTCGACGGTACCATCAGCGCCGCGCCGAACCTCGACCTGGACAGGATCCTCGGCGACCCCGTTCGCCCGGGCGCAGTGTCGGGCCGCGGGCTCGAGCTTGATCATCGCGGCCGCGAAACCCTGTTTGGTCGGCGCTGTCGCCACAACACCACGCCGCCGCGCGCCGCTTCGGGTGGGCGTCGGGGTGGCCTGGGCTGCGAGCGCGACTACCCCAGAATCCCCCGCATCGGGCTTGCGCAGGTC
>Ga0209262_10001144_pt1 | contig 11166 bp, 2 predicted proteins | sample Lowcelwee11metaG_FD_187171 | JGI IMG/M metagenome (GOLD analysis project Ga0209262, IMG submission 187171) | Freshwater pond sediment microbial communities from the University of Edinburgh, under environmental carbon perturbations - Low... | ecosystem: Environmental > Aquatic > Freshwater > Pond...
TGGCCTGGTGAATACGAAGTCCACCAGTGGACGTCATCCTACGCCGGCTATTTCCTGCTCGAGGCTTCGCGGCTGGGATACCATGTCCCGGCCGGCATGCTCGACCTTTGGAAAAAACACCAGAAAGCGCTGGCCAATTCCTGGACAGTGGCGCCGGAGACGGGCCGCCTGGTCCAGGCTTTCCGTTTGTTCACCCTGGCCCTCGCCGGCGCGGCCGACCTGGGCGCCATGAACCGCCTGCGCGAAAACTCCGACCTGGAAAGCGCCGCCGCGGTGCTGCTGGCCGGGGCTTTCCAGGCCAGCGGCCAGAGGGAAGCCGCCGATGACCTGCTCGAAAAATGCAAGTGGCAGGTCGCCAAGTACCGTGAAGACAGCCGCACCTTCGGCTCCGATTTTCGCGACAAGGCCGTCATGGTGCGCACCCTGGTGCAGATGAACCAGGCCGGGCGGGCCAGGAAATTCATCGACGAGATCGTCGAGAGCCTGTCCGCCGACACCTGGTATTCCACCCAGGAGACCGCCTATGCCCTCATGGCCGTGGCCGCATGCTACGGCGGTTCGCCGGGCAAGCCTTTCCGTTTCAAGCTGGGCTGGGAAAACGAAACACTCCGGGAGGTGGAAGCCGCCGTGCCTTTCTTCCAACAGGCCTATTCCCCCTTCAGCCCCATGGAGCGCACGTTGCGTGTCGTCAACCCGGGCCAGGGCAAGCTCTACCTGACCGCGACCGTCGCCGGCATACCCGCCGCCGGCGCCGAGAAAGCGCACGAGAACAACCTGCGCCTGGAAGTGATTTACCGGGACGCGAACGGTAACGCCATCGACGCCGTACGCATCGCCCAGGGCAGCGATCTGAAGGTGGAGGTCAGCGTCACCAATCTGAGCAAGGGCTCCCTGAACAACCTGGCCCTGACCCACTTCGTACCCGCCGGCTGCCAGATCGCCAATCCCCGCCTGTTCAACGAGGATCCGGGCAAGGGATATTTCGATTACCAGGATGTCCGTGATGAGCGCATCTATACCTATTTCAACCTGGGCGCCGGCGCCAAGAAAACCTTCACCGTGGTCCTCAACGCCTCCTACAGCGGCCGTTTTTATCAGCCGGGCATCAGCGTCGAGTCCATGTACGATCCCGCCTTTCACGCCAACAGCACCGGGAGATGGGTGGAGATCGCACGCTGAGAAAATTTTTCCGCAAACGGCAAAGGGCGCTCCTGCTGCTGGCCGCGCTGCTGCTCGTCCTTGGCCTGCTGTTCTGGCGGAGTTTGCCGCGCCGGCTTTTCAGCGACCCGCTTTCCCCGGTGTTGTTCTCCGACGACGGCCGGCTCCTGGGCGCGCGGCTGGCCACTGACGAGCAGTGGCGCTTCCCCAGGATGAAGGCGGTCCCGGAGCGATTTTCCCAGGCGCTGCTGCAGTATGAGGACCGCCGTTTCTACCGGCATCGCGGCGTCGACCTGAGGGCGATCGCCCGCGCCATGTGGGCGAACATGAAAAAAAGACGGGTGGTCAGCGGCGGCAGCACCCTGACCATGCAGGTGGTGCGGCTTTCACGCAAGAATCCCCGGCGTACCTACCTGGAAAAGCTCCGCGAAATGATCCTGGCCCTGCGCCTTGAATTCTCTTTCTCGAAGAAGGAGATCCTGGACCTGCACGCGGCCAACGCCCCGTTCGGAGGCAACATCGTGGGCATCGACGCTGCCGCCTGGTTTTACTTCGGCCGCGGCCCCGAGGCCCTGAGCTGGGCCGAGGCCGCGTTCCTGGCGGTGCTGCCCAACGATCCCGCGCTCATCTCCGGCGCCGGGAACCGCCGCCTGCTGAAATTGAAGCGGGACAGGCTGCTGCAGCGCCTGCGCCAGCAAAAGATCCTGTCCTCCCTGGAGCACAGGCTGTCGCAGGCCGAGCCCCTGCCTTCCGGTTCGCGGCCGGTGCCGCGGCTGGCCCCCCATCTTCTCGACACCCTGGCCGCGCGCAAGTCCGGAGCGCGCGCGTTCCTCACGTTCATCCGCCCCGGGACGCAAGAGACGCTGAACCGCATCATCCAGGCCAACGGGGACAGGCTGCTGCGCGGCAACATCCGTAACCTCGCCGCCATGATCATCGACAACCTGCAGGGGACGGTCGTGGCCTACGTGGGCAATGTCAGCCGCGGCGCCGCGCTGGAGCACGGGCAGGACGTGGACCTGGTGCGCAGCCCGCGCAGCACGGGCAGCATCCTAAAGCCGTTCCTTTATGCCGCCATGCTGCAGGAGGGCGGGCTGACCCCGCGCACCCTGCTCGCCGACACGCCCGTCCATTTCGCCGGCTATGTGCCGGAAAACTTCGACCGCCGCTTCCGCGGCGCCGTGCCGGCGCGTGACGCCCTGGCCTGGTCATTGAACATCCCCGCCATCCGTATGCTGCAGCAGTTCGGCATCCCTCGCTTCCATAACCTGCTTAAAAAATGGGGGCTCTCGACCCTGGCGCGCGCTCCCGGGAATTACGGGTTGACCCTGATCCTGGGCGGAGCGGAAGGAACGCTCTTCGAGATCACCGGCATTTACTCCAAATTGGCGCAGCTGGCCTTGGGCGACGTCGCCCGGCGCCGTGAGATCCGCTTGCTGCGAACTGAAGTTCCTCAAAGGTCACGCGTGGCCGATCTCGGCCCTGCCGCCGCCTACCTGACCCTGGAAGCCCTGACCGAAGTGAATCGTCCCGACCAGGAAGGTTTCTGGAAGCAGTTCTCCTCTTCCAGGTGGGTGGCCTGGAAAACCGGGACCAGTTTCGGCCTGCGCGACGCCTGGTCGGTGGGCGTGACCCCGGCCTACACGGTGGGCGTCTGGGCGGGCAATGCCGATGGCGAGGGCAACCCCGACCTGACCGGGTTGTCCACGGCCGCCCCGGTGCTTTTTGAGATCCTGCAGGCGCTGGACACCGGAGGGGCGATCCCGCCGCCGCGGCTGTGGCTGAAAGAGATCCGCGTCTGCCGCGAATCCGGCTTCCTGGCCGGCGAGCTGTGCCCGGCCGTCTCCGTGGCCATGCCGGTCGAGAGCCACTTTCAGCAGGCCTGCCCTTTCCATCAGCTGGCGCACCTGGACGAAAGCCGGCGCTATCGCGTCGATTCCAGCTGCGAATCGCCCGCGCGCATGGTCCATGAGCCGTGGTTCGTCCTGCCGCCGGTGCAGGAATACTATTACCGGCGCTACCATCCCGAATATCGCGGCCTGCCCCCTTTCCGCCGGGACTGCTCGGAAGTTTTCCAGGCCGAGTCGGGACGGCAGGTCATCAGCCTCGTCTACCCCGATGCCAGGACCGCCGTTTATGTCCCGGTCGATCTTGACGGCCAGCCCGGCCAGGTGGTTTTCGAAGCCATCCACAGGAACCGCGAAACCGCGATCTTCTGGCACCTGGACGGAAACTACCTGACCGCCACCCGCCACTTTCACCAGGTCGCCCTGAGCCCCGGCCCGGGCGAGCACCTGCTGGTGCTCATGGACGAGGACGGCCACCGGCTCGAGCGCCGCTTCCACGTGCTGAACCGCGAACGCTGACCGTGGCCCGGAAATAGTGCATCCCGCTCTTGGATTCGCGCTCCTTGCCCGAGAACTTCAACGAAGGGCTATAAGTGTTCACCCATTTCTTCTGCATGCCGCCATAGGGATCGACCAGGGCGTTGTAGGCCACGGTGCCGGTGCCGTCGGTGATGATGCGCGTGGAGTTGATCAGGTCGGGGCGAAGTAATGATCATTTCTTGTAAGTATCTTTAAGTTTTAATTAGTACCTTCTCTAATTTGTTCTGGGTGGAATTTAAAAATATTTAACAAAATATAAAATAATAAAAAATAAAAAACAAATATAAATAAATAATTAATTAAAAAATATGGATGAACACCATGAAGAATTTGCCATGCTTTTTGCGGACTTAATAATCCAAACAAAAAATATACGAGTAAATCTCCTGGCAATTTCAGCCAACCAGCTATATTAAAAATAATAAGTGGAACTGAATTCGAAAAAGGATTTCTAGCTAAGTATAATAAAATTGAAATTGATAAACTTGATATTAAAGCAAAACGGACTCTCATTTTCATTTTTGATTCTCCTTTAAGTAGCTTTGAATCAATCCAACGGATTTTTCTATTCGTTTTGAGGAAATCGATGATTCAAATAAATGAGGAATTCCTTTTATTAAGAATTCAATGACCCCAAGAGCATTATGAGTCGGATTGAACATATCCATGTTTCCCCAATTCTGAAATCCTTCATGTATTGGTGATGTTGAGTCCATCAGTGTATGCATCGCCATCCCAAGAGCGTAATAGGCTTCATCTTTTTTCCCCTTACTCATCATTATTTTGTATTGAGATTTCATTTCAGTAAGGAATTGATTCATTTGTATTTCCGCTTCCTTCACTGATTGCCAAGGTGCACGCATGGCATGCTTGTATGATCCTGAGATGGATTGATCTGAACTATCGATATATGCGCTTGCTTCTTTAAATATATTTCTCATGTTCTCATTTTGTTCTCCAGGAAAAGCCGTATCAATTATTTTATCATGAACTTCTTTGGACCAACGTCCATCCGGATCAAAAAAAGTAATCGGGTTATTCCTGCAATATGAGTAGAGATTCCACAACTGCGGATTCGCGAATGCTTCATCCTTGTTGATCAGCGGATCTGCCGAAATGAACCGGTATCTCAGATGGTCGTAATACCTGGCTGCGAAATAATCCATCTCGCTACCAGACTCGCGCTCCTTGCCCGAGAACTTCAACGACGGGCTATACGTGTTCACCCATTGCTTCTGCATGCCGCCGTAGGGGTCGAACAGGGCGCTGTAGACCACGGTGCCGGTGCCGTCGGTGATGATGCGCGTGGAGTTGATCTGGTCCGAGGTGTAGTAATAGTATTTGGCGATAACGGGCTGGTATTCGGCCAGGAGCTTGCTGCCCATGTAGATGTAGTCTTTCTGACAAACCCCGGCAGCGTCGTATTCAGCGAGCAATTTACCATCGAAAGAGTAGATATAATAGGTCGTGCCATACAACGTGGTTCGGCCAATAACCGGGGTCGCGGTTGTCGGAATGCCTGCATGGGGCCCCCTCAGGTTTTGTTCGATCCCATCATCAATGACTGGACTTAATGTGTTCCCTTCAGGATGAATGGGGGCAGCATCTTCATTGCTCGCTCTCGTCTCCTCGGCATGAATGATGGCGAAAGGTTTAGCGGAAACTGCGAATGGTAGCCTGTTGGGCAACGAAATGGGTTTGCTCAGGATAAGGGAGCTATCGTCCGGAATGATAACGTTGCCCGAATGCAAACCTGAGATCGGGGCCTTGGAGTCGATGACCAGGCCAGCTTTTATTCCGCGCTGGCCTGACAAGCCACTTTTTGCCCCGCATCCAGCCTCTTTGCATTTGAAGTTGGCCGACCACCCTCCGGGCAACAGGGACTCGTCCGATCGGTACGATTCGAAATCATCAATGAGCAAAAGAGTGGATGCGTCCGCGGGTTCATCGCTTTGACCGGAGTCGGCCGTTTTCATTCTGGCCTCACTGGACAAAGCTTCATCTTGCTGAAGCAGATTGATGCAGAAGTCGTCCAGGCGCAGGGTGGAAATCCCGCTTCCGGTTCCCAGGGTCAGGACCGGAGAAAATTGTGGACCGTAAACGGGCATCAGGGGAATATCCTTGAATATGGGCTTATCATCAAAGTAAACTGTCCCCCGGGCGTGCATGATATCCCATTGTACTTTGATTTTGTGATTTTTATCAAACAGTGATGTGGCATCCGCCAGGTCGGCGCTGTACTCCCCGAAACTCAATTTATATCCTTCAATCAACTCTGATCGTCCAAAGGACAGCAAGGGGGAATTGTTTCGTGCCGCTTCCCCATTCAAATCCGTTGATTTCAGCCAAAGAGAAAGCAAGGGAGCAACGGTATCCATCTCCCTGCCCCTTAAGGCAACGGCGAGGTCACAATTTATTGCTGTGTTGTCTCCCGTAGCCTGCCCCTCGGCGTCGCTGATGCGCACCAGGCAGTGGCCTGAAACTGTTTCCGGTACGTGCCAGGAATATGAGCCGGTGTTGGGCGCATGCTCATCAATAACATGGTAGCTGCTGCCCAAGTCGGTCGAATATTCGATCTGCAATTCCCGAATGTCCTTGCCGCCGCTCCAGGTGATGGTTCGCTCCGAACCGGCTTGCCATCTCTCACCACCTGAAGGAGATGTCAATTCCAAGGCACCGGTCGCTTTATAAATGGAAAAAGTGCCGGGACTTGTCGATAAATGCACTACGTCCAGTGATTTAATTTGTATGGCATATCCGCTCCCTGCTGCAGCATAGGCCGCAGGATCATCATAGGCTCCAACCTTCCAGGAATAGGTTCCCGCTGAGGCTGCGATGTCAACGATCGGACCGACTAGTGTGCCATTCTGAAAGAGGCGTATCCTGACATTGCCCGTAATCCCGGTCGCCACCCAGGTAATGTTTTGGTAACTCTTGAACAGCCAGCTTTCTCCGCCGACCGGGGAAGTGATCTGCAAGGGTTGGCTGGTGATAGTGAAAACGTTATTGCTGATATCATTGACCGGGCCGTTCATTGTTGAGACCCGGCCGACTCTCGCCAAACAGGTCGTAGACGCGGTTGTGGGAACCGTCCAGGAAATCGTGCCCAAGTTTTGCGTCTGCCCGATGGCCAGCCAATTGGCTCCATTGTCTGACGAATAGTCCACTTGCACCAATTCATCAGGGCTTAAATTTGCGCTCGTCCAGTTTACATGGCTGGCTGCGCCTGAGAGCAGGGTCTCCCCACCATTGGGATAGGTGATCGCGAGCGTGGGCGCCGCCGCAGGGCTGATCGAAAAAGCATTATTTGAATAGTCCTCGACAGCTCCTTGACTTATCCTGATCCGGTAATCTGTCGCGGCCGCCAGGGTGGTGGAAATGGTCCAAGCCGCGGTTCCCGTTTCCGCCAAAGCGGATCCGATATTGGCAATAAAAGATCCTCCTTTGTAAAGATCGATCGCCACGCTGCCGGTGAAGTTGGCCGTCCAGGAAATGTTGTGCTGGGTATTGGCCTGCCAGTTCTCGCCGCCGTTTGGAGCGGTGATCGCTAATTGCGCCTGCTGCAAGGAAAAGGTGCCGTCGCCAGTATCGGAAATGGACCCATCCATCGCGCTGATACGGATCGAATAACCGCTGTCTGCGGCCACCGTTCCCGTGGAAAAATGACCGACCGTCCATGCATATGAAGTAGTTGCCGGGGTCAGATTTTCGACGATGCCCCCCATAGGGATCCCATTTTTAAGCAGTTCCAACTTTAGATTGGCCCCGATGTTCTTGCTATTCCAGGTGATCGGCTGGACGGTGTCAAGGACCCAGTTTTCCCCCCCATTGGGAGCCGTGAGCGCCAACTCAGGAATGAGCGCCCTGACCGCCTTCAAGCGCATGCCTCTTTCGTCATAGGCGAAGGTTCCTTCGGATTCGCCGCTGAGTTTGTTGGTGATCCGACAAAAACGGTTGCGGTTGTCCCAATCATAATCGTAAAGAGGATCGGATGTCAGATTGCCGCGGTCATAGGCGTAGCCGCTGATCTGATTTTTATTGGTATAGTTCTGGGAAAATACCGTGGATCCATTTTCCTTGGCCTGGGTCATATTGCCATAAGCGTCATAATTATAAACAAAATTGTTGACCCGGCCCACGCCGCTCGGGCTATAGGATGCTCCAGTTAGTCGGTTATACTCATCGTAACTGAAAATGGCATTGAAGGCCGGGGTTGAATTGTTCATGGTTGCAATATTGCCAACTCCATCACGCTGATATTCAGTATTATAGAGATACGCGCCGCTTTTTTTTAATTGGGTGATCCATAAACTTCCATTCTTGTTGTATTCAGCCGAGTACGAAGTCCCATTAGCGCTAATGTTTATTAAGGTCGGCTGCTTGCCGATCCCGTAGGCGATCGCATTCACCAATGTGCTGCCATTGAAGGCAATCGTCTCAGGCATGTTCAGGCCGTTGTTGGTATAGCTGGTTTTTCGACCGTCCGGATAGGTTATCTCTTTTAATTGGTTATTCAGGTCGTAGGCGTAATGTATGGTCTTGCCAGCCAGTCCCGGAATGGTAATGGTCTCCTGAGTGATATTTCCGAAGAGATTATAGCCGATCGAAGTTTTTGACCAGCCCGAATTGCTGGTGATGGAAGAAACGCGCCCTTTGGCATCGTAGGCAAAGGTGAACATCTCGTCGCCGGCATTGTCCGTTCTAACTTGATTTGAAGCGTTGTAAGTATAAGATGTTGTCTTGCCGCCCCAGGTTTTTGTCTCAAGATTGCTTTCCGGATCGTAAGCATAGGTGATCGTTCCCGTTTCCGGATGGGCTTCCGTAATCACCTGGTCGAGCCCATTGTATGTATACGATTGGGTCCGATTGGAGTTGTAGGTCGTATTCAGCAGCCTTCCGAGCCCGTCATAGGCGTATGTCGCCAGCTTTCCGGACGGATCGGTCAGCCGGGTGACCAGGCCCGGCAGGTCGGCGTATTCGAATATGGAACTGTGGCCGTTGGCATCCTTGACGGTTTTTTGATCGGCGCCAAGGGTAATGGTCGTGGTTTTCCCGCGCGGATCCGTTATTTGTTTTAAATGGCCGGCGGCATTGTAGACATAATCGTAGGTGTCGGCCAGGCTTGTGCTTCCTTTGCTTTCATAAACCGTTCGCCCATCGCTATCCAAGACTTTTCTAAAATACAATGTGACGCCATCCCCTCCCTCAGTGAACCCAGTATCCCTTCCCATTCCATCCCAATACTTGGTGATGGAATTGTTGCCTTGGGCGATGGTAACCGAGGTCGTCGACCAGGTAGCTGAGATGTTATTGAAGCCACTGGGCATGTCAATCGCGGTTATCCGCCCCAATCCATCATAGGAAAAACTCATCACGCCGCCATGCCGGTTGGTCTCGGACAAAATGGAACTGTCGTGACTGGAAATTGTGCGCGTGTACTCCGTGTATCCGGGACGTTTCAGCGTCGCCAGAACGCCATATTTATAGATCAAAGTCTCGGTCCCGCCAGCACCCGGTTGATCGATGGTAATTGTAATCAGATTTGGGTTGCTGCTTGAATAGCCGTAGTTCCAGGTCAGATAGCTAGTTCCGCTTTCCCATTTTTTGATCGAGTCGACGGCTCCATTGGAAAAATAGGTCATTTCCGTCTCTTTCATTCTCGTGTTCGAGGAATTGTAATAAGTTTCCTTTTTCAGTTGATTCAGCATGTATTTTGTTTCAAAAGACGAAACACTTTCAAAGTAATAAGTCAATTTCCGGGAATTCTTCAAATTTCCATTTTCGTAGAGGCTCACCTGAGTAGGCAAGCCGTATTTCGAGGTTTTCGTTCTTTCGTATGAATACACTTCACTTATATCCGCATCGCCACTCAGCGATTTGATCACCTTGGATTGCAGTGGCGCTTTCGGGTAGCCCATTGGAACATTGAGAACATACCATTGGTTCACATCGTGAATGGTTTTAGAAATCCATTCATATTGTTCGGAGAAACTGCCGTCGGAAACGGATTTTTCCTTTAGAAGCCCTATTTGCCAAGGTGCCGAAGTTGTATAGGCATGATATTTGGCGTAAGTCGTGTATGCGGGACCCGTAACTTCTACCGTTCCGGTCGCTGTATTGTAATACGATGGATATGAGTAGGTCCAGGTCTTGAAGTCTGAAGTTGAGCTGAATCTGATCCTCTTTTCGCGAATCACTTTGGTTTGCAGGGCATATACCTGATAATAAAAAGTCTGGTCGGCGTATTCATATTCCATGCGTCCGCCATAACTGGTGTTGACGGCTAGAAGTTCCCAATTCGAGGTCAGTCCATTTCCATATACATAAGTAACAGGATTCAGAACTGGCGGATCAAATGCGGTTAGTTTAAAAAAATCGCCATTGAACTCATCGACTGTATAATCATAGTAGACAATTGTCCCGGTGGCATTTTTCACTGAAATATAATTCAATTTATTGAGAGTATTATTTTCAAGAGTAAAATTGACCGTCCTTCCCATGCTGTCTGTTATCGTTTTCATGCGCGGCGAACCTGCGATGTCATAAGTGATGTTTATCTGATGACCATAGGAATTGGTGATCTGGGTGACCACGCGTACCTGTTCGGTAACCATATTTGCAAACTGGACGTCGGCTAGGGCACCAAAGGTCCACACCGTCCCATCCTTGAAATACAGTTTCCAACTGCTCTTATCCAATTTGGCAAAATCGCGGGTGAGAAACGTCGTGCCATCATCATTAATATTTCGATATGCGGTTTCCCAGCGGCCGTCAGGATATTCAATGACCGGAGTCTCTGTATTGCCGGAGTGAAGCCTCCCCATATGCATGGACCAGCCAAGGCCTACCCAGGAATATGGTTCCTGCTGAATGCCCCAGGCGCTACCCAGAAGACGGTCTTTCAGGATTTTTGAATTATAGACGCGCCAAATATTCAGGTCGAAGCCGTTCGGTCCCGGCAGATGGATATCAAGATTCTTTAAGGTCAAGTTCCCGGTGAAAAGATCGATGTTTTCTTCTGGAACGGCTCCATGGAGACCATGTTCGCTAATAATGCCGATGCGATCGTAAATTCCGCTTTCAGCATGCAAACGGACCGAGAAGACACTCCAAAAACAGGAAATAACAACCCAGGCTTTGATCATTCTTCTAATTGACATGAGTCCTCCTTGTTCTGTTTTGAACTTGAATTTTTTATGAATTATTTCCCCAATAAAAATTAGGTTTTTCCAGTTTTAGCTTCCTTTGTGGCGTATTTCCAAATTAAGATTCATTTAAATTTTTCCTGGGGGCGAGCCTCGTGTTCGCCCTTACCCCGAGATCACCCTGTACAGCGTTCCTTGAAAGGCGTAAAGGAGGATAAAAGAGAGGCGCGGCCGGATCCAGGATCCGCCGCGCCTCTACGGAGAGGGGGGGCCTTCTTTAGTGCAGGTACTGCTTCTTGAGCTGCTCAGCCTTCTGCTTGCCGGCGTCGGTCAGGGTCACCGACTTAGTGTTCGCGAACTGGATGATCAATTTCTCGTCGGCGAGCTTGTTCAGGGTCTCGAAGAGATAGCCCTTCCAGGCCCGGAAGATCTTCTCGCCGGGGGTTTTGCGCGAGTCTTCTTCCCAGCCGGTCAGC
>Ga0209262_10001145_pt1 | contig 11165 bp, 10 predicted proteins | sample Lowcelwee11metaG_FD_187171 | JGI IMG/M metagenome (GOLD analysis project Ga0209262, IMG submission 187171) | Freshwater pond sediment microbial communities from the University of Edinburgh, under environmental carbon perturbations - Low... | ecosystem: Environmental > Aquatic > Freshwater >...
ACACAACGCTTTTTTTGATAGAAATTTTAAAGAGGATTAATTATGAAAATAAAATATTTCAATGATACTGACACAGCTTTGATGGAGTTTTCTGACAATCAAATTTACGAAACAAAAGAGATCTCTGAAAATGTCTATATTGATATAGACAACAATGGTAATCTGGTAAGTATGACAATTGAACATGCCAGAGAAACTGCTCACTTGCCTGATATTTCTTTTAAACAGTATGAAAAAACTCTATAAGTTCTATCTCCATCTGACTTCAGCTTTCGCACCGTCTTTATGAGTAACGACAACAATGCTATCAAGAATATCACATCGATAATCATCTGGAAGTTGTACGCTGTATCCTTTATCAATATATAATAGTTTTCCGTAATCTGTTTTCATTCCGATAAAGTGAGTAGAATCTTTATTTGAATTAGAATAATATGTAGCTGATATCTGGGCTACGGTAGCAGCGCAATTCAAAGCTATTTTTTCTTGTTTCCAACTTAAATCTTTATCCTTTCTATTATCAAACGTTGGAATAAAATAAGTTAAAATAGCAAGAACTCCAATGGCTAAAATCACAGTTTTAAAAAGAAATGCTATTGCTCTTACTAGAACTGTTGATCCTTTTAATAAACCTGATTGCGGTTTTTTAGATTCTTTCAAAGGTTTATCTAATTCAAAGAATTCTTTATGAAAGCAATCAACGCACATGTCTTTATCATTATCTACAATTATTCCGCATTTTTTACATTGTTTCATTACTCTTCCTTTATCTTCTTCGCCAAATCTTCGGTGATGCCTTTGACTTCCATGAGTTCTTGAATTGAAGCTTCTTTGATGCGCTTAAATGAACCGAATTTATTGAATAATTCTTTTCTTTTTGCGGGACCGATGCCTTTGATCTCTTCAAGCTCAGTCGAGATCGATTTTCCGCGCAGTGTTTGATGGTAAGTGATCGCGAATCTGTGGGATTCATCACGCACCTGCTGAAGCAGTTTTAAAGCGGATGAAGTTCTCGGAATAATTATGGCTTCGCTTTTGTCTGGAACGAAGACTTCTTCGAGTCTCTTAGCGAGGCCGATGATCGGTATATTCGATAAATTCAGCTTTTCTAATATTTCAACCGCGGATGAAAGCTGACCTTTTCCTCCGTCAACCATGATGAGATCCGGATAGACAGGTTCTTCCTCTTCTTTCAAACCGGTATATCTCCGTTCGATCACCTCACGCATGGATGCGAAATCATCTACGCCTTCAACGGTTCTGATCTTGAACTTTCTATAGCCTGATTTAAAGGCTTTCGCGTTCTTGAAAGTGACCATGGAAGCTACGGTTTCTTTTCCGGCGAAATGGGATATGTCGAAACATTCGATTATGTTGGGTATTTTAGACAGTTTAAGATCATTCATGAGAGCTTTCAGGCTGTTCGGGGTAAAATCCCTTTTCATTTTTTCCAGCTTCAGATCATTTAGCAGAAGCTGTGCGTTTTTCTGAGCAAGAAAGAGAAGTTTCGCTTTATCGCCGATGGAGGCTGAAAGTATGTTCACTTTCTGTCCAGAAAGTATGTGAAGCCATTCCTCGATCACCGGATAATCAACGATGTCGGTGTTCAGCACTATCTCATTCGGGATGTCCTGCCGTGAAAGATCATAATACAGCTTGATGAATTCCTCAAGAACTTCCTCTTCGCTTTTCTGATAAACGCCTTTCAGGAAGAAATGATTCCTTGCGATTAGCCTGCCGTTCCGGAGTTTGAATACTACGCAGCAGGCATCGTTATCCTCGATCTCGACCGCGAAATAATCCCTCGGTGTCGAAACCGCATTCTCCACCTTCTGACGCACTGAAAAATCATCAACCGATTTTAGTGCGTCCCTGAATTCCATCGCAAGCTCAAAATTCTTTTCTTTCGCCGCTTCTTTCATTTTTTCTTCAAGCAGTCCGGCAAGATTATTATCCTGTCCTGAAAAATATGCGATAATGGTTTTAACATTTTCTTTATACTGCCCGGCATCCTTTTCATTCACGCAGTAACCGTCGCATATTTTTATCTGATAATCGAGACAGACCCTGTGCTTTTTATCTCTAATGCTTTCAGATGTAATATTATGCGTGCAGTTCCTGATCTTGAGCAGTTTCTTCAAAACAGCAAGGATAGCTCTGATCGTTCTCACATGAATGAACGGTCCGAGATATTTAGATCCGTCCTGCTCAACATTGCGCGTTATATAAACCTGCGGAAAAAGCTCTTTCGTGATCTTAATGTACGGATATGATTTATCATCCTTCAGATCAATATTATATTTCGGTTTATGCTGCTTTATCATATTGGCTTCGAGTATCAGCGCTTCAAGCTCATTATCCGTTATGATATATTCGATAGTTTCGATCTTTTTGACCAGAACTTCGGTCTTGAACTGCTGATGCTTGCCGATATTCATAAAGTAGGATTTGACCCTGTTTTTAAGGATCTTAGCCTTACCGATATAAATTATTTTACCGTCTTTATTTTTAAAAAAATATACGCCGGGCGAATTGGGCAGATTCTCAAGGGTATTTTCGATCTTTTCGTTCAATTTATCCGCTTTGATCTTTTGTTATAAAATAATACCGCCCCCGATCACTGTGTCGTCTTTATAAATAACACAAGACTGACCGGGAGTTACTGCAAATACTGCTTCCGTAAAAGTTACCTCAATGAGGTCATTTGCAATTTCTTTTATCCTGCATTCCGCAGATTTTGTATTGTATCTTATTTTAGCCTGATAAAGTAAATCATAATCTATGTTTTCAAGCCGGTTTAAGATACTCAGGAAGATCTTGACCGCGGACAATCCGGCCCTTTGAGAAATATAGATCTCGTTTTTTACCGGATCGATACCTGAAACATACATCGGTTCGGAATATCCTCCACCCAGCCCTTTTCTCTGGCCAATTGTATAGAACGGAAATCCTTCGTGTTTATTGTCAGTCTTTTCACCGTCGTCCCTTATTATTCTGCCCGGTTTTATTTTTCTGAACTCTTCAAAATTATCGAGAAGGAATTTTTTATAATCGTCATCAGGTATAAAGCATATTTCCATGCTTTCTTTTTTGCGTGAAAAGAAATCGAAACCTTCAAGTGAGCAGATCCGTTTTGCATCATCTTTTATCATTTCGCCGAGAGGGAAGAGAATTCTGGGCATAAATTCTTTTCTCAATACATATAGGAAGTAGCTCTGATCTTTCTTATCATCCAGTCCTCGTTTGAGGTGAAAACCGCTCTCATCCTGAACTATCCTGGAATAGTGTCCCATAGAAAGAAATTCACAGCCGAGTTCATCCGCCTTTTCGAAAAGCTTGTTCCATTTTATTACCGAATTGCACAAAACACACGGATTTGGTGTGTTTCCGGCAAGGTATTCATTCCTGAAGTATTCAATGACTGTGCTTCTAAAATAGTCTTTAAGGTCGTAGAAAATATGTTTTATACCGATTTTAAAGCATACATCTACCGCATCATTGTATTTTTCGGTCGTATCAGTAGGGGAGAGGAGCATAGATACTCCGATCACTTCATAGCCCTGCTCTTTTAGAAGTATGGCTGATGCGGAGCTGTCAACCCCGCCGCTCATCCCGACCAGCACTCTTTTTTTCAATTAGATAAACTCCGTAATCTTTTGACAGTTTCGATTACTTTAGCGGCAGAGAATTCGATCTCTTCTTCAGTATTAAATCTTCCTACGGAGAACCTGATCGAGCTCTGAGCTTCTTCAGCGGTTCTTCCGATCGATGTGAGTACTCTGGAAGGTGTGATCTGACCTGTTGAACATGCTGAACCTGTGGAAACTGCGATACCTTCAAGATCAAGTGACAGCATAACCGCTTCACCTTCAACACCCTTAAATGTCAGATTCAGGATACCCCCGTAACCGTTCTCAAGATCGCTGTTGACGATAATTCCTTCCAGTCCTCCTGATATCATCTTATAAAGCTTGTTGCGTAAATTAGTAATTCTGGGAATATCCCCGTTCATTTCATTTAAAGCTATTTCTGCTGCGGCTGCAAATCCGATAATTCCGGGCATGTTTTCTGTACCTGTTCTCATTCCGTTCTCCTGATGTCCACCGTACTGATTAGGTAATATTTCCGCTTTTTTCCTAACATAGAGCATTCCGACGCCTTTAGGGCCGTAGATCTTATGCGATGAAGCGGATAACAGATCAATGTTCATAGCTTTGACATCAATTGGGATTTTCGAAAAAGATTGTACCGCATCAGTGTGAAAAACTATGTTATTATCCCTGCACATTTTACCAATTGAGCTTATGTCATTCACAATGCCGATCTCGTTGTTCACATGCATTATAGAAACAAGTTTTGTATTTTCAGTAATTGATTTTTTTATACTCTCAACATTTATCAGCTTTTTTTCATCAGGGTCTAAAAATGTGGCAGAAAAAAGTTCAGGATAGACTTTCGAATAAATCTTACACATCGCATAAACTGCACTGTGTTCATATGCAGAAGTAATAAAATGCGCTTTTTTATTATGAGCGATATATTTATCAGCAATACCCTTGATCGCCCAGTTGTCAGCCTCGGTTCCGCCTGATGTAAAAAATATTTCATTTACTCCCGCATTGATGACTTTAGCGATCTTTTCTCTTGAATTATCCAGTCCGTATCTCGCTTCCTGGCCGAAGAAATGCGCAGAAGAAGGGTTTCCGAATTTTCCGGTCATATATTCATAAACTGCTTTTGCCACCCTCTCATCAACTTTAGTTGTAGCACTGTTATCCAGATATATTCTTTTCATATAAAATTCCTTTATTTTTCAAAGTTGGGCATAAAATCAGGTTCGTTAATATGAAGCAGTTCAAATTCTGCGGAATTTTTAAATTCCGATTCAGGATACTTTTCAATCAGTTCTCTAAAGTGATATTCCGCTATGGGAATATTTTTAATATAAGCTTTAAAAATATAACCTTTTATAAAAAGAGCTTCTGCCATATACGGATTATCCGGAAAATCTTCATTCAGTCTGTCATACCATCTCAAAGCTTCATCCCAATTCCCCGCGCCGAAATTATTTTTTGCATGAGCATAAACTTCTTCCATGTACAGAAATTCGTTTCCGCGAAGGTATTTTCCGGAAGAGCAGCCGGTGACCAGAAGAATAACGAGAGCAGCTAATATTAGTGCAAGATTTTTCATAGGTTGGAATATAAGTAAAAACAGGTAATATAAAAAATGAAATTTGTCATGAAATAAAATTAAGTTTTCAAAGTTGCATTTAATAATTCAAAAACTTATATTCAGTAACTTTTAAATTAAACCGGAAGGATAGTTTATGGCAGTTAAAATAATAGTACTTGCGTTATATGCTCTCACTATAGTGGCATTCGGAATTATAGGCATGAAAAAAACAAAATCTTTTTCAGATTACCTTCTCGGCGGAGGCCAGGTCGGCGCTTGGATGAGCGCTTTTTCCTATGGAACGACATATTTTTCAGCAGTCGTTTTTATAGGATTTGCAGGCAAGATAGGCTGGGGATTCGGATATTCGGGCATCTGGATTGGTGTTTTCAACGGATTGTTAGGAGTTATGGGCGTATGGTGGCTTTTAGGATGGAAAATAAAACAGGCAGCTGTTAAATATAATATATCTACATTAAGTGAATTTCTTGAAGTCAGGTACGGTCTCAAAAATATAAAGCTCTTCTCGGCTTTAGTGATTTTTATATTTCTCATCCCTTATTCCGCTGCTGTTTTTCAGGGACTGTCATATCTTTTCGAATCATCTCTTCCCGGACTTCAATACTGGCATGCTGTAGTATTTATGGGATTATTTACGGCTATTTATATATCACTGGGCGGTTATAAAACTATGGCTTCGCTTGACACATTCTTCGGAATAACAATGGTGATAGGTGTAATAATATTACTCGTATTTACCCTTTCAGCCGGTGAAGGTGTCGGCAATATTTCTGCAAAACTCTCTCAGATAAATCCGAAACTTACTTCGGTAATCGGACCACCGGGAATATGGCCGTTGTTTTCACTTATCTTTTTAACAAGCGTCGCTCCGTTCGCTATGCCTCAGCTGGTTCAGAAATTTATAGCGATAAAAAGCGAAAAAGCAGTAAAATTCGGCATGATAGCTTCAACAGTTTTCGCTCTGCTGATAGGCTGTGTCGCATATTTTACGGGGGCGACAGGGCGGATATTTATAAATATTGAAAACACTCCGGTAGCTTTCGAGAGCGGCAAACCGATCTTCGACAAACTGATGCCTGAACTGCTTATGTCTATAATTCCCGATTCTTTTTTTATAGTAATACTTATTCTGCTCCTTTCAGCATCAATGTCAACCTTGGCTGCCCTTGTATTAATATCAAGTTCAACGCTGTCGAAAGATTTTTATGCCGGATATATTAATAAAAATGTATCCGATAAAAAACTTACCCTCATTACACGAACCGGAAGCGTTTTCTTTGTTATTCTTTCAGTGCTGCTCGCTTTATTTAAAGTTGATACTATAGTTGAAATAATGGGTATTTCGTGGGGCGCGATCGGATCCGCTTTTCTCGGACCGTTCGTTTGGGGATTATTGTGGGAAAAAGCCAACAAGTACGGAGCTTACGCGTCTATGTTCAGCGGTTTGACTGTGACTTTAGTACTCTATTTCGGAGGTATGTCCTCCCCGGAAGCCGGTACTATCGGAATGCTTGTATCACTCATGGTCAACCCTATAGTGAGTTTAATTTCTAAAGGTAAAAAGTAAAGCATGAAAGTACTTCTATCAGGATATAATTTAGATTCCTCTACTATTGAAGAGCTTAAACAAAAATCAGGCTGGACGAAGGATAATATAACTCCCGAAACCTTAAGCGCTGCTTATGCGCGAATCAGCAGAGACCCGAGAGATATTGAAGAACTGCGGAAGGAAGCCAGGGAAGAGGTTGACAAGTCGAGAAAATCCAACGAGACGATAATTTTCGGACTCGGGCACTCATCGGTGGCCGAACACGCTTATTTTAATTTCGATATAATAGGACTCTCAAGGTTTGCAGTTGAGCAGGTACAAAAATTCCGATTTGCTTCATTTACCGAAAAATCCCAGAGGTATATTACTCTTGATGATGATTTCGTGATCCCGGAAGAAATAAAAGCCGCAGGATTTGAAAACAAATTTATTGAACTTATAAAATATCAGAACCGGAATTACCATGTTTTATACAAGGCTTTACAGAAATATCTGTTTGAAAAACATGCTGATATCATTTCAACAAAAAACGGAAAAAGAACTGTTGACGGATGGGCGAAAGAGGATGCCAGATATGCAGTATCCATGGCTACCGAAAGCCAGTTCGGAATGAGTATCAATGCCAGAAATCTCGAGAACATGCTCAGACAGCTCAGAAATTCAGAACTTCTTGAATGCAGGGAACTTTCACAAAAGTTATATGATCTTGTAAAAGATATTTCACCGTCGATCATCAAATACATTGAGCCGACTGATTACGACATATCAAATGAATCAGCCATTAGAAAATATATTTCAGAACTGAATATCAATGAAGAAAATAAAACTACTTCCGAAGCAGAGCTTGTTGATTTTACTCCCGAACCTGACAGAAAAATAGCTGAGATCATACTGACTTCAATAGGGAATATCAGTACTGAAAAAGCAAAAGCAACAGTTAAGAAATTCGACGAGAGAACACTTCAGAACTTTTTTAAAACGGTACTTGCGCAAAGAACATCCCATGATCAATTAAAAAGATATTTTGAATTCGCGGATGCGACTTTTGATCTTATCGTGAGTTCATCTAATTACGCCCAGCTTAAAAGGCACAGAATAGCTTCGATGCTGACCGGCTACTATGATATTTCTTTAGGATTCACAACCCCTGAAAACATTAAGATAGTAGGTCTCGAATCGGAATTCAACGAAGTAATGCAGGCTACGGATAAATTCTACGGTGTAATTAAAAAATCACTGCCGTACCACGCTCAGTATGCTCTGACAAACGCTCACAGGCGCAGAGTGAAACTCAAAATGAATTTCAGAGAACTTTATCATTTTATGAGCCTGAGACTTGATGAACACGCGCAATGGGATATAAGGAACACCGCGCAGAAAATGCTTAATGAGCTTACAAAAATTGCTCCTCATTCTACAATGATGTGTTGCGGTAAAAGCGAATTTACCAATAGATCAAAAAAAGTATTCGGTTAGTATCAATCCTGAAACATGGGTCTGAATTTATCGTCCGCTATCCATGTTTTAATAAGTTCGTTATAACTTTCTTTATTAATATCTTTTACGGTCAGAAGCAGATAAGTTTTGTAATCCTCGGTAGCGTTCTGCATATCCGACAGTTTTCTGTATGCGATCCCTCTGTTGTAATAAAGAGTAGGCGAAAGCTCGTCAAGATAAATTGCCTTAGTATATTCCTCAACCGCTTTATGATAATTTCCGGTCAGATAATAAGTGAGGCCTTTATTAAAATATGAATCTGTGTTTTTGGGATTAAGCAGAATAGTTTTTTCGTAATCTTTTAACGCTTCGTCGTATTTCCCGTTCTTTCTGTAATAATTAGCTCTCATAAAATAAGGTTTATAAAAATTCTCGTCAATCTCAACAGCCTGCTTGAATTTTATAATGGCTTCGTCATCTTTTTTGAGAGCCGAATAAACAGAACCGAGAATGCAGTAAGCGTCAGCGTAATACGGATCAATGGCAATAGCTTTCTCAAGCTCTTTTATCGCATTGCTGTAAAGCTTCTGGAGGGTATATACTTCGCCTCTCTTCGAGTAAGCAGCAGGATACTTTAAAGGATTATAATTGATCAGCTTGTTCAAAATACCTAAGACATCAGACTGTTTTCCTACTCTTATAAGGACATCTGATAAATATATATATGATGATTCATAAAGTTTATCGTTATCAATAGATATTGAATAATACTCGAGTTTCAGACCTTCTTCTTCTATCAGATGGGCTTTGTTCGCCCAGTCAGACGCAATTAACGAACTTGAGAGTTCGTTTATAAAATTATCAGGAAGCTTGTTCGTAGCTTCTTTCATCGAACCGATATTTAATACTATTCCTTTAAATCTTTCATATTCGGATAAAAGCTGATATCTGAACTGATTATCAATTTTAGATTGAAGCAGGAAACTGTTTAAGAAGCTGATATGTATTTCAGCGGAAATATATGAAACATAAGCGGGATAACCGTCAATATTTTCCTCTCCGTCTTTGTAAACAGAAACATTGAGATAATTGCACAGATATTTAATAACATCGTTTTTGCTTATTTTCTCATTTAAAAGCGAATCGTTTTTCTCAAGATAAACGCCAAGCTTGAAAAGCGATTCGTTTATAGCATCATACTTGGAAATAAGTTTTGCCTGATCATCAGAAATTCCCGGATCAAGAAAACAGATTCCGCTGGTTCTGATCTTTATCAGATTTCCTTCTCTTTCAACTTCGTCTTCAGCTGATAAAAATGAAGCGGCTATTAAAATTATCAACATTATAGTCGTTCTGGTTTTATTCATTTAGCAGTCTCTTTTTATTTATACATAGAATTTCATATATTTCTACTATCGTAAATTATGCAAAATTTTAAATAAAAACAAGAAAAATCATTTTTCAGGATTTTTTATACACTTTATAACTTTTGATTATCCCGAAAAAAATTACTTCGGTAAATACTATCGAAGCTCCTGACGGAATGTCTAAGTAAAAGGATAAAATCAGTCCTGTAAATGATGTAATAAGCCCGAAAATTATAGACAGAATTACAATGCTGCTGAATTTTTTTGTAAGAAGCATAGCTGTTGATTGAGGTATGGTAAGCAGCGAAATTACAAGTATTACGCCTGCGATTCTTATATTTACAACTATAGATAAGGCAACAAGAGCTATCATAAGGTAGTTAATTAATTCTACATTGACTTTTTGGGTTTTAGCAAAAGTTTCATCAAAAGAAACAGCGAGAATTTCCTTATAAAGCAAAATATAAATTGCCAAAATTAAAATAGTCACTGTTGAAATAAACAGGATATCGCTATAGGTAACAGTCAGTATATTCCCGAAAAGGTAGGAAGTTAGATCGGGAGCGTAACCCGGAGTCAGATATATAAAAATTATTCCTAAAGCCATTCCGAAAGCAAGAAATATTCCGATCGTTGAATCTTCTCTTATTTTACCTTTTGTAGTCAGAAATCTGATCCCGAATGCGCTTATGATCCCGAAAACTGTCGCCATAAAGATCGGGTTCAATCCAAGTAAATATCCCAGTCCGATCCCTCCAAAAGAAGCGTGCGTTATGCCGTCGCTAATAAATACTATCCGCCGCGTAACGATATAAGTGCCTATAATTCCGCATGTGACGCTCGTCAGGACTATTACTGCCAGTGCTTTTAAGAAAAAGCCGTAAAACAATATATCTGTCATTTGAATGCCTTATGTTGCTTTAGAACACGATGGGGCAGAGTGCCGTGAGTGATTATTTCTACAGGGCACTTGTATTGATCAAGAACTTCCTCGGTGATTTCTTTACCTGAATGATAGTGGAGAGTACGGTTGATGCAGGCTATATTCTTCACGCAGGAAGAAATTATTCCCGTATCGTGAGAAACCATAATAATCGTAATGGTTTTATTCATTTCGCTCAGTATATTATAGAGCTCAGTGGAAAAACTGCTGTCTGTAAATGTAGTCGGTTCGTCAAGTATCAGAAGCTCGGGATTTGATATTAAAGCTCTGCACAGATAAGCTCTCTGGACCTGACCGCCTGAAAGCTCTCCTATAGGCGTTTCTATAAAGTTCTTCAGTCCGAATTTTTCTATAAGTTCAGTAACTTTTTTTATTTCGTCTTTGTTAAACTTTTGAAAAATTTTCTTTCTTGACATTAATCCGGTAAGAATAACATCTTTTACGCAAATAGGAAATTTATTGTCTAAAACTGAGAATTGAGGAAGATAGCCGATGTTGATTTTTTTATTAAATATTACTTTTCCTTTTGCGGGATTAATAAGTCCCAAAATAACTTTTAACAGAGTGGATTTACCGCCTCCGTTAGGCCCTATTATGCCCAGAAAGTCGTTTTCGTAAACTGTAAGATTGATTCCTTCGATCACATAATTTCCGTTATAGCCGGCGGAAACTT
>Ga0209262_10001147_pt1 | contig 11148 bp, 14 predicted proteins | sample Lowcelwee11metaG_FD_187171 | JGI IMG/M metagenome (GOLD analysis project Ga0209262, IMG submission 187171) | Freshwater pond sediment microbial communities from the University of Edinburgh, under environmental carbon perturbations - Low... | ecosystem: Environmental > Aquatic > Freshwater >...
TAGCCGTCACAGACGCCGGTGTTGCCGGTCCAGCTGACGCGGCGGTAGCGGCGGCGAAAATCGGTGGTCACGCAGACCTCGTCCTCGCGGCACTGCGCGTCCTCTTCGCAGGGCGGGTGCAGGTCCTTGTTGAACGAGTAGGCCTCGAGCTCGGCGCACTTGCCCTCGGGGGCGCAGAACATGGTGCGGTCGCAGTCGTCCGTGCGGCCCTGGCCGAAGCGGCCGCGGTCCTCGGTCAGCGGGTTGCAGGGGTACTCAATCTCGACGAACTCGCGGTCCTGGACCACACCGATCTCGATGCCCTCGAGCTGCACGGGGCTGCCCTTCTTGAGGCCGGAGACCTGGCGGAAGTCGGCCGCGATCTGGGCCTTCTCCTTCCAGGTGCCCTTGCCCTGGCCGATCACGAAGATCGACACGACCAGCAGGAAGCCCATGCCGATCACGAACGAGCCGACGATCAAGTTGAGACGGGCTTCTTGTTTACGCATGGGGTCCTCCGCTCACTCGGCCTTGTTCTCGTCGTAGCGCCCCTCGATGAAGTCGCGCACCTCCTCGGCCGGGTTGTGCTTGATCTCCTCCCGGTTGCCGACGTACGGGAACTTCCGGTCCCACAGCATGGCGATGCGGTCCGAGCACTCGAAGGCGATCGGCATGTCGTGGGTGACGACGATGCTCGTCACCTTGAGCTCTTTTTGCAGCTTCATGATCATCTTGCCGATGCGGTTGATGTTCGCGGGGTCGAGTCCCGTGGTCGGCTCATCGTAGAGGATAACCTCCGGCTTGATGGCGATCGACCGCGCCAGCGCGACGCGCTTGCGCATGCCGCCGCTGAGACCTGCAGGCATCCGGTTGATGATGTCCGGGTCATAGCCGAGCCCGACCATGTCCAGACACTCCTTGGCGCGCTCCAGCATCTCCTCGTCCGACATCTTGGTGTGTTCGCGCAGCGCGTAGGTGACGTTCTCGAGCACGCTCATGGAGTCAAACAAGGCGCCGGCCTGGAACACCATCGAGACGTGCCTGCGCAGCTCACGGAGCTGCTCGCGGTTCATGTCGCCGACCTCGTGGCCCTTGAACAGCACGTGACCGCCCTCGTAGGGCAGCAGGCCGATCATCAGCTTGAGGCACACGCTCTTGCCCATGCCCGAGCCGCCGATGATCGTGAAGGTCTCGCCCTCCTCGATCTCGAGGTTCATGTCCTCGTAGATGACATTGTCGCCGAAGCGCTTGTAGAGGTGCTTGAGCTGGAAGACCACCGTCATGGCGAACTAGCCCACCGGCAAGAAGATCATGGTCAAGATGAAGTCCATGATGATGATCGACACGCTGGTCGCCACGACTGTGTTGGTCGTGGCGATGCCGACCGCCTCGGTGCCGAACTTGGTCTGGAAGCCCTGAAAGCAGCCGATGATGCCGACCAGCATGCCGAAGCAGATCGCCTTGACCAGCCCCGAGATGTAGTCCATCGGGTACAGCTCGTCGACGTAGGTCTCGTAGAAGTAGCCCGCGGGCACGTCGAAGATCGCGTCGGCGATCACCGCGCCGCCGCCGAGCGCCAGCACGTTGCCGTAGACGCACAGCAGCGGCAGCGCCAGCGTCGCCGCGGCCAGCCTGGGCCAGATCAGCTTCTTGACCGGGTCGGCGCCGAGCGAGGCGATCGCGTCGATCTGCTCCGAGACCTTCATCGAGCCGAGCTCCGCCGTCATGCCGGTCGCGATCTTGGCGCCGACCGTCAGCGCCATGATCGTCGGCACCAGCTCGCGCACCAGCGCCAGCGCCGCCGCCGAGCCGACGGCGTTCTTGGCCCCGAAGCCCATCAGCGCCTCGCCGAACTGCCAGGTCAACGCCATGCCGACGAAGACCCCCATCAGCGTCGCCAGCGGCAAGCTGCGGACGCCGAGCGCGACGATCTGATAGAAGATGTCGTAGATCCCCAGCGGCCGGCGCAGGCCCGAGCCGATCGCCTGCAGGAACATCGTCGCTATGGCGCCGGCCCACTCGACGCCGTCGCGGATGGCCTTGCCGATAGATTCGATCCAGCTCAGCAAGACCGCCCCTAGCCCTTGATCGGAAACTCGAAGCCCGCGACGACGCGGGCGAAGTCCGCCCGGCCGCGCTCGAAGTTTGCCGGCGGGGCGATGTACTCGAGGTCGAAGAGGCAGCCGTTCTTCTTGGTGACGTAGAGGTCGAGCTGTGTCTCCACCCCGCCGTCGATCGACGCCAGCACCACCGTGTGGATCGCCTCACGCCCGGCCAGCATCAGCGGCTCCTGCGACTTGACCTCCCAGTGGCGAAAGTCGATCCGCAGGTGGTCCGTGAACTGCTCGAGCGTGCTGTCCCCGTGGCTCTCGCACTGGCTCTCGAGCAGGATCGCCGCGTCGAGGTCGGGGTGGTACCAGGCCACCTGCGTGCCCTTCTGCTTCAGCGGGGTCCAGGCGTCGCCCGGCATGCCGAAGCGGTACGTGGCCTCGTGTTTGACCGGCCCCCGCTCCCAGCGCCGGTAGTAGGTGTTGCCGTGGCCGACCCATCCGCCGCAGGCCATGACCGGCGTGACCACGCCCAGCAGGGCGAGGCCGAGGAGAGCAACTGAGCGGGGGGGACGCACTGGCGTCGCAGTGTAACAGCGTATCCGGGCCCGGCCACTGGGGGCCCCGGACCCATGGCCCCCACAATAACCGCGCCGAGCCGTACAAACTACGAATCGCCCGCGGCCAGCCACAGATCGCCCGCCAGCAATCGATGCTGCGCGCCAAACGACGTTGCGAGGCCCGGACACGCCCCCAGCGGGCCCGCCCCCGCGAGCCCCGAGATCCACACCGCGCGCGTCGAAAGCCGCGCGAGGGTGATCGACGCGGGGTGGCAGTACGGGTTGTCGCGGCCGGCCGAAATGACGACAAGGGCGGGATCGGCCGCGGCGATCACCGCCGCCGAGGCACCGTCTGCGCCGCCGTGGTGCGCCGCCCACAACACATCGACGACCCCGCAGTCCGCCGCCGCCTCCGCTGCTTGCGCGGCGGGCAGATCGCCGGGAACGAGCAGCCGAAGCCCGCCGATCTCGACGCAGATCGCCAGACCGCGAGCGTTCTCCGCCGCCCACATCACGGGTGCCCCGGTCGCCACCAGCCGCAGCGACAGCCCCGGCGCATCCCAGCGATCGCCCGCCCGGGCCTCGCGGCGCCGCTCGCCCGCGCCCTGGCGATACGCCGCGACCGCGTCGGTGTCGGGCGCTCCATCGAGCCCGCGATCCCACAGCGCCAGCACATCGAGATCATCGCCGCTGCCCTGCACCCCGTCCGCCCCCGCGAGCGCGCGCCCGAACCCACCGACGTGATCGGCGTCGAAGTGGGTGTGGATCCACAGGTCGACGCGCGGCAGCCCGTGCTCGTCGAGCGCGTGGATCACCGCCTCGGCCGCGCCCGGCGAGCCCGAGTCGATCATCACCGCCTGCCCCTCGGGACCGACCAGTAGCAGCGCGCTGCCCTGTCCGACATCGATGAAGCGCAGCCCCGGTCCGGGCGGCGCGGCCAGAGTCCCCGCGAGCAGCAGCGCTGTCGGATCCATGCCGGTGGGTTCGGCCCGCGCCGCCGCATCGTTGCACCTGCACGCAATTGTGCCGCGCCAAAAATTCTCTCGCGGCCGCGCAACAGCGACGCGCCGAAGATCGACCCCCGCACCATGCAGCTCGCGCTGATCCTCGCCTTCGTCACCGCGCCCGCCGAGGTGACCCCGTCCATGGCCACGCCGCCGGACGACTCGCTGCCCCTCGTGCACGGCGGATTCGCGGCTCCGGGCGCCTGGCTGGCGCTGTGGCGCGGCGACGCCTGGGTGTGCTGGGACGCGCCGGACCCACGCTGCTGGCAGCGCCTCGAGCTCGCCGGCATCGTCGACGTGCCGACCCTGCGCGCCACCTTCGTCGATGCCAGCACCCTGGTCCTCGGCGACGGCAGCGACGACGCCTGGTGGATCGTGCGGGGTGATCCCGGACCGCGTCCCGCGGCCTGGACCACGAGCCCGCGCGAGACCCCGCAGCCGCGCGCCTGCGGGCCCAACGGACCGCTCCCGGTCGCCGCCCGCGAGCGCCTCGGCTTCATCGCCCGCCCCTGCCCCGAGGCCGCGAGCGAGCAGTTCGTGTGCGCCCGCCCGGCCCGTCCGTTGCATCTGCGACGACCGGGCATGCTGCGACTGCGCGTCGGCCTCGAGCTGCGAGCCCGCGAGCGCTGGCGCGACCTCGGGGCCCCCGGCGACGCCGCGACCACCGGCCTGCAGCTGCTCGCCGTGCTGCAGATCGGCCTCGATCCGTTGCGCTTCGGCGCCCAGCGGCGCGAACGCGCCGATCTCCAGGCGCAGGCGCGTCCGACCCTGCGCGCCCTGCCCGCCCCGCGCAGCCGCGGCCCGCTCCGCGCCGCCGAAGGTCAGGCCCTGCGCGCCGCCGTCTGCGAGGGCAGCCCATGATCATGCACCTCGCGCTGCAGCTCGCCCTGCTCGGCCCACCGCCGCCGCCACTGCCACCACCGCTGCCGAACCCGGCGCTGCTGGCCCGCGCGCTCACCGAGCTGCCGACTCGCCCCGGTGTCGCCGAGGTTCAGGAGGCCGCGCTGCGCCGGGCCACGCTCGCGCCGCGAACCGCCGAGCGCTGGCTGCGACGCGCGCGCGCGGCCGCCCTCTTGCCGGAGGTCCAGGTCGGGGTCGACCTGCGCAGCGATCAGGGCTGGCAGCTCGACCAGGCCGCCGACAACGGCGACGAGCTCTCACAGGACCTCGGCGCCGGGCGCAACCTGCAGCTGCGCGCCAGCTGGGACCTCGACCGCCTGATCTTCAACCCCGACGAGCTGCGCGCCGCGAGGGCAGCGCTCGACCTCGCCGACGTCCGCGAACGCCTGCTCATCCGCGTCACCCAGCTGTACTTCGAGCGTCAGCAGCTCCTGCTCGAGATAGCCAGCCTGCCCGCCCGCGACGGCCGCGAGGCGATCGGACGTCATGTCCGCCTCGCCGAGGTCGAGGCCATCCTCATCGGCCTCACCGGGCTGCGATTCCCGCGCCCCGGAGCCAGCGGTGGCTGACGCGAAACTGCGCTCTGGCGAGCCCTGGGTCCCGCGTCCTGGACTTTGGTATCCTGCCACCGTGACAGCTCGTCGCGGCATGCATGAACGATTCGCCTGTAACCTCGACGTCGAACTCGAGACCAGCCGCGGTCGTGTCGTCGGTCGCGGTCTCGACTTGAGCGACAGCGCCGTGTGCTTGATCGCCAACACCCCCGTGGAGCCCGGTACGCAGGTGCTGGTGCACCTGCGGCTGGTGCTCGAGTGGGGCGCGAGCGAGGCGTTGGTCCTGCCGGGTCAGGTCGCGTGGTTGACCGACACCGAGGGCTTGCAGCAGATCGGCGTGGTCTTCAGTCTGCTCACCCCCGAGCTGCGCCAGCGACTCGCCGTGCTCAACCGCGTGCTCAACGGCCAGATCTCGCTCCCGGCCCCGGGCAACTGACATCGCGGGCGCCCGTGGCGGGCCCGGTGTGCAGTAGCCTGCGCATCCATGGACAGGCACGCCGCGCAGGGGGGTGCACACAAGGGGATCCCGCGCCGGGCACTTTCAAGCTAAGCATTGAAAATCTTTGACACTATCTTCGTCGCATGGGATTGGGGCCGGGCGCACGGCACTTGCAAAGTGCGCCGCGCAAAGGATCGCCGCTCATGACGCCAACCGCCGACACCAACCGTCGCACCCTCAGCATCCTCGCCCGCTCGCTGTTCCGACAGATGCGGGAGCAGGGCTACTCGCCGGAGCAGATCATCGGCCTGTCCTCCGAGCTCATCGAGCTCGTCAGCCATGACCTGCGCCAGGAGCGGGCCATGGATGCGCGCTGGGCGGCCGAGTAGCAGTCGAAAGCTCACGGGCCGCGGCGTGGACGGATTCTACCCCGATCGGTATTGCTGCTGGCCATGCCGTCGGCCCCCGACAGCCCCCTGCACCTGCCCACGCTGGACGACCTCGACGTTGAGAACCGTCGCGTCTTCGTCCGCGTCGACTTCAACGTGCCCCTGAAGGGCAGCGAGGTCCGTGACGACTCGCGCATCCGGGCGACGCTGCCGACGCTGCAGCGACTGCGGGAGCGCGGCGCCCGGCTGATCCTCGCCTCGCACCTCGGCCGCCCCGACGGCGCGCCCGACCCCAAGTACTCGATGGAGCCGGTCGGCGCCCGCCTCGCGGAGCTGCTCAATTGCGAGGTCCGGCTGCCCGACGAGGTCGTCGGCGACGGCGTCACCAAGCTGGTCCTGGACACCCGCGCCCAGCAGATCGTCCTGCTCGAGAACCTGCGCTTTCACCCGGGTGAGACCAAGAACGACCCGGTCTTCGCCCAGGCGCTCGCCAGCCTCGCCGAGGCCTACGTCAACGACGCCTTCGGCGCCTCGCACCGGGCCCACGCCTCCGTCGTCGGCGTCCCGCGCCTGATCAACGCCAAGGCCGCCGGCCTGCTGCTCGCGGCCGAGACCCAGGCCCTCGGCCGCGTGGTCCACAGCCCCGCTCACCCCTTCGTGATGATCATCGGCGGCGCCAAGGTCTCGGACAAGCTGCCGGTCCTGATCGCCACCCTCGGCCGCCTCAAGGACGGTGACAGCATCCTCATCGGCGGCGCGATGGCCACCACCTTCCTGGCCGCTCGCGGCCTCGAGGTCGGCGCCTCGCTGCACGAGCCCGAGCGCCTGGCCGACTGCCGCAGCCTGCTGAACCGCGCCGCGGGCCGTGGCATCCACGTCCTGCTGCCCACCGACCTCCGCCTGGGTCGCGGCCTCAAGGCCACCCATTCCCGGGTCATCACCGTCGAGGACGGCGGCATCGCCGACGACGAGATGGCGCTCGACATCGGCCCCGACACCGAGATCCGCTTCGCCAGCGCGATCCGCAACGCGAAGATGGTGTTCTGGAACGGCCCGATGGGCCTGTTCGAGAACCCCCTGTTCGCCGAGGGCACCCTCTCCCTGGCCCGCGCGGTGGCCGACTGCGCCGGTTACACGGTCGTCGGCGGCGGCGACAGCGTCGCGGCGATCCAGGACTCCGGGGTCGCCGGTCGCATCAACCACATCTCCACCGGCGGCGGCGCCTCCCTCGAGATGATCGAGGGCAAGACCCTCCCCGGCGTCGAGGCCCTGGTGATCCACCCCGGCAGGAGCAGCTGACCGTGGCTCGCACACGCTGGACGATCGGCAACTGGAAGCAGAACCTCCTCCGCGGCGCGGCCGAGGACCTGGCCACGGCCGTGGTCAGCGACTTGCCGGAGCCGGTCGCCGAGGGCGGCAAGCAGGTCCGCGTCGGCATCGCCCCGAGCTTCGTCGCCCTCGACGTCGTGCGCCCCTGGGTCCGCCCCCAGGGCCCCCTGTTCCTGTTCGCCCAGAACGTCGCGGCCCAGGACGAGGGCGCCTTCACCGGCGAGGTCGGCCCGGAGATGCTGCGCGACGCCGGTGTGCACGGCGCGATCGTCGGGCACTCGGAGCGCCGGACCCTGTTCGGCGAGACCGACGCCGGGGTCGCCCGCAAGGTCCAGCTCGCCCTCGAGGCCGACCTCCGGGTCGTGCTCTGCGTCGGCGAGGGGCTCGACATCCGCGAGTCCGGCACCCACGAAAGCTTTGTAGTTTCGCAGCTTTCCGCGGCGATCTCTCAACTCCCGCATGAGTTCGTCGATGAGCGCCTGATCCTCGCCTACGAGCCGATCTGGGCGATCGGCACCGGCAAGACCGCGACCCCGCGCGACGCCGCCGCCATGCACCGCAAGCTCCGCGCCTGGATGGAGCAGCACTTCGGCTCCGCCGGGGCCGACAGATCCATCCTCTACGGTGGTAGCGTGAAACCCAACAACGCCGCGGCCCTGATGGCCGCGGGCGACGTCGACGGCTTCCTCGTCGGCGGTGCCTCCCTCGAGGCCGAAGCCTTCCTGCAGATCGTCCGACTCGTCGTCAGCGCGGCCTGAGCCATGTTCGACATCCTCGTCACACTTATCACCGTCCTCTACGTGGTCATCTGCATCCTGATGATCCTCATCATCTTGCTGCAAGCCGGTCGTGGTGGCATGGGCACCGCCCTCGGCGGTGGGGCCAGCCAGAGCGTCTTCGGCGGCGGTGGCAGCTCCGACGTTCTTGCAAAGATTACGCAGGCTTGCTCCGCAGGCTTCATGATCTTCGCAATGTTCCTCGCCTACGCCAGCGCGCACAGCGGCTCGACCAACCTCAAGTCCAAGAGCGAGGAGAACATCGCCGAGGAGATGGCCGCCGGTCCCGATGAAGCCGTCGACGACGAGCGCATCGGCCCCAACCCGCAGCCCCTCCCGACCCGCCGCGACCCCAACGCCGCGACCCCGACCCCGCCCGTGACCGAGCCGGCCGACGCTGCCCCGGCCGACGCTGCCCCGGCCGACGCCGCCCCGACCGACGCCGCCCCGGCCGCCCCGGCCGCCCCGGCCGACGCCGCCCCGACCGACGCCGCCCCGGCCGCGGCCGCCCCGGCCGACGCCGCCCCGACCGACGCCGCCCCGGCCGCCCCGGCCGACGCCGCCCCGGCCGCCCCGGCCGACGCCGCCCCGGCCCCCTGAGCCATGAGCCCACTGTCGTTCGTCAAGGTCGAGGGCCTCGGCAACGACTTCCTGCTCCTGGACCTCCGCCAGTCGGCCATCCCCCTCGAGCAGCTCGCTGAGCGCGCGCCGGTCCTCTGCGACCGGCGTCTCGGCGTCGGCGGTGACGGGCTCCTCGTGGTCGCCCCGCCTCGCAGCGCGGGCGCCGCCGGGACGATGATCGTCCTCAACCACGACGGCTCGCGCCCGGAGATGTGCGGCAACGGCCTGCGCTGCGTGGCCCTGTTCCTGGCCGCTGCGGACCCCGAGGTCCTGGTCGACACCGACGCTGGCCCGCGCGCCTGTCGGGTCCTGCATCGCGCCCCGGACGGCCGCAGCGGCGAGGTCGAGGTCGACATGGGCCCCGCCCTGCAGCTCGGCCACCACCCCATCGCCGACCGCGACTTCCTCGCGGTCTCGCTGGGCAACCCCCACGTCGTCACCTTCGTCGGTCCCCACGAGGACCCCGAGTCGCTCGCCCGCGCGCTCGGCCCCGGGATCGAGCGCGACCCCCGGTTCCCCGATCGCACCAACGTCGAGTTCGCCCGCCTCGAAGCCGACGCCAGCCTGACCCTCTGGGTCTGGGAGCGCGGCTGCGGCATCACGGCCGCCTGCGGCACCGGGGCCTGCGCCACCGTCGCGGCCGCGGCCCGGCAGGGCCTCGTCCCCCCCGACGCCGCCCTGCGGGTCCAGCTCCCCGGCGGCCCGCTGCACGTGCGCCTCGCCGGCGATCGCGTGTGGATGACCGGCCCGGCCCGCCAGGTGTTCCGCGGCGCCCTCCCCTGAGCCTGTCGTTCCGGGCATGTCCGATCGGCCATGCTCCAAAGGCCATGCCCCATGGGCCAGCCCCGCGGGGCACACGCTGTCGGAGCGCGACTACTCCGAGAGCAGCGAGAGGAAATTGGTGCCGGTGAGCCACTGCCCGCCGTCGACCACCAGCACCGCACCTGTCATGTACGCGCTCGTCGGCGCCGCGAGGAACAACGCCGCCTCCGCGATCTCCTCGACGGTCCCGAAGCGACGCAGCGGGATCTGGGCCATCATGCGCGCGCGCGCTTGCGGCGGGGCGAGCCGCTCCATGCCCTCCGTGCCCGCGATCGGGCCCGGCGCGAGCGCGTTCACCCGGATCTGCGCCGGCCCCCACTCGACCGCGAGCGTGCGTGTCATCGCGTCGATGCCCGCCTTCGCGCTCGCCGCGTGCACCTGCAACGGCGTGCCCCCGTAGTGCAGCGTCGCCGACACATTGACCACGCTGCCCCCGCGCACCTGCAGCAGCGGCAGCGCCGCCTTGCAGGCGTTGAAGGTCCCCTTCAGGTCGATGTCCACCACCGTCCCGAAGCCGTTGGCCGACAGCGCCGCCGCCGGCGCGAGGAAGTTGCCCGCCGCCGCGTTCACCAAAATGTCGAGTCGGCCCCAGCGCGCCTCGATCGCCGTCATCACCGCCGCCAGCGCCTCCGGCTTGCGCACGTCGGCCGTCAGCGCCAGGGACTCCCCGCCCGCCGCGACGATGCGCTCCGCCACCGCGTCGACGCGCGCCTGCGTGCGCCCGCAGACGGCCACCTGCGCCCCGTGAGCGGCCAGCGCCTCGGCGATGCCGGCCCCGATGCCCGAGCCTCCGCCGGTGACCAGCGCGACCTGCCCGCGAAGAACGTCGTCACGAAAGCTGCTCATCGTCCGGACATACCACGACGTACGCGGCCCCCCGCGGCTCACTTGCGCCCGGAACCGACCGCCCGCATGGACCCGGTATGCCCGACATCAAGAAGCCGGAGACCGAGCAGCCGGAGATCCCCGCGCCGCCGGATCCACAGATCGACCGCCCCGAGATCAAGCAGCCCGAGATCCAGCAACCCGAGATCCAGCAGCCCGAGATCCCGCCCCCGCCCGACCCCGACATTCGCCAGCCCTTGCCCCCGCTGCCGGAGCTCATACCCCCGGAGGCCCGACCCCCGGACATCGTGCTCCCGGACCCGGACGACCCGAACGACCCCGGCGGCGACCCGGCCAGCCCGGTGAGCGACCCCGAAGACGATGACCCCGGGATCCTCGACCCGGGGACCCCCGAACCCGGGGGCGACGCGCCCGGAGACGACATCCCCCTCACCTTCGGCTGAGCGCTCAGGGCTTGACCAAAATCAACGCCGAGCGGGCGGGCACGCTGACCATGCCGCCCTCGACCATCGCGCCGCCGAGCTCGTCCTTGTAGCTGCCGGCCGGGACCCCGCCGACGCTGGCGGCCGCGTCGCCGCGGTTGAGCGCCACGTAGACCGTCTCGTTCGCATCCTTGACCTCGTAGGCCATCGTGTCCTGCCCCGAGCTCAGGGTCTTGCGGCTGCCGCGGCGCAGCGCCGGGTGGGCCGCGCGGATCGATCCGAGGTCCTTGATGTGCTGCAGCAGCTTCTCCTGTCCGGCCGAGTAGTTGGCCCACTGCATGAAGCGGCGGTTGTCGGGGTCGCCCGCGCCGGGCAAACCGACCTCGTCCCCGTAGTAGACCAGCGGCGCGCCCTTCGTCGTGTACAGGATCGTGAAGGCCAGGCCGAGCCGCTCGAAGG
>Ga0209262_10001149_pt1 | contig 11140 bp, 11 predicted proteins | sample Lowcelwee11metaG_FD_187171 | JGI IMG/M metagenome (GOLD analysis project Ga0209262, IMG submission 187171) | Freshwater pond sediment microbial communities from the University of Edinburgh, under environmental carbon perturbations - Low... | ecosystem: Environmental > Aquatic > Freshwater >...
GGATCACGACGCCGACCCCCTCGCCGCGCACGTACCCGTCGGCCGCGGCGTCGAAGGCACGCGACCGCCAGCGCGGCGAGAGCATCCCGGCTTGCGACAAGCTGGTGGTGAAGTGCGTGTTGAGGATGAGGTTGACGCCCGCGACCACGGCCAGCCGGCACTCGCCGCGGCGGATGGACTCCGCAGCGCAGTGGGCCGCGACGAGGCTCGAGGAGCAGGCGGTATCGATGGAGAGGCTCGGTCCGCGGAGATCGTAGGCGAAGCTGATGCGGTTCGCCGCGATGCTCATGGCACCGCCGGTGGCGCTGTGCATGTCGATCTCCTCGACCTGCTCCTCCGTCATCTGCAGCGAGTAATAGTCATTGGAGGAGATCCCCACGAAGACGCCGGTGTCGGTCCCGGCGAGGCCGTCGGGAGCGATCCCCGCATCCTCCAGCGCCTCCCAGGTGGTCTCCAGCAGCAGACGCTGTTGTGGATCCATCTGCTGGGCCTCGCGCGGGGAGATCCCGAAGAAGCGCGCGTCAAAGGCGTCCACCTCGCCGATGAAGCCTGCCTGCTTCAGCACCATCCGGCCCGGCTGTCGATGATCCGGGTGATAGAAGCGGTCGATCTCCCAGCGCTCCGCGGGTACGTCGACGATGGCATCTCGCCCTTCGCACAGCAACCGCCACAGCAGCTCCGGGCTCGTGGCTCCGCCGGGGTAGCGACAGGCGATTCCGACAATGGCGATCGTTGATTCCCCAGCATCCGGGAATACGTGTCCGTTCATACCTCTTATTCGCCGGGTCACGTATGTCTGTCAACCTGTCTCGAGGACCGTGCCGCGGCAGCATCGTCAACCCGTCGTGCGGCGTCGCGCGGCTCGACGAGATGAACATGAGCACTGCCGCGCAATGGCGCGTCGACGGGCTCGGCGGTCCGGGTGATGACTCGCTGTCTCGACGGCGCACGCACGAACCCTGACGTGTACGATGTGGCTGCCATGTGCGCCTCGCGTGCCGTCGAACCACCGCCCCTGGACCACAGGAACGCCCGCGTGGGCAGGCGAGTGCTCTTAATCGTCCTCGTCACGGTGTTCCTCGACGCGGTGGGGTTCGGCATCGTCATCCCGCTGCTCCCGCTCTATGCGATGTCGATGGATACGAGCGAGCTCACCGCGGGCGTGATCCTCGCGTCCTATTCGGCCGCGCAGGCGCTCTCGACACCGGCGCTCGGCTCGCTCTCGGACCGGTACGGACGGCGTCCGATCATCCTTCTGTCGCTCGCGGGCGGAGCCGCCTCAATGGCGCTCTTCGCCATTGCTGCGAGCGCGAACGCGGTGTGGCTCTTGATCGTCGCGCGAATGTGCGCCGGTGCGACCGCCGGCAACCTCGCGGCGTGTCAGGCCGCGATTGCCGATATCACGGACGAGTCGCGCCGCGCCGGCGCGATGGGAACGCTCGGCGTCGGACTCGGCCTCGGCCTCATGGTCGGTCCGGCGCTCGGCGGTGCGCTCATCGATCACTTCGGCCCCATGGCGCCGCCGATCGGTGCGTGCGTGCTGCTCGCGATGGACTTCCTGCTCGCGGTATTCCTCGCGACGGAGACGCGCCCCCCGTCCGAGATGCGCTCGATTCCAGGCCCCCGCCCGCAGATTCGCACGGTGCTCGCCGAGCGCAGGATGGCGATCGTGCTCGCTATCACCTTCGCGGCGTACGTCACCCAGACCAGCATGCAGACGGCGTTTCCGCTGCTCGTCGTCGAGCGGCTCGGCTGGAGGCCGGGCCAGATCGGCTACATGTTCGCGGGGTTCGGGTTCCTGCTCTTCCTCGTCCAGGGCCTCCTCGTCGGGCGTGTCTCGAGGAGGACGGGCGAGCTTCCGCTGCTGGTGTGGGGCGTGCTGCTCGAAATTGCCGGGATGCTGTGCATCGCGTTTGGCCCGGGAAGTCTTGAGGTGATGCTCGGCGGTCTGCTGGTGGGCGTCGGAATCGGAATCACGAACCCGGTGCTGGCGGCGCTCGCCTCGAAGCTGGCGAGCCCGGAGCAGCAGGGCGCGGTGCTCGGCATTGCCCAGTCGATGGGCAGCGTCGCACGTACGTTTGGGCCCGTGTGCAGCGGCCTCCTCTATCAACTTCTCGGCGCGCCGGCGCCCTTTGTCGGTGGGGCAATCGCAATGGCCGTCGGGTGTGTGCTCGCCCTCGACCTGCGGCGGCGCATGGGCGTGGCGGCGACGCGCGCAGCGACCGCAAGCGCGGCGTGAGTCGAACCTCGCCACCTTCGGCCGTTAATGCGCTCTCGACGGCGCCGATGGTTGGGCGTACGCTCGCCGTCTCTCGATCCTCATGTTCTCGTCCGCCGTGTTCCGGCGGTTGTCCAGACTGAGCAGAAACGATGAACGCGACCGCCGAAGCCCGAGACCGCTCCGATGACCACAATCGGCCTCGGGTCCGAGAACCGCTGCTTGTGCGGAACACCCGTCGCGTGGTGCTCAAGGGGCTGTCGCCCGAGGAACGGACGGCGCTGTGCGACACGACCTACGCGCTGTACGCTGCTTATAAAAAAGGCTTGGACCGTGCCGCCTTCGAGCGCACATTCTTCGCCAACGACGAGGGGACGGTGGGCCTGTTCCGCGCGGCGGACGGCACGGTCCGGGGGTTCGCGCGGCTCGCCATCACACGCGTCACGCACGAGAGCCTGACGTACGCCGTCTTCAGCGGCCAAGTCTACATCGACACGCGATATCAGGGCACGCGCGCCGTGGCCACCCACGCCTTCAGCGAGGCCATGCGCTTCAAGCTGCGCGAGCCCCTGACGCCGCTCGCCTATCTCGGGGTCAGCCTCCCGGCGTCCTATCGCCTCCTGGCCCGGGTCATGCCCGTCTTCTACCCATCCCGCCACGGCCCCACGCCGCCCAGCGTCGCGGGGCTCATTCTAGCGTGCGCGCGTGCGCGCGGGCTTGCGATCGTCGATGAGGCGCGCCTCCTCGTCAAGGGGATCAGCGCTCCATTGGACCCCGAGCGGGCACGCAACGCGCGAAGCGTCGCCCAGGACCCTGACGTGCGCTTCTACCTGGAGACCAACCCGGGTTTCACCGATGGGACCTCCTTGCTGGTGTTCGTCCCGATGTATCTCTGGAACTGCATCGGCGGGTTCATGCGCCACATGCTCCGGGTACGCTGACGGCGTCGGGCTCCATGGGGGCGCTCCCTCCGCCCGGGCGGCAACCGCCGGGCGCGCAGCCCTCAGCGCGCACCGATATGGCCGCGGGCGTAGTGGGCGCACCCCACCGCGGCGGCGTGCTCGATGAGGTCTGCGGCGCGTCGCACCCCGCCGGCGAGCTGCATGCTCGATTGGACGGCGGGAATGTTGCGGCGAAACGAGTCGTCTCGCAGCACGCGCAGGATGGAGCGCCGGAGGTCCTCGGCGGTGAAGCGGCCCTTGTCGAGCGACAGGCCGACCCCCGCGTCGGCCACCCGGGCGCCCATGTCCCGCTGGCTCGCCATGATGGGGATGCCGACAATCGGCGTCCCGACATGCAGCGATTCCTGGACGCTGTTGATGCCGCAATGCGACACGAACACTCGCACGTTCTCGTGCGCGAGGATCGCTAGCGGCGACGGGACCCACGACGCGACGCGGATGTTCGGCGGCAGCGACGGCAGGTGCGCCCGCTGCTTCTCCTTCAGCACCCACAGCACCCGGAAGTCTTCCGACGTGAACGCGGCCACCATCCGCTCGAGCAGCGTCTTCGAGGCGACGGCGAGGGTCCCGAGGCTGGCGTAGACGACGGGCGGGCCGCTCTCGATCCACAGGCGGTACTCCGCGGGGAGCGGCTCGACCTCGGCGGGGATCATGGGTCCCACCATCTGAACGAGCGGCGGCAGCGGACGGCTGTACTCCAGCCCGAACGCCACGTTCGCGAGGATCATCGTCTCCTTCAGCGCGGCTCTCCCGTCCGCCGGCGCGAGCCCCCGCCTCGCGCGGACGGCATTCACCCTCCGGTCGACGAGGAAGTTCAGCGCAGCGTTGCGGACGACCCGTGCGGCGGGCGCCGTGATGCGCTCGGCGAGGCCGCGTTCGCGCAGCGAGCGCCCCGAATACGGCAGCGGCAAATCGTCGGCGGGCGGCATGAACGACGAGGGGATGGTAGCGAGCAGGTACGGGCTGTTGATGATGAGCGGAATCTTCTCGCGGTGCGCGACCTCCAGCCCCGCGAGCGTGGTGATGTTGACCACCATCACGTCGGGCCGGTCCCGCTCCACCGCGGCGCCGAGGCTGTCGTACATGGGCTCCCACATGTCGATGAAGATCCCGGTGATCTTCGCCGTGTGCTTCGTGAAGTCCGGCGTCAGCGCCGCCTCCGTCTCGACCTCCTCCAGCCGCCGCTTCAGCTCGCCCATCGGGCCCAGGTCGATGAACCCGATGTCGCGGGCCTGCGTCTCCACGTGCGCTCGCGCCTCCGAAAGACTGGCCAGCGCCACACGCCAGCCGCGGCGGGCGAGCTCTTCGGCCTGCCGGAGCTGCGGGTTCATGTGACCGACGAGCGGAATCGAGACGAAGAGCGCGTACTTCGGGCTGCCGTTCGCCTTCAAGTTGCCGATGGAGAGCAAGAATACACCTCGCTTTGTGGTGACCGGAGCGGCTAGCGAACGCGGCCGTCGGTGGTTAATCGTTCTGACGCGGGAGTTCTGGGATTGGGGGTAGGAGCAGGTCGAGAGGTCTGCGCCCGGTTAATGACATGAGGGCACCGAGCGCGACGCGAGACGCTTGGGTCAACTGTCGCTCCCGCGTTCGCGTCGGAGGAAGCGCTCGCGCAGGGCCCGATGGAGCGGCTGGACGAGTGGCCTCTCGAGCGAGACGTACACGAAGGTGGCCACGACGACCCAGACCGCCGTCAGGCCGAACACGGCGAGGGTGTCATCGCCGAGCCCCAGGACGTTGGCGACCGCGCAGCCGAGCTGGTGATGGAGCAGATAGAGCGGAAGAGTCACCCCGCCCAGGAGTGCCGTCAGGTGGCTGTCCTTGACGACCGGGCGCAGAACCAGCGCCAGGAGCCCGAGGATCATGAGGATCGTGACCGTGCAGGCGATCCACGGATTGAACGGCTCGAACTCGATCTGCACGCGAGTGACGGCGCGCGCCCAGACGTTGACGAGGCTCACGGCGGTCGCGCTGGCGAGCAGCGCCCAGGCGCCGGGTGACCGACGGTCGACCGCGATGCTGTACAGCGCGCCCCCCAGCGCGAACCGCGATAGGAGCCCGGCGAACACGACGGCGTAGTACATACGCTCGGGCACGAAGTAAGACGCCGCGACGATGACCGTGCAGAGCGCGAGGAGGGCCGCCACGAACCGCTGCCGCACGAGTCCGATGGCGAGTCCTATCGCCACGAGTGCGTAGAACGCGAAATCGAAGAAGAGCGTCCAGTAGACGACGTCCGCGATATTGAAGAAGAAGTGGCCGCCCGGAACGAACGCGAGGAACGTGACGTTGCCGAACCAGTCGACCAGGCTGATGGTGCGTGTCGAGGAACCCGCTGGAAGCAGCAGCCCTCCGACATAAGTGATCGTCGCGCAGACCACCAGCCCGGGCCAGATGCGCGCCACACGGGCGATGAGAACCGGCTTCCATGTTCGGCCCTGCGCCGTCATCAGGACGAAGTACCCGCTCAGGATAAGGAATACGTCGACCACGAGGTAGGCGTACTTGATGCCGGGCGCGAGGAGGGACGAATGGAGCCCGGTTCGCCCGGCGGCGTGGGACGAGAACGCGAAGTGCGCGATCAGGACGACGACGGCCGCGATGAACCGCAGGATGTCGAAGGCGCCGTCACGCTCCCGCGTCGCAGCCTGCGGTCGACCCGGCACCGCGAGCGGGCCAACCGTCGTGCTCGACGGCCCGACTTGTCGTTGGTGAGACATCCCGGCTAGGCCCTTGTGCGATGTGTCAGGTACCATTTGTAGGTAGCTTCGATGCCCTCCTCGAGCGAAATCCTCGCCTGCCAGCCGAGCGCGTGGAGCCTGCTGCAGTCGAGGAGCTTGCGGGGCGTGCCATCGGGTTTGGAGGAGTCGAATGCGAGATCACCCTGGTAGCCCACGACCCGCTTGATGAGCTCTGCCAGCTCCCGGATCGAGAGGTCTTCGCCGACGCCGATGTTCAGGATCTCCTCTTCTTCATAGTGCTGCATGGCGAAGAGGCAGGCCGAGGCGAGGTCATCGACGTGCAAGAGCTCGCGGCGCGGCGTGCCGGTGCCCCACACGACCACGCGCGGCGCCCCGCTCGTGTGGGCCTCGTGGACCTTCCGCAGGAGCGCCGGAAGCACATGCGAGGTCTCCGGATCGAAGTTGTCTCCCGGGCCGTAGAGGTTCGTCGGCTGCAGACAGATGCCCCGGAAGCCGAACTGCCGGCGGTAGGCCTGCACCAGCTTGATCCCCGCGATCTTGGCGACCGCGTACCACTCGTTGGTGGGCTCGAGCGGACCGCTCAGCAGATACTCCTCTTTGATCGGCTGCGGCGCGTGCTTCGGGTAGATGCAGGAGGAGCCCAGAAAGAGCAGCTTCTTGACGCCACTCCGGTAGGCTTCCTCGATGAGGTTCGTCTGGATGAGCAAGTTGTCCCGGATGAAGTCCGCGGGGTAGGTGTGGTTGGCGAGGATCCCGCCCACCCTGGCCGCCGCGCAGAAGACGTACTCAGGTCGTGCCTCCCGGAAGAACGCCCGCACCGCGGCCTGCTCGGTGAGATCGAGCTCTTCCCGGGTACGGGTGAGGAGCCGGTGGTACCCCTCTGCCTCGAGCACCCTCTGAAGCGCAGAGCCCACCAGTCCGCGGTGTCCGGCGACATAAACGAGGCTGTCGCGGTTCACGTTCGGCTCCTTCGAGAGCTGATCTTATGACCGCCATCCAGCAAAGCTCGCTCCTGCCGCGCCAGCTCGAGATCGTGCTCGATCATCATCTGGACCAGCTCTTTGAAGCCCACGCGGGGTCGCCAGTCCAAGACCTCCCTCGCCTTGCGGGAGTCGCCCAGAAGGTGGCTTACCTCCGTGGGGCGGCAGTAGCGTGGATCGAGCTCGACATGCTGCTGCCAGTCGAGCGAGAGGTACCCGAAGGCGGCGTCCAAGAACTCGCGCACCGAGTGGGCCTCGCCGGTGGCGACGACGAAGTCGTCAGGGCGCTCCTGCTGGAGCATCCGCCACATGGCCTCCACGTAGTCGCCAGCGAAGCCCCAGTCGCGCTTCGCCTCCAGGTTGCCGAGGTAGAGCTTCTCCTGGAGGCCCAGCTTGATACGGCTGGCGGCGCGGGTGATCTTGCGCGTCACAAATGTCTCGCCCCGTCGCGGGCTCTCGTGGTTGAAGAGGATCCCGTTGCAAATGAACATGCCATAGGCCTCCCGGTAGGTGGTGGCGTACCAGAAGCTCGCCGCCTTGGCGATGGCATACGGGCTGCGCGGGCGAAACGTGGTCTCTTCGTTCTGCGGCGGAGGCGAGTTGCCGAACATCTCCGAGGAGCCGGCCTGGTAGACCCGCACCGCGCCCCGGGAGACCGTGATGTAGTCGCGCACCGCCTCCAAGAGGCGCAGCGTGCCGGTAGACCCGACGTCGACGGTGTACTCGGGCTCATCGAAGGAGACCTGGACGTGCGACTGCGCGCCGAGATTGTAGACCTCATCAGGCCGCACCTTCTCCACGATACGACGCAGCACCGTGCCGTCGGCCAGGTCGCCGTAGTGCAGAAAGAGCCTGGCGTCTGGTTCATGGGGATCCTGGTAGAGGTGCTCGAGGCGGCTGGTCGTGAACGTACTGGCGCGCCGGATGATCCCGTGGACGACGTACCCCTTGGCGAGCAGGAGTTCGGCCAGGTAAGAGCCGTCCTGTCCGTTGATGCCGGTAATGAGGGCTTTTTTCATCGAGAGGTTCCTTGGGGTGGCGCTGGTTCGACTCGGGAGTTTTGCTCACCTGCGCGATTTGCTTAGGCCCGAGTGGTATGCATGTGAATCTCGATTGGGCAGCGTGCGCGAGCACGGTGCTCGCGTTGCTCGACCCCGAAGTGCGGCGCGCGTGCGGCGCGTGGCGCAGCGGCGCCGGCACCCGCCGTGAGAGCCCCGCGAGCGCGCCCTCGGCGGTGCCCAGAGTGCTCGGTGCGGGACCACTGTGCGAAGCCCCGTATTCGACCTGAAACCGCTACATCGTGGCGAGCAAGCGCGGACGGTGCCTATGCGGATCTCGGCCGGGAAGTCGTGGCAGAAGGCCTGACGCATGATGGCCAGGTGATCGCGCTCGGGATCGAGACCAGGCCGCACCATGGCCCCGCCAGGGTAACATAGCTCTGCAGCATCAGGCGACCGGGTGAGTGTCGGCTGGATGAAATCCCGGGCGCGGCGGAGCCGTGGCGGCGGCCGGTCTCGCGCTGCCACGCCAGGCCGTACTACCCACATTCGATGGCCCCGGTCCCCCAAGCCGGCCGGGCGGCCTCGCGCGACGGTCTGCCCCTGTTGCTCGCCGAGGGCGACGACGGCGTACCCGGCCGGGCTCCAGGCGATGTCGTGTGGGCCGGACCATGCCGAACCGAGCGGGCCGAGCGGGGTGTGAGCGACGAGCTTGCCGCCGGGCGCATAGGCCCGGACCTCGCCGACTGGTTCGCAGGCGTCAAAGCAGGTGCAGCCGGCGAGGACGTAGCGGTCTTAATCGTCGAAATCGAGCGCGAGGGCCCGGGTCTGGACGCCCTGGTCGAGCCCGGCCACGGTCCACGCCGGATCGGCGGCGGCGCTGAGGTCGGACTCGATCACCATCAGTCGATCGCGTTTGTCATCCTCGTCCTCGTGCTTGCCGAAGGCCTCGCCGACGAGCACGAGCGTCTCGCCCGCAAAGGCGCAGTCGCGGGCGGTCTCCGCGAACCAGTGGGCCTTGGGTCACCAGGGCCGTGTCACCCACCGCGCCGATGCCGATGTTCTGCAGGCCCTTGCCACCTGCGATCAGGAGGGCCAGCCGTGCCGCATCGACGGCTACGCGACCGACTTCCTCCGGCGCTGACCGACCTCTCGGCACTCGGCGAGCTCACCTCCCTCCTCGAATTTACCGCGCGCCGCACCGGCATCGTCGACCTGCCGACCTTCGACCCCGGGTTCGGCGCGCTCCGCTTCATCTCCCTCGAAGGCAACCCGGCGCTGGCTGACATCGGCGGCCTCGCCTCCTGGGGCACCCACCCGGACGAGGCGATCACGGTGCATCTGGTCGACAACCGTCCGGCGCCCCCCTGTTGCACGACCTGTCCGATCTCACCGTGGTCGGAAACCCGCTCCTGACGCCCGCTGCGTTCGACGAATTTCTGGCGCAGCTGGGCGAGCCGATGCGCTCGTGCAACGGCGACTGGAATGATTGCTGGTGTAACAGGGAGTGACGCGCGTGGAGGCGGCAGAACCGGTGTTCAGGATCAGGACCTTGCTATCTCGAGCATGCGGGGCGAGGATACGCATCCGATGCGCGCCGCGGTCCGCGGTTGCCCACTGCGGACCATCTGCGACAATCCCCGCAAAACGATGCCAAGCCCACCCACGAGCCACCGGGAACGTCCTGGCCGCCAAGGTCGACCTCGAGATCCTCGGCGGCAAGGTCGGTGGGCTCGGCGTCGGCTCACGCGGGTGCCCGAGGGGAGGAGGCACAGGCGGAGCGCGAGCGCCGTGGAGCGATCGAGCGCCCACTGGGCCTTCTCACAGTGGTGGCTCATCGGGATGGTGATCAGTTCGTACGTGACAGGCGTCGGCTCAGAAGTGGAGCGCGAGGCCCACTGTCCAGGTGCCGGGCGCGCTGCGGTTCACGATCGGCCGTGCGTGCGCCCGTCCCCAGGCCCGGTAGCGATGCAGCCGCACCGCGCCGACAGGCAGCATAATGAGGCCTGCGATCGTGCCGACCACACCTATGCCGAGGCCGATCCCTGCGAGCCCCGCGGTGTCTGACCCTTCGAGGTCCTCGGCACCTTCCGCGGGCTGGTACGGCGCAAGTTCGCCGGCGCCAGCGACGACGAAAATGCAGCCCATAGTCGTGGCCGCGATACCCGAGATGAGCAGCCCGAGGCCCATGGGGGGCGGCTGCTCATCGGGCGGTGTCGGGGGAGGGATGGCGTGCGCCGATGCGGGCGAGGCTGCCACGAGCGCGGCCGACATCGCGACGCAGAGTGAGTGGACCGGACGTTGCATGACGCTCCGTCCGAGCCTACACCGTCGCCAGGCGCGACGGTGACCGCGCCCCGCAGGATATCGTGTGCCTCAGCGCGCCGAGCGAATCAAGGTTGGTCCGGAACACCAGGCGCGTCGGCTCGTGGGCGTCGCAGAATTTCTTAGACCGAGGCCGGGCGTCCCCACGTTGATGGTCCGGCTGCGGAGAGCGGTCGCCCTGGCGCCGCCTCCGGCTGGCACTTTCCACCCCTTAAAATCGAACAGAGGAGCACCACCGTGGCCACCCACCGATCCCAGCGCGACAACGCAGATGCCTTCGACGACCTGCTCGGCCAACTCGTGGACGAGCTCGCCATGCGGCCGACGATGGTGCCCGAGGCCGAGCCCACGCCCGCGCCCGCGGTGACGGTCATCGCCGCGCCGGTGGTCTACGAGGTGCCCGTGCTGGAGCCCGTGGCGCCGCGCAGCAACGTGATGGGCCTGGCGATCGGCGGCGGCATCGCGGTCGCGGGCATCGCCATCGCCCTGGTGCTGATGGGCCGCGGCGAGCCGCCGCAGCCGGTCGCGCAGCCGGCGGTCGCGGCCGTCACGCCGGCGGCGCAGCCGGTGAAGCCGGTGGTCGCGCCCGCGCCGGTCGCGGCGCCGCCGGGGGCGCTGCCGCCATCGGCGGCCGGCGTGGGCACAGGGCTTTCGGGACAGGCCGTCGACCCGGCCGCGCTGGCCCAGGCGACGCCGGCTGGCGCGGACCCGGTCCGCGGCACCGCGACGCCTGCGGGCGCGCCGAAGAAGGCGGTGAAGAAGGTCGCGCCGAAGCCGAAGAAGACGGCTCCGGCCAAGTCGACGGTCGTCGACCCGTTCGGCTGAGGGTCGCGGTGAGGGGGACGGCGGCCGTGCCACGCACGGCCGTCGTCCCTATTGGTCCAGGTGCGCCCGGGGTCGGGCTCAGGCGGTCTCGATCGTGGCGACGACGGTGAGCCCGAGCTCGACGACGGCG
>Ga0209262_10001150_pt1 | contig 11135 bp, 10 predicted proteins | sample Lowcelwee11metaG_FD_187171 | JGI IMG/M metagenome (GOLD analysis project Ga0209262, IMG submission 187171) | Freshwater pond sediment microbial communities from the University of Edinburgh, under environmental carbon perturbations - Low... | ecosystem: Environmental > Aquatic > Freshwater >...
ATTGTTGATATCTCCCGTTTTTAATTGTTAAGTTTTTCAAAGTAGCTGATGTCCCTTGGATAAATAACACTCTTGTTTCAGCAAGTCCATCATCTTCATCAATAGCCTGAATTATTGTTGTTTCTTTCGTATCCCCTATTAAAGTGATATTTTTACTATCAAAATCTAATCCAAAGATATCTAATCCAGGATCTTCTGTTAATGTAAATGTACCTGATGGTTTTTCTATGGGATCATCTGTTCGATTTCCTGCTAATTGTATACTATCTCCAGTATTAGCAGCAAAAAAAATTGCTTGTGAGATAGATCTCAAAGCGAAACCTTCTTCTGAACTTAAGCCTGTATTAGTATCATCTCCGTAACGATTATTAACATAATAAGTCTTTGCAGATAATACTCCGTACAAACTTACAAAAATTAAAAATAAGAATTTCTTCATTTCACACCTCTCCGTTTTGAATTTCTATTTCCCTTTTCATGCCTTTTTTACATTTCCAGTTTAAAAAATTTTCAATTCATGAGAAACCCGACAAAGTAAAAGTTCGGAGGTGATTTGTTACGGTAAAATTGTGTATTTCGTAATATAGAGTAGAGTAGAGTAGAGTAGAGTAGAGTAGAGTAGAGTAGAGTAGAGTAGAGTAGAGTAGAGTAGAGTAGAGTAGAGTAGAGTAGAGTAGAGTAGAGGTGTCTCTTTCTTAGATGAAAAAATAATTTTTAAAAAATAAGACATTGTGCCGGTCACTTTTTTGCGTTTGGTATTTTCTACTTAACATTCAATATAGTAAATAATGAGTTGAGATGTCAATAGTAAAAATCAAATATTACCCTAAATATATTTAAATTCTATTGACAAAAAACTTAAATCAAATTATCTTGCATTGGCGTTAAAAGTTGAAAAATAAATAATTCGTGGAGGGGTTATGAGGAAAATTTATGTATTATTACTGATAATCGCATCATTCGCCGCATTTGCGCAGGATGAAACACCAGGCGATAATTCCGGAGCCGTTCAGCCGGTCGGCAGCGGCAGTGATGAAGTTGTTAACGCGCCCCCGGCAGCCGGTGAAGTCGCATCTGACGAAAAAACAGTCGGATCAATTATAATCGGCGGCGTAAATATTGACGGGAAGAATTATCAGCAGATGGGGATGAGACTCGATATACCCATAGGTAAATTCGGGGTAGGCGTTGACATTCAGATCCTCATTGATGAAGACGGAAAGATCAGAGAGGACGACTGGGACGAATTTGAAGATTATCTCGATAAAATTTATTATTTGAGATGGGCGAGAAAAGGCGATCCTTTCTACATCAAGGTCGGCGGACTTGATTATACATATCTCGGATACAATATCATCGTTGACGGTTATTCGAATATGATAGAATATCCTTCATACAAAAGGATCGGTATGGAAATGAGCTTTGAAACCGAAAAATACGGTGGCGAGCTTCTCATCAACAACTACAAAGAGCTCTTCACGGACGAACCCGGTGTTCTTATCGGAGCCAGAGGGTTTTATAAAGTATGGGGAGATCTTGCTGTAGGTGCAACCGTAGCCGCAGATCTGAACGAATATAACGGGTTAAGAGATAATGACGACGACGGATTCCCGAATGAGATAGACAGATATCCCGACGACGGCAATCTTGCTACCGAATACGACTACTGGATACAGGAAACGGACAGTGATTATGTGTTTATAGACAATGCAGTAGAATACGGGCTTCTTGACAGCACAAAAAGCGATCAGCTTTTTAATTACAAAGGAAAAACCAAACAGTCAACAGCCTGGGGACTCGATATCGGATATCCTCTGTATAAAGGCAGCGTAATGAAAATTGATGTTTACGCTCAATGGGCACAGATCCAAGGTTACGGGAACGGATTTTCAGCGCCGGCGTTTAGAATAACGGCGGGTCCGTTCGTTTTCAGAGCCGAATACAGACATACTGACGGAGAATTCCTGTTCGGTTATTATAACCCGACCTATGAGCTGGAAAGAGCATTTTATATGGCGAGTCTGAATGAATACTGGACGAAACAGGATATACTTGAGTATGTACCATCACTTGACGGTTATTTTGTCGGAATGCATTTTGACGGCTGGGGAATTTTCAGGCTTCAGGTAAATTACCAGGATCTGACAAGCGATAAAGATGTTAATGTTAAATCATTATGCGGAGAGCTTGCCGCCGACGAAAACCTGTTCAAAAAGCTTGCAGCGGCAAAAGTATATTACATGCAGAACAATATTGAAGAGATCAAATGGAAAACGCCGAGTACGATACTCGGTTATGTTCTGGGATATAATGTAAATGAAAGCACGGCGATACTTTTTGATTACAGATATACTTTTAAGGACAGGAACGGTGATATGGATGTCGAAGACAATGACGAGATGATAAAAACCGTAAGCGTGACAACAAAGATCACTTTTTAGGCATATTCAGATCAGGTTTAAGGGCTCGAATTCAGAGCCCTTTTTCTTTTAAGTCTTTTATAAAATCAAATATCCTCGGACCGGGAATGGTCGTCTGATCGCCTTTAAAAATCAGAATCTTCCCTTTCTTATACGCTTTTGAATTCTCAAAAAGCTTCCAGTCGTTCAGAAGATTATTTTCATTAATATTTATATCGGACGGAACAAGGTCTATTATAAAATCAGGATCGAGAGTTAAAATTGTCTCAACTCCTATTTTCGGATAAGGAACCGCAGTTTCTAACGCATTTATATATCCGAGCAGAGTAATGATATCATTCAAAAATCCTGTTTTTCCGTTTGAATAAATGTATGTGATGCCGGATCCGTATTCTCTCCCAACCGAAAGGAGAATTTTTAAACCGTTAGAGGGATTTTTATAGTTATTCAATACGGATTTTAAAGAGTCATGAACAAAAAGGGATCTTTCGCCGCGTTTTATTTCTTTACCGATGACAAGAAATGAGTTTAGGATCTGATCAAGAGTTTCCTGATGAACTATTACTGTTTTAATGTTCATTAAATTTAGTTTATCAGCTATATTCTGCTGAGAAGGCATAACCAGAACGATATCCGGGGCAAGTTTAAGTGTAAATTCCATATTTATGTCGGAAACATTCGCTACGACCGGAATGTTTTTTGCTTCGGGAGGATAATCGCAGAACCCGCTCGCTCCGATAATATTGTCTCCTTTTCCCAGAAAAAAAACCGTTTCTACAATTCCGGGAGATAAAGCGATGATTTTTAAACCGCTGCTTTCTTTAATTTCGTTTTTGGAGCATCCTGAAATAAATATTACCGCGGTAAAAATTTGGAACAGCCTTGAAATTCTCATTATTCAACCTCTGTCAATAAACAAAAAATAAGATATAAAATTATTGCGGAATTACAAGAATTTATTTAATATAATTGACCAAATTATTCAGGGGGAAAACCGGAATGAAAGAGCTTAATGTAACAATAATCCACGACGCCTCAATATTTCATGAGGATATTCTGATCGGAGTAAACACCCAATTGAATTATGAGCCCAACAAACTCCATATTACGCATATGCTTATAAAGAACCAGATATTAAAACAAATTGACGAATATGAAAAAAATCCCCAGACCTATCAGCTTGCAATGAAGTTGAAATCCAACCTCGCGGATGTTATATACTGCCATAAAGAAGGCATAATAGGATTTGAGGAAATACAGGCGAATAAAGAAAGCACCAATGCCCAGTTCGACAATAAAATAGTCAGCGTAGGATATAATCTGATAAAAAAGGGCGAGGTTGACATCGTTTTTATAGCCACGAAATTCGGCGTAATCAAGTATAATGTAAATACAATAGCATTGGACAACGATCTTAATATAACGACGGTGTCATCACAGCTTGAGTACCATCATAAATTCGACAGATTCCTATCCAATATTAAGGATGATTATCTGCGGCATCACAAGATAAGAGTTAAGATAACGAACGAGATAAAGGTCAGGGAAGATATGTTCAAGATATTTTCTGATGATTAAAATTCTTTCTGTTGTATAAAAACAATTCAGCTTTTTTAACCGCAATTTTAAAGCTATTAATTTCTGCGATTCCCTTTCCGGCAATATCATAAGCGGTACCGTGATCCGGCGATGTTCTTACTATCGGTAACCCTGCCGTAAAATTCACGGCGCTTCCGAATGAAAGCAGCTTTAACGGTATAAGCCCCTGATCGTGATACATGACCAGATATGCGTCGGTTTTTTTAAGAAAGCTTTTCGTAAATGCCGTATCGGAGGGTAAAGGCCCGGTAAAACCGGCTTTACCTTTACAAACTTCAATGTTCAGTTTTTCGACCGCGGGCAGAATTATTTTATATTCCTCATCTCCGAACAGACCGCTGTCGCCGGCGTGAGGATTTAATGAACATACTGTTATTTTCGGGTTTGTCAAACCGTAATCTTTAATCAGCGATTCGTACAAAAGCTTTCCTTTACGAAAGATAGAATCCGAGCTTAAAGAAGCGGATACATCTTTAAGTGCGAGATGCGTTGTCACCAGAGCGACTTTTATTATTTCTCCGTCCAGTATCATCAGAAAATCTTTGGTACCGAGCAATTCCGCTATAAATTCCGTATGGCCCGGATAATTAAATCCTCCAAGATGCAGGGAGTATTTGTTTATAGGACATGTGACGAGCGCTCCTGAATGTCTGGAGCATAATTCAACGCCCTTTTTGATCGCCTCTCCCGAAAGTTTACCCGCCGAAACGGCAGGCTTACCTAATTCAAGTTTTAAACCTTCTGTTTTTATATCCAGAAAAAAAAATCCCGCATTTTCGAGTTTGCCGATCGCGCGTTCAGTGATACTGTTTATCGTGTCAGTTTTGTAATTTAAAATTAATGCAGTCTCTTCAAAAACATCACGGTTTCCGATGATTATATATGCTGTTTTAGCAATAAGATCATTCTGATGAATAAATTTAAGGATCAGTTCATTTCCTATGCCGTTAACATCTCCGCAGGTTATAAATATTTTTTCCATAATTCCGCCGTTCTAAAAAAAAACAAAAATGCCGGGATGACTGCAACACATGTCTTTTCCGGTGTGGCTGCTACCGTTAGGTCCTGACCCGTTCCCAGAATCGGCATTGCGCAGGTCCCGGCAGTGTCGAAAGTAATAATTATTATTTAAGAAGTCAAGAAATTTAAACTTTATTGATCATCCGGTAAGTGGCTTCAGCGATAACAAGCTCTTCGTTCGTGGGAATTACGGCGACCATGACTTTCGAATCCGGCTCGGAAAGTAATTCCTGCCTGCCTTTCAATCCTGCATTAATCTCTTCATTGAATTTAAGTCCGAGATAATCGAAGCCTTTACATACATCCCTTCTTACATCATAATCGTTTTCCCCGATACCCCCGGTAAAAATAAGAATATCCAGCCCGTTCATTACGGCAATATATGCGCCGACATATTTTCTTATTCTGTAAACGAACATATCATAAGCGAGTTTTGCCCTGTCCCCGCCTTTGGCTATAGAATTATGTATCTCACGCATATCTGAAGATATTCCGGAAATCCCGAGAAGGCCGCTCTGTTTGTTTACAAGCGTATTCATTTCAGTCAGATTGAGATTTTCGGTGGTCATGATGTGGAACAGCGCTCCTGCGTCAATGTCTCCCACTCTCGTGCCCATCATCAGCCCCTCGACGGGTGTCATACCCATTGAAGTATCGACCGATTTACCGTTATGGATAGCCGTTATTGAAGATCCGTTTCCGAGATGGCAGGTAATTACTTTTGAATTATTTTTATCTATTCCGTAATCAGCATAAGCCTTTCGTGAAACAAAATAATGGCTTGTTCCGTGAAATCCGTACCTTCTGACCTTATCTTTGATATATATGGAGTAAGGTAAAGGGTACATATATGAATACGGCGGTATGGTCTGATGAAACGCCGTATCGAAAACCGCTATCTGAGGAATGCCGGGGAGGACAAGCTGAGCTGAAAGGATGCCTCTTATATTCTGAGGATTATGCAGCGGTGCAAGGTTGCTCAGATTTTCAAGCATGTCAATGACTTCATCGTCAATTATCGTGTGGTCTTTAAATACTTCGCCGCCATGAACAACCCTGTGTCCGACTGCTTTGATCTCAGCCAGGTCGCTTATAGCTCCGTATTCGGGATCTTTTATGATGTTTAGTATTTCCTCGATCCCTTTCTGATAATCATTAATCTCCCTGTCGAACCTGATCTTGACTTTTTTGTAATTCTCGTTCTCTATATAACTTCCTATCAGATTGATCTTCTGAACATTACCTTTTACCAGGCATGTTTTTTCTTTCATGTCAAACAGCTGGTATTTGATAGATGAACTTCCGCAGTTAAGCACTAGAATTTTCATTACATTTCCTGTTTATTTATTTTTATATCTAAAATCTCTTTTACATCATTTACCGATATATCTTCCATACATTTATACTGCTGCTCCTGATCGCAATAAAGAGGAGTTCTTGAATATTCATAACAAGGCATGCACGGATAGTCTTTTTTTACTACCAAGCTTCCCGGGTTAAGCGGGCGGGTATAAACCGGATTTGTCGGTCCGAAAATGGCGATCACGGGAACATTCAGAGTCGAAGCTGTGTGCATAAGTCCCGTGTCTCCGCAAATAAAGACTTTGCACATTTCGATAAGAGCCGCCGACTGAAAAAAGACAGTATTTTTTACAACGGTTGTGTTGTTTTTGGAATTTGAGCTTATTTCTTCGTTAAGATCTTTTTCCTGTTTTCCGCCGAAAAGCAGAAAATGAATATCTTTGTTTGCTGAATAACTCTGTATGAGTTCGCAGTATTTGGAAAACCCCCATCTTTTTCTTTCCATATTTTTGAAAAGATCGCTTCCGGGATGCATTCCGATCAGAGTTTTGCCTTCCAGATCGTTGGTTTTAATAAAATCGCCGGCCATTTTCCTGTCCCTGTCGCCGAGATTTATTTTCATTTTATCGGTTCTTTCGAGCTTAATATTAAATGCGTGTTCAAATAGCCTGAAATTCTGCTCAATCGCATGGAGAGACCTGTCTTCTTTTAATAATTTTCCGGACATGAATGACAGATCGGGAAAATTAGTATCCAGATAAGACATTCCGTAGCGCTTTTTTGCCCCGATCAGATAATGTACGAGCTGATATTTAAAGTGGTTAGAAGGAAAAACAAGAACGGAAATATCATACTTTTCCTTTCTAAGCTCTCTCAATGCGCTCAGACTTTCCCAGAGATCGTCTTTTAAGAAATTTATAAGATGAACCGAATGAAAATCGAACGAGTTCTGCATAATATCCTGCACCTGTGTGCTTATTGTAAGCGCGTCGAACTGATATTCCGGCATATCCTTGATCCTGCTTATCACAGGCGTAACCATCAGAGAGTCTCCGATCCCGATCGTAAAAAATATTAAGCATTTCTTTTTCATACCTTCCGCAGCCTTTAATTTACACATCTGGATTATATGTAAAGTCATATATTTTGTCAAACAAAATGATTTGCAGAAATAAGAATAATTTATTATTCTTTCAAGGGTAAAGAAAAGGGTTGAATTTGATATTTAAAAATATTGATATTTTCTGCGATGTGGTAGATAATTTCGGCGATGCCGGAGTGACATACAGGCTGGCTAATGCAATCATAAAAAAACTTCCTGATGCTGAAATAAGACTTTTCACGAACGGACTTGAGGCTTTTCACGCACTGAACAGCGGGATAAGGCCTGATATGCAGATACAGAAAGTTAACGGGATAGAATTCTATTCATACGATACCCTCACCGAAGGATTTATGGAGGGTTATGAAATTCCAAAACTCGTGATCGAGGCTTTCGCCTGTCATATACCGGCCGCTTACTATGAAAAAGCGCTTGATTCAGACTGCCTGATAATAAACCTCGATCATCTGTCGGCTGAAGACTGGATAGAAGGAGTCCATTTAAAAGAGTCTCTGACCGGCAGGAAGGCTAAAAAATATTTTTTTATGCCGGGTTTTACCGAATTATCAGGAGGCATCATTTTGGGTAGATCTTTCAGCGAAGAGGAAATCAGGTCTGCAAGAGAAGAATTATGCCGTTTTTTTAAACTGGACGGCGACGGCTTAATAGGCACAATTTTTACATACGAACACGATTTTACCGGCTTTTTTTCAGACATCCTTTCATCCGGGCGGAAAGTCGAGCTTATAGTTTTCGGTGAAAAAAGCAGGAAAAGCTTCGAGCCTTTTATAAACTTGCAGAATGAAAAGATCAGGATAATATTTTCAGATTTCATCTCTCAGGAAAAATACGATGATCTGCTTAAAACCACCGATTTCAATTTCGTCAGGGGCGAGGATTCATGGGCTCGTGCCTGCCTTTCCGGAAAGCCGTTTGTCTGGCAAAGCTATTTTCAGAAGGACAATTATCAGCTCGTAAAAGTCGGGGCGTTCAACAAATATCTTGAAAGATTCTACAAAGACACAAAAATATTTTCTGAATTTTCAAACTATCAGACAGCTTTTAACGACAGATCGCCTCAAGCAAAAGATAATTCATTACTGTTTTTTTTAAAGCATCTCGAGACTATCGAGAGCTATAATAATGAACTTAGTAAATATTTATTTAAGAATTGCAATTTGATAAAAAATTTATTATTTTTCGCCGGTTCGTTGAAAGAATTATAAATAATTGATATAAAGGGAGTTAACATGAAGGAAGCTTCAGAATTCAGAGCGGGGAACATAATAAAGTCAGGCAATGACTTACTGCTGGTATTGAAAGCCGAATACAACAAAGGCGCTCGTTCGGCATCTACAATGAAACTGAAAACAAGAAATTTAACTGTCGGTTCAATGGCCGAAACAGTTTACCGCGCTACAGATAAGCTTGACGAAGTCAGGCTGGACAGAAGGAAAATGCAGTTCTCATACAAAAACGGAGATATGTTCGTTTTTATGGATCAGGCGACTTATGAAACTCTCGAGCTGTCCGAAGAATATCTCGGCGATAATGTTTATTATCTTAAGGAAGAGAATGTTATAGATGTTCTTCTTTATGAGGAAAAACCGATCAGCGTGGAGCTTCCGCCGATGGTAGAATTAGCCATCGCATATACTGAACCCGCAGTTCAGGGAAATACAGGCGGAAAAGTGTTAAAAGACGCGAAAATGGAAACAGGTCTTATTACCCAGGTGCCGATCTTCTGCCACGACGGCGACATAGTTAAAATAGATACCAAGACAGGCGAATATTTAGGAAGATAATTTTAGATCTCTTATATTTTAAAGCCGGCTCTGTCCGGTTTTTTTATTTCTATATAATACTCAAACAGATTATAACACTGCCCAAAAGTTGATTTCAGGGCTACCGGTATTTTTGCCTAAAAATCCATAAGTTCCACAAAAACGGAACGATGTCTTTTCTTAACGGCAAAAAACACTCACGCCTATTTCGTAAATCTCTTTACGGTCAGCTTGCAAAAGCTGTTTTTAATCATACTTAAATAAGTGTATTATATATAAATTTCCTGAGAAAATAAACGAGGCGGAAAATGAAATACATCGCGCCGATATTGATTTCTATAGCTTTATTGACGATATTATACAGCGGAAAAAAGGAGACAAACAATATGAGTACACAATATAATGAACTTTCACCCGAAGAGGAAAAGGTAATAATCCATAAAGGAACAGAAAGACCGTTCACCGGCAAATTTGAGAATTTCAATGAAAAAGGTCTTTATACATGCAGGCAGTGCGGTAATATACTTTACAGATATGAAGATAAATTTGATTCCGGCTGCGGATGGCCGGCTTTCGACGATGAGGTAAAAGGAGCGGTCAATAGAACTACAGACGCTGATGGTAGCAGAACAGAGATCACCTGCGCAAGGTGCGGAGGGCATCTCGGTCATGTATTTACAGGCGAAAGACTGACGGACAAAAATGTCCGTCACTGCGTAAATTCAACATCAATGGATTTTATACCTTCAGCGAATATAAAGAAGGCATATTTTGCCGGCGGATGTTTCTGGGGAGTGGAATATTATATGGAAAAACTTTCAGGAGTGCTGGAAGTTACTTCGGGCTATATGGACGGTCATGTAAAAAATCCAACCTATAAACAGGTCTGCACAGGCACAACAGGGCATTATGAAGCTGTAGAAGTTCTGTATGACGACAGAAAGATAGATTTCGAGACTGTCGCCAGAGAATTCTTCGAGATCCACGATCCCACGCAGGAAGGCGGACAGGGACCGGATATGGGTTCTCAGTACGAATCTGTCGTATTTTATAATAATGACAGCGAAAAAACGGTCATTGAAAAGCTTATCGGGGTACTGGAATCAAAAGGATTTGAGACCGTTACAAAAATATTGAGAGCTTCGGAATTCTGGAAAGCCGAGGATTATCATCAGGATTATTACGAGCACAAAGGAACTACGCCGTACTGTCACGGAAAAACGAAAAGATTCTAACGGATAGTGGTATGAAAAATCGCCGATTGCGGGGGATTTTCCTATCAGATTACAAGAATGTTGAAGATGACTACAACCCTTTAATGACCAAGTGTTCCGGTTTTTTTTACCATGTGTTACCAGTTCGTAAAATTTAATTTTTTAATAGTTCAAATCTTTATTCTCTTCTGCCATTGCTCGCATTTCCTTCATGAAATCTCGGAGAACCTGCACCTTGCAAAAGACCTGTCGATCCCGTACTAAACGCATAAACTGTTCCTCTTGTATCTGTATTTTCTTCGCCATCATTTTTGCCACTCATGGATGCGATATATAAAATTCCATCGTCTGAAATCACAGCTGAGCTCCAGGTAATATCCATTGCAATTGAAGCATCCCAAATTATTTCACCTGTAGTCATATTTATTGCATGTAATCTTTTGTAACCATTACGTGAACAATAATCTTCTGAGCCAATATAGAGCACTCCATCATTGCCCAAAGCAGGAGAAGAATATAGATCAGCACCTATTACTGTTTGCCAAAGAATTCCGGAGCCGTGTCACTGGGCGTGTAAATAATTTTGTGTAAATGGTCTGTTGGAATTAAATTACAATAAAAAGGAGAACAGACCGATGAAAGCGAAAAAGTCGAAAGAAGAGTTGGAAAGAATTGAAGCTTACAAAACATTGAT
>Ga0209262_10001151_pt1 | contig 11127 bp, 8 predicted proteins | sample Lowcelwee11metaG_FD_187171 | JGI IMG/M metagenome (GOLD analysis project Ga0209262, IMG submission 187171) | Freshwater pond sediment microbial communities from the University of Edinburgh, under environmental carbon perturbations - Low... | ecosystem: Environmental > Aquatic > Freshwater > Pond...
TGTAATTCCGCAGCTGCATTTCGTATTTACATAGATTATGTTATATTATTTGAAAACCTTGTTCTGACCGAATTATAATAATCTGAAAAAAACATATTCGTTGCAAAAAGTCTCATATTTAGGAATTATTCGTTGCAAAAAGTCTATTTTTTATGTATATTAGGTATAAATTATAATTCTGTTTCGGAGAAACTATGAAAAGGACAGGAATAAATTATCTCATTAGCTGGAAAAATAGGAAAGACCGGAAGCCGCTGATTATAAGAGGCGCAAGGCAGGTAGGCAAGACATGGCTGTTGAAAGAATTCGGAGAGAAGCACTTTAAGAATTATCATTATTTCGATCTTGAGCGTGATATGAACAAATGGAAATCGGTATTTGAATCTGATATCAATCCTCAAACTATATTGAGAAACCTGTCACTGCTTTCGAATAAAGAGATAGATGTGGAAAATGATCTTCTGATTTTTGACGAGATACAGAATATACCGAAGGCATTGACATCACTTAAATATTTTTACGAAGAAATTCCCCAGCTTGCAATATGCGCTGCCGGCTCTCTGCTTGGAATAATTCTGTCAGAAGAATCGTTTCCGGTGGGGAAAGTTGAATATCTCAATCTCCGATCGCTGAATTTCAGAGAGTTTCTGCTGAATTACAACAATAAATTCCTCTATGAAGAATATCTGGAGTCTTGGAAGAAAAAGTCTGTATCAGAAGCTGCTCACCTTAAATTAATGGAGACATTGAGGGAGTATCTAGTCACAGGTGGAATGCCTGAAATAGTAAGTTATTTTATTCAGAATAAAGAGAATAATCCTTATATATTTAATACTATCAGAAAGAAACAGACCGACCTTGCTTCAACATTTCAGTCAGACTTCAGCAAGCATGCAGGCAAAGTAAATTCGCTTCATATTTCAACAGTATGGCAGAATGTTCCGATACAGTTAGCCGGAAATATAGACGATTCAACAAAACGATTCCATTTTAAAGATGTCATAAAAGGGAAAAAAGGCTATACGCAGTTAAGCGGTCCGATCGAATGGCTGGTCAATGCGGAATTGATACTGAAAGTGTACATCTGCAATAGGGCTGAACTGCCGTTAAAAGCATTTTGCAAAGATAATGTTTTCAAATTATACTACAATGATATAGGTCTCCTCGGAGCTATGCTTAATCTTCCACCGGCAGCAATAATACTCGACAACTACGGGATGAACAAAGGTTTTTTTATGGAGAATTTCGCAGCTATGGAATTACTCAGTTCAACAGATTCTCCTTTATACAGCTGGGCAGAAAGGAACTCCGAGATCGAATTTCTTATAAATCCGGGAAAAGACATCGTTCCCGTTGAAGTTAAATCAGGCACAAGAACAAAATCAAAAAGCCTACAGCAGTATATCATAAAATACAGTCCTGATAAAGCTATAATTTTATGCGGTAAAAAGTTCACAGCTACAGATAAAACAAAGATCGACATCCCGTTGTATTACGCAGGGGAATTAACTGATGCATTGGAAAGAAGAACTGTAAATATTATATAGATCGGAGGATAAATATATGAACTTCCTTGTTATTGACCTAGAGATGAGTGGGCTTGATCCGCTGTATAACGAGATCATTCAGATCGGAGTGTGCCTGTATAATGAGAAATGGGAGCAGCTCGGATCGTATATTCAGAACGTTTATCCCGAAAACGAGAAAGAATTTAACGCACAGAGCGCGGAGATCCACGGTTTAAGTCTGATAGACCTTGAGGATGCGCCGCTGATCTATGATGTTCTGCCCGATCTTGAGGGCTGGATCTACGAGACCGCGAATATAAATCAGAAATTCGGTAATCTGAAGCAGGTGATCGTATGCGGTCAGAGCGTAATAAAAGACATAGTCTTTCTTCAGTTCGCTTATAAAAAGACAAAGACCGAGTGGCCGTTCTCAAATAAACTTGTTGACCTTCATACTTTATCATATTTTTTTTTTTAAATACTTGAAGATAATAATATAGCAGTTCCAAAATATCTGAGTCTGACCGATATTGCCGGTTTTTTCAAGATTGAGAGAGCCGGTAAAGATCATAATGCTCTTGAAGATGCTCAGATCACTGCTGACTGTTTAAAGAGAATATTTCTTTCTGCAAAAGAGTTCAAAATATAAATAATATGTATGGATTTTATGTAATTCTGCAGTTGCATTTCAGATTTACATAGTATATATTACATTACATGAAGATTATTAAGCGGAATATTTACGACACTTTAATCAAATCCTCGAAATCTTATCCTGTGGTGACAATTATCGGTCCCCGACAGTCCGGTAAAACCACGCTTATCCGTGATGTTTTCAAGGACAAACCATACTTCAATCTTGAAGATCCTGAAAAAAGAGAAATTATAAAAGCCGATCCCAGAAAATTCTTTAACGGCTGCGATTCTACTGGTGCCGTTATTGATGAAATTCAAAGATTGCCGGAATTATTATCTTATATTCAGGTTATCGTTGATGAAAAAAAAGAAAACGGATTTTTCATCATATCAGGCAGTCAGCAGTTCAATTTGCTTGAAAGCATAACGCAATCCCTTGCAGGCAGAACTGCAATATTGAAATTAATGCCTTTCTCCATTGATGAGATAAGGAATTTCACAGATTTTAATGCAGACTCGCTTATTTTAGGCGGTGGTTATCCGAAAATTTATTCAGAAAATTCAGAGAAATGGTTTTACTATCAGAATTATATCGAAACTTATCTCGAAAGAGACCTAAGGCAGCTGATCGCTGTAAAAGACTTGAGCATCTTCAGAATATTTATAAAAATGTGTGCCGGCAGGATAGGACAGATCTTAAATATGGAGTCTTTATCTAATGATGTCGGAGTATCTTTAAACACCATTAAAAACTGGATTTCCCTCCTTGAAACATCATTTATTCTTTTCAGATTGCAGCCTTTCTTTGAAAATCGCGGGAAGAGGCTGATTAAAAGTCCGAAATTGTACTTCTACGATACAGGATTAGCCTGCTATCTGCTTGGACTTGAAACTCTCGAACAATTGGAGAGAGATCAGATCAGAGGTTCATTATTTGAAAATCTTGTTTTGACCGAATTTATTAAATCCGATTATAATAAAGGGAAAAATCCGGAATTGTATTTTTACAGAGACAGTAACGGAGTAGAAATTGATATCGTCAAGTCTATCGGAAGAAAATTTCAAACTGTAGAAGTAAAATCTTCTGTTACCTTCAATAAAGATTTTTTGAAAAACAGCATAAATTTTGAAAATATATACGAAGATAAAATTCACTCTCAATACCTGCTTTATAACGGCGACAATCTAGAAATCGGCAACATCAAGCTGTTGAATATTAAAAATGTAAACAGCCTGCTTAACAACTGATACAAGATATAATTTTACGGATATAACGCGGATACAATACGGATATATTTATCTATTTCTTCTCTTCTTTGTAGGGAAAAACTTTATCAACGACTACTATAAGAATAAAAAAAATGAACATGAATATGAATAAGGCTGTCATTCCTTTGAATGATACATCAAGCGCTTCTGAAAAAACCGGTAATATTTCTTCTGTCATAATATTCTCCTTAATGTACCAACGCTAAAATTAGGCCGCCGGCAAGCACCGATCCTATCTGACCGGATACATTCGCGCTGACCGCATGCATTAAAAGATAATTTGTGGGATCTTCTTTGAGACCCATAGTGTGAATTACCCTGGATGACATCGGAAAAGCTGAAATTCCCGCCGCTCCGATCATGGGATTTACCTTCTTTTTAAGAAAGAAGTTCATCAGTTTGGCAAAAAGAACACCTCCTGCCGTATCGAACATAAAAGCTATCAGTCCGAGCCCGATTATAAAAAGAGTGGATACCTGAAGAAATCTGTCCGCGGTCATTGTTGACGCTATAGTGATACCGAGAAGAAGTGTAACCAGACTTGCCAGTTCATTCTGAGCAGCAAGTGAAAGTTTATTCAGCACACCGCATTCTCTTACAAGGTTGCCGAACATCAGAAACCCTATAAGCGCCACTGCTGTCGGGGCGAATAATCCGGTAAGTACTGTAACCAGTATCGGGAACAGAACGAGAGTGGCTCTTGAGATTTTTCTGTCGTTCCCGCCGCCGTCCATTCTCATTTTTCTTTCTTCTGCAGTTGTAAGCATTTTAATTATAGGAGGCTGAATAATTGGAACGAGAGCCATGTATGAATAAGCGGCAACCGAGATCGGTCCCAGCAGATTCGGGGCAAATCTTGTCGCGACATAAATTGAGGTAGGGCCGTCGGCTGAGCCGATTATGCCTATTGAAGCTGCTTCTTTTAGATCGAATCCCAATAGAGTCGCCATTATCATAGTAAAAAATATCCCGAACTGTGCGGCGGCGCCGAATAACAGAAGCTTCGGATTCCTGAACAGAGGACTGAAATCTATCATGGCTCCTATCGCTACGAATATAAGAAGAGGAAATATCTCGGTAAGTATTCCGGCTCTAAAAAAAATTGAAAGTGCTCCTTCAACCATCTGACCGCCTTCGGTCTGATCAAGGACAGAAGAAAACGGTATGTTAACAAGAATAGCGCCGAAACCTATCGGTAAAAGTAAAGTGGGTTCATAATTTTTCTTGACGGCAAGGTATATCAGAATACTGCCGATGATCATCATGACGAACATCTGCCATGTCATTGATGTAAGTCCTACCATTAAACCTTCCATGTCCACCTCTGTTTAAAAAGAACTTAAATTAAAGTGCCCGGGACTGGGCTCGAACCAGCACAGCATTGCTGCCACCAGACCCTGAACCTGGCGTGTCTGCCAATTCCACCACCCGGGCAATCTTTACAGGTGGTAAATATATGAAAATGTATCGCACAGGTCAAGTTATTTTATAGACTTAATTAAATGTAAAAGATCAGCTTATACCGCTGCCCGAAAGCTGATTTCCGGGCTACCGGTATTTTTGACTAAAAATCCATAAGTCCCAAAAAGATGGGACGATGTCTTTTCTTAACGGCAAAAAACACTCACGCCAAATTCGTAAATCACTTTATGGTCAGCTTATATAAACTGATCTTTCCTAAAAACCTGAAAAAATACCTAATCCTCATCAGGCGAACTGATAAGAACTTCGCGCGATTTTGAGCCCTGATGAGGCCCGACAACACCGTCTCTTTCAAGCTGATCGATGAGTTTTCCGGCTCTCGCGTAACCTACAGAAAGTCCCCTCTGAAGCATTGATACCGAAGCCATTCCGGTCTTTATAACCATCCTTTTAGCTTCTTGATATTTCGGATCATCGGAAGGAGATCCGCCGAATTCGTCATCTTCACCGTTCATGGCGGCTATCTGGGCTGAAGAGGGTTTAGCCCTGATCGAAATCTTATCGAAATTATCAGGCTGGCTTGCTATATGGCTCACAACTTTATTGATTTCTTTTGTTTCTACAAGGGCGTTCTGAATCCTGACAAGATCGGATTCTCCGGGAGGAATAAGAAGCATATCGCCTTTTCCGAGCAGCGATTCAGCGCCTTTTCCGTCGAGGATCGTCCTTGAATCTATCTGAGATACAACTCTGAAAGCGATACGGGTCGGGAAGTTGGCTTTTATGGAACCTGTAACTACTTTGACAGTAGGTCTTTGCGTAGCAAGAACAAGGTGAATACCTATCGCTCTCGACATCTGGGCAAGACGGCAGATAGGATCTTCGACAGCCTTTCCTGAAGTCATCATAAGATCGCCGTATTCGTCCATGATACATACGATATACGGCAGTTTTTTGAACGGCTGATTGGTAAATTCATTGAACTTTAATTCACCGTTCTCGACCATAGTATTATATTCCTCGATGTTCCTTGTGCCTGACTGCTGCAGGAGTTCATACCTTTCTTCCATTTCCGCAACAAGTGCTTCCAGTAACCTTACGGCGTCTTCGGGTTTTGTGACCACAGCTTCATCGATCCCTTCGATCTTTAAAAGATGATGCTTTAAAAGACCGGAATAGACCGAAAGCTCCACCTTTTTCGGATCAATCATGCAGAATTGAACTTCCTCCGGAGTGGCACGGTAAAGAATTGAAACGATCAGACCGTTGATGCAGACCGATTTTCCGGATCCCGTCGAACCCGCGATCAGAAGGTGGGGAGTTTTAGCCAGATCGAGAATATAATTTTCTCCCGAGATCATTTTTCCCAGAGCTATCGCCAGTTTGGATTTATGTTTTATAAATTTCTCGGATGAGATGATGGATTTAAGATATACGACAGAGGGGTTAGTATTAGGTATCTCTATTCCGATAGTTCCTTTGCCGGGTATTGGCGCTACAATTCGGATACTGCGCGCTTTTAAAGCCATTGCAAGATCGTTCTCAAGCGAAGTTACCCTTGAAACCTTTACTCCCTTAGCCAGTTCGATCTCATATTGGGTTATAACCGGACCGGGATTGATCTTAACTACTTTAGCTTCCAGGTCAAATTCTTTTAATTTCTCTTCGAGTTTATCGGCGACCTCTTTCATGCGCTGTTCGTTCTCGATAATATTGGTATTGTCTTTTGATTCGTTCAGCAGTTCAATATCCGGAGGTATATATTTATATTTTTTATCTATTTTTGCTTTATAATCAACCGATTTTTCCACAACCGCCTCTTCAATTCTGTAATCTTTTGCAGCGTGCTTTTTTTCATTTTCAGAAACTAAAGGTATTACCGGCTGGATATTTTTATCTTTTTCCTCTTCATTTTTTACTTCCTCAGCCGGTCTGTTTGCGGCTTCCTCTTTTTCCCGCTGTTCTTTTTCAAGACTCTTTCTCGCCTGATATTTTCTGTACCATTTATAAATATTGTAAATTACCGTAAAAGTTTTTATGAACGGATAGGAAATGAATTTAGCTATCTGAATTATTCTGAAATTTGAAACGAAGATAATAATGATCAGAAATAAGGCTATTAGCGAGATCATGCTGCCCGAATAGCCGAGATTATTGATCAGTTCGCGGCTTGTGTAAAATCCGACCGACCCTAAAAGATCGCCGTAATCGCTGGCTTTAGCATCAAAGAATTTTTCATCAATTCCGTACTGATAAACGCCGATCACCGCTGCGAACAAGCTTGCGAGAATAAGGAACGATAAAAAGTTTCTCGCGTGCTGAAAAGGCGATTCCATTTTTATAAAATAAAAGCCTTCAATAAAAAAAAATACGGGTATAAGATAGCTTACTTTATCGCCGAAGGTCATAGAATAAACGAACCGCACCATATCTCCGAACTTTCCTATTGAATCATTCGATATCAGCCCAATAAGTATTATCGCGCCGATCGCTATAAAAATTATACCGAATATATCATGAAGTTTTTCCCTTGTGATCTTCATTCGCCCTCTCAAATAATTTAATAAAATACCGCTGACAGATAACCTACGACCCCCGATCTGTCTTTATTTATATCGCCCGAGTTTTTGTAATCTACTACTTTCGGTTTCAATGCTTTTTGCATAGCGCTTCTGACCATCGCTTTAATACCTGTCATTCCGCACGCTTCGCCTTTACCCAGTTTATCAATGTCGAGATCTGTTATACCTTCAATAATGTTCTTATCTATCTTTCTGCATTCTTCATACGGATGATAATGACTTAAATCCGATGATATTATAACCAGATCTTTCCCTTCATCCAGAACATCGTTTATCACGGCTGAAAGTTTATTTGAGCTGAAATCGCCGTAAACGAAAACTGAGATGCTTTCGGTATTCAGATATCTTTTTATGAACGGGAACTGTATTTCCGCGCTGTGTTCGTACAGATGCACCTGATCTATCGAAGTTAAATTATGTTTTTTAATCAGAGATTCCGTCAGTTCTCTGTTGACAGTAAAATTTTTTCCCACGAACTGATATTCGTCAAAATCTGCGCCGCTCATTCCGCTGAACGCGATTCTGTGAGAAGGAGCGAATATCACGGCTGATCTGTATCTAAATCCCGCAGCGAATTTATAGGCATAAGTCGCCGTAAGTCCCGAATAATACAGGCCTGCATGAGGAGCTATAACGGCTTTGGGCTGTTTATCTGCGGTCACATGAACTTTTTTATCGAATCCGGCCATCATTTCGTCAAGTTCATTCTCGTTTGACGGATAAAACGAACCTTCGACAGCGGGAAATCTGATTTTCATTAGATCCTCCGTAACATAAATTGCTTTTCTTCTTAAAAGCTGCAATAAATATATGCAAGTTTGCCGCTAATTCCAATTAATAAAATTGTAAATATGACAAATCTATTATTTATTTCAAAAATATTTAATTAGATTTCCGCCAAAGAATAGATTATATTCTTGAGCTTTTTGAAATAATAAATTAAAAAGGATACAAAATGAAGAAAAAATTTCTGCTCTTAACGATAACGCTGGCCTTCAGCATATTCGGCGCTTATCTAAAAAATATTCCTGCGACCGTTACCCAGCCGGACGGACAGGAGATCAGCTGTTTCATGACAGGGGACGAATTTTTCAACAGACTCCACGATGAAAACGACTTTACGATCATTCAGGGTGATGACGGATGGTATTATTACGGGATCCGTTCTGAAGATAATGTTGTACCTTCAAGTCTGGTAGCAGGAAAAAATGATCCCGAAAGCGCCGGATTAAAAAAAGGCGCGAAAATATCCGAAAAACTTCACCGGGAAAAAGTCGAATCATTCAGCATCTATAAAAATCTAAAAGGTAAAGACGCGCCGACTTCAGGAACTATTAACAATCTTGTGATATTCATAAGATTTTCTGATGAAGCTTCAACGATATTCAACACACAGAGATCCTACTACGATGCTTATTTCAATAAGACCGACGGTCCGTCCCTACAGCATTATTTCAAAGAGGTATCTTATGAAAAGCTTGAAGTAAATTCCTCTTATTATCCGCATGTTGACGATTTTACAACAAACCTTTCTTATCAGGATATTTATCCGAGGGCTTATTACCAGCCATATAACGCTACAACGAATCCTACCGGTTATACAGATGACGGCGAAAGTACAGAAAGGGAACACGCGCTACTTGAAAGAGCGGTATTGGCTGTATCTGCTGAAATACCGACTACACTGGATATTGACGGCGACAAAGACGGTTATGTTGACAATGTTGTTTTTCTGGTAAGCGGAGCACCCGGCGCATGGGCATCATTATTGTGGCCTCACATGTGGGCGCTGTACACCAGAGATGTCAAGATAAACAGAAAAAGAGTATGGAACTATAATTTTGATCTTACAGGAACAGCCACTTACTTTACAGTTGGAGTGATATGCCACGAATTCTTTCATACGCTCGGCGGGCCGGACTTATATCATTATTATAATGACACGGCTCCGGATGCGGTCGGCGCCTGGGATGTTATGAACGATACTTCCAATCCTCCACAGTATATGGGAGCATGGATGAAATATAAATATGTGAACTGGATTGATAATGTTCCGGTAATAAGCCAGCCGGGTGAATATGTTCTTAATCCTCTCACTTCTCCTACAGGTAACATTTACAGGATAAACTCGCCGAACTCTCTCAGCGAATTTTTCGTTGTCGAATACAGGAAACAGACAGGGATCTATGAATCAAGCCTTCCCGGAGATGACGACGGAATGCTTATATACAGGATAAATTCAAATTATAACGGTAACGCTGACGGACCTCCGGACGAGGTGTATATTTACAGACCGGGAGGAACAACTACCGCTTCAGGGCAATTGAACAATGCTCTTTTCAGTGCCGCGCTGGGAAGAACGGAATTTAATTTCTCGACCGATCCTTATCCATTCCTTTCAAACGGCACGGAAGGAGGGATAAATCTCAATAATATCGGAAATGCCGGAGAAACAATTACATTCAGTATCGCTTTAAATGTCCTTCCCCCGACAGGGCTGGTCAGCTCAATTGGATACGGGAGCGTTGAATTAAACTGGATCGCTCCGCCTCCGGTTTCGGGAGTAACAGTATCTTACTATAAAATCTACAGGAACGGCAGTCTTTTGGCTTCCAATATTACGCAAACTAATTATATTGATTTAACAGCAGAAGAAAATGCTTCATATATGTATTCTGTTTCCGCATACTATACCGGGTCAGTTAGCGGTGAATCATCCTTGGTTCAAACAAGTGTATTTACTTATTATACACCTTTTTCCGCACCTTACAATTCTGATTTCTCAAGCATAACAGACTGGTCTCAGGTATCGGTTGACTGTACTCCGAGATGGGAATCGTCCAACAGCGCTAACGCTGGCGGAAGTTCTCCGGAAATGCTTGCCGTTCTGGATAATTTCAATCCCGCCATTTCCAGATTTGTTTCACCGGCTGTTTCAACAACCGGGATTGATACTCTTCTTATATCTTTCAGACATTTTTATGATGCTTATGAACCCGGCGTAACATATAAAATTCAGCTCAGCCGGAATAAATTCGACTGGACTGAAACTCCATGGTCATTTGAAGCCGCCGATTCAGATGCCGGACCTGAATCAGTGACCATTGAGTTGACTGAATTTCCGGATCCTGTTTATGTAGCATGGACCCTTGAAGGAAACCTGTGGGCTTATGACGCATGGTATCTTGACGATATTTCGATTTTATCAAAAAACCCAACTTCGATCGAAAACGGACACATTCCTTCATCTACTAAACTTCACGGAAATTATCCGAATCCGTTCAATCCCGAAACCATGGTGTCATTCGACCTGTCGGTAAATTCACAGGTGCAATTGAATATTTACGACATGAAAGGTACGCTTGTGCGTTCACTTCTTTCGGGAAAAGTGCCTGCGGGAAGTCATAAAGTTTCCTGGGACGGAAAGGACGATTCGGGAAAATCTTTATCTTCCGGAATGTATTATATAAATCTGGTTACCGAAAAAGGAAACTTTACGCATAAGTCATTATTGATAAAATAATCCGGGGTAAAATTATGATCCGCAAAGCGCTGTTTCTGTCGGTTTTTCTTGTTCTGAGCTCAGGATTTTCCGGACTGATCAATGTTAATCCCGATCAGAAAGGAGAACCGTGGATAGCGGGCGGGTTTAAAGCTCCCGCTGATTTTGACCGGACAGATCTGAATTTTATTGATAATGTAAGCGGTAA
>Ga0209262_10001153_pt1 | contig 11121 bp, 7 predicted proteins | sample Lowcelwee11metaG_FD_187171 | JGI IMG/M metagenome (GOLD analysis project Ga0209262, IMG submission 187171) | Freshwater pond sediment microbial communities from the University of Edinburgh, under environmental carbon perturbations - Low... | ecosystem: Environmental > Aquatic > Freshwater > Pond...
ACGCACAGCAGCGTGTCGCCGGTATCCGCGGATCTCGTGCTGCCGATCTACTCCGAGATCGCGTTGAACGGGCCATCCGTGCGTCTCTGTGGCGATGCGGAGGTGACTGCTCCAGGCGGCGTGGTCGTGCCGGGCGTCTACAACAAACTCGCCAACCGTCGCCTGCTGCGATTCACTGTCCCGAGTGCGCGGGTCATCGACATCCGAGTGACCTGCAATGTCAGTGATTCCAGCTGCGTCGGACTGCCGCAACCGGACCCCGACCTGGTGCTGTCCCAGGGTCCCAGCTATCAATTTTCGGACAGTTCAGATGCGTTCACCGAGAGGCTGCAGACTTCCGTGCAGGCTGGCGAGCATGTGCTCGAGATATACGAGTACAGTCATATCGACAGCGCGGCCGTGGACCGACGCGGCCGTACCTGCATGACCGTCAACATCACCGGTTGAGAGATCGAACCATGAAGCAGACTCGTTCGTACCGATTTGCCACTGGCAGTGCCGCGATCATTGCGCTCGCCGTCGTGCTGGCCGGTTGTGGCAAAAGCGAGCAGGACGCAATAGCCACGACGCCGCAGCCTGCCACGACCCAGGGTCCGGACACTGCGACACCGGCACCCGCGGTCAGTTCTCCCGAAGACGACAAAATGGCAAACGCCGTGGCGACCGGCAAGACGGCCGCGGCCGTGGATCTCAAGTACGACGTCCCGGTCAAGCCGGCGGTCGGCGAACCCTTCGAACTCGAACTCGCGTTCCTGCCGCGCCTCGCCGCGGACTTCCTCGAGGTGGAAGTCACCGGCATTCCAGGATTGACGCTCGTCTCGGGCGGTACCTCGCGGTTCGAGGGTGTCACCGCCGGAGACCGTCACGTCATGCGAGTCCTGGTACGGGCGGACGCACCGGGTCTGTATTACGTCGGTGTCGCCGCGAAGATGGTCACCAAGGTGCAGTCGGATGCGCGGACGTTCTCCGTGCCGGTTGCGGTTGGCAACGTCCAGGCGGCGCAGAAGGCCGCGCCCGAGATGGATGCCGCGGGACAGCCCGTCGAGTCGATGCCGGCTGCCGAGAGTGGCGGACCCACGGAGCCGAAGCCTTAGGCCGGAGGTTACTGTATACTCCGCGGCCCCATTCCCCGGGCCTCCCTCGTGACCACCAACCCCACCACGCAACTGCGCAACGTTGCGATCATTGCCCATGTCGATCACGGCAAGACGACGCTCGTCGACCAGTTGCTGAAGCAGTCGGGCACGTTCGACGCCCGCAAGATCCTGCCCGAGCGGATGATGGATTCGAACGCGCTCGAGCGGGAGCGCGGCATCACGATCCTGGCCAAGAACACGGCGATCCGCTGGCAGGACTACCGGATCAACATCGTCGACACGCCGGGCCACGCCGACTTCGGCGGCGAGGTCGAGCGCGTGTTGTCGATGGTGGACTCGGTGCTGCTGCTCGTGGACGCGGTGGACGGCCCCATGCCGCAGACCCGCTTCGTGACGCAGAAGGCGTTCGCGCACGGCCTGCGCCCGATCGTCGTGATCAACAAGATCGACCGCCACGAGGCGCGCCCGAACTGGGTGCTCGACCAGACGTTCGACCTGTTCGACCGGCTCGGCGCAACCGAAGCGCAGCTCGATTTCCCGGTGATCTACACCTCTGCGATCCAGGGCTTCTCGTCGCACGACCCGGCCCATCGCGGCGGCGACATGACCTCGCTGTTCGAGACCATCGTCCAGCACTGTCCGCCGCCCGACGTCGATCTCGACGGCCCGCTGCAGCTGCAGGTTTCGCAGCTCGACTATTCGAGCTACGTCGGCGCGATCGGCATCGGTCGCATCAAGCGCGGCACGCTGCGACGAGGCATGAACGTCACCGTGGTGGACCGTCAGGGTCGCGCGCGCAACGAGAAGGTGATGCAGGTGCTCGGCTTCCTCGGCCTCGACCGCATCGAGGTGGAGGAGGTCAGTGCGGGCGACATCGTCGCCTTCGCGGGCATCGAGACGCCGGCGATTTCCGACACGCTTTGCGACCCGGCGCGGCCCGAGGCGCTGCCGCCGCTCGTCGTGGACGAGCCCACGATCGGCATGACGTTCGAGGTCAACACTTCGCCATTCGCCGGCAAGGAGGGCAAGTACCTCACGAGCCGGCAAATCCGCGAGCGGTTGTTGCGCGAGGCATTGACGAACGTGGCGTTGCGCGTCGAGGAGACAGATGACCCGGACAAGTTCCAGGTCTACGGCCGCGGCGAGCTGCACCTCGGCGTGCTGCTCGAGAACATGCGGCGCGAGGGCTACGAGATCGCGGTGTCGCGTCCCCGCGTCGTCATCAAGGAAATCGACGGCAAGCAGTGCGAGCCGTACGAGATCCTCGCCGTCGACATCGAGGATTCGAGCCAGGGCGCGGTGATGATGGCGCTCGGCAGCCGTGGCGGGCAGCTGCAGGCGATGCACCCGGACGGCAAGGGCCGCGTGCGCCTCGACTACGTGATCCCGGCGCGCGGGCTGATCGGCTTCCAGACCGAGTTCCGCACGACGACCTCGGGCCTAGGACTGCTGTTCCACGTGTTCGATCATTACGCGCCCGTGCTCGACAAGCCGATCGCCGCGCGCCAGAACGGCGTGATGATCTCGAACGGGCAGGGCACCGTGCTCGGCTACGCGCTCTTCAACCTGCAGGAGCGCGGGCGCCTGATGGTCGCGCACGGCGACGAGGTCTACGAAGGGCAGATCATCGGCATCCACAGCCGCGACAACGACCTGGTCGTAAACCCGCTGAAGGGCAAGAAGCTCACCAACATCCGGGCGGCCGGCCGCGACGAGAACATCGTGCTGACGCCGCCGGTGCGCTACACGCTCGAGCAGGCGATGGAATTCATCGAGGACGACGAGCTCGTCGAAATCACGCCGTCGTCGATCCGGCTGCGCAAGCGCGCGCTCAAGGAGCACGATCGCAAGCGCGCCGGGCGCGCAGCCACCGAGGAAGCCTGACCGTCAGGCCAGCAGACGGACCTGGCTGGAATCGTCAGACAGCAGCGACTCGAGAATCGAGACCGGCTGGGGGGCGCCGATGTAGTGGCCCTGGGCGTACTGGATGCCGATGTCGGCCAGGCGGGCGAGCACGTCGGCCGAGTCGACCCGCTCGGCCACGGTGCGGATGCCCATGCTCTCGCCGATCTGCGCGATCGCCTCGACCATACTGCGGTCGATGTGGTCGTGCGTGACGTTGTGCATGAACTGACCGTCGATCTTCAGGAAATCGACCGGCAGGTTCTTCAGGAAGATGAACGACGACAGGCCGCTGCCGAAATCGTCGAGTGAGAACAGGCAGCCGCGATTGCGCAGCTCGCGAATGAAATGCGTTGCCGCCGCGAGGCTGGTCATCGCCGCGGCCTCGGTCAGCTCGAAGCACAGCGCGCCGGGGCGCAGGCCGGCCGTGTCGATCTCGCGGATCACGAAGTCCAGGAACTGCTCGTCGTTGATCGTCGTCGCCGAGATGTTGATCGCCAGCGTGTAGTCCTGGCGCGTCAGGTCGCCGCGACGGTGGGCCAGCTTCGTGCAGGCCTGCCGGACCACCCAGCGATCGACGGCGGGCATCAGGTTGAAGCGCTCGGCGGCCGGGATGAACTCCGCCGGCTGGACGAGCTGTCCCTGCTCGTCGCGCATCCGCAGCAACAGTTCGAAGTGGCGCAGTTTCTCGACGCCCGAGCGGATCGGCACGATCGTCTGGCAGAGCAGCTCGAGCCGGTCCTCGTCGCATGCGCGGTTGATGCGCGACACCCACTGCATCTCGCGGTGCCGCTCCGGCGCCCGGCTCTGCTTGTAGGTTTGCACGCGATTGCGCCCGGAATCCTTGGCGGAATAGCAGGCGACGTCGGCAGCGCTCATCACCGCGGCCAGCGTCTCCGCGCTCCCGTTGATCTCGGCGAGGCCGATCGAGACGCCGACGCTCATGACGCGGTCCTGCCAGACGAAGCGGAAGTCGCGGATGGCCTGGCGCAGGTTTTCGGCGATGCGGCTCGCGGTGTCGAGCGTGCAGTCGGCGAGCAGAACGCCGAACTCGTCGCCGCCGAGGCGGGCCAGCGTGTCGGTGGTGCGGATGCGCGTCTGCACGACGCTGGTGAGCTGCTTCAGCAGGCGGTCGCCGGCCTGGTGACCGCAGGTGTCGTTGACGACCTTGAACTGGTCGAGGTCGAGGTACATCAGCACGTGGTTGACCGACGGGTCGTCGCGCACGGCCTGCAACGCGTCGTTGAGGCGGCTCTCGAACTCGCGGCGATTGATCAGGCCGGTCAGCGCGTCGTGCGTCGCCTGGTAGGCGAGCGCACGCTGCAGGCGCCGCTCCTGGCTCACGTCGTGGAACACCATGACGGCGCCGATCAATCGGCCGCTGCGGTCGCGAATCGGCGCCGCGGAGTCCTGGATCGAGATGTCCTGGCCGCGTCGATTGACGAGCAGCGATGGCTCATCGAGCTCGACCATGCGGCCTTCCCGCAGGCAGCGCAGGATCGGGCTGTCGATCGGTTGCCTGGTGGCTTCGCTCAACACGTGGAACACCTCGGCGACCGGCTTTCCGGCGGCCTCGCCGGTATCCCAGCCAGTGAGTTCCTCGGCCACGGGATTGAGGTACTCGATGCGGCCGTCGGCATCCGCCGTGATGACCGCGTCGCCGATCGACTGCAGCGTGACCTGTGCCTTCTCCTTCTCCTCGTAAAGCTGGACCTCCGCGCGCTTGCGCTCAGTGATGTCGGCGAGCGTGCCCTCGTAGCCGACGACGACGCCAACGGCGTCGCGCACCACGCGGGCGTTCTCGACGACCGTGATGACCGACCCGTCGCGACGTCGCAGCTGGAATTCCGCATTGCGGACCAGTCCGTCGCGATTCAGCACGGTCGTGATCTGCTCCCGATCCGCCCGGTCGGCATACAGCACGCTGGTGGACGGCAGGGCGAGCAGGTCTTCGATGCGTTCGTAGCCGAGCATCTCGACCAGCGCCGGATTGGCGGATTCGAGCCGCCCGTCGGCGGTCGCACGATACACGCCCTCGATGACGTTCTCGAACAGGCCGCGGTAGCGGGCCTCGCTGTGGCGCAGTGCTTGCTCAGACTGCTTGCGCTCGATCGCGATGCCGGCGAGCGCCGTAAGGCGGGCCATCAGCTCGAAATCGCGCCTGAGCGGGCTGCGCGGATTGTGGAAATAGAGCGCCACGGTGCCGAGCATTCGAGCATCGGAGGCCCGGATCGGCGTCGACCAGCACGCGCGCAGGCCGGCGGCCAGGGCCGGCGCGCGCAGTTCTTCCCAAAGGGCATCCCGCGCGATCTCGGCGACGACCACCTGCCGCTGCAGGTACACGGCCGCGGCGCAGGAGCCGTTCCGCGGACCCACCTCGATCGCCGTCGTCGCCTGGCGAAAGTGCTGCGGCAGCCGCTGGCCGGCGACCTGGCGCAGGTGGTTGCAGGACTCGTCGTAGAGGCTCACGGCGCAAAGCGAGTCGGGCGTGACCCGCTCGGCCGTCTCCGCAATCGCCTCGAGCGTGTCGGCGAGGTCCACGTTGCCGGTGATGCGCTCGAACACGCGTCGCTCGCCGGCCGCGAGGAACTCGGCGCGCTTGCGCTCGGTGATGTCGGTGATGCTGCCGCGAATCAGCCGGCGGCTCGACGAGGGCAGGCGCACGAGGCGGACTTCGCAGGGTATGTCGTGACCCTGGTTGTCGCGATGCAACCACTCGAAGCAAGGCGCCTCGCCCGCCAGCGCGCGGTCGATGTAGCCGCGTGAAACGCCGAAGGATGGCATGCCGTCGGCCTGCTCCGGGGGGCTGATCTTCTCCGGACCGCTCCTGAGCAGTTCCTCGCGGTTGAGTTTGAAGAAGCGCACGGCGTTGTCGTTGCACTCGACGAAGCGGCCGAGGTCCACGTCGAGCACGACGATGGCCTCGGGCGCGTTCTCGACCAGCGTGCGGTAGCGGGCCTCGCTTTCGCGTATCGCCGCCTCGGCGCGCTTGCGGTCGCTCGTGTCGCGCAGGCAGACGATGTAGACCTCGCGCCGGTCGAGCTTGACCTTGCTGACGCCGAGCTCTGCGTCGAACAGCGTTCCGTCACGCCGCCGCCCCCGGGTCTCGCGGGGGGCGAGGTCGACCTGCGTATCTTCGAGTGACTCCGCGAGTTCCTCGAGCGCCTCGGTCAGGCGCGGGCGGCGCGCGAGCGAGGGAATCAACAGGTCGAGCTTGCGGCCGCGGACGGCGTCCTCCTCGTAGCCAAACACGCGCTCGCCGGTCGAGTTCAGCGTCTCGATGCAGCCGATCTCGTCCACGGTCAGGATCGCGTCCTTGACGTGGTCGAGGATGACCTGCAACTGGGCGGCAGCACTTTCGCGGACCTCCCGCGTGAACGCGCTCGTCTCGTCGGCGAGCAGCTTCATGGAGCGCACGACGCCGCGCCGCTCGTCGTCCCACTCGGTGTAAGCGGCGCTGATCGCCTGCAGCAGCTTGCGCAGGTCGAGCTGCCCGCTCGCCTGGCGCGAATCGCCGAACTGCTGCTTGAGGAGCGGGTGCAGGCTCACGGGCGCGCACGGCAATTGGACACCGACTGGTCGTGCCAGCGGCGGTCGTGGAGGGCGCGGTTCTTGTTCCTTTTGATTCGCTTCATCCTGATGAAACCCATGCCCGCCACCCCCCGTTGGGGGCGGGTCGAGCCGGATAGTAGGCGTGCGCGGCAAATCGGGGGTGTGATGGGGGTCGCAATCGAGTCCCCTCTGCGGGCTGCCCGGGGCGACGGGGCGAGGGCTCTGCGCAGGGATCCGTTACAATCGCGACACCGTACTGCATGACATATTCATGACCCCCGAGCACACTGACCAGCTGCCGGCCGCCTTTCCGCTGATCGGCCGCGAGGATCCGCCGCCCTACGCGATTCTGCACGAGCACGGCTCGGCGCCTGCCCTGGTCGTCTGCGACCACGCCAGCCGGGCCTTCCCGCGGGGCATGAAGCGCCTGGGGCTGCCCGAGCTGCCGAGCTGGCAACACATTGCGTGGGACATCGGCGCGGGGGAACTGGCGCGGGGCATTGCGAATTTGCTCGACGCACCTGCCGTGCTCGCGGGTTACTCGCGGTTGATCGTGGACTGCAATCGCAAGCCCGACGACCCGGAGGCCTTCCGCAGCGAAAGCGATGGCTGGGTCATTCCGGGCAACCAGTCGCTGACGGAGTTCGAGCGACGCCTGCGCCTGGCGTGCTTCTTCGACCCGTATCACGAGGCCATTGCGGCGATGCTGGCGGGCTTTCGCGCCCGCGACATCGTGCCGCTGGTGATTTCGGTGCACACGTTCACGCCCCAGATGGCCGGCTTCGAACGTCCGTGGCAGGTCGGCGTGCTCTGGGACAAGGACGAACCGAGCGCGCGACGCCTGATCGACGGACTGCGTGCGGTCGAGGGACTGACGGTCGGCGACAACGAGCCCTACAGCGGCAAGCATCCCTGCGATTACACGATCGACCACCATGCCGAGACCGCGGGCCTGCCCCATCTCTGCATCGAAGTGCGTCAGGACCAGCTCGAGTCCCCGGCCGGCACCGAACGCTGGGTGCGCTTGCTCGGCCGGTTGATCGGTGACCTGGCCCGCGACATGGAGTCCACATGGCGACGCGCGAACCTCCGCTGACGCTCGGCATCGAAGAGGAGTACCTGCTGGTCGATCGCGAGAGCGGTGCCGTGGCCGCCGAGCCGCCCGACGAACTCTTCGCAGCGTTGCACGAGCGCACGGCCGGGCGGGCATTCCCCGAGTTCCTGCGCGCGCAAGTCGAGGTGGCCACACCGGTCTGCGGCGACATCGCCGAGGCGCGCCGGGAGCTCGGCGGCCTGCGTCTCGCGGTGATCGAGGAGGCCGCGCGTTTCGGGCTCGCGCCGATCGCGGCCTCGAGCCACCCGTTCTCGCTGACTTCGAAGCAGAAGCGCACCGACAAGGAGCGCTACGTCGCGCTGCTCGAGGAAATGCAGGGCGCCGCGCGCCGCATGATGATCTGCGGCCTGCACGTGCACGTCGGCATCGAGGACGATGACCTGCGCATCGACCTGATGAACCAGCTGACGTACTTCCTGCCGCACCTGCTCGCGCTGTCGTGCAGCTCGCCGTTCTGGGAAGGCGAGCGCACGGGGCTGATGTCGTTCCGGCTGATGATCTTCAACGGCGTGCCGCGCACGGGCCTGCCGGAGCAATTCTCGAGCTGGGGCGAATATCGCCGTCACACCGATGTCCTCGCCGAGACCGGGGTGATCGCCGACACGTCGCGCATCTGGTGGGACCTGCGCCCGAGCCTGCGCTATCCCACGCTCGAGACCCGGGTGATGGACTGCTGCACGTCGCTCGAGGACGCGCTGAGCCTCGCCGCGCTCAACCAGTGCCTGTTGCGGATGCTCTACCGGCTGCGGCGCGCCAACCAGCGCTGGCGGATGTACTCGCACCTGCTGCTCGGCGAGAACCGCTGGCGCGCGATGCGCTACTCCTACGACGCCGGCCTGCTCGATCTCGGCCAGCAGCGGATCGTGCCATTTGCCGAGCTGCTCGAGGAGCTGATCGCGATCGTGCGCGAGGATGCCGAGGCGCTCGGGTGCGTCGCGGAGGTCGAGCGATTGCGCGAGATCATTGCGCGCGGCACCAGTGCACACCGGCAGATCGGCGTGTACACCAGTGCGCTGTCCGCGGGAGCCACGGAGCCCGAGGCGCTCAAGGCCGTCGTGGACTGGTTGATCGAGGAGACGGCCCGCCTATGATCGATCGCAGGATCTCCGTCGCGCCGATGATGGACTACACGGACCGCCACTGCCGCTACCTGCTGCGGCTCGTGAGCCCGGGGGCGCTGCTCTACACGGAAATGGTCACCGCGCAGGCGCTGGCGCATTGCGACCCGGAACACCTGCTCGGCTTCGATGCCGCCGAGCAGCCCGTCGCGCTGCAACTCGGCGGCTCGGATCCCGTCTTGCTGGCGCGCGCCGCGCGCATGGGCGAGGAGCGTGGCTACGTCGAGATCAACCTGAACGTCGGTTGTCCGAGCGAGCGGGTGCAGGTCGGCAATTTCGGCGCCTGCCTGATGGCCGAGCCGCAATTGGTCGCCGACTGCGTTCGCGCGATGCGCGAGGCGGTACGTTTGCCGGTCACGGTCAAGTGCCGCATCGGCATCGACGAGCTCGACGACTACGGATTCTTCCACCACTTCGTCTCGGTCGTGCGGGAGGCCGGCGTGTCGGTATTCATCGTGCACGCGCGCAAGGCTTACCTGCAGGGGCTGAGCCCGAAGGAGAACCGCGAGATCCCGCCGCTGCGTTACGAGGTCCCGTGGCGATTGAAGCAGGAGCATCCGGAGCTCACGGTGATCCTGAACGGCGGGCTCAAGACGGTCGGCCAGGTGCGTGAATGGCTGCCACGTCTCGACGGGGTGATGCTGGGCCGGCAGGCCTACAGCGAGCCCTACCTGCTCGCGCAGTTGCACGGCGAATTCATCGACAAGGACTGGCTGCCACCCGCGCGCGACGACATCGTCGAGCGCTACGCGGAGTACGTCGAGCGCATGCTCGCCGAGGGCCACCGGCTGCCGTCGCTGCTGCGGCACCTGCACGGCCTCTACGCGGGGCATCCGGGTGCGCGCGCCTGGCGGCGCTTCCTGGGCGAGCAGGGCGTGCGGCCGGACGCCGGCGTGGAAGTGTTGCGAGCCTCGCTGCGCGTGTTCGAGCAGGCGGCCTAGCGCTGCGGGCGGACGAGGGTCGGGCTCGCGCATCTGTATAATCGAGGGGGCTCGCCGTGGACTGGGGCGATGCACATGACGGGCAATGGGGTCGCTTTGCCAATGAGCAATGAAACGGAGGTCGCCGTCCTGTTCGCGGACGTGGTGGGCAGCACACGCCTCTACGAGGTGCTGGGCGATCACCAGGCCCGCGACATGATCCTCACGTGCGTCGACATCATGCGCGACGCCACGGAGCGCAACCGTGGCAGCGTGATCAAGACGATCGGCGACGAGATCCTGGCGATCTTCCCGACCGCCGACGATGCCGTGAACGCGGCGGGCGAGATGCAGCAGGACATCGGCGCCCATCCCGGCTTGCTGGTGCAGGGGCAGCACGTCGCGATCCGGATCGGCTGCCACTTCGGGCCCGTCGTGCTCGAGAACAAGGACATCTTCGGCTCGTCGGTGCACACGGCGAATCGCATGACCAGCCAGGCCAAGGCCGGGCAGATCATCCTCACGACCGACACCGTCGAGCGTCTCTCGCCGGAGTGGCGCGCGGTCACGCGCCAGATCGACGTCACGCCGCTGCGGGGCCGCAGCGAGGAAGTCGAACTCTACGAGGTACTGTGGCAGCAGGAGGATGCGACCAGCATGCTGCCGTCGATTGCCGTCGGCGCGCTTACGGGACATCGGCCCATGAGCGTGCGCCTGCACTATCGCGGCCGCGAGTACCTGCTCGACGACAGCAAGGAGAGCCTGACGCTCGGGCGCGCCGAGGAGAACGACATCGTCGTCAAGGGCCCGCTGATTTCGCGCACCCACGCGCGCGTGGAGATGGCGCGCAACAAGGTGGTGCTGGTGGACCAGAGCACCAACGGCTCGTTCGTGACCGCGCAGGACGGCCAGGAAGCGTTCGTGCGGCGAGATTCGGTCGCGCTGCAGGGGCAGGGGTTGATCGGGCTCGGGCACCTGCCGGAGGCGGGTTCTCCGGACGCGATTCGGTACTCCGTCGAGGATTGATCGCACTCCGTCCGGAGGCTTGGGCCACGGTGGTTCGATTCCCGCCTACCACGATTAAGAGCGGGCTTACGGCGTCGGAGGGTCTCCGTCCATAGCGTCGGTAGCGGCGGAACGGGCTGAGGATTCGCGGCGTCACCACAGCAGATTGGCCCGGAGTAGCCGCGCAATCAGGGCGATGGCGCGGCGAGCGGCGCTGCGGAAATCAAACCACCATGCCCCAAGCCCCGGAGGCTGCGCTCGTGGCGTGGGTGTTGGGCCGCGATGCATGGGCGCGTCGGCCGAGTGCAATGGTGCGTGGCCGGCCCGTACCACCTCAGCAGGGCACTGGGTACGGTGGTTTGCTGCCCGCAGCAATGCCCGACACGCCACCGCCCTGATTGCGCGGTAACTCC
>Ga0209262_10001154_pt1 | contig 11117 bp, 7 predicted proteins | sample Lowcelwee11metaG_FD_187171 | JGI IMG/M metagenome (GOLD analysis project Ga0209262, IMG submission 187171) | Freshwater pond sediment microbial communities from the University of Edinburgh, under environmental carbon perturbations - Low... | ecosystem: Environmental > Aquatic > Freshwater > Pond...
TCTCGTGACATTCAAAGTCAATAAAAATATTGACAAATTTATTAGTTATTATAAATAGATTAAGCGTGTAGCGTGTTGCACGATACATCACTTCGTGGGTGTCCCAACCTGCAGGGGGGAGAACGATGAAAACGGATTACAAAACGATCAAAGTCGAGATGCGAGAAGGGGTTGCGCTGTTCGTCATGGACAACCCGCCGGTGAACCAGCTTTCGGAGCATTTTGTCCGGGAGCTGGCCGGCGCCATCGCAGAGGCCTTCCGGGATGCGGCGGTCCAGGCGATCGTGCTGACCGGGGCCGGCAAGAATTTCATCGCCGGCGCCGACATCACCCAAATCAAGGACATCCGCACGCGCGAGCAGATCCTGGAGCTGCTCAAAGACAACAACCGCTTCCTCAATTCCATCGAGACCGGCCCGAAACCGGTGATTGCCGCCATCAACGGCAATTGCCTGGGCGGCGGCCTGGAGCTTGCCATGGCCTGTCACTACCGCGTGGCGGCGAGAGGGGTGGATCTTGGGCAAGCCGAGGTTCAGATCGGTCTCATCCCCGGCGCGGGCGGGACCCAGCGGCTGCCGCGGCTGATCGGCCTTCCCAACGCGCTCGACATGATCACGACCGGCAAGTCCGTCAAATCCGAAAAGGCCTTCGAGCGGACCCTGGTGGATGAGTTGACGGACCCGGCGCAGCTTGTCGAAGCCGCCGTGAAAGCCGCCCGGCGCTTCGTATCCGGTCAGCTCAACCTGAAGCTGCGCAGCACCCGCTTTCGGTACGAACGGCTGCCGAGCGCAGGTGAGAAAAAAGCATTGCTGGGTTTCGCCACGCTCATGACGGCCGCCAAGGCCAAGGGGTACATCGCGCCGCTCAAGGCCATCGAGGCCTTTGAAAAAGGGCTCGGCTACGACATCGACGCCGACCTGGACCGGGAAGCCGAGCTGTTTGCGGACTGCCTGCTTTCCGACGTGGCGCAGAACCTCATCGGCATTTTCCTCAACACGCGGGCCGCCGGCCGGGTGCCGCGCATCGAAGGCCTGAAACCGGCCGCGATCACGAAAGTGGCCATGCTGGGGGGCGGGGTCATGGGCTCCGGCATCGTCCACCTGCTGCTGACCAGCGGTTTCCAGGCCGTGCTCTGGGATATCCATGCGGGTGCGCTTGAGAAGGGCATGGCCTCCCTGCGCGGGACATTCGATTATCACATCAAGAACAAGAAGATGTCGGCCGAAGAGCTGGAAGGGATGCTGAAAGACAGGCTGGTCTGCACCTCGACCCTCGACGATCTGAAGGAGGTCGGCCTGGTCATCGAAGCGGTCCTCGAAGACATGCAGGTGAAACAGGACATCTGGAAAAAGCTCGAGGGCATCTGCCGCCCGGATGTGTTTTTCGCCACCAACACCTCGGCCCTGCCCATCACCGAGATGGCATCGGTGCTCAAAAACCCCGGCCGGATGATCGGCTTGCATTTTTTCAACCCGGCCCAGCGCATGCAACTGCTTGAAATCATCTGCGCTGAAAAAACATCCGACCCGACCCTTGCCGCCAGCGTCGCCTTCGCGCGCCGCATCAAGAAAATCCCCATCATCGTCCATGACGGCCCCGGGTTTTACGTGTCGCGCCAGCTGATCGCGCTCATGAGCGGCTCGATCTTCCTGATGGCAGACGGCGTCGACGGCGCCGTCATCGAAGCCGCCATGGTGGACTTCGGCATGCCCATGGGGCCGGCCGCCTTGTCGGATCTCACCGGGATCGACATCAACTACCATGTCAACCGGACCTTCGAGAAACGGTTGGGGGAACGCTGGAAGGTGCACCCCCTCACCGAGGCGATCTTCAAGACTGGCTGCTACGGCCGCAAGACCGGCTCCGGCTACATGGACTACAGCGGCCCAACGCCCGTGCCCAACCCCAAGGTCGCTGAGATCGTCCGGGCGTATCTGCAAGCGCACGGCATTCAGCCGAAAAAAGTCTCCCCGCAGGAGATCGTCGACCTCATGCTGGCCGCCGCCATCAACGAGGCCGCTTACATGATCGAGGAGGGGATCTGCGATCGTCCCCAGGACATGGATCTGGCCATGATCTACGGCACCGGATTCCCGCCCTATCGCGGCGGCATCCTGCGCTACGCCGACCGCTGGGGGGCGAAAAACGTCCACCGCAAGCTCTCCGAGCTCGAGCGGCAGTACGGCGCGCACTTCACACCCGCCGCGCTGATCGCCGACATGGCGCAGAGCGGCAAAACGTTTTACCCAAATTGACCGGCGGCGAATCCGCGCAGACGTCGCTGCCTGACGCTAACGAACAAAAGGCGCTTGGGCCATCAAACACTAAACACCTAAATAACCAAACACCTAAATACCTGTTCAGCCATTCAACCATCTTTCTCCAAAGGAGGATAACCCATGAGAGAAGTCGTGATTGCAGGGTATCTGAGGACGGCGTTGTCGCGTTCGCGCCCCAACGAGCCGGCCAGGGACTGGTTCTGCCGCATGCGGGCGGACGAACTGCTCGCCAAGTTGCTGCCCGAAGTGATCAAGCGCACCGGCATCCGGGCCGAGGAGATCGACGATTTCCTGGTCGGCTGTGCCACGGCCGTGGGCGAACAGTGGGCGTATGGCGGACGGATCCCCATTTTCATGGCCAACCTGCCGAAGAGCATTGCGGCCAAGTTTGTCGATCAGCAGTGCGGCTCCTCCATGGCCGCGGTCCAGATCGGCTTCATGGAGATCGCGCAGGAGTTCGCCGACGTCGTGCTGTGCTCCGGCTACGAGCACATGACCCGGGTGGCGATGGGCATGAGCAACGTGGACAAGGGGTTGCTCGCCCCCAACATGACTCTTTTCCTCAACCCCGAATACCAGCACTGGGACATGATGACCTCCATGAACATGGGGCTCACCGCCGAGAAGCTCACGGCGCTGTCCAAGATCCCCCGCGAGGAAATGGATAAGTGGGGCGTTCGCTCGCACCAGTTGGCCGCAAAGGCCCGGGGCGCAGGCTTCTTTAAAGACGAAATTCTGCCGATCGAGGCGGAGCAGGCCGATGGCTCGATGTTGAAGGTGGACACGGACCAGTCCGTCCGTGACGACGCCACCTACGAAGGCCTGCGGGAGCTCAAGCCCGCCTTTAAAAAAGACGGCGTCATCACCCCCGGCAACTCCTCGCCCCTGAACGCCGGGGCGACGGCCATGATCCTGATGTCCAAGGAAACGGCGAAGAAGAAAGGCATCCGGCCGCTCGCCACCATCCGCTCCATCGGGTTTGCCGGCGTGGACCCCGCGGTCATGGGCGCAGGACCCGTCCCGGCCAGCCGGAAAGCGCTCGAAAAAGCCGGCCTCAACGCCGCCGACATCGACTTTTGGGAAATCAACGAGGCCTTCAGCGTGGTGGCCTTGAACTGCATCAAGGAACTGGCCATCAACCCCGACAGGGTCAACGTCATGGGCGGCGGCATCGCCATCGGGCACGCCCTGGGTGCGACCGGCATCCGCCTGATCGGGACCCTGGCGCGGATTCTCAGCGCAAAAGGCGGCCGCTACGGCTGCGCCAACGCTTGCGTCGGCGGGGGGCAGGGGGTGGCGACGATCATCGAAAAAGAGAAATACGACTGGTAAGAAAAGCCCTGGCGGGCTTTTCTACTTAGAGGGCCCCACATGTTTGCGGCGTTTCACGAGGCGATTTCGGATCCATTCGTGACCGTTCGAACACACCGGGACCGTCTCGGACGGCCGGTCATCGGCGTGATGCCGGCCTACTTTCCCCTGGAGCTGATACATGCCGCGGGCGGCTACCCGGTCCAGCTCTGGGGGGCAGGGGATTCCATCGAACACGCGGATGCCTATCTCCAGTCGTATTGCTGCTCGGTCGCCCGTTCGCTGCTGGCGCTTGAAATGCGCGGCATCACCGGGATGGTTGCGGCATATGCATTCACCTCCCTGTGCGACACGCTGGTCAACCTGAGGGAGGTCTACCGCCGCCTGTTCGCCAAGCCGACCGTGGGATTCTCCATCCCGGCCACCCAGACCCGCGAGACGCGCAAGGCCTATCTGTCCACCGTCATAGAAAACGTTTTGAGAGAGCTGGAAGCGGTTACCGGCCGCGCCGTATCGCGCGAGGCCTTGCGGGCGTCCGCAGCGCTTTACGGCCGGATCCGTTCCCTGCAGCGTGAGATCTACCGGATTCGCCGGCAGAAGCCGGGCGTTGCCAAAAACGGAGATTTCTATGCCGTGATCAAGGCCGGTTTTTTCTTGCCGCCGGAAGACTACAGGCCGCTGCTGGAGCGCCTGGTCGCTGAGCTGGAAGCAGCCCCGCCGAAAGCAGGCCGTCGCCCCCGACTGGTGCTGAGCGGAATGGTGTTCGAGCCTGTCGGTGCGTATGCGGTTTTCGACGACCTGCAGGCGGATGTGGTTGACGACGATTTCGCCAACGGCTGGCGGTCGGCGGCGAAGGGCGCCTTGCAGGTGGACGACCTGGTCGCAGGCATAACCGACTACGTTTACAGCGGCGCCCCCTGCTGCTGCATCTACCATCCGGAAAGCGACCGCCATGCCTATCTGGTAGAAAAAGTAAAGGCGGCCGATGCCGACGGTGTGCTCTTCTGGTCGATCCGGTTCTGCGAACCGGACGCCTTCGACCGGCCGCAACTGGCCGAGCGGCTCAAGCAGGAGGGAATCCCGGCGTTCACGCTGGAAATGGATCTGGCAGTGAGCAATTTCGAGTCGGTCAAGACCCGGGTGGAAGCCTTCTGTGAAATGATCAGAGGTCTGGAGGTATGACCCAGCTGGCGGCCTTCAAGAAGATGAAAGAGCTGATGACGCTCTATTACATCGAGGCCAAGACCTCCACCGAAAAACCGGTTGCGTGGCTCACCAGCGGTGCGCCGGTGGAGTTCGTCTATGCCATGGATGTCATCCCCGTCTACCCTGAAAACTACGCCGCCATGTGCGCCGCCAGCCACCAGTCCGTTGCGCTCTTGGAAGCCGCCGAAGCCGCCGGCTTCTCCCAGGACATCTGCGCCTATGCGCGCACCGATTTCGGCCAGGACCTGCTGCGGGGCGGGCCGGCCGGCGGGCTTCCGCCGCCGCGCTTCCTGGTCTGCTCGACCAACATCTGCAAGACCGTCATCAAGTGGTTCGAGGCGGTCGCCCGCAAGTACCGCGTGCCTCTTTTCCTTGTGGACACCCCGTTTCTGCATGACGGTTTGAGCCGCGACGTGGTGGACTACACGGTGGCGCAGTTCCGTGACCTGGAGCGGTTTCTCGCCGAGCAGCTCAAGCGGCCCTTCGACCGGGACCGGTTGCTGGAGGTGATTCGCATGAGCCGGGACGCCACCGGGCTGTGGCGGAAAATTCTCGATCTCGCCAAAACCATGCCGACCCCCTTGACCAGCCTGGACGCCTTCATCCACGTGGCCCCGATCGTGACGCTGCGCGGCACCCGGCCATGCGTGGACTACTATCAGCTGCTGTACGAGGAAGTGGCCGAACGTGCCGCCCGGAACATCGGCGCCATCCCCGAGGAGCGTTACCGCGTGCTGTGGGACAACCTGCCCATCTGGTTCAAGATGCGGTACTTCGAAAAGTTCTTCGAAGCGCGCAAGTGCGCGCTGGTGACCGCCACGTATGCCAACAGCTGGGGAGGCATCACCGCTTCGCAGGACATCCAGACCAGCGAGCCCATCGAAGCGCTGGCCGTCTCCTACCTCAACATCTACATCAACTTCGGGTTCGAAGAGCGCATCCGCTACCTGGCACGGCTCATCGACGAATTCGCGCTCACGGGGTTCATCATGCATTCCAACCGCTCCTGCAAACCTTATTCGGTGGGGATGTACGGCCTGCGCGGGGAGGTGTCCAAGCGGACCGGCAAACCCGGAGTGGTGATTGAGGCCGACCAGAACGACCCGCGGGTGTTTTCGGAGGCCCAAGTGGAAACGCGCCTGGATGCCTTCCTTGAATCCATGACGCCGCTGCCGTAATATACTTCCGGCACTTGCCTTCCCTTCTTCGAACGCCGATTGAGGCCGGCTGAGTCCGACCCGATCTATGATCAAGTCCATCCCTCTGTGGGAGCGGCTTTCAGCCGCGATTCCCCGGTTGCAGGTTTGTCGCGGCTGGAAAGCCGCTCCCACAGGCAAGACATAGGATCTCGCTGAAAGGCCCACATGTCCGGTTTCAAGGAATACGAGCACTACGACGGCCTTGGGCTGGCGGAGCTGATCCGCACGCGGCAGGTGTCGCCGGCCGAGGTCTGCACGGAAGCCATCGGTCGCATTCAACGCCTGAACCCCACGGTCAACGCCGTCGTGACCCCGATGTTCGATCTCGCCCGCAGCTCCCTGGGGCATCTGCCTCCCGGCCGGTTTTGCGGCGTTCCGTTCATGCTCAAGGATCTCCTGTCTCTTTGCGCCGGCGTCCCGCTCACCTTCGGCTGCAAAGCCTTGAAAAACTTCGTCCCGGACCACGACAGCGAACTGGTGCGCCGATACAAGCAGGCCGGCCTGGTGATCCTGGGCAAGACCAATACCCCGGAATTCGGGCTCGTGGCCTACACGGAACCGGAGCTTTTCGGGCCGACGCGCAACCCCTGGAATCTCTCGCGCACTCCGGGGGGTTCCAGCGGAGGATCGGCAGCCGCCGTGGCCGCCGGCATGGTGCCGCTGGCGGGGGCAGGCGACGGCGGGGGGTCGATCCGGATCCCGGCCGCCTACTGCGGGCTTTTCGGGCTGAAGCCGTCACGCGGGCGGATTCCCACGGGCCCCGACTTCGGCGAGTTGTGGCAGGGGGCCGTGGTCGAACATGTCATCACCCGCACGGTGCGGGACAGCGCGGCCATGCTGGATTGCATTGCAGGCGCGGATGTCGGGGCCCCGTTCATCGTTGCACCGCCCGATCGGCCCTACCACGAGGAAACCCGGCGCGAGCCGGGGCGCCTGAGGGTTGCCTTCAACTCGCAGTCGCCCATCGGAACACCGGTCCACCCGGAAAACGAGAAGGCGGTCTTCCAAACGGCGCTGCTGCTTCAGCACCTGGGTCATGATGTCGAAGAGGCCTCTCCCGGAGTCGATGGAACGGCGTTGGCTCGAACCTACCTGACCATGCTTTACGCCGAGGTGGCGGCGGACATCGAAGACCTGGGCCTGGTGCTGGGCAGGCCCGTGCAGCCCGATGACGTGGAAACAGCGACCTGGACGCTCGGCCTGCTCGGGCGCAGCCAGCCGTCGGCCTGCCTGGCCGGGGCGCGTCGCCTGTGGGGCCGGGCCGCGCGCACGATGGGCCGGTTTCACGAAACCTACGATCTGTACATGACCCCGACCACGGCCCAGCCGCCGGCCTTGATCGGCGAGCTCAAGCCTAAACCCTATGAGATCGCCGCGCTCAAAGCCGTCAGCCGGCTTGGACTCGGCCGCCTGCTGCGGCGCAGCGGCATCATCGACCGGATCGCCGTCCAGAACATGGCGCGGACCCCATTCACCCAGCTGGCCAACTTCACCGGGCAGCCGGCGATGTCCGTGCCGCTGCACTGGACCCGCGAGGGCCTGCCCTGCGGCGTCCACTTCATGGCCCGCATCGGCGACGAGGCCACCCTTTTCAGGGTAGCGAACCAGTTGGAAGCTGCGCGCCCCTGGTTTGAAAAAAGACCGGTGGTGGTTTGACACGCAGCCTTTCACATCCACGGCGCAGGCGTGTGCCGGGAAGGAGGGTGAGACCATGTACAAGCACATTCTTGTTCCATTGGATGGATCCGTCCGAGCCGAAAAAATTTTGCTCCATGTGGAGGAAATCGCACTGAAACACAGCTCCAGGGTCATCCTGCTGCAGGTGGTCGAGCCGATCGTGACGGTGAGCAGCACGGACGTCTGCATTCCCGCCTACGATTCGTTCTCCGCCAAGCTGGAGCAGGCGCATGTGTATCTCAACGGCGTCAAAAAGAGATTCCAGGAAAGGCGAATCGAGGTGGAGTCGCGCGTGGTCAGCAGCGGGGTCGTCGATGCCATTTGTGAAACAGCCGAAGCCGAAAAAGTGGACCTGATCGCCATGGCCAGTCACGGTCGTACCGGCACTGCGCGCGTGTTCTACGGCAGCGTCGCCGCGGGCGTCCTGCACCGGGTCGACCGGCCGCTGCTGATCATCCGGTCGCGGGGAGACTGAGTCCTGAACGGGGCGATGGTCCCAGGTTCAATAGGGCTCCTTGCTCAGGGGATCGATGCCGCACTCTTTGAGCCAGGAGTAGACCGGCGGGATTTTTTCCTCGATCGGGCGGCTCAGGATGTCGATGAAGCACGGGCCCTTGGACGCAAAGGCTTCAGCGAGGCTTTTTTCAAGCTGGGCCGGGGTTTCCACCCGGAACGCGCGCAAGCCGAAAGCGGAAGCCACCTTGGACATGTCGAGCGGCTTGAAATCGACGGACAGATAACGGCCCTCGGAATGGATCTTCTGGAGCGTCTTGATCCAGCCGAACGAGCCGTTGTTGAAATGAATCAGGACCGCCGGCACATCGTAGCGCAGCAGCGTTTCCAGCTCGCCGCAGGACATGCCCATGCTGCCGTCCCCGAAAAGGCCGATGGGCCTGGCGTCCGGGCGCGCCAGCCATGCGCCCAGCACCCCGGGGATGGCGTACCCGAGGCCACCGTAGGCCCTGGGGATGATGAAGCGTGACCGGCTGTGGTTGAGCCGGAGGTAGCGCGTGACATACGGGGTGGCCGTCCCGGCATCGGCGACAACGACGGCCGGCTCCGGAAGGACCCGGTTCAAAGACCCGATCACCCTCTGGGGCGACAAGGGAATCTCTTCGCTCGCCAGCACGGCAGCGGCCTGGTCCCAGAAGTGCTTGCGGTCCAGATTCAATTCCTCGACCCAGCTTTCATCGCCGCGGCGCCGACCCTTTCCCAGTTCAGCCAGAACATCCTCCAAAACGAGCCGCGCATCGCCCACCACCGCCTCATCCACCTGGAACGTGTTGCCGATGATGCGCGGGTTGATGTCCACCTGCAGGATGTTCCTGCCCGTGCGCGGGGACGGCAGGGTCCATTTGACGGTCGATACGGACCCCATCTTGCAGCCGATGTAGAGCAGCACGTCGCCCCCCTCCGTGGCCCGGACTGCATGCGGGTGGAAGCCGTTGTCGCCGATCACCCCCAGCGCCAGGGGGTGCTGGTCCGGCATGATGCCCTGGCCGGATATGGTGGTCACGACCGGCGCCTGCATGCGTTCGGCCAGCGCGAGGACTTCGGCGCGGGCCTGGGAATGATTGGCCCCGCCGCCGACGATCAGGACCGGGCGCTTGGCTTTTGTGAGCTGCTTGGCGATCCGGGTGATGGCATCCGGACTGCCGCGGAACCGCATCGAGGGGTAGGTTTTGCACTCCTGTTCAGCGTGAAGCGAGACCTGCTCGAGGGGGATCCGGCCGACCACGGTCTCGGTGGGGAAAGCAAGGTGGACGGCACCCGGGCAGCCCGAAGTCGCCACGCGAAAGGCTCGGCGCAGGGTTTCGGGGATCTTGACGGCCAGCTTGAGGAAGTTCGACCACTTCGAAATAGACTCGAAGAACACATGATGGTCCATCTCCGTGATGGTGCCCTTGCCTTCGCCGGCCAGGCTGACGCCGCTCGTGAACAAGAGGACCGGGATGGAGGAGGCATTGGCCTCGGCAATCCCGGGCGCGGAATAGAGGGCGCCTGCGCCGGAGGGGCATTCGCACACGCCGGGCTTGTGGGAAAGCCTGGCGTAGACGTCGGCCATGAAGCCGGCCGAGCGCTCGTCCCGCGCCAGGATGTGGCGGACGGTGTCGCGCCGCTCGTAAAGCGCCTGGTAGAGCGGCACGGAGGTGTCGCCCGGTACGCCGAACACGTAGTTCACGTCGTAGGCTTCGAGGATCCGGACGATCGCCTGCGCGCCGTTGATATCTCCCTTTTTTTCACTATCCATGAGACCCCCGTTTCATGCCGTCTGGTTTTTTTCAGGAAGACGCAGGCAAAGCACCATCGTCAGCAGCGGTACGACCGGCAGCCACGCAAGAACGGTTTGGATGGAGTAAATGTCGGCCAGCTTGCCGATGATGGGGCTCATCACTCCGCCGATGCCCAGGGCCAAACCCATCATGAGGCTCGACACCATGGAACGCCCCTTGGGGGCAAGCTGCTGCCCCAGCACCACCCCGAGGGGCAGGGTGGCCATCGAGAAGAAGCCGGATAAAAATGAACACGGGTAGACCCAGGCATCGCGCAAATAAAGTGACAGCAGCAGTGCGGGTGCGGTCAGGAAGTGGCTCAGAATGAAGATCGGCCGGTAGCGGGTGCGGTCCGCCAGGCTGCCGGCGATCAGGCCGCTGAAAGCCCCCGCCAGTGTAAAAAGGGCGGTAATGACGCCGATGGATATCAGCGAGTACCCCTCCCGGGAGTAAAGGATGGGGAAAAAGGTGATGAACGCCTGGCTGACGAACGCGCGCAGCACCATCACCACCCACAGCATGGCAACGGATTTCCAGGCCCCGCCCAAAGCTTCCTTGAGCGATCCCAGGAATCCATGGCCGGCCAACCCTTCACCCTCCGGACACGGCACCAGTTTGAACAGCACCACCATCAGCGGCAGGCCGATGATCATGGACAGCAGCGTGCCGCGGAGACCGTAGGCGTGGACCAGCGCCGTGATGATAATGGGGCCGACCCCGAAGGCCAGCGTGCCGCCCGCGTTGAAGATGGACATGCAGAAACTGAAATGTCTGCCCGCGTAGGTGGAAATCATCCCGGCGACCGGCGGATGAAACAGGGACTGACCGATGGAGCCGAGCGAGACAAACAGAATCAGGATCAGGAAGCTCGGCGCCACTCCCACCAGAGGGATGAAAATGAGCGACAGGATCGGCCCTCCGAGGATAAAAAGACGGGTGCGGTAGTGGTCGGCCAGATAGCCGGCGATCGGTTGGACGATGAACATCAGAAAGCGGTTGACGCCGGCCAGCAGCCCCACCTGGGTCATGGACAGCGCAAATACCTCCGCGAAGACCGGTAGCAACGGGCTGATGAAAGAGGCATACAGGTCGCCCGTGAAATGGACCAGCCAAAGCGCAAACACCACTCTGACGTTGGCTTTGGAGGGGTCTGTTGCGGCGCAGGTTTCGCG
>Ga0209262_10001155_pt1 | contig 11113 bp, 8 predicted proteins | sample Lowcelwee11metaG_FD_187171 | JGI IMG/M metagenome (GOLD analysis project Ga0209262, IMG submission 187171) | Freshwater pond sediment microbial communities from the University of Edinburgh, under environmental carbon perturbations - Low... | ecosystem: Environmental > Aquatic > Freshwater > Pond...
GCGTGCTTAAACAAATGGTTCCGGCTTATCTGTAGAACAGAGAGAGGTTCATTTATTTAAATGAATAAAACAGAAACATGATGAAAAAATTATTTTATAAAACAAGTCTGACAGGCCTCATTGCGGTAATCTTCCTCATGACAGCCTGCGAGCCTCAGTTGAAGGACAAGCCTGACATAGGACTGCCTCCGACGGCTGACCAGCTTAGCTTCACAATTACACCGGGGAGTGATGAATTCCACGTGATAGTCACCAACACTTCAACTGTTACCGGAATCCCTTCATGGGATTTCGGGAACGGGACCAAGGGAACCGGATCTTCAAATGAGGTAAAGTATTCACTAGAAGGTAACTATGACATCACAATGACATATGTTACCAAAGGGGGGACGGGAACACTCAAGAAAACCTACACCCAGCCGGTAACTGACTTTTCCATCTTCACCGATCCGGTATATGTCAATCTTACCGGTGGTTCCGGTGATGCTGACGGTAAAACATGGGTCATTGATGCCGCTACCAAAGGACACCTTGGCGTTGGTGATGCCAATGGACTGGGGAACGGCCTCGAGTGGTGGTCTGCTGATCCGTTTGTCAAAAGCGGTACAGGTGCCTATGATGATGAACTTACATTCATAATGACTGATTTTGTTGTGAAGTATGACAACAAAGGTGTAAGTTACGTCAAAGGTTACAGAAAGGATGATCCTGCGTTAGCTACAATCTACACAAATCCCAGACTGAACAAGGATGACTGGGATGTGGATTATGTTACTCCAACAACAGGCAGCTGGAATATTGTAAAAAAGAGTGGCGGAAACTACCTCACAATAAGCAGCAGCAGGCCTATTCACCCGGGTCTTGACGTTGGCGCAAAGGATAATGAGTACAGGATTGTGCAGGTTACCGAGAACCTCCTAGAGCTTACATGCTACAGCTCCTATGAAAGCTGGACGATGTGGCATTACTATATGATACCCAAGGGTTATGTGAAACCAACCATCACCTTTACGGTCAATGCAACTGAAGGTACAGACAACGATGTTGCGTGCTCTGTTACGAATTACTCTATTCCGGCAGGACAGAGCGTTACCAATGTGACATGGAACTTTGGAGACGGCAGCCCGGAGGTAACAGGCGGTAAGGATGAAGTGGTTCATCATGTCTTTATGCGTAAGGGTCCCTATACTGTGACAGCTAAACTGAATACCAGTCTGGGTACGATGACAGGCACTAAATCAATCAACCTGGCAAATAACAACTCAGCATACGTTCCCTTCCTGCTTGACATGATGATAACCTACAATGACTTCAGTGAAGTGCAGGTTTTCCCGGTTCTTGGTCAGGATTGTTCGGTTACAGTTGTTGACAATCCCTCAAAGATCTATCCGAACAAATCAACCAAGGTAGCATATTATACAAAGACCAATAACCAGTGGGCCAATGCATATATGCAACTTAATGCAGGGTACAGGTTTGACCTGAGATTACAGCATATTTTCAAGGTTTATGTCTATGGCAAGGCAGGCGACCAGATACTGCTCAAGCTAGAGAATACTGACAAGGGCGGTAATGCATGGCAGACCGGAACCTATGATCTGATATATACTATTGCGAAGGACAATACCTGGGAAGTTGCTGAATACAACTTCAACGGAGTAGGAGCTGGATGGGACTGGACAGGAGACATATTCACCAGTAACATCGTCACTGATGACAGGTTCAACCATGACTTCTATAATGTCGTCAGAATAATGTGCAATCCCGGGAACGGATCCGGTACGCATTCATTCTATTTTGATGATCTTTCAGGCCCTCATATTGAAGGCATTCAGAAATAGTTGATTTTCAGGGGTTGTCTGATCTTATCAGGCAACCCCTCTTTTTTAAGTATTACCCATTTATTCAGTTGCTATGTTTATAAGAAAGAACATTCCTCTTGCTATTGTCGTGATGGTATCTCTCGTACTGGCATCATGCCTTACAGGGCATCATGATAATGACGAAGCAGTCACCCGGGCAAACCAGATGCTTGCCAGAATGACACTTGAGGATAAGATAGGGCAGATGTCTCAGCTTGATCCGGGCTTTTTTGACGGAGAGGAGCAGCTGAAGCAGGCTGTCAGGGACGGCCGATGCGGTTCACTTCTTAATTACTGGGGTGTTGAGAAGGTCAACGAGATTCAGAGGATCGCCGTCACTGAAAGCAGGCTTGGCATTCCGCTCATCATAGGAAGAGATGTCATTCATGGCTATCGCACCATTTTTCCGATACCCCTCGGCATGGCAGCATCGTGGAACCCCGGGATAGTAAAGGAAGCCTTTCGTATCTCTTCGGTGGAGGCATCATCTCAGGGAATAAAATGGACATTTGCACCTATGCTCGACATTACCTGGGATCCCAGGTGGGGCAGGATAGCCGAAGGATGCGGCGAGGACCCGGTGCTTGCCTCAGCCATGGCACGCGCAATGGTCGAAGGAATACAGGGGGATGACCTGACTGATCCGACTGCTCTGGCAGCCTGTGCGAAACACTATGTCGGCTACGGGTTTGCTGAAGCAGGCAGAGATTACAATACAACATACATCTCCGAACCATTACTCAGAGATGTCGTTCTTAAGCCGTTTAAGGCAGCAACTGATGCGGGCGCTCTTTCCATAATGTCTGCTTTTAACGATCTAAACGGAGTGCCTGCAACAGGCAACGAGTTCACCCTGAAACAGATACTCCGGGATGAATGGGGATTTAAGGGCATGGTGGTCAGCGACTGGGCATCAGTTACAGAAATGGTATTACACGGATATGCAACTGATGACAAGGATGCCGCTGTAAAAGCAATCAATGCCGGTGTGGATATGGAGATGTCATCGACATCATATTTCGATAACGTTAAGCAGCTGCTTGAAGAAAAGAAGATTACAGAAGCGCAGATTGATGATGCAGTAAGAAATATCCTGACAGTTAAATACCGGCTTGGGCTGTTTGATAACCCTTATGTTAATCCGGAAGCCCAGAAAAAGATTCTTGACCCGGCATTTCTTGATCATGCAAGAAAGGTGGCAAGGCAGAGCACCGTTATGTTGAAAAATGAAGGCAACGCCCTCCCGATGTCAGAAAATATTGGTTCCGTGGCGGTTATTGGCCCACTGGCTGATGCCCCCCGTGACCAGCTTGGAACCTGGTGCTTTGACGGCCAGGGTGAGAACTCTGTGACTCCGCTCAGGGCTGTCAGAGAACTGCTGGGCGAGAGGAAAGTGAATTATGTTGCCGGACTTAGCTACAGCCGTGACAAAAGCCCTGATCAGTTCAATGCAGCTGTTGCAGCAGCACGCAGATCAGATGCCATTCTCTTTTTCGGAGGCGAAGAATGGATACTGTCAGGAGAGGGCCAGAGCCGGGGTGAGATTGACCTCCCGGGTTCACAGAGCGCACTCATCGAGGCACTGGCTGCTACCGGCAAGCCTCTTGTGGTGGTGATAATGGCAGGGCGTCCGCTGGCTATTGGCGATGAACTGCAGGATGCAGATGCATTGCTCTATGCCTGGCATGGAGGAACCATGGCCGGTCCGGCCCTGACCGATCTCATCTTCGGAAAAGAATCACCTTCAGGCAAGCTGCCGGTGACATTTGTCAAAGGGGCCGGGCAGATACCATTCTATCACTACAGGAAGAATACAGGCAGACCTGCAAGTGAGAAGACCTGGACACCAATTGAGAAGATACCGGTTAATCCTACCCAAAACTCGCTGGGTTACAGGTCATTTCATCTCGATTACGGTTACACTCCCCTTCTGCCATTCGGTTACGGCCTCAGCTACACCACCTTTGATTACAGTGATCTGAAGCTCTCTTCACAGGTCATGGATGCGTCAGGCTCGATCACTGTAACGGCCAGGGTGACAAACAGCGGAAACATGGATGCCGATGAGATTGTCCAGCTATATATCCGTGACAGGGTCGGAAGTATCACACGCCCCGTCAAGGAGTTGAAAGGATTCAGGCGCTTGCACATTAAAATAGGAGAAACGGCTGATGTCGAGTTTGTTATAAACTCAGCTGACCTTGCCTTCTTCAATGGTGCAGTGACACTCACTGAGCCGGGGGAGTTTGATGTATGGATTGGGCCGAACTCTGATGAAGGACTTCACAGTGATTTTATTATTGAATAACTTTACAGGAATTATGAAGTATATGAGCACGTTATTGGCATTTATTTATTTCGCATTATTATTGATGCCGGGATGCGTCAAGGTGAAGGATTCAGACCCTCCTCCCGATAATCCCAATACAGGAACCAAAACCCTTGTCTGGAGTGATGAGTTTGACTACAGCGGGCTGCCGTCAGATGCAAAATGGAGTTATGATACTGCCGGTAATGAGTCAGGCTGGGGGAATAACGAATCACAGTTCTACACACAGGCAAGATCCAAAAATGTACAGGTTAAGGACGGTTTTCTGTCAATCACTGCTCATAAAGAGGATTACAAGGGTTTTAAATATACTTCTGCCAGGCTTATTACAAAACAAAAGGGAGACTGGTTGTATGGCAGGATAGAGGTAAGAGCCAAGCTTCCTGACGGCCGCGGGATGTGGCCTGCGATATGGATGCTTCCCACTGACTGGGCTTATGGCGGATGGCCGCAAAGCGGCGAGATTGACATAATGGAGAACGTTGGTTACGATCCCTATGTGATTGTCGGTTCCACTCACACGGAGAGATATAACCACACGATCGGGACACATAAAAGCGGGAAGACCACAATTCCGACATGTTATTCTGACTTCCATATCTATGCAGTGGAATGGGAAGCAAAGGAGATCAGGGCGTATGTTGATGATATACATTATTTTACTTTCAGGAATGAAGGTACCGGATACAAGGTATGGCCATTTGACAAGCGGTTTCATCTACTTATGAATATCGCAGTAGGAGGTAACTGGGGCGGAGTGCAGGGTATTGATGACTCTGTCTTCCCCCGGACAATGGTGGTTGACTACGTCAGGGTTTACCAGAACAAGTAGTCGTTATGATTAAGATTGCCGTCACCATTTTCATGATCCTTCTCTCAGCCTGCCAGGGTGGAGATGATAACAGGCCTGATAACGACAATGGTACAGGTGCAAAGGTGGAAGTTTGGATAACCTCACCTCTGAAGGGGATATTATTCGAAGAATCAGACATTGATATCGCATTCACGGGTACGTCAAATGTTGACCCTGCGATTGTTGTTGACACAACGGTCACTTTTCAGACGATAGACGGTTTTGGCAACTGTCTTACAGGAGGCAGTGCCATAGTTCTTAACAGGATGTCACCGGGTGACAGGACAGCCCTTTTAAGGGAGCTGTTCGGTACGGAAGGGAGCAATATCGGAATCAGTTACCTGCGGTTGAGCATCGGAGCCTCTGATCTGAGTGACAGGGTCTTTTCATACAATGATCTCCCTGCAGGAGAGACAGATCCCGAGATGACACGCTTCAGTCTCGATCCTGACCGTGAAGATCTTATCCCTGTTCTGAAAGAGATACTTGCCATAAATCCTTCCATAAAGCTGCTGGGTTCGCCATGGTCGGCTCCCCTGTGGATGAAGACCAACAACTCGTCAGTCGGAGGGAGCCTTAAACATGAGTGGTTCAATGCCTACGCGAAGTATTTCGTAAAATACGTTCAGGGTATGAAGGCTGAAGGGATAACTATAGATGCGATCACGATTCAGAATGAGCCGCTGCATCCGGGAAACAATCCCAGCATGTATATGACTGCATCTGATCAGGCACTCTTCATAAGGCAGAGCCTGGGTCCGGCATTCGCGGCAGCCGGCATCAGCACCAAAATCATCATCTATGACCATAATGCTGACAGGACTGACTACCCCCTTGATATCCTTAATGATCCTGATGCAAGGAAATACGTTGACGGTTCGGCATTTCATCTTTACGGAGGAACGATAGGGGCTTTGTCTGGTGTGCATAACGCATTCCCTGACAAGAACCTTTATTTTACCGAGCAGTGGGTAGGTGCCCCGGGTAACCTGGCCGAGGATCTGAAGTGGCACGTGGAGAATCTGATTATCGGAGCAACACGTAACTGGTGCCGGAACGTGCTTGAATGGAATCTTGCCTCTGATCAGAATTATGATCCTCATACAGAGGGTGGATGTGACAGATGCCTCGGAACTGTGACTATTAACGGAAACAGTATCAAGCGCAACCCGGCATACTATATAATGGCCCATTCAGCAAAGTTTGTCAGGCCCGGATCGCAGCGTGTTGAGACTAATACTCCGGGGAGCCTTCCGAATGTAGCCTTCGTGACACCTGACGGCAAAAAGGTGCTTATTGTCGTCAATACCTCGCCGGCAAAGAAAAACTTCAATATCAAGTTCAGGGGTAAGTGGGCACAGGCAAGCCTCGATGCCGGAGCCGTGGGTACTTACATCTGGCAATAAATCAGTCTTTTACGATTTTTTCGGTCCTTACACCCGAGGCAGTGGCCACCCTGATGATATAGGCTGCCCTGGAGAGATGCCTGATATCCAGTTCATTATCGATACTCTCACCGGCAACAGTCATTACTAATTTACCCTGAATATCATAGACCGAAACACTGATGATTTCTGAACCTGAGCTGATAAATAATTTGTCGGTTGCGGGGTTGGGGTATATGATAACGGTTATGTCATCTGACGTTTCTTCCACAGAGGTTATTATGTCATTTGATGCTATCCAGCTTGAGGCAATATTATTATCAAGGATAATATCCTTCAGCTTCAGGAAGTAACCGTTGCCGTCAGCATTTGGCCAGGGACTGACATCCGAATAAAGTACATAATCTATCACGTTGCCGAATGCATCAGAAAGGATCAGGCTCTCGCTGCTGTTGGAGAGATGACGGGTAAACTGCCCGAAAGGAGCGAAGCCATACCTGCTCTGGAATGCGGCAGAGTTGCTGGCCAGTATTACTGCCTGGTTGGGTCCCAGGGTGGAGTTTGCCGGGAACTGATAGACAAGTCCGGTCCCGAGGAAATAAACTCCGCTCAGGTTAACGGTTGTGTTACTGTTGTTTCTTATCTCCATGAACTCAAGGTCGTCATCATCAGGATACTGTGCCGTCGGAAGAGGATGGTACATTATTTTTGTTATTACCAGTGAAGGCACCGAAACGTCAGTGCAGGCAGAATATGAGCCTATATTAGCCGTCATCCAGGCTATTCTGGCAGTGATGAACGATTTCATCGCGGCAATACGCTGGGAATGGGTTCCGACCTTGTTCCACCGCTGGTATTCACGTGTGATTGCCTCGCTGATGCTGTCAGCATTGAGGTCAATGAAGGCCTCAAGGCTCGCCTGGTTAAGAGGTTGTCCCGGGGCAATTAGCTCATTCCAGCGCCTGGAGAGATAGCACCTGAACTGGGGATTGTAAAAGAGATCACGCCAGAACCGTGAGCCGTCGTTGCCTCCGTACTGGAACTGCCACACATTTGTCTTGCTCCTGTCAAGATTCCACATGAAGAGATCATTGCCGTACGTGAGGTCAAGATCCCATATCGGCCCTGCCCTCAGCTTGCCGTTCCTGTCTTTGTGAAAAAAGGTACTATAGGTGTATGCGTCGGCATTGGAGGCAAACTCATTGATAATAATAAAGTCGATGAAAGAGGGGACATCTATGATAGACGGATAGCCGTTCACCACTGAGGCATCTCCGTTCCTGGCAGCTGTTTCAAGCTTGAAGAACTCTCCTTTGATATAGTTAGTCTGCTGTGTTGTGACATCCTCCGGGTCTGGCAGGTCATGTATATAGTAAACCGGATTATTTGTCCATGAGTACATGGTCCATGCAATGGGGTCACCGCCGGTCTGCTTGTCAGCCTTTGAGATATAGCCGCCAGTGAGGGCCGCACCTGAGTTATCATTGCTGGTGATCTTAATGACGTCAACCCTGTTGTCATCAGACTTGATCTTCTCCTGCAGCATGTATAGACCCTTGTAATCGTTGTTGATAATGATCTCGCAATAAGATGTCCTTGAGGCATAGTTGCCAAGCTGCCTTGAAAGGTTATGGCAGAGGTAGTCACGCATCATGGCAGTGTCAAAAACCATTCCGCCAAAGATCCAGTCGTTCTCCTCCGGCATCCCCAGGAGGCTGACGTTATTGTTGGTGACATCGTCGGCCAGGCGGGTTGTGAAGCCATAGTTCTTTTTCGGTGAGACCTGTGACGAGGATCCCCTTATCTCGATTCCTATCCGGCCGTTGTAATCAAGATAAGCAGGATTGTTCTGATCGGTAACATAATTTCTCTGACCCGGCCCGCGGTAGATGATCTTCATCGTCGCCTTGACCTTTGGATCATCGGGTATCGTTACTCCTCCGTCGGTATTAATGATGACGATGGGCAGGTTGCTGCTGGTCAGTGTCTGTGCAAAGACTGGCAGTGCTGACAGAAATAAGAGTATGGCAGGAAATAAAAATAATCTCATCCTTTGATCTGATGGGGGATTCAAAATTAACATTTTATTGTTTATCCTGAGCATTTATGACTTTATCAATCAAGGCAGTCAACTGTCCGGATAAGAAGGGTGAAGGCCACTGTGACAGACGTGAATTGAAAAAAAACAGTAATTACATGTTAAGTCTTATTATATTTAGAACCGTGATACAGTCAGAAGAATATGGTCGCTGGCCCTCGTGAGTTCCAGATATTTGTGAAGCCGGTTGGAGCCCGGTGCAATCTCAGGTGTCATTACTGTTATTACCTTGAGAAGGGTTCGTCTTCAACACAAACGGGTGCTGCCGTGATGAGTGATGAATTGCTCGAAATTAATACCAGGCAGCACATTGAGGCGACCGACGGCAATGAAATATTCTTCTCATGGCATGGAGGCGAGCCGATGGCTGCAGGCCTGCCGTTCTACAGAAGGGCAGTTGAGCTTCAGAAGCGGTACAGGCCTGACAAAAAGGTTATTATCAATGGGATACAGACAAATGGCACGCTGATAAACAAAGAGTGGGCCCTCTTCCTTAAACAGGAGAATTTTATTGCCGGGATAAGCCTTGACGGTCCTGAGATTCTTCATGATAGCTTCAGGAGGAGACGCGATGATACCGGAACATTTCACGATGTCTTAAAGGGCATTGATCTATTGAGGCATCATAGTGTGCCATTCGAGATACTGTGCGTTGTCAGCAGGGCGAATGTTTCTCACCCGCTTGAGCTATATCGTTTCTTCAGGACCCTCGGAACTGGGTTTATGACCTTCCTGCCGCTGGTTGAATATGTCCCTTCAGAAGAAAGCAAGGTCTCGGCACGAAGTGTCGGTCCGGTTGAGTTTGGCAACTTCCTGGCAGCAGTCTTTGATGAGTGGATTGAAAATGATATTGGTCATATCAAGGTACAGATATTTGAGGAGGCGCTCCGCACCGCCTTCGGCCAGGATCATACGCTCTGCATCTTCAGGAAGAGATGCGGCGGTGTGCCTGTTGTGGAGATGACCGGCGACTTTTACTCCTGTGATCACTATGTGAATGAGGGTCATCTTATTGGAAACATAGCTGACACCTCCCTTTCTGATCTCCTTGACCATCCCCGTCAGACGGCCTTCGGGCAGCTGAAACGGGATACCCTTCCCCGTTACTGTCTCGAATGTGAAGTGCTTGGGATGTGCAATGGCGAATGCCCTAAGAACAGGTTCATTACCACCCCCTCAGGAGAGAAGGGGTTGAATTACCTCTGTAAAGGATACAGGCATTTCTTCAACCACTGCAAGCCTTTCGTTGCAGAGGTTGCAAAGGTATGGCGGCAGCAGCAGGGTGGTGCTTTCTGAGATAGTTGTTTAACCTTTCAGCTTATCCCTGAAGAATCCGACAGTCCTGCCCCATGCCAGGCCGGCGGCTTCCTTATTGTACCTCGTACCTGTATCATTGTTGAAGGCATGTTCAGTACCTTCATAAATGAATATCTGGTATTCTATGCCTGCCTGCTTCAGAGCCTCCTCGAATGCAGGTATCCCGGCATTGATCCTTTCATCGCTGCCTGCATAATGTGCCATTACGGCAGCCTTAATCTTAGGAACATCCTCCGGTGCAGGGGTTGACCCGTAATAGGGTACTGCAGCGTTGAGATCCGGGGTATTGACAGCTACCTGGTTGGTCATGGCTCCTCCCCAGCAGAAACCTGTACAGCCCACCATGCCTGATGATCTTGGGTGTGTCTTAAGGTATTTGACTGCCGCTACAAAGTCCTTGATCGTTTTCTCGCGGTCAAGCTGCCCCATCATTGTCCGACCCTTTTCCATATCCTCAGGGGTGCCGCCGAGAGGGGAGAGGGCATCAGGGGCGAGAGAGAGAAAACCCTCCTCCGCCATTCGCCTGTTCACATCCTGTATGTGCGGCACAAGGCCTCGATTCTCATGTATTACTATAACTGCCGGCAGCTTCTTCTTTCCTTTCGGCACAGAGAGATAGGCGCGCATCTCACCGGTCTCTCCGGGGTAGGTTATGAACTCATTGACGAGTTCAGTGACATCATTCTCAACCGGCGAAGCATCAGCGCTGTTCTGCCCCGGAAAAAGAACAACAGCAGCAGCCGTTCCCCCGGTTATGATTGCCAGTTTCTTCATGAATTCGCGCCTGTCAACTCTTCCGGCACGAAAATCATCATACAGTTCATTCATTTTCTCACTCATGACTACTTTTTTATTATTGAGTAATTAGCCTCTGGCAACTTCAGCCTTTTCTTGTCTCCTCCTTGATTCTCTGAATATGTCCGCGCCCCAGCCCTTTCACCTCGCATCCGAGCTGGAAATAGCGGCGGATATTGTCGTCCGAGAGTATCCCGAAGCAGTCTATTATTGCTGCCGGCTGCCCGATGGTTTTTACAACAGTATCGGGATCAAGGTCTTTGTACGCTTCGTGAGGCACTGCAAGTATGATCGCTTCAGCCCCTTTCAGTGCACTGTCAAGGTTCTGTTCAATGCGTATCTCTTTAAGTTTCTCCTGATTGCGGAAGAACTGTGCCTTGCTTTGTCCCTCACCCGGATAGGTGTCCTGCTGTTCAAACTCCCACCAGTGTTCGACATAAGGATCGTGGACCCTGATCTCAGCTCCCATCTCGG
>Ga0209262_10001156_pt1 | contig 11112 bp, 17 predicted proteins | sample Lowcelwee11metaG_FD_187171 | JGI IMG/M metagenome (GOLD analysis project Ga0209262, IMG submission 187171) | Freshwater pond sediment microbial communities from the University of Edinburgh, under environmental carbon perturbations - Low... | ecosystem: Environmental > Aquatic > Freshwater >...
CGGTCTCGTCTGGCGGAACCAGGGCCCAGCCGTAATCCATGCCCCAGACATCGATGTCGTTCTTCGCCAGAAAGATGACGATCGAGTGATCCAATTCAGAAACCCCGGTAACCATGGGGGCCATGAAGATCCCCTCGAACGAGTTCGGGTTTCCGGGCAGAAGCATCACGGCATCCCGCGTGCTGACGGGCTTGTTCGGACGTTTCTCCCGGACGATGCGATGAATGCGCACGACGTCGTATTGGCCTGGACCCATGGCGACGTCGTAGCGGTAATGGGCGATGTCGTCACCCAGCTGCGTTCTGTCCCAATGCATGATCTTGAACTGGGCCGACGCTGGCGCGCCGGCGTTCGCCTGGACCGGCAACGTAAGCGCGGCGCAGAGGACCACGCACGCCATGCCAATACTGAACGGTATCAGCGCGAGCAATGCTCGCAGAATCGTCTTCATGACATCCCCCTCGCTTAGGTGAGTAATCGGACGTTCTCGTCCGGCGACCAACGGCGTCCTTCGTGGTCTTTCGCGGAGGGCAACCGGCAATCCGCCGGGCGTGTGCGTGGTGTGGGCGCAAACTGCAGCTTGAACAATCAGGAGAAATCGCTAGTCGACTGAGACCACTTCGCACTGCCGCGCAGCTCACGGCAGCGATATCGCAGGGCCCTGTGCTCCGCAATCACTCGATCACGCCGACGCGGACCCCGGCAGATATTAGTGATGCGAGCCAGCACGATCACGCCACGATCATGCCACAGCTCGGCGGAGGTCCCGCGACGGGGTCAGTTCGTCCCGGATCCAGTATTTGCGGAGCACAGCCGTGACAGGCCGTCACGAGGCAGGGAGCCGAGTGCGAGCACACAGGGACGTGCTCGCTGCGTGCCCGGCAACGGCGCGCTGCAGTCGCCGGAACTTGCGCTCGGTCCCGTGTCCGAGGGAGCAATCTGCAGCACTCGAAGACTGCGATCGCCGCCTAGTTTCTCGACCATTGCCTTCGCCCGATCATCCCCCTGCTCGAGCGCTCGCTCAAACCAGGCCAGCGCCTCGCCCTGGTCCATTCCGACCCCATGCCCCCGCCAGTAGCAATAGCCGAGATTCGACGACGCATAGGCCAGCCCCTGCGCCGCCGCCAACCGATACCACTTCACTGCTTTCGCGTACGACTGCACGCAACCGAGCCCGTGCTCGTAGCAGGCGCCCAGGTTGTTCTGCCCGTTCGCATCGCCCGCCAGCGCACTCTTCGCGTACCAGCGATAGGTTTCCTTCGGGCTGTACCGAAGACCACCGAGCCCCTCGCGGTACATGTCCCCCAACCGACACGCGGCCGCACCGTCCGCGCGCTCCGCCGCCCGCTGCAGGCGCAGAAATGCCTCCAGCTGCTCAGGCTTCATCATGAACAGCAGTCTCCGCTCACTCATGTCGACCTCCCGCTTCGTTGCCAGAACCAGCCGCATCGCTCCTGTCGGAACTCACCACCTTGCCCGGGCAGGCAGGTTGGTCGGCGTCCGTCGGACGCCTGTCTCGATGCACATTCACTATCTATGGGCTTCGCGCTCCGTTCTCAACCTCTCTCTCACACTTCAAGACTATGACACGCGAGGCTCACCCGATGAGCCCGACCGACCTCACCGCACACTCCGCCGATAAGCCCGCTCGAGCAGCGCCGGATCCCGCGCCTCCTCGGTGCACAACCGATCGGGACGGGGCGTAATCCCGACTCGCCCCAGATCCAGTCGATCCGCGTCCCAGCAGGTCTGCACCGTGACATCCGCCTCGATGAGGCCATCACTGTGAAATCGCACCGCGTAGGCGAGCATCTCGAGTCCCGCGCGATCGAGCTTGAGCAGCTCGCTGTTCAGCTGCAGCGTGAAATCAGCCGCCCGCGCCCCGTGCTCCCGATCCCGCCCGTCGCTGAAGCGCTGACTGTCGTGCAGGAACGCGAATAACTCGACCACGTCTTGCCTCGCCCCGTTGACCCGCGCCATCGCCAGCGCATTCCAGCGCACCCTCGCCCAGTGCGGCACACCGTGGATGCCCAGCCACTCGAGCCGGAACTGCGCCCGTAGCACCCGCAGCACGTTCCGCCTGAACTCGTTGCTTGCGCTCACGACACGCTATTTCAGATGCGTGTCGAACCACCGGTACCCGGCATGCAGGCCGGCACCGCGGTCGGCGCGTTGATCAGAGGCTGCAGATTCACTCGTGCACCCGCTCCTTCGCCCGCTCGCTCCGCTGGCGAGACACCAAACGGCTCCGACTAGGGTCGGATGCCGACCGCTGAGATCTGCGAGTAACCGTCCACGCCGCATGCACCGGTGACGAATACGCGCACCTTCTTGCCGGCACTGACCGATTCGAGCAGGGCCAGGTACATCTGCTCCGACCCCTTCGCACTGTAATCCTGGTAGAAGGTCTGCTTGTCCCGGCATCCGCTCGGGTTCCGCGCAAACGAAATCGTGACCTCGTAGCGCTGGTGAATGGTCGGAGTCAATTCAGTAACGAGGGCATAGTCAGTCCAGCCGGCTTCCGCCACCGCGTCCGACGCGGCGACGACCATGCCAATCACACCGACGACCGCGAATATCGCTGCTCGCGCGATGGTATCAGGACGCCACCTACGCACGCTGGCGGCGGTCCGACCACGCCGGTTCATCGTTCGCCTCATATCGCCTCCCACGATTTCTGCTTCCGTATTTTGCAGTCGCTCATTCAAGGTTCACACCCGTCGCCCGATCTCGAAACCTCCGCTGCCACACTGCTCTTGGCGCCCAGCAGGCGCGAGCAGCTGCGCTGCGTCCCCCTCCGGATTTCACAACGACGGTTCCGCCTCGAAAGTCAGCGACTCGTTGCCGCCCCCATCAAACAGCGTCAACCGGCCGGCAGCCATTCGATACGAGCGCGCCATGCTCACTCCTCCCGCTTCTTCTGCTCCATCTCCCGCAGTCGCTGCACCGCTGCCTTGAACATTCCGGTGGCTTCCGAGCTGTCGAGACCGCGCGCCGCCGCCTCGCGGATTGCCTTGAGCAACGCTGCCTCGAAGCGGATCTGCGTCGCATCGCCGACGCTGGCCTCCACATCGGAGTCGCGACTGGGAATGAACAGTACGCCGTCCTTGCGTTGCGCAATATGGCCATCGGCCAGCAGCCGCGCAAACGCGGCCCGCACGTCCGTCGCATCGATCGCCAGTTCCTGCGCGACCCGCTGCGCGGTCGGCAGCAGCGCCCCAGCCGGCAGAGCGCCTTCCACAATGTCGACGCGAATCACCTCGTACAGCCGCTCTCCCAGCGAGCGCATCGCCTGCTGCAGCATTCTCCGCCGCCATCGCCCCGTCCGTGTCGCCCAGTACTCGTCCATGCCTGCCTCCATTCTCCAGACTCTGATCGCAACCCTTGCGATCAACGCTCTGCGCTGCCGCCAACCGGTGCCACTTCACCGCGGATCTGTACGACTGGACACAACCGAGCCGATGCTCGCGGTGCGCACCCAGGTCATTCTGCCCGTTCGGATCCTCGGCGAGCGCGCTGCGCGCGTACTAGTGAATTGCGTCCTTGAGGATGTGATGTCGGAGCTTCGCTCTCCGCTCTCGACCTGTCTACCAATCTTCAAGGATATGGCACGCGAAGCTCACCCGATGAGCCCGCCCACCCACACCGGACCACGCCGCCGCGCCATTCAATGGCCGCTCGTCACCTTCAGTCCCAGAATGCCGGCGACAATCAGCACGATGCAGCCGAGTCGCGCAACGGTGGCCGGTTCCTTGAAGAGGAAAATGCCCAGCACTGCCGCTCCGATCGCACCGATGCCGGTCCAGACCGCATAGGCCGTCCCCACCGGCAGCACCTTCAACGACAGTCCGAGCAGCCAGAAGCTGAACCACGCCGCCGCAATCGTGATCGCGGTCAGCAGCGGCTTCGTGAACCCCTCGGAGGCCTTCATGCTGACGGACCAGACGATCTCGAGCAGGCCCGCTGCCAGCAGGACAAGCCACGCCGCCGCATTGGAGAGCGTCATGATGAGTATTCCTGTCGTTTGAGCCGCTGTGCGTCGGCCGACGATCGATCATACCCTCCGCATCCGCCCGCTCGACAGTGGCTGCGAAGCACGCCCGACACGAACGCCGGGACGTCGCGGTCACGGGCTGCATAGCACGCCGCTGAATCTCCCCCAACTCATCACATCAGCAGCAAGATTCCTCAGTCGAGGACCAGGAAACGGTCCTCGGATCCCAGCACGACCACCTCGTTGCGACCATCACCATCCACGTCGCCAGCCGTCACGCGGCTTGCTTCGATCGACAGGTCGCCGCTCGAAACCAGCGCGAACGCTCCCGCGCCCGATTGAGTGAAACGATTGATCCTCGCGTGCACGACCGACGGCGAACCCACCGGGAAGAACCCGGCCACTGCCGCGTCCGGGCGGCGGTCGCCATCGAGGTCCGCAATGACGGCATCGTCGATGCCCTTCAGGTCCTTCATGAACGTGTCGACTGGCGCGGAAAACTGGCCTCGCACCGGTCCCTGCAGCAGTACCATCAACTTCGCGTTGTAGTCAGTACTGAACGGCGTGAAGTAGGCGAACAGGTCATTCTGTCCGTCCCCGTCGTAATCGGCGACCTTCATACGTGCGACGTTGAGTCCGCGTTGCGGCGCCATCGTCACCACCGGCCCCATCGTCCCGTCGGGCCGCTGCAGACTGATGCCCATCCCGCTGTTCGGTGTGTATCCATCTCGCGGCAGCGCGACGGTCATGGCGAGGTCGCTGCGTCCGTCACCGTCGAGATCGCCCGCGGCAACCCCGGTCGTGGCGGTGCCGGGTACTGTCAACGCCACGGCGGGCCGGAATGATCCGCGCTGTGCCGGGTCCTGATACAAGAGATCGAGGCGTGCGGAACCCGTCGTGCTATTGGCAACCGCAAGATCGCTCGCCCCGTCACCGTTCAGGTCGGCGATTGCGACGTCGAAGGCACCGACACCGCTGGCCACCTCGCGTGCCGGCAGCAGGCGCCCGCGATGGCCCGGGTCCTGCAGCAAGACCCAGACGCCGCGCGACCCCTCCCCATCGACGACGGCGACATCGACCGCGCCGTCGCCGTCGAGATCATCGACAGCCAGCCTCCAAGGATACTCACCGACGATCGCGGTCTGGGTCGTGGTGAACGAGCCCGGCGAGGTCTGCAGATGCACGATCAGGCGCCCGTCACGCTGATTCTGGCTCGCGGCCCATTGCGCAAGCGTCAGGATATCGGCGCGACCATCGCCGTCCACGTCTGCGACGGCAACGTCAGTCGGTACCCAGAGCGGGTAAAGCCAGTCGGTATCGCCGCCGCCTCCGCCTCCGCCTCCGCCGCCGCAGGCGCTGAACACCAACATCGTCAACGACGAGGCAACCCGTGCAAGCATGCGCCAACGCATGAAGATCTCTCCCTGCCAAGGTCCGGCCTCATGCGCGCACGCACCAAGCACCTCGGCCCAAGGCCCATCCTGATTTCACAATGGACGCGTCGTCCTGCGATTGAAATCGTGGATGTTGGCAGCAGGGCGCGCCGCCGATCCTCGTCGCGCCCACGGATATCTCGCCATTTCCGCTCGAAAAGCAGCAAGACCCCAATCGGCAGGCTTGCCAGCATGCGTCATGGTGTCACGTCGTTCTCGCCGTCAAGGCGCTCCGTTGCTCACGTCGTCGGCTTCCCCTGCGGTCGCCGTCGCCGAGCCTCTACTCGCCGAGTCGGTCGTCACTCTCAAGTGCGCTCCCGACCGCACGGGAATTCCCGCCCGGAACGCTCACGGAACACCGACCCTGTCGACCAACCTCTTCACCACCGACGCCACAGGCGCCACCCGACCCGCCTCCACGGACGAGATTCTCGACGCCGCCCGCGCGATCCTCGCGCACCGCGTCCGCCGCGGTCAGCGCTCTGCATCCGGTTGAAGACATTAAGGACGTTGCCCGCGGACTCCATCACCAGGATGCCGGCGATCATCGCTTGCGGATCGCGTCGGAAGCGTCGGTGGGGAGTAACTCGTCCAGGTCGAACAGCTCGGTGATGAGGTCGTGCTTGGTGCCGATCAGCTGGTCGCAGGTCTCCCCAGCCTGCCGACGCAGGGCGTCGCTCATCCGCACGTTCGGCGGTTCCTTCTGCACGTAGATCGCGTTCTGCATCATCTGCACGGCGCACTCGCGCGCGCAGAGCGTGAACACGTCGAGCATCGTCAGCACCATCCCGTCGCGTTTGCTCATTCTGACCTCGTCCCAGGTCCATTCTCGGGGCGGATGGGCTCATGAGGTGAGCCTGGTCGCGGGTCACTGAGGGAAAGTCCGTCAGGAACTCATCGAGGCTGCTGCCGTGCTCGAGGTAGTCGATGAGGTTTCGGACAGGTACCACCTAGCGACCTGCTTTGGCAGGGGGCGTAAGGACTTTTTGATTGAATACACGACAAATGCCAAGTGCAAAGGCCGACTCACTGCCCGCCCAATACACATCCCGGGCTCGCCCTGAATGTATCCTTTGGGATACGCCTCGTGTACGATATCGGCGGTGACAAGGGGTCCCAGGAGCGGAAAGACGCATGAGTGGGTCTCGACCGTCGCGGCGACTCAAGACGACGCCCTTCGACGCCGCGGAGTATCTCGACGACGAGCAGACGATCGTCGCTTACCTCAACGCGGTACTTGCCGAGGGCGACTCGTCTGCCGTCATCGCGGCGCTCGGCACCGTCGCGCGTGCCCGGGGCATGGCAAAGCTGGCTCGCAGCACAGGCCTCGGCCGCGAGAGCCTTTACAAGGCGCTGAACAGCGACGGGAACCCGAGCTTCAAGACCGTTTTCAACGTGGCCACCGCGCTCGGATACCGGTTCAACGTGAGCACCGTGCCGCAGCGTCGCGTCAGGTCGGTCGCCGTCCCGCGATAAGGACGTCCGCGGCGTTTCCGCGGAAACGTGAACCGGGCGTGTTGCTTCGAGCCGGCGTCAGTCGGCGAGGCTCGCCGTAATCCGACGACTAGGCAATCCGCGTCAGGCAACGCGCCGAACGTGTGCAATCTCTTTGTCACCGACCGGGCGAACCGCGTTTGCCGGCACGGTCACCACGGCCAGCGTCTCGCCGGCCAGCGTCGCGAACTCCACCTCGAACCCGGCGCCTGCCTTGTGCATGAGCACCACGGTGCCGACGTCGCCCTGCTTGAGGCTCTCCTCGGGAATGTCGGCCGTCAGCACGACCAGGTCGTGTTCTCGAATTGTCATTTCTGCGCGCCTCGCAATGGATACGCCGTGACGAACCTCGGACCACGCTCACCGGTCTCGACGAACCAGACGCTTCGAATCGCCGCCGCGGTTCCTGTCGGCCCGGAAATTCGACCCTCAATCAGGAACTTCGCTCAGAAGGGCGTCAGTAGCACTGAGCTTACTGCATTGTCTGCGGCAGGTTGAAGCAAGGCGCGACGCAAGACGTCCGGCTGGTCCTGACGAAATCCCAGGCTGTTGAGGAACAACGCCTCGCTGCGGCCGGACGCGTGGTCAATGGCCAGCAGGTAGCCCGAGAGTTTCGGCTCGGGAACGTATGCCTCGTCGATGTATGGAAGATGCCCGGAGCGTGGCCACAGCAACCCCCAGGAGACTACGACCCGGCTTGCGCGTGATCCCGATACAAATCTGTTGGAAACGGCGCGCGACGTCGGTGGCTGTGGCCGAGTGGAGCTTGGGGGCACGCCGAGCGCGTGCAGGCCGATGTGTGGTTCGGCGGCACGGAGTACGGGCACCTGTCGGCGGGGTGGCGGGGCTGCTGGCGTAGGGGCGGGTCGGCGCGTCACCCACCGTTCATGTTAGAACGCCTAGGATGTCAGGCCCTCGTGCGCCAGACCCAGTTCTCGGGCGGCGTTCTGCAGGCGCCGATCCCTGGTCAGAATCCGTTCGCCCGACGCGCTCGCGGAAGCGAGCAGGTGCATGTCCACCCAGCCGAGTCCGCGTCCCATCAGGGCCTGACGTTCGACAAATGCCAGCACGGCTGAGTGCGCAACGACCGGTGCCTTCGGCAAGGCCTCGAGTGCATCAAGAACCTCGGCCCGGTTCGCCAAGTGCCCGCAGGCGACCTCGCCCACGATGAACGGATGCACGGTCACCTGCATATGCTCGAGCAATCCGACCAGGATCGGGTCACTTCGCCGCAGGTGGTCGATCCACACTGCCGTGTCGACGAGCATTACGCGTCCCGCGATGGACGTTGGCGTCGCCTCGGAGCCGGACTAAGCCTCTTCTCGGTACCGCCGAGCACAATGAGCTTTCTGGCGCTCTCGCGCGCTATCAGCGCCTCCAGACCCGCGTTGAGAACCGCATTGCTCTCACGCAGGCCGGTCAACGCCCTCGCCCGCTCTAGCAGCGCCTTGTCGATGTTGGAAGAGTTGGTCACGTGCATGACTATGGCTCCATCCCCCGCGCTTCTCAAGCGGTCCCTGACCGTGGCAAATGATGCCGGTCGGACTGTACTCAGGCACGCTCTCAAATTGCCGCGATCGCGCAGAAAGTCGCGTGCCGCTTCACGCACGGAGATTGCCTATGCCGCTAGGCCAGTCGCGGTCGCCCGCCTCGCATTCCATTGCGCCGCGCCGCCTCAGCCTTGGCGAGGGTGGATCGGGCACCGCCGAGGCGACCGAGTTCTGACATCCAGACCGACCGGCCAAACAACGACGCGACGATCCCCGGCACGCTGATCGTGAAATCGAGCGCCTCCCAGTGCAGGCCGTCGCCACCGGGTAGGATCTCGATTCCGGCCAGCTGGGCCGGGGTCGCGTTGCGCAGTTCCGGGATGATGGAGACCGGCAGGCTCAGGCTCGCGCCGTTCGTCAGTCGAACGCGCAGGTGACGGCTCGAAGGCATGTATTTCGCCTCGACCGCGCGAGGTTCTATTCGTGCAGCCTCGCGCGAATGGACGATCACCCGCAACCTCCCCCTCCGTAGGACCGTCGCCACAGCAGTATACCCGAACGCTTGGGTTATTCACCGATGAACTCGGGCTTCCCTGGCCAGGGAGAATGAGCGAGTCATGACGTCCAGGCACTTCGCGAAATTGATCAGTTCGCTTGGAATTGCCTCTTGTGCGGGCATTTCCGCGGAAACGCAAATGCGTCGGACAAACCCAGGCAGGTCCCGCGACTCGTCCGTCGGGTGCGAGCCCTCAGGTTCGCCGCGTCGGTCCCGGTACGCTAGTCGAGTGCCCCCGGCGGGCCGTGCTCCGAAGCGACAGCACCAACCCGACGACCATCAACCCGACCAGTGCGAGGTTGATCAAGGAACCGGGGGCATCAGCGGTCCGGTCGATCGGCATGACGGCGAAGATCAGCTTCCGGCACAAGTGCTCCAGCAGGAGCAGCGCGAACATGAACGGCACGAGGGCGCGGTACCGGACCAGCACCACGACGCACAGCAGGCCGAGCGTGGCCTGTGCGAGCCCCCACGCGGCGAAGATCGACAAGAACGCCTGCGCGCCCGCGGGCCCGAAGCTGTCGAACGGGATCCCGTCCGCCGAGGTGGCCGCAATGCGACCGTTGAAGATCGTGCCCAACCCGATACTGCTCTTCATGAACACCAGCAGGCCGAACAGCCAGAGCGCGAGCGTTCGTCCGCGATAGGTGTTGTCAACTCGCCGAGGAAGAATCTGCTCGAACATGACGGCTCCTTCGATGCATCAGGGCGCGGCTTCGCTCGATTCGGGCACGAACTCGAGCAGGTCCGCCGGCTGGCAATCGAGCGCGGCGCAGATCGACTCGAGGGTCGAGAAACGGATCGCGCGCGCCTTGCCGGTCTTCAGGATCGACAGGTTCGCGAGCGAGATATCGACGCGCTCGGCGAGCTCCGTGAGGCTCATGCGACGCTGGTAGAGCACTTCGCCCAACTTCACGACGATCGGCATGTCACACCGTTCCCTCGAGGTCCCGGCGCATGCGCGCGCCTTCCTCGAACACTCGCGCGAGCACGAACAGCAGGATCACGGCGAGCCATCCGCTCACCGAGAACGTCCACTCGATGACGGCGTTCGTCGACGACAGCATTTTCGCCAGGAAGCCGAACACGAGGTGCAGCACCTGCACCCAGAACAGCGCCCAGGCAATCTGCTGCAGCCGCCGGGCGTTCTCCGGCACGAACGGATCGCCCACACGCACCGTATCGACGATCGCGATCAGCTTCGTCAGCACGCGATGGAACAGCGGAAACATCCAGATGCCGATGACCATGAAGACGCGCATGCCGACGACGAGCAGCGCGCCGTCGAGCCCGGTGGGCAGGCTCCGGTAATACGCGACGACCTGCGCCTCGAACACGAAGCTCAGGACAAATGCGGCGACGACCAGAAACGCGAGGACGATGTTGAGGACCACCAGCGTCTTCAGGACGGTCCGGGACCATTCGGTCCCTCGATGGCTCAGGGGCATTGCAGCGTTCTCCGGACGGGTCGGCAGGACCGTCACGAAAAACAATATCCTACTTATTGATAAACAACAAGTCTCTTATTGATTAACGTTAATTAACAGTCGGGACGGCCAAGGCGGCTGGTCCTGCCGATATCCCAGGTTGTTGTGGAACAGCGCCTTGCTGCGGCCGGACGCGTGGTCAATGGCCAGCGGGTCGCCCGGGAGCTTCAGCTCCAGAACGCAAGCCTCGTCGATACGCGGTGGATGCAGGTCAGGCGCCCGTTACCGGACAATGGTCGCGGTGGCGGCGGCGGCTGCCGCGGGACCATCACCTCAAGCAGCGGCGGTTTCGACCGTTGACGGCAGTTGGCTCAGCACCAGCTTTTCCAGCTGCACACGCTTGCTCGCTTCGTCGATGTCGATGCCAACGAGTCGCCCGGCGGCGTTGTAGTCCAGCACCACGCCCTCGGAAATCTCGCGGCTCTCGACGCTCGGCTCGTCCGAAAGGTCGATGTAAAGCGAGTCAGTGTCGGCGAAGTAACTGAGTTTCACGGCTCGAACCCCCGGTCGGGGAAGGCGTTCAGGATCGTGACCTTATCGGCCAGCGTGATTACCCGCAAGTAAGTGCACCATTCCTTGCGGAGATACGGGCGCTTCTGGAGAACTTTGCGCTCGAAGTACTCTGCGAATTTGTAGGCGCGCACGGGAGCATTGCCGA
>Ga0209262_10001158_pt1 | contig 11108 bp, 7 predicted proteins | sample Lowcelwee11metaG_FD_187171 | JGI IMG/M metagenome (GOLD analysis project Ga0209262, IMG submission 187171) | Freshwater pond sediment microbial communities from the University of Edinburgh, under environmental carbon perturbations - Low... | ecosystem: Environmental > Aquatic > Freshwater > Pond...
AAGTCACGTTTCGCCTGGGGCCTGACGGTGGCGGTCGAACCGCCCGAACTGGAAATGCGGGTCGCGATCCTGCTGGCCAAGGCGCAGGCCGAAAACACCAAGCTCGATGAAAACGTCGCCTTTTTCATCGCAAAGCAGGTGCGCTCCAACGTGCGCGAACTGGAAGGCTCCCTGAAGCGGGTGATCGCGTTTTCCCGCTTCCATGAAAAACCGATCACCCTGGAACTGGTGAAAGAAGCGCTGCGCGATTTGATCGCCTCGACCTCGCGCATTGTTTCGATCGAAAATATCCAGAAAACCGTCGCCGACTTCTACAAGATCAAGGTCGCCGACATGTTTTCCAAGAAACGCACGCGCAATCTGGCGCGGCCGCGCCAGATTGCCATGGCGCTGGCCAAGGAGTTGACCAACCAGAGCCTGCCGGAAATCGGCGAATCGTTCGGTGGGCGCGACCACACCACGGTGATTCATGCCTGCCGCAAGGTGGCCGAGTTGCGTGAAACCGAAGTCGATATCGGACGGGATTATTTGGTGTTATTACAAAGCCTGACAGGCTGAGGACGAAATGTGGATAAAGCGGGTCATGAGAGCGATACGGAAAAACCATCCCCATCTCTCCCACACAACCCAGACTTTACCCACACCCCAAAAACAACAACAACGGATTGTTTTGATTGGGTAATCCGACTTATCCCCAGTTTTAGGCTGCCTTTATTATGATTCTCAGGAATATATAAATGCTATTAGTACAAAGCGAACGCAACGCACTGCTCACTGCTCTCACTGCTGTGGTTGGGGTGGTGGAACGGCGTCATACCCTGCCCATTTTGTCCAATCTGCTGCTGGAGAAAAAGGGCGGCAAGCTGACCTTGCTGGCGACCGATCTGGAATTGCAGATCAGCACTCAGCTCGATGCCCAGGCCGGCGAAGACTTCGCCATCACCATCGCTGCCCGCAAACTGTTCGACATCGTGCGTGCGCTGCCTGACGCCGCCAAGCTCAAGCTCGACAGCAAGGACAGCCAAGTCGTGGTGAGCGCCGGCAAGTCGCGTTTCACCCTGCAAACCTTGCCAGCTGCGGATTTCCCCCGGGTCGAGACCGGCGCCGGGCTGGGCGATGCGATCCGCCTGCCGCAAAAAACCTTGAAGCGCCAACTGCAACTGGTGCAGTTCGCCATGGCCAGCCAGGACATTCGTTACTACCTTAACGGCATGCTGCTGGTGCTGGACGGCACGCAACTGCGCGTCGTCGCCACCGATGGCCATCGTCTCAGCTACGCTGAAACCACGTTGGACATCGCAGCCGAACCGCGCGAAGTCATCATCCCGCGCAAGACCGTGGTCGAACTGTCCAAGTTGCTGGGCGATGTGGATGATCCGGTCGAACTGCGCATCGGCGCCAACCAGGTCACCATCACCCTGCCCGGCACCGAACTGGTGACCAAGGTGGTCGACGGCAAATTCCCCGATTACCAGCGCGTGATTCCGGTCAATCAGCCGCGCCATCTCAAAGCCAACCGCCAGACCGTGATCCAGGCTTTGCAGCGTGCCGCGATTCTGTCGAACGAGAAATTTCGCGGTGTGCGTTTGGTGATGAGCGATAACACCTTGGGCATCGTGTGCAACAACAACGAACAGGAAGAAGCGGCCGATGAAATCGAAGTCAGCTACAGCGGCGAACCGCTGGATATGGGCTTCAACGTCACCTACCTGCTCGACGGTCTCGGCGCGGTCAATACCGATGAAATCACCCTGTCGATGGGCGACGCCAACAGCAGCATGCTGCTGACCAGCGAAGGCGAAGCAGGCTTCAAATACGTCGTCATGCCGATGCGAATTTAAGCCCAGTGAATTGATATCAGGCGAATTCAAGCGCGCCGCATCACCCAGCAAACACTCTCAACCGCCCGCCGGGCGGTACGCATTTTTCGGAAGAGAACACCATGAGCGACAAGCCAGACAACGCAAGCCCCGGAGACATGAACGGCGGCTACGACGAAGACAGCATCCAGCAACTGGAAGGCCTGGAAGCGGTGCGCAAGCGTCCCGGCATGTACATCGGCGACACTTCCGACGGCACCGGCCTGCATCACATGGTGTTCGAGGTGCTGGACAACGCGATCGACGAAGCGCTGGCTGGCTGGTGCGATGACATCAAGGTCACGATCCATCCCGACAACTCGATCTCGATCACCGACAACGGCCGCGGCATTCCGGTCGGCATCAAGTTCGACGACAAGCACGAGCCCAAGCGCAGTGCGGCCGAAATCGTGATGACCGTGCTGCACGCCGGCGGCAAGTTCAACCAGAACAGCTACAAGGTGTCGGGCGGTTTGCATGGCGTCGGCGTATCGTGCGTCAACGGCTTGTCGAAATGGCTCAAGCTGATCGTGCGTCGCGACGGCAAGAAATACGCGATGACCTTTAACCAGGGCAAAGTCCTGGACCGCCCGGTGGAAATCCAGAACGGCGTTGAGGTCTCGCCGATGCAGATCGTTGGGGAAACGCAGAATCGCGGCACCGAAGTGCATTTTCTGGCGGATGAGGAAATCTTCGGCGTCGGCCAGGTCGTGTTCCATTTCGACATCCTCGCCAAGCGTATCCGCGAACTGTCCTTCCTCAACAACGGTGTCAAGATCGAACTGATCGATCATCGTGACGGCAAAACCGAAAACTTTGCCCATTCCGGCGGTGTCAAGGGCTTCGTCGATTACATGAACCGCGTGAAGTCGGTACTGCACCCGAAAATTTTCCACGCCGTCGGCGAAAAGGACGGCATGACCATCGAAGTCGCGATGCAGTGGAACGACAGCTATTCCGAAACCGTACAGTGCTTTACCAACAACATTCCGCAGCGCGACGGCGGCACCCATCTCACCGGCATGCGCATGGCGATGACACGGGTGCTGAACAAATACATCGAGGAAAACGAGGTCGCCAAGAAAGCCAAGGTCGAAACCACCGGCGACGACATGCGCGAAGGCCTCACCTGCGTGCTGTCGGTGAAAGTGCCCGAACCCAAGTTCTCGTCGCAGACCAAGGACAAGCTGGTATCCAGCGAAGTGATGCCGGTGGTGCAGGAAGTCGTCGGCCAGAAACTCGCCGAATTCCTGCTCGAAAATCCCAGTGACGCCAAACTGCTGTGCGCCAAGATCGTCGACGCCGCGCGCGCCCGCGAAGCTGCACGCAAGGCGCGTGAGATCACCCGCCGCAAAGGCATCATGGATGGCCTCGGCCTGCCCGGCAAACTGGCCGATTGCCAGGAAAAAGACCCGGCGCTGTGCGAAATCTATCTGGTCGAGGGTGACTCCGCAGGCGGCTCTGCCAAGCAGGGCCGTGACCGTAAATTCCAGGCCATCCTGCCGCTGAAGGGCAAGATTCTCAACGTCGAGCGCGCGCGTTTCGACAAGGTCATCAGCAGCCAGGAAATCGCCACGCTGATCACCGCGCTCGGCACCAGCATCGGCAAGGACGACTACAACCCTGACAAGCTGCGCTATCACCGCATCATCATCATGACCGACGCCGACGTCGACGGCGCGCACATCCGCACCCTGCTGCTGACGTTCTTCTACCGCCAGATGCCCGAACTGGTCGAGCGCGGCCATATCTACATCGCGCAGCCGCCGCTGTACAAGGTCAAGCATGGCCGCAGTGAGCGCTACATCAAGGACGAACACGCGCTCAAGGAACACCTGATGGCCGAAGCGATGAAAGACGCCGAACTGACGCCGATGGACGGCGCCATGCCGATCGTTGGCGACGCGCTCGAAGCGCTGGCGCGCGAGTATTTCCTCGCCGAAGCCGTGAGCGACCGTCTGGCGCGGTTGCTGCCGGAAGACGTGTTGCAGGCACTGATGCGCATCCCGCGTTTGAGCCTGGCCGACAGCGGTGCCGCCATGCTCGCCGAAGCCAGCCTGGGTGCGGCGCTCGATGCGCAAAAGTTCGAAGTCGCCGCCGAATACATCAGCGAGACCGACAGCCACCGCCTGCGCATCACCCGCCACGCCCACGGCAACAAGCATGTCAACTTCCTCGAAGCCGATCTGCTCGAATCCGGCGACTACAACCAGTTGGTCAAAGTCGGCGACCTGCTGCGCGATCTGATCGGCCTCGGTGCCCGCGCCAAGCGCGGCGAGAAGGAGGCGCCGGTGCAAAGCTTCCGCGAAGCGATGGACTGGCTGCTCGCCGAAGTCAAACGCGGCATGAGCATCCAGCGCTACAAGGGCCTGGGCGAAATGAACCCCGCACAGCTGTGGGAAACCACCATGGATCCCAAAGTGCGCCGCCTGATGAAAGTGCAGATCGAGGACGCCATTTCGGCCGACCAGATTTTCACTACGCTGATGGGAGATGAGGTCGAGCCGCGCCGCAACTTCATCGAGACGAATGCGCTGGGAGTGCGGAATCTGGATGTGTGAGGCAAGCTGTTAGAATCCGGGCTTTGCTTCACGGCCTGTTTTCTTAGCCTCAGCCATGTCCGCCCTCAAGAACGATACCTTTCTGCGCGCGCTGCAGCGCCAGCCCACTGATTACACCCCGCTCTGGCTGATGCGCCAGGCCGGGCGCTACCTGCCGGAATACAACGCCACCCGCGCCCGCGCCGGCGATTTTCTGACGCTGTGCAAGACGCCCGATCTGGCGACCGAAGTGACGCTGCAACCGCTGGCGCGCTATCCGCTCGACGCCGCGATCCTGTTTTCCGACATTCTCACCGTGCCCGACGCGATGGGCTTGGGCCTTTATTTCGCGCAGGGCGAAGGCCCGCGTTTCGAGCGTCCGCTGCGCGACGAATGGGAAATCCGTGACCTCACTGCGCCCGACCCTACCGACAAGCTCGGCTATGTGATGGACGCGGTGCGATCGATCCGCCGTGCGCTGGACGGCTCGGTGCCGCTGATCGGCTTTTCCGGCAGCCCCTACACGCTGGCGTGTTACATGATCGAAGGCGGTGGCTCCGACGATTACCGCCACATCAAGACCATGCTGTACAGCCGCCCCGACCTGCTGCACCGCATTCTGGAAGTGAATACCCAGGCGGTGACCGATTATCTCAACGCGCAGATCGAGGCCGGCGCGCAGGCGGTGATGATTTTTGATTCCTGGGGCGGCAGCCTCACCCCGCACGCCTACCAGGAATTCTCGCTCGCCTACATGGAGCGCATCGTCGCCGGACTGATCAAGGAACGCGACGGCCGCCGCGTGCCGAGCATCGTCTTCACCAAGGGCGGCGGCAACTGGCTGGAAGCGATCGCCGGCATCGGCGCCGATGCTGTCGGGCTGGACTGGAGCACCGACATAGGCGAGGCGCGCCGCCGCGTCGACGGCAAGGTGGCGCTGCAAGGCAACCTCGACCCCAGCGCCCTGCACGGCACGCCGGACGCCATCTGCGCCGAAGTCGCGCACATCCTCAACGGCTACGGCAACCACCCCGGCCACGTGTTCAACCTTGGCCACGGCATTTCGCAGTTCACCGATCCCGAAAAAGTCGGCGTGCTGGTCGAGGCGGTGCATAGCCAGAGCCGCGCGATGCGTGCGTAAGCGCGAACTTTTTTACCCGACACCACCCCAACTCATCTGTTCTATCCAGGATCCACCATGAAACATATTTTGATCAGCCTGTTCGCCGTTTTCCTCAGTTTCGGTTTGGCCGTGGATCAGGCCGAAGCCAAACGCTTCGGTGGAGGCAAATCCTTCGGCATGCAACGCAGCGCGCCCGCCAAACAAGATGCCGCCCCCACACCGCAACGCCAGCAGCAAGGGGCAGCGCCCACCACGGCACCGAAGAAAAATTCCTGGATGGGTCCGATCGCCGGGCTGGCCGCCGGCCTGGGGTTGGCTGCGCTGTTTTCGCACTTGGGCATGGGCGAGGGCATGGCCAATTTCATGATGCTCATGCTGCTGGCACTGGCGGCGTTCATGCTGTTCCGTTGGGTGATGCGCCGCAATGCGCCAGCGACGCCGGCAATGCAATACGCCGGGATGCCGCGGCAGGCAGCACCGGTGGCGTTTGACCAGACGCCGGCCGCGCTGGGCGGCAGCAGCGTAAGCGCGTTTCCGCCCGGTTTCGATGCCGCCGCCTTCGCGCGCGAAGCCAAGCTCAATTTCATCCGCCTGCAGGCCGCGTTCGACGCCCGCAATCTGGACGATATCCGCGCTTTCACTGTGCCCGAAATATTCGCTGAAATCAGCATGCAGTTGGCCGAACGCGGCGACGCCAGGCAAACCACCGACGTCATGACGCTCAACGCCGAGGTGCTGGAAGCGGTCGACGAGCGCAACCGCCACATCGTCAGCGTGCGGTTCACCGGCCTGGTGCGCGAAGACGCGGACGCCGCGCCGGTTGCGCTCGACGAGGTCTGGCACCTCAGCAAACCGGCCAGCGGCCAGGGTGGCTGGCTGATCGCCGGGATCCAGCAGCAATAAAGCGTGACGAAACAACAGGTTGCGTGGTCATAAGCCGCGCGGCCGGCGGTGTCAGCGATAACAGAAGCGTTCACTTATGCACAAATTTGGCGCAAAGGAACTTTTTTTGTGACTATCTCTTGACAGCTGCCTCATGTTTATAAGTGCATGAAAAATAATGATTTGTCGGCTTGCCTGCTTTTTAGCCTGTTGCGCTCCCCCGCCTGAATACGGGCAATCAGGGGCAGTCGACACAAATCACCCACACAATTATCCACAGATTGCGTGAACAAGACGGAATAAGACTTGTTGAACAGCCACTTAGCAAGTTTTCCCCGATTGCCAGCCAAGATTGGCTGCTAAGTGATGCCGCTAATTGCCCAGGTCGCGCTTGATACGCCACTTCAACGGTTGTTCGACTATCGTCTGGCGGACGATAGCGCCTCCCTGCCAGTGGGCAGTCTGGTCGAAGTGCCGTTTGGCCGCACTTCGCAGATCGGTGTGGTGCTGGGGGTGGCGAGCAGCAGCGCGATTGATCCCGGCAAGCTGCGCGACGTCATCCGCGTGCTGGACGACCGGCCCGCGCTGACGTCCGACATCCTGCGGCTGGCGCAATTCTGCGCGGATTACTACCACTATGCCCTCGGCGCCGTCCTGCTCGCCACACTGCCGCCCCGGCTGAAAAACACCGCGCCGTTTGTTGAGGCCACTCCCTGGCTGGCGGTGACGGAGGCCGGGCGCACCGCGGAACCCCCTGCCCGTGCCAAGGCGCAGCGTAGTCTGCTCGACGCGCTGAAAACCGTGCCGCAATCGCGCGAGTCACTGCGACAGCAGAAGCAGACCCGCCATGCCGCCGTGCTGGTCGCCGCCGGCTGGGCGGAGTGGGCGCGGCTGCCGCCCGCTTCGGCATCGCCCCCCGCAACCGCCCCTGCCCCGCTGGCCACGCCGGAACAGCAAGCTGTCCTCGACCGACTGTTGCCCGCGCTCGGCACGTTCGGTGTCCACCTGATCCATGGCGTGACCGGCAGCGGCAAGACCGAGCTGTACCTGCGCCTGATCGACGCGGTGCTGGCACAAGGCCGGCAAGCGCTGGTGCTGATTCCGGAAATTTCGCTCACCCCGCAGCTGGAACAGCATTTCCGCCGCCGCTTTCCCGGCCGCCGCATCGCCACCTTGCACAGCGGATTAAGCGAAGGCGCCCGCACCGAAAACTGGCTGGCGGCGCCTGCGTGCGATTTGCTGCTCGGCACCCGGCTGGCGGTGTTCGCACCGCTGCCGCGACTGGGGCTGATCGTGGTCGACGAGGAGCACGACCTGTCGTTCAAGCAGCAGGACGGCCTGCGCTATTCGGCGCGCGACGTGGCGATTGCGCGTGGTCAGCACGCCGGGGTGCCGGTGGTGCTCGGCTCCGCCACGCCGTCACTGGAAAGCTATGCGCAGGCCCTCAACGGCCGCTACCAGCTGACCGAGCTGAAGCAGCGTGCGATCAGTCAGGCGCAACTGCCCGCAATCGAGCTCGTCGACTTGCGTCATCTCCCGGTCGAAAACGGCCTGACGCGCCCGGCGTTGCAAGCGCTTACTGATACGCTTGCGCGCAACGAACAAAGCCTGGTGTTTCTCAACCGGCGCGGCTACGCGCCGGCACTGTATTGCCCGAGCTGCGCCTGGGTGGCGCCCTGCCCCGCCTGTTCGGCACGGCTGGTGCTGCATCAATCCGCCCGTCGCCTGAAGTGTCACCACTGCGGGTACGAGACGCGCATTCCCGTCGAATGCCCGAGTTGCGGCAACCCCGATCTCAAGGCGCTCGGCCAGGGCACCCAGCGGCTGGAAGAAACGCTCACCGCCGCGCTGTCCGGCGCGCGCATCCGCCGCATCGATCGCGACAGCATGCGCCCGCGGGCCTGGGCCGAACTCGGCGAAGCGGTACATGGCGGCGAAGTCGACATCCTGGTCGGGACCCAGATGCTGGCCAAAGGCCACGACTTCCCCAACGTGACGCTGGCGCTGATTCTCGACACCGACGGCGCGCTCTACAGCCCGGATTTCCGCGCCACCGAGCGCCTGTTTGCACAGCTGATGCAGGTGGCCGGCCGTGCCGGCCGCGCCGACAAGCCTGGCCGCGTGCTGATCCAGACGGCTTTCCCGGATCATCCGCTGTTCCGCTATCTGCAACGCCACGATTACCCCGGCTACGCGCGCGCGCTGCTGGCCGAACGCAAGCAACTCGACCTGCCCCCTTTCACCCGCCAGGTGCTGCTGCGCGCCGAAGCGCCGACGATGGCGGCGGCCTTGGCTTTTTTACAACAGGCCGCCCGCGTGGCGCCCGTGCATCCGCAGGTCAGCGTCTTCACCGCCGTGCCCGCGCCGATGGCGCGCGTGGCCCATCTGGAGCGTGCGCAATTGCTGATTCAATCAGCCTCGCGGCAGGCTTTGCAGGCCTGCGCGCGCGACTGGCGGCCGCTGTTGGAAGCGATCAAACCGCGGGTGGCGCGTTGGTCGCTGGACGTGGATCCGTTGTTGTTTTAAACCAACGCGGCATCCAGACCACCCTGCTATCATCCGCCGCTCATCGTTGCGGCTGGAATTCCGTGAGTCAACCCACCAAGCAGGCCCCTCTCCCCCATGCGTAAGCTGCAGAAACTGGCGGCTGACGTGCTCGAAGACGTGCTCGCGGGTGCGGCGCTGCACCAGGTGTTGCCGCAGCGCGTGCAGCAATTGCAGACGCCGGGCGAGCGCGGCGCGCTGCAAGACATCGTGTACGGCAGCCTGCGTCAACTGGGCCGGCTGGATGTCTGGCTGGCTGCGCTGCTGGAGCGTCCGCTGACCGATCCGCAATTGGGCTGGCTGCTGCGCGTGGCGATATATCAGCTGGCTTATACCCGCGCGCCTGCGCATGCGGTGGTGCACAACGCCGTCACCGCTGCCGGAGAAGGCTGGCGACGCGGCCTGGCCAATGCGGTGCTGCGCAATTTCCAGCGACGTCGCGCCGAGCTCGACACGCTGGCGGAGGCGCAGCCGTCGGCGCGCTGGTCGCACCCCGACTGGTGGATCGCCAAACTGCAAAGCCAGCAACCGACGCACTGGCAAGCCATCCTCGAGGCCAGCCTGCTGCATCCGCCGTTCACTCTGCGGGTCAACTGTCGCCACGGCGACGTGGCGGCGTATTTGCAGCGCCTGACCGAAGCCGGGCTTCCCGCCCATCAAACCGGCCCGGATGCCGTCACCCTCGACAAGGCGGTGCCGGTTCACAGTCTGCCCGGGTTCGATGCCGGCCACGTGTCGGTGCAGGACGCCGGCGCGCAGTGGGCGGCGCGGCTGCTCGACGCCCAGCCGGGCGAGCGGGTGCTGGATGCCTGCGCGGCGCCCGGCGGCAAGACCGGCCACATCCTGGAACGCGCTGACGTGGCGCTGATCGCGCTCGATGTCGATGCCGCGCGGCTGAGCCGGGTGCAGGACAATCTCGACCGACTGCAGCTCGCCGCCCAGCTGGTTCAGGGCGACGCCTCGCAACCCGATGCCTGGTGGGACGGCCAGGCGTTCGATCGCATTCTGGCCGACGTGCCGTGCAGCGCGTCCGGCGTGGCGCGCCGCAACCCCGACATCAAGTGGCTGCGCCGCCCCGAGGACATCGCGCAATTCGCCGCGCAGCAGGCGCGCATGCTGGACGCGCTGTGGCGGCTGCTGGCGCCGGGTGGTACATTGCTTTACGCCACCTGCTCGATATTCAACGAAGAAAACGATGGGCAGGTGCGAGCGTTTCTGGCGCGGCATCCCGAAGATGCGGAACGCCGCCCCCTTGCTGAACCCTTGTCTGACGGATCGCTATTGCCGGATGCCGACCATGATGGCTTTTACTACGCCCTGTTGCGCAAGCGCTGACGCCGCCTTGCGCTGGCTGGCCGCCCTGATGCTGGGCGTCTGGCTGGCGGTCGCAGGGAGTGCGTGGGCCGCCGACGCCAGCGCGGTCAGGCAGGCCGTCATCCGCGCCACCCCGCAGGGTTATGTGCTGGATGCCGATATCGATATCGTCCTCAATCCCACGCTGGAAGATGCGCTGGGCAAGGGGATCAACCTGTATTTTCTGGTTGAGCTGGAGTTGAGCCGTCCGCGCAGCTGGTGGCTGGACGAAGACATCACCGAGCAGGAGCGCGGGCTGCGGATTTATTACCACCTGCTGTTGCGCCGCTACGTCGTCGAAAGCGGATATGTCACCCGTACCGCCGAAACGCTGGGCGAAGCGCTGGCCCTGCTGGGGCGGATCAATGCGTGGCAGGTGCTGGATCGCGGCGCCCTCAAGGCAGGACGCCGCTACGATGGGCGCCTGCGCCTGCGTCTGGATAACGCGCGCCTGCCCAAGCCGCTGTCGATCGGCGGCGTGTCCGGCGAAAAATGGGAGCTGGCCACGCCGTGGCACGAGTGGTCGTTTGATGCCCCTGCCGCGCCTGTCGCCGCGCCCCCCCCACCCGTGCCTGCCTTGCCCTGATGCGCAGCCTGATCGCCGCTGCCCTGGTGGTGGGCATCGTGATTTTGGCGCTGCTGTTTTATGCCAGCGGCGACAGCGTCCTGTTTTCCGACAGTCTGCCCATTCTGTTCATCGGCGGCGGGGTGCTCGGGATATTCCTGCTGGTGCTGCTGGGCTGGCGTTTGTGGTGGTTGCAGAAGCGCATCCGCCGCGGCGTCTTCGGCGCCAAGCTCACCCAGAAA
>Ga0209262_10001159_pt1 | contig 11101 bp, 9 predicted proteins | sample Lowcelwee11metaG_FD_187171 | JGI IMG/M metagenome (GOLD analysis project Ga0209262, IMG submission 187171) | Freshwater pond sediment microbial communities from the University of Edinburgh, under environmental carbon perturbations - Low... | ecosystem: Environmental > Aquatic > Freshwater > Pond...
CCCAGGCGGTCGCGGTACGAGGTGGGGAAGTCGCGGAAGATCCCGCGGCGGATCTGGTCGCCGGCGGCGACCACGCGGATGGTCTCGGTCACGCGCATGCCCCCGCCCGGTTCGACCGCGATGCGGCTGTCGAAGGCGAGGATCCGCTCGGCGGGCGCCGCGGCTGTGCTTGCTGAAGGTAGTAGGGCGAACAGGGTTGCGAGGGCGGCGAAGACCCAACCGGACCGGAGCCGGCATTTCAGATTGGCTGAGTTGCGCTGCACGGGTCCACCCTCCTTATCAGGCCATGGTCAGAAGCTGACCTTGACCGGCTTGCGCTCGGCCGCCGGTTCCTCGAGCTCGAAGAAATCGCGCGGCGCGAATTTGAACTGCGACGCGACCAGGTTCGACGGGAACTGCTCGACGGCCGTGTTGAGATCGCGCACGACGGCGTTGTAGTAGCGGCGGGCCGACTCGATTCCGTCCTCGAGCTCCTTGAGCTGGGCCTGGAGCTGCATGAAGTTGGCGTTGGCCTTGAGGTCCGGGTAGGCCTCGGCCACGGCGAAGAGGCTCTTCAGGGTGTCCCGGAAGAGGGTCTCGGCCTTGGCGGTCTCGGCCGGCCCGGCCGCCCGCATGGCGGCGGTGCGCGTCTCGGTCACCTTCTGGAAGAGACCCTGCTCGTGGGCCGCGTAGCCCTTGACGGTCTCGACCAGGTTGGGGACGAGGTCGTAGCGTTTCTTGAGCTGCACGTCGATGTCGGACCAGGCCGACTGCGAGGTGTTCCGCAGGCGCACGAGCTTGTTGTAGATGGAGACGGCGTAGAGGACGACCGCCGCCGCGACTGCCGCTGCGATGCTGAGGAATCCCATCTGGCCCTCCTTGGGTTGGCTGCCGGTGCTCTCAGGTTGTTGTATCGGCCGTTTGAGAAAGATTCATAACACCGGGATACCGCATTTCAACCCGCTGCCATGAGCCGGACCAAGCCGGTGGCGGCCCGATGCGAAATGTGGTAGACCCCCGTTGCGGCGATGGAAACGTGATGTCACACAGCCGGCGAGTTGTTGTGACCCTTTATTGTTCCTGCAGTAAAACAGGACAATCGACATCGAATGACTTCAGGCGGGGTCGGGATTGCCCGGCGGATGGGGCCGGCTCCCAAACGGTCAGTCGGTTCCCACACCGCCCCCGCACGGTCTAGTGGAACCGCACGCAGGCAGAGTCCGCACCCGGCTGCGTGACGGCCAAGGACCGGGGCTGCCCCGCACGGTTTGGAGCGGGTCCGCTGCCGTGCTCGAGGCCGCGGCAAAATGGGTGCGGCCCACTCCGGCGGGCAATCCCGAACCCGCCGCCCCGATGCGTCGCGAAACAAAGGTGGCCGCATTTTAGTGCCGCAGTAACAAAACCGACTCTCAAAATTAGGAGGCTGCATGAAGATGAAGGCCCTGTTCAAGGAGACCCCGCAGAAGGGCGCGGCGGTGAAAGAGGTGGAAATCCCCGCCATCCGCGACAACGAAGTGCTCGTGAAGGTCAAGCGGGCCGCCATCTGCGGCACGGACATCCACATCTACTTCTGGAGTGCCTTCGCCCAGCAGCGGCTCAAGCTGCCCATGATCTTCGGCCACGAGTTCTGCGGCGAAGTCATGGAGGTCGGCCGCACCGTCAAGCGCGTGAAGAAAGGCGACATCGTCGCCGCCGAGACCCACATCCCCTGCGAAGTCTGCTTCCAGTGCAACACCGGCCTCATGCACGTCTGCAAGGACATGAAGATCATCGGCGTGCACACGACCGGCGCCTTCAGCGAGTACACGGCGCTGCCGGAGATCTGCGCCTGGCGCATCTCGCCGGCGCTGTCGCCGGACGTGGGCGCGGTCTACGAGCCCTTCGGCATCGGCGTCCACGCCCTGACCCGTCACAAGGTCGCCGGCAAGCGGGTGCTCGTCGCCGGGGCCGGGCCGATCGGCCAGTTCGCGGTCGCGGTCGCGCGGCTGAGCGGCGCCATGACGATTTTTTCCACCGACGTGAGCGACGACCGGCTGGCCATGGCGACCCGCATGGGGGCCGACGTCGTGCTCAACCCGCGCAAGCAGGACGTGGTCGCGGAGATCATGCGACGCACCGACGGCTTCGGGATCGACATCTTCGTCGAGTTGAGCGGCAACGAGCAGGCCTGCCAGACCGGCCTGAAGGCGCTGCGCCGCGGCGGGGCGGTGTCGCTCGTGGGGCTCTTCAACGACCCCGTGACCCTCGACCTCGTCAACGACGTCATCTACAAGGAGGCGACCGTCTACGGGATCACGGGCCGGACCATGTTCGGCAGCTGGGCCGAAGCCTCGGACATCCTGGACTCGGGCAAGATCGACATTTCGCCGGTCATCACCCACCACTACCCCTTGGAGAAATTCGACGAGGCGTTCGAGACCGCCGCTTCGGGCAAGGCCGGAAAAATCATCTTCGACATTGGGTAATCAGCGTGGCGCTTTGGCCGGCCGATGGCCCGCATCCGCCGGCCGGCGCGACTGACGTTGGCCCGTTTGCCCGTGGGCCCAAAGCAACCATCCACGTATAGTACCGTGTCCGGCGCAGCACAATGCTCCGCTTCTACGCGACGTCTTCCATGGAAGTCGATGGCGGGTGCCGGGTTTTCGGTGGGAGCGGCTTTCCAGCCGTGACGATCGAGGCTGAACGCCTCTCCCACATGTCGGCACCGATGGGATCGCGCCGTGCGCCATAAATCGCTCCAGACTACGTTTGACCTCCGGGCCCCCGCGGAGTAATACTGACGAATCGCCGCGGGGCGGTGGTTGGAAAACACGGGCCGGCCGAACCGGCCCTTTCGTCGAAGGCAATTGCATGGAGTTGAGCGTTCGCAAGGCGGCCTCCCTGCTGGGGGTGTCCGAGAACACGATCTACCGCTGGATCGAGGAGCGCGGGATCCCGGCCTACCGGGTGAACGAGAGCTACCGCTTCAACGAGGCCGAGCTGCTCGAGTGGGCCAACTCCAACCCCGTCCACCCGCCGCAGAGCCTGATCGAGGGGGCGGATGAAACCCCGCCGGCCTTCACGCTCGAGGGCGCGCTGCGCGCAGGCGGCGTGCACGCCGGGGTCCGGGGCCCTGACGCAGCGAGCGTTCTCCGGTCGGTCGTGGCGGCGATGCCCCTGCCGGCGGACGTCAACCGCGACCTCCTGCTCCAGATGCTGCTCGCGCGCGAAAGCGCCGGGTCGACCGGCATCGGAGACGGGGTCGCCATCCCGCACGCGCGCAACCCCATCGTCATGCACCTGCCCCAGCCGCTCGTCTGCCTGTGCTTCCTCGAGCAGGCGATCGAGTTCGGCGCGATCGACGGCGAGCCCGTCCACACCCTCTTCACGATCGTGAGCCCCACCATCAAGACCCACCTGGCGCTCCTCTCCCGCCTGGCGTTCGCCTTGCGCGACCAACCGTTCGCCCGGATCGTGGCCCGCAAAGGACCGCTGGCGGAGGTGCTGCCGCACGCCCGCCGGATCGACGGCCTGGTCGCCGGCAGCGGCCGCGCGCAGGCGGCCCCCCGGCCATGACCCTTTTCCTCACGGCGCTGGCCGTCATGGTCGCGGGCGGCGCGGCCGCGTGGATGGCCGGGCGACGGCCCTGGGCCTCGGTCCTGGGGGCCTCGGCCGGTGCCATCGGCGCTGCCGTCGCCTTGGTCGTCGCGACGGAAGCCGCCCTCTCCGGCCGGGTGTCCGAGCTGCGCCTGGCCTGGCCGCTGCCGTTCGGGTCCTTTCACGTCGGCTTCGACGGGCTGTCGGCCTTCTTCGCCGCGGTGACCGCGCTGGTGTGCGGTCTGGCCGCCGTGTACGGGGTCGCCTACCTGAAGCCCCACGCCGCGCGCAGGTCCCTGGGGCCGACCTGGTTCGCCTTCAACCTCCTGACCGCGAGCATGCTGGTCGTCCTGGTCGCGCGCGACGCCGTGCTCTTTCTCGTGGCCTGGGAGCTCATGTCGCTCACCTCCTTCTTCCTGGTGATGTTCGACGGCGAACGTCCCGAGACGATCAGCGCCGGCTGGACCTACCTGGTCGCCACGCACCTCGGCACGGCCTTTCTGCTCGCGCTCTTCGTGCTGCTTGGCCGGGACGCCGCGGACATGGACTTCGGCCGGCTGCAGGCGGTGTCGCCGGACACCGCGGCGGTGTGCTTCGTCCTGGCGCTGGTCGGCTTCGGCACCAAGGCCGGCTTCGTCCCGCTGCACGTCTGGCTGCCCCGCGCGCACCCGGCCGCACCCTCGCACGTGTCGGCCGTCATGAGCGGGGTGATGATCAAGACCGGGATCTACGGCCTGCTGCGGGTCGTCACCTTCCTCGGACCGCCCGAGCCCTGGTGGGGCTGGACGCTGGTGGCGGTCGGCGCGGTCTCGGGCGTCCTCGGCGTCCTGCTGGCGCTGGCCCAGCACGACCTCAAGCGCCTGCTCGCCTACCACAGCGTCGAGAACATCGGGATCATCGCGCTCGGCCTCGGCCTGGGGCTGGTCGGCCTCGCCACGGGCAACGCGGCGCTGGCCGTGCTCGGCACCCTCGGCGGACTGCTGCACGTCCTGAACCACGCGGTCTTCAAGAGCCTGCTCTTCTTCGGAGCCGGCGCGGTCCTGCATGCCACCGGCACGCGCGACCTCGAACGCATGGGCGGGCTGATCCACCGCATGGGCACGACCGGGGCGAGCTTCCTGGTCGGTGCGGCCGCCATCTCGGGGCTGCCGCCCCTGAACGGCTTCGTAAGCGAGTTCCTGATCTACGTCGGGGCGTTCGGCTGGCTGGCCGACCACCCCGGATCCGGCGCCGCGGGCCTGCCGGCCATCGTCGCGATCCTGGCACTCGCGATGATCGGCGGCCTGGCCGCGGCCTGCTTCGCGAAGGCCTTCGGGGTCGCCTTCCTGGGCGAACCGCGCAGCGACGCGGCCGCGGGCGCGCACGAGTGCCCCGCAGGCATGCGCCTGCCGATGGTCGCGCTGGCCGCGCTCTGCATGGCGATCGGTCTCCTGGGCGCGCTCGCGCTCCCCGCGGCGATCCCGGCCGCGGCCGTGATCCTGCCGGGCCTGGACATCGCGGGCGCGTGCGCCCGTGCGCGCGAGTGGCTCTGGCACCTGGGGGGCGCCTTCGGCCTGCTGGTGGCGCTGGCCGCCGTCCTGGCCGCCGTGCGCCGCCGTCTGCTCGCGCACCGGACCGTCACCGCCGCCGTGACCTGGGACTGCGGCTACGCCGCGCCGACCGCCCGCATGCAGTACACGGCCTCGTCCTTCGCCGCACCGCTGCTCAACTCCTTCCGCCTGCTGCTGCGACCCGAGGCCCGCGTGCACGCGCCCGAGGGCCTCTTCCCGGACGGCGCCTCCCTCCACACGCAGCTCGACGACCCCTTCGAACACCGCGTGTTCGCTCCGCTCTTCCGGCGGGTCCGCCACCTGGCGGCCCGCCTGCACTGGCTGCAGGCCGGGCCCAGCCAGCTCTATGTCCTGTACGTGGCCGTGGCCATGCTGGCGCTGCTGCTCTGGACGCTGGGGGCGGGCCGATGACGACCGCCTCCGTCTCAAACGTCCTGCTGGCGCTGCTGCTCGCCCCGCTGCTCTCCGGCGTGATCAACCGGGTCAAGGCCGTCTTCGCGGGCCGCACCGGGCAGCCGCTCCTGCAGCCCTACCACGACCTCGCCAAGCTCCTGCGCAAGGGGGCGGTCTACAGCCGCACCACGAGCTGGGTCTTCCGCCTCGGCCCGGTGGCCGGGCTCGCCGCCGCCGCGGCCTGTCTGACGATCCTGCCGATCGGCGGGGTCCCGGCCCCGCTCGCGTTCCCGGGGGACCTGCTGCTGCTCGCCTACCTCATGGGGCTCATGCGCTTCGTGACCATCACCGCCGCCCTCGACACGGGCTCCGCGTTCGAGGGCATGGGCGCCAGCCGCGAGGCCTGGTACTCCATGCTGGCCGAGCCGGCGCTGATCCTCGGGCTCGCGGCGCTGGCGGTGCACACCCGCAGCGTGTCGCTGAGCGGCATGCTCGACGGGCTCGCGCGCGGGGAGCTGGCCGGCCCGGGCGGGCCGCTGCTCGTGCTGGTCGCGGGCGCCTTCGCGATCGTCCTGCTGGCGGAAAACGCGCGCATCCCCGTGGACGACCCCACCACCCACCTGGAGCTGACGATGATCCACGAGGTGATGGTCCTGGACCACGGCGGGGTCGACTTCGGCTTCATCCAGTACGCCGCCGGCCTGAAGCTCTGGGTGTTCTCGGGCCTGCTGACCGGTGTCCTGCTGCCGCCGCTCACGGGGTGGTGGCCGCTCGACTGCGCGGTCGGGATCGCGCTGATCCTGGCCGTCGCCGCGGCGGTCGGCGTCGTGGAGTCGGTGATGGCCCGCCTCAAGCTGGCGCGGGTCCCGCAACTGCTGGTGGCCGCCTCGGTGCTTTCGGTGCTGGCGCTGGCGCTCGTGTTGAGGTGAGACGATGCCGGCCGCGCTCGACATCCTGAGCATCCTGCTGATCCTGGCCAACCTGTGCCTGCTCGGCTCCAGCCGCCTGGCGACGTGCATCCGCGCCGTGGCGCTGCAGGCCGTCATCCTGGGCGCGGCCGCGCTGATCGCCAACCGGGGGGAGCTCGACGCGCGCGTGATCGTCATTGCCGTCGCCAGCACGCTCATCAAGGCGGGCGCGCTGCCCTGGCTCCTGCGGCGGGCCATCCGGGAATCCGGCGCCGTCCGCGAGGTCGAGCCCTTCATCGGCTTCACGGCCTCGCTACTGTGGGGCGTAGGCCTGCTCGGGGCCTGCCTGCTGATCGGTGCGCGGCTGTCGCCGCACGCCGCCCAGGGGTCCGGGCTGCTGCTGACGGTCGCCCTCTTCACCACGGCCACCGGTCTCATGGTCATCGTCTCCCGGCGCAAGGCCGTGACCCAGGTGCTGGGCTACCTCGCCATGGAAAACGGCATCTACGCCTTCGGGATGGCCTTTGCGATCCAGGAGCCGCTGCTGGTGGAGATGGGGGTCCTCCTGGACGTGTTCGTGGCCGTCTTCGTGATGGGCATCGCCATCAACAACATCAGCCGCGAGTTCGACCACATCGACACCGACCGGCTGACGGCGCTGAAGGACTGACGGCATGCTCTGGCTGCTCCTGCTGATCCCGACCGCCGCCGGCTTCGCCGCCATGGGGTTGCGCAACCCCGCGGCGCTGCGACGCACCCTGCTGCCCGCGGCCGCGGCGGCCCACACGGCACTCACGGCGATGTGCTGGGCCGTGCGGCCGGAGCCGGTCCTGAACGGGTGGCTCGGCCTGGACGAGCTCTCCCTGCTCGTCCTGAGCATCACGAGCGGCCTTTTCCTCGCGGCCGCGATCTACGCGACCGGCTACCTGCGCCGCGAGCCGCCCCGCAAGACCGACTTCCAGGACGGCGGCCTCTTCACCGACGCCCCCGAGGCGCGGTTTGTCGCCTGCCTGCTGCTCTTTCTCGCCACGATGACGCTCGTGACGCTGTCCCGGCACCTCGGTCTGCTCTGGGTCGGCGTGGAGGCGACGACGCTCGCCAGCGCGCCGCTGATCTACTTCCACCGGCACCACCGCAGTCTCGAGGCCACCTGGAAATACCTGCTCATATGCTCGGTCGGGATCGCCCTCGCCCTGCAGGGAAATTTCTTCCTCGCCGTGGCCGCCAAGGGCTCGCGCGAGGTGCACCTGACGGTCGAGCACCTCCAGGCGCACGCCGGCCAGCTCGACCCCGTGTGGCTGAAAGCGGCCTTCCTCTTCCTGCTGGTCGGCTACGGGACCAAGATGGGGCTCGCCCCGATGCACACCTGGCTGCCGGACGCGCACAGCGAGGCCCCCTCGGTGGTCTCGGCGCTGCTCTCCGGGGCGCTGCTCAACTGCGCCTTCCTCGGGATCCTGCGCGTCCACGCGCTCATGGGCGCGGCCGGCCTGGGGGAGTTCAGCGGGCAGCTGCTAACGGGCTTCGGGCTGCTCTCGATGGCGGTCGCGGCGGTGTTCATCATCGAACAGGCCGACTACAAGCGCCTGCTGGCCTACTCCAGCGTCGAGCACATGGGGATCCTGGCGCTCGGGGCGGGGGTGGGCGGCCTGGCCGGGATGGGGGCCATGCTCCACATGGTCAACCACTCCCTCGCCAAGGGGATGCTGTTCCTGCTGGCCGGCAACATCCTGGCGGTCTACCGCACCAAGACCGCTCTGCAGGTGCGTGGCCTGCTGCAGACTCTGCCGGTCACCGGCCCGCTCTGGGTGGCGGGGTTCCTTGCGATCGCGGGCTCGCCGCCCTTCGGGCTGTTCGTGAGCGAACTGGTCATTCTCAAGGGCGCGCTGCAGCAGGGGCAGACGGCGGTGGCTATCGGCTACCTGCTGCTGCTGGGCGTCGCCTTCGCCGCCATGGCCCGCATCGTCCTGCGCATGGCCTACGGCAGCCCCGCGGGCATCGCGGTCGATCCCGAGCGCAGCCGCGGCGCCTGGGCCGTCGTGCCGCCCATGGCGCTGGGAGCCGCGGTGCTGGCGCTCGGGCTCTGCCTGCCGGAATGGCTGCAGTCGGCGCTGACCGAGGCCGCGGCCGCAGCGGGAGTCCGGTGATGCCCAACGCCCTCCCGATCCACAACGGCCAGCCGGTGCCTCTGGCGGATTGCCCGCTGTTCACCCCGGATGCCTTCGCGGAAATCCTGACCGGCGCCGTCGAAGCCGGCGCCCGCCTGGCCGCGCTGCTCGCGGCCCCCTGGCCGGGGGGCGGCATGCACCTGCTCGCGGCCCTCGCCGACGCGGACGAGGGGGTGCTGCGGCTGCTCGCCTGCCCGGTGGCGGAGGCCTACCCCAGCCTCACCCCGTCGCTGCCGCAGGCGCACTGGTTCGAGCGCGAAATCGCCGAGGTCTGGGGCATCATCCCGGTCGGCCACCCGTGGCTGAAGCCCATCCGCTTCCAGCCCACGGTGACGGGGCGGCCGGCGGCTGCAATCGGGGTCACGGATTTCTTCGGCATGCAGGGCGAGGAGGTGCACGAGGTCGCGGTCGGCCCGGTGCACGCCGGGGTGATCGAGCCCGGCCACTTCCGGTTCCAGTGTCACGGGGAGGTCGTCCATCACCTGGAAATCTCCCTCGGCTACCAGCACCGCGGGGTCGAGCGCGCGCTCGCGGGCGGGCCGGACCGACGCACGCGGCACTACGTCGAGACGCTGGCCGGCGACACCACGATCGGGCACGCCACGGCCTGGGCGCGCGGCATGGAGGCGCTCGCGGGCCGCCGCGTGTCGGCGCGGGCCATGGCGCTGCGCGGGGTCGCCGCCGAGCTCGAACGGCTGGCCAACCACATCGGCGACCTGGGCGCGCTCGCCGGCGACGTCGGCTTCCTGCCGACGATGAGCTACTGCGGCCGGATCCGCGGCGACGCCCTGAACCTGACCGCGCTGGTCTGCGGCAACCGCTTCGGCCGGGGCCTGGTCGTGCCCGGCGGCGTCACGCGCGACGTCGAGCCCGAGCTGGCCGGGGAGCTGCTGCGGCGGCTGGATGCGCTCGAGGCCGACACGCGCGGAGCGGTGGAGCTCATGTTCCGCGCGCCGAGCGTGCTCTCGCGCCTCGAGGGGGTGGGAACGCTCTCGGCCGCCACCGCCGCGGCCACGGGCCTGGTGGGTCCGGCCGCGCGCGCCTGCGGGCTCGAGGTCGACGTGCGCCAGAACTTCCCCTACGGCATCTACCGCTTCGCCTACATCCCGATCTGCACCTGGCCGAGCGGGGACTGCTTCGCGCGCGCCTACGTGCGCTGGATGGAGGTGCAGCGCAGCATCGAGTTCCTGCGCGAGCAGCTGCGGCGCCTGCCCGCGGGCGAGATCCGCGCGGAGGTGGGCGCGCCGCCGCCGGACACGCTGGTCGTGTCGCTGGCCGAAGGCTGGCGCGGAGAGATCGCGCACGTGGTCCTGACCGACGCCGCCGGCCGGTACCGGCGGTACAAGGTCGTCGACCCGTCCTTTCACAACTGGTTCGGCCTCGCGCTCGCCCTGCGCGGCCAGCAGATCTCGGATTTCCCGCTGTGCAACAAGAGCTTCAACCTGTCCTACTGCGGGCACGACCTGTGATGGGACGGGCCTGACCGGAGGAGCCATGCTGGACGTGCTGCGCACGCGCCTGAGCCAGAAGCACCGCACCATGCGTTACCCGGACGGGCCGCCGCCCGAGCTGCCCGAGCGCTTCGCCGGCCGTCCCGTGGTGGCCGCCGGCTGCGAGCCGGGCTGCAGCCGGTGCGCCGCGGTCTGCCCGACCGACGCCCTGCGCCCGTCCGCCGAAGGCCTGCGCCTGGACACCGGCCGCTGCCTGTTCTGCCGCGCCTGCGAGCCCGCCTGCCCGCGCGGCGCCATCGCCTTCGGCCAGGAACACCGCCTGGCCGCCGCCCGCCGAGAGGATCTGATCGTCGGCCCCGGGGATCCCGCGCCCGCGGCCGCGCGGCACGCGCTCGCCGCGCGGCGCTTCCACCACTCCTTCAAGCTGCGCCAGGTTTCAGCCGGCGGCTGCAACGCCTGCGAGGCCGACGCCAACGTGCTCGGCACCCTCGCCTGGGACATGGGGCGCTTCGGCATCCAGTTCGTGGCCTCCCCGCGCCATGCCGACGGCCTGCTCGTCACCGGCCCGGTCACCGCCAACATGCGTCTGGCGCTCGAGAAAACCTACGCCGCCGTGCCGACCCCCAAGGTGGTGATCGCCGTGGGGGCCTGCGCCGTGTCCGGCGGCTGCTACGCCGGGCACCCCGAGCAGTCGGACGGCGCGGCCGCGGTCGTGCCCGTGGACCTCTACATCCCGGGCTGCCCGCCCCACCCCCTCACGATCCTGGACGGGCTCCTTCGGTTCCTCGGTCGAATCCCGGATGAGGGGCAATGTCTGAAATGACCTGAATTGCTTGAAATTCTCAATCCGGGCAGGCCGAAAACAAATTCGAAATCCGAAGCACGAAACTCGAAACAAATTCAAATATTCAAAAGGACAATGAGCGAAACAGGCTCGGCCGCGATCGGCAGTGCTTTTTGGGAGTTTCGGACATTGCGTCATTCGGATTTGTTTCGGATTTCGGATTTCGTGCTTCGAATTTCGATTGCGCCACGCCGTTGAAAATTCCCAAACACAAAACACCTCCACATAGACACCA
>Ga0209262_10001160_pt1 | contig 11089 bp, 7 predicted proteins | sample Lowcelwee11metaG_FD_187171 | JGI IMG/M metagenome (GOLD analysis project Ga0209262, IMG submission 187171) | Freshwater pond sediment microbial communities from the University of Edinburgh, under environmental carbon perturbations - Low... | ecosystem: Environmental > Aquatic > Freshwater > Pond...
GTGAATTAGTGCGGATGAAGGGACTCGAACCCCCACGCCTTACGGCACAAGATCCTAAGTCTTGCTCGGCTACCAATTACGACACATCCGCAAAATGTGGCGCAAAATTAGCAAATAATATGAAGTTACAAAAGCGGTCCGGTTAAATTACCTCCTGAGTTCGAAGTTCTTACCGAGATAGAGATTTCTGGACTCTTCATCTTCAGCAAGCTGGGTTGATGTGCCCTGTTTGAGAATCTTGCCTTCGAATAGAAGATAGGCACGGTCAGTTATTGAAAGGGTTTCATGCACGTTATGGTCAGTGATGAGGATACCGATATTCTTGTCTTTCAGATGAGATACAATGCTCTGTATATCTTCGACGGCAATAGGGTCAACGCCGGCAAAAGGCTCGTCAAGGAGTATAAAATTTGGTTTGAGGGCGAGGGCGCGTGCTATCTCTGTGCGCCGTCTTTCGCCGCCGGAGAGCTGTATGCCGAGGCTCTTGCGTATACGGGCGAGGCCGAACTCTTCAAGCAGTGATTCCAGTCGCTTAACCCTTTCCTCTTTGCTCATATCAGAGAGCTCCATAACGGCCATGAGGTTGTCTTCCACAGTCAGCTTCCTGAATATGGATGCTTCCTGCGCCAGGTATCCGATACCCATGCGTGAGCGGCGGTACATGGGGAAATCTGTAATATTGGTATTGTCAAGAAAAATATTTCCTCCGTTTGGTCTTATCAGTCCCACGATCATGTAGAAGGTGGTGGTCTTCCCGGCACCGTTTGGACCGAGCAGACCAACGATCTCGCCCTGTTCGACTTCAACTGAGACCTCGTTCACAACAGTACGGGTCTTGTATCTTTTTACCAGGTCTGTGGTATATAGCTTCATCTTATTATTATTTCCCGGCAGCACTTTCTGCGGCTTCAGCTTCCGCGTTATCCAACGCGCGGTTCTTTACAACTCTTGCTGCAATAAAGATACTTATTTCATATAGCAAGATCAATGGGATTGAAACAAGGGTCTGACTGAATACATCAGGAGGGGTTATAATTGCCGCGAGGATGAGGACAACTACTATTGCATGCTTCCGGTACTTCCGCATGAATTCCGGCGTTATTATTCCTATCCTGGCAAGGAAAAAAACAACAATAGGAAGTTCAAATGTGACGCCTGCCGAGAGCGCCACCGAGGTGACAGATCCAATATATGAGGTTATGTTTATCTGGTTATCCACCAGGTCACTGACACGGTAAGTGCTCAGGAAATTTATCGAAAGCGGTGAGATAATATAATAGCCGAAGAGGATTCCTAATAAGAAAAGCGAGGATGCAGCCAGTACAGCGCCGCGTGCATATTTCCTTTCCTTCTCATACAGAGCCGGCTTGAAAAAGGACCAGAACTCCCAGAAAATGTAAGGAAATGCCATGATGACACCCACTATGAGGGAAATGTTTATGTGTGTGGTAAACTGTCCTGACATTTTAATGCTTATCAGGTTCAGCGGATTCTGGTTAATACACAGCAGGAACGTTGACTGCATCTGCCAGCTGGCACAGCAGCCTGTTGGTGATGAACCCGGGGCTTTTTGGCGCAAGGATGACCTGGTTGAAAATGAAGTCCTTGAGCATAAAAGCAGCGATGGCGCCCACGACAACGGCAATGACAGACCTTATTATATGCCATCTCAGCTCTTCAAGGTGCTGAAGAAAAGTCATTTCACCCTCTGTCTCACCATTTTTTATCTTTCTGCCAACCATCAGCCTTGCTTCATTTTAAAGCCTGTAAAGATGCTAAATCTTACGTTTCCAAACAACATAATGTTCTGAATGCACATTCAATAATAAATATCTGTTGTAATAAAAAGATTTGACTATTGAATTAAAAAAGATTAAATTTGATTTAAGGGTTTGAAAATAATTCGATGAGTTTGTACCTTGTTGTTTGGATAATACTCTATTTATAATTAAGGGGAAGCGGGGAAATTATATGTTTGCTGACAGTGCCATACATGATTATCTGAAACGATACTTCGGTTTTGATACATTCAAGGGTAACCAGGAGGATATAATCAGGAGTATCCTCACCGGGAATGATACTTTTGTTCTGATGCCTACCGGAGGGGGCAAGTCGCTCTGCTACCAGCTGCCTGCGGTGATGATGGAGGGCACTGCCATTGTGATCTCTCCGCTGATCGCCCTGATGAAGAACCAGGTTGATGCGATGCGGAATTTCAACACCAATGATGACGTAGCTCATTTCCTCAACTCTTCCCTTACGAAGACTGCCATAACCAAGGTTAAGGAAGATGTGATGCAGGGAAATGCCAAGCTCCTGTACGTGGCACCGGAGTCTCTCACCAAGGAGGAGAATATTGAATTTCTCAGGAACATCAAGATCTCATTCTATGCCGTTGATGAGGCTCACTGTATATCTGAGTGGGGGCACGACTTCAGACCTGAGTACCGCAGGATTCGTCCTATCATAGATACCATAGTTCGTGCACCCATAATAGCTCTCACTGCAACTGCCACGCCGAAGGTTCAGCATGACATACTGAAGAACCTCGGAATAAGCGACGCGCAGGTTTACAAGTCGTCTTTCAACCGGCCCAACCTCTATTATGAGGTGAAGGCAAAGCAGGATGCCGCCAGGGAGATCATCAAATACATAAAGAATAATCCGGGCAAATCCGGAATCATTTACTGCCTTAGCCGCAAGAAGGTAGAAGAGCTTGCAGAGACGCTAAAGGTGAATGACATCAAGGCTCTGGCCTATCATGCCGGAATGGATTCAGCCACACGGACAACCAACCAGGATAAGTTCCTGATGGAGGAGGCTGATGTGATCGTTGCCACCATTGCCTTTGGCATGGGAATAGACAAACCTGATGTGAGGTATGTAATACACTATGACATGCCCAAGAGTCTTGAGGGTTATTACCAGGAGACCGGCCGGGCAGGACGTGACGGCGGTGAAGGCCGATGCATAGCGTACTACAGCTACGATGATATTGTCAAGCTGGAGAAATTCATGCAGGGCAAGCCCATTGCTGAACAGGAAATAGGCAAGCAGCTCCTGCTTGAGACGGTATCATATGCCGAATCATCAACCTGCCGCCGCAGGATATTGCTGCACTACTTCGGTGAAGAATACAAGCAGGAGAACTGCGAGGCGTGTGATAACTGCCTGCATCCCAAGACACAGTTTGAGGGATCGGAATATGTTGTCAATGTGCTTGAAACTGTCCTGGCGGTAAAGGAGAAGCACAAGGCAGAACACATAGCCAAGATACTGGCCGGTACGCTTAATTCAGCCATCAAGTCGTACAAGCATCACAAGCTGGAGACTTTCGGGATAGACGAGGAAAAGGATGAGCGTTTCTGGAACATGGTCATCCGGCAGGCGCTTATCAACAAGCTGCTGAACAAGGACATTGAGAACTACGGTCTTCTGGGGCTGACGCCGAAAGGCCATCAGTTCCTTGAGAAACCGCAGAGCTTCATGCTCAACGAGGATCATGACTATACCGAATCTGAGGATGAGGAGGCCTCTTTCGGTGCGCGTACGGCGGCTGCCGATGAGGAGCTGGAGCATACTTAAGGATCTCAGGAAAAAGATATCGAAGCAGGCAGGCCAGCCGCCATACAATATCTTCCAGGATCCTTCCCTCGAGGAGATGGCCATACAGTACCCGGTCACGCTGGAGGAGCTGCAGAATATAACGGGTATCGGTGCCGGCAAGGCACAACGATACGGCAAAGAGGTGGTGGAGGTGATTGCGAGTTATGTAGCCGAGAAAGAGATCATCAGGCCGCAGGATATGGTGGTCAAGTCGGTGGTGAACAAGTCGGGACTGAAAGTTTATATTATACAGAGCATTGACCGCAAGATGCCTTTTGAGGACATTGCCAATGCCAAAGGGATAGAGTATGAAGATCTGCTCTCAGAGATTGAGGCTATTGTCGGGTCAGGTACGAAGCTAAACATAGAGTATTATCTGGATACGGTCATTGATGACGACCGTCAGCAGGACATCTATTCATTTTTCATGGAGGAGGCTGAGACGGGATCTCTGAAGGAAGCTATCGAGGAGCTTGCGGGCGAGTTCGAGGAGGAGGAGATCAGGTTGATGCGGATAAAGGTGCTGGCGGAGGGGAACTAACGGCATTTCAGTCGCGTTTCTGGAATTGGCGGGAGCGGGGGAATAGAGAGAGCACAGCGACGGTGATGAAGTAGAAGGGGTAAATCAGTTCGGATAACAGAAAGAGAAGGAGGGGCGGGTGCTCCTTTCTTTTTTTGAAGTTACGGTATGTGATGAGGAAGTCGGGTATGAGACGGATGGCATAAAGCAAGCCAGTGAGGGGCAGGTATTTTGCTGAGATGACCGAAGCTACGACGGCGGCGACGACGGCGGCGTTGCACGCCGCCGTGGCGGCAGCGAGAGTGAGGGTGGCAGCGTCTCTGTAGTAATATGCTTTTGATGCCCAGCGTGCGCGCTGACGCAATAGCGCCGCCACCGTGACCGCCCCGGCGGTCACCGCCGCCGCCGCACTGCCACCCAGATACATGATGACACCTCCTGAACGCTTCACGGCATGCAGGAGAAAAACATCATCACCCGATGCAATATCATTGCGCAGAACGCCGGCATGCTTAAGATAAATATCCTTCCTGATCGCCATGTTTGCAGCATTGCACATCACGGGATGACCGGCAACGACTGCAGCCTCGGTTATCGCCTGCAACGCAGAGAATTCAAAGCTGCCGAAATGTGATGCAATACCTCTCCCCGGCTTCTGATAAACTTCGCCAACGATCATATCTGCATTACCGGCAGTAAAAAATGCCGCATATGAGCTGATCCATCCCGGTCCGACGGCACAGTCAGCATCCGTCATGAGTATGAGGTCACCGACGGACTTATCAATACCATGACGTACCGCACTTTTCTTACCCTGAAAAGGATTATAAATCAGTCTCATGTTTACCCCCGGTTGCGCCCTGTGCTGAGCAATAAACTCACTTACGACAATCGGCGTTCTGTCGGTTGAATTATCGTTTACAATAATTACTTCAAGAAGGTCTTTGGGATAATCCTGTTCTGAAAGACTGTCAAGCAAAGTGACGATTGTCTTCTCTTCATTGCGGGCAGCGACAACCACAGAGATCCGTACCTTTCCCCGTGCGGCCAGTTGGTCTGCGTCACGCTTCCTTAGCAGTATCAGCCACAAGGCAAATATTCCTATGGAATAGATTGCTACCGGTAATATCAGCCACCACATTTATTGTCTTGCAGTCATGGGGTCAAAACACTTCATAAATCCTAAATCGGTGTTCCTTGTTCGATATTCAATTCCTCACCTCTCATCTCTTTGCTCCGTGCTCCATGCCCCATGCCCCATGCCCCATGCCCCATGCTCCATGCCCCATGCTCCAAGCTAAATCATCCACTCGTACGTCTTATAGTGCCCGCCATCCATCCCCATCGCTTCGTATGTACTCTGGGCACGGATGTTCTCGGCTTCAACATAAAGACGCAGTCCTGCTATGCCATCTGCGACGCCTGCCTGTTTTACATAGTCATACATCATAGTGAAGATTCCCTTTCTGCGGTAGCCCGGTACGACATAGACTGACTGGAACCACCATACATTGGCATTGCGCCAGTCGCTCCACTCGTATGTTATCAGCAGCGACGCCACCACGGAGTTATTATCCTCTGCCACGTAGTACTGTCCTTTTTTCGGGTCATGAAAGACAGCCATGACACCTTTGGTGACTGTCTCAGTCTTCAGCTCCATCTTTTCCGTCTCCATGGCCATAGCCTGCTGGAACCTTATTATCGTCCCGGCATCGTCGGGGGTTACTTTGCGGATTGTGATCACTATACGATATTTACATAATCCGAACCAAAATAAACATTTAAATAATAACAAAGAATTATCTTATCTGCTTTGTTGACTTAAATATCAAAGCTAGTATTCTTCTTTTGCAACTAAGAACGGAGTCAGTTGCAGATGCATTAGTAAAGAATGACAGATTTTCAAAGGAAATAAAATAACCTGCATGGGTTCAATTGCTTATAATTAAGCAGTATAACTAATGCAAATCAAGGACTAACTAAATTTAGTCATATAAAATAATACTTTAGTCAAAACGGGTTAGATAATATGAAACAATAATTATAGATTTAATCGTTGTTCGTCTTCTTTCTGACGTTTAAATCTTTTTTATGCCACTTTCAATCGGGAGAAATGTTCAAATCCTTTGGTAAGGTAAACTATCTGAAATTAGTTTTAATTTAATAACTATACTAATGAAATACATGGTCTTCAAATTAGTTACAATAGCTTCGGTTATTGTGTTTCTGCTTTCCTCTTGTAGAGGAGAACCAGAATTGGAATTCAATGGTCCTGGTGAAATAAGATCTGAAGGTACAATCGACATTCCAACTGATATAAACCAGTCTGGTTGGAAAATTGCATCTGGATTCAATTCTGGCAAAATATCAGGCGGAAGCTATGAGATATTTCTTAATCAAGATGCAGTACAACTTGTAATGGTTATGAATGCTGACAGTGTGCCTGTCTTAATGGCTGTTGATGTTACGAGTTCTCAGTCTTCTGAAAAGAAAATTAGCGCTGCTTCAACAGCAGAGGCCATAGTTTTTCTAAATCCATTCTTCTGCACGAGTGATATGGAGGAAGCTAGAGAATTAAAGCAGAGAATTTTGTCATTGCCTTCCTTTGAAAATTTAACTTCAGTCATAAGTCTTCAGTTGCAGAATGGATCGTTTTCTTTTGCAGAAAGTAACAGTGACCTAATCTCTGCTTTGAGACTGGTTTTCAATGATATGCTTATATCCCTTGGCCTGGATGAATTTGACAAGTCGGCTCTCTTAAAGTCTTCGGAAGATTATAGACTATCACCAGATGGTGAGGTTAACGGATTGAAAATAGAAGAGCTTAGCCAAACGCCAACAAGTCTGTCCTTCAAAATAGCAAACAGAGCAAAACGGTGGATAAGTATCTATGTCGATAAAAGCACAGATGGGATTAATTTTGTTTCTTCAAGTGCCCCTGTGGATTTAATACCATCCACAGAGGCAAGTCTATGGAATTTAGTAACTCAGCACAGTATATTACCTCCTTCTTACAGTGTTCCTATTCAAACAGATCTTTCTGGACAACAAGCCGTATCTGTAAAATGCTATGGCCTGGGAATATATCATTTAACACGTGAGATTGATGATATCGAATTTAAGAGAATAATATGGCCTGCTTCCATTAGCATAGTATTCGACCTTGCACTCCCTTGCTTTGAGGTAATATCAGGGTTTCCTCTCAAATATGGTGATTTAAGGAGTGGTAACTGGAATGACCCGGTGTCCGAACTTGGGAAAAAAGTAATGCAGGACATATTAAAGACTGAAATTAAGCAAGCTCTGACCAGTTATTTTCATGAACAAGATATTCCAAAGGCAGTATTTGAAATTATTAAGGTCACATTTAATACTTGTGCCAGGGAACCTGTTCTGGTCTGGCAGATCCTCAGGAACAAAATTGGTGAAAATGCGGTGAGGGGGTTTATGAATAATATCTTATGGCCAATTAAAGTAATTAATGTATCCTTTACAGCCTTTAACCTCGGATACGCATTGGCTTCAACACTTGGTACAGAAGCCGTGACTGATTTCAGATACGAGAACTCAACCACGACATATCCAGTGACTGTGAGAGGCTGTGTAAAAGACTATAATTATGATGTTGCGTTAAGAAATGCCATTGCAGGGGCGACAATAACATCTTATGATATAAATGGCAATTACTTGCAAAGTGCTGTCAGTGATGCTACCGGGTACTACGATTTGAGTTCAAATACCGGATATCTCAAGATAAGGGTTGTAGCCAGCGGGTATAAACCGATTAATCAGGTCATTCAGATACCAGAGGACATACTAATTCAAAATCCGCCTGTGTTTTTTGCTCCAATATCATGGCTTTCAAAGTACTCAAGTGAAGCAGGCGATGTTGACGGGATAGTGGTTGATGCCACAAACCTTAATCCGGTTCCGGGTGTTAGTATAATACTTAGAGCCGGAGTAAATGACATTTCCAGAGATGCTATACAACAACAAGTTTCTGCTGCAAATGGATCGTTTAGTTTTACAGCAATACCATCTGGTACTTATACTGCTTTTTTCTCGAAGGATGGTTATATAGATGATATACTGGTACTCTCTGTATTAGGCGGGCAGTCAACTTCAGGTTTTGAAATGAACCTTTCTCCGGATATTCATACAAGCAGCGGTTACAGGATTATTCTTACGTGGGGTGAGGATCCCAGGGACCTTGATTCACATCTTTTTACACCGGGAATTAGTGGTACAACATACCATATATACTATAGGAATCAAGGAAGCCTGACCTATATCCCGTATGCATACCTCGATGTTGATGATGTTAATTCATATGGTCCTGAGACAGTTACAATAGCAAATACGTACCCTGGAGAGTATTATTATTCAATATATCACTATGCAGGCGATGGAAGTCTTTCTACAACCTCGGCGGCGACCGTTAGTCTCTATGGTACCGAAGGTTTTTTAAGATCATGGAGCGTTCCGTCAAGCGGTAACGGACTTTGGTGGAATGTATTTTCGATTGACGGAGCAACAGGCAGAGTTACCAACATCAATCAGATTTCATCTTCTCCACCCATTGGATACAAAGGTCTAGCCGAATCGGACATGAAAGCAAAATAATCTTGAGATCACCCAATGTTATTTAATGTAAATAATTAGCTTGATCTCATAGTCTACTGAAACTAAAGATAGGAGCAGACTGTTTTGTGGTCATTAGACTAACAGGAACAAACAGCCTTGTCATACATACGCAATTTTAGTTTTCTCAATTAAGTGGGCCTGTAAATTGAAAGAGGTTCTTTCAGTCTGGATAACTCAATACTCGTCCCACGCCTTTATCTCCATCTCACTCTCCGGCACGGTGCAGAAAGCATGAATGAAAGCAGAAGCAAGGCGTGCATTGGTGATAAGGGGTATGTTATAGTCTACTGCAGTGCGCCGTATCTGGTAGTCGTTGTTCAGCTCGGTAGCCGAAAGATCCTTGGGAATATTTATTACCAGGTCCACCACCCGTTTCTTTATGAGCTCCACGGTGTTGGGGCTCTCTTTTTCATCAGGCCAGAATGCCACTTCAGCCTCTATCGAGGCGTTGTTCAGAAACTGCTGAGTACCCCTGGTGGCATAGAGCTTATAACCACGACTGCGCAGCAGGCGGGCGGCCTCAATCAGGTCGGCCTTCGATTTGGCGGGGCCCGATGATATCAGCACCGCCTTTTCGGGCATGCGGTAACCCACTGAATACATGGCCTTTAACAGGGCCTCGTAGAAACTGTCACCTATGCATCCCACTTCTCCCGTCGAAGCCATATCAACACCCAGCACAGGATCAGCCTTGGCAAGACGCGAGAAGCTGAACTGGGAGGCCTTGACCCCTACATAATCGAGATCAAATACCGACTTGTGAGGCTTTTCCCATTGCACTCCCAGCATTACTTTGGTAGCCAGCTCGATGAGGTTTGTCTTCAATACCTTCGACACAAACGGCATACTGCGGCTGGCACGCAGGTTGCACTCGATGACCTTGATGTCGTTCTCCCGCGCAAGGAACTGTATGTTGAAGGGACCTGAGATATTCAGCTCCCGGGCAATTTCCCGGGAAATACGTTTGATGCGCCTCACGGTTTCAAAATATATCTTCTGCGGCGGGAATACAATCGTTGCATCACCTGAATGGACACCTGCATATTCAACATGTTCACTGATGGCATAGGCAATAATATCGCCTGAAGCAGCTACTGCGTCAATCTCTATCTCCTTGGCATACTCTATGAACTCTGATACGACAACGGGGTGTTCCTTGGAAACACTCGAAGCAAGTTCAAGGAAATGCACCAACTCGCTTCTGTTTGAGACCACGTTCATGGCCGCACCGGAAAGAACATATGAGGGTCGGATCAGAACCGGGAAACCGATACCGTCAATGAATTTGTCTATTTCCCGAAGACTCGTCAACTCCTGCCACCTGGGCTGGTCAACACCAAGGGTGTCGCACATCGAAGAGAACTTGTGCCGGTCTTCAGCCCTGTCTATAGATTCGGGGGGTGTTCCAAGTATCGGCACGCCCTGTCTGTGAAGCCTCATTGCCAGGTTATTGGGTATCTGTCCGCCCATGGCAAGTATCACTCCCCTGGGTGTCTCAAGGTCAATTATATCCATCACCCGTTCAAACGAGAGCTCGTCAAAATAGAGACGGTCACACATATCATAGTCAGTGCTGACAGTCTCAGGATTATAGTTGATCATCACCCCGCGTAATCCCTCATGACGGATTGTATTAATAGCGTTGACAGAGCACCAGTCAAACTCGACGCTCGAGCCTATCCGGTATGCACCAGAGCCCAGGACTATCACCGACCGCTTGTCGTTCTCATAACAGATGTCATGCTCCATCCCGCTGTAGGTGAGGTAGAGATAGTTGGTGACGGCAGGATACTCGGCAGCAAGAGTATCAATCTGCTTGACATACGGCACGATGCCATTACTTTTACGATGCCTGCGGACGCTGAGCATTGCATCATTGATTGTCTTGTTGTCTGCCTTCAACACATGGCGGGCTATCTGGAAGTCGCTGAAACCGTAGATCTTGGCATGAAGCAGCTCCTGAACCGGGAGGCTCTCGATGGTGTTATATTTCTCAAGACTTTTCTTAATGTTTTCAATGTTCTGCAGCTTGTAGAGGAACCACCTGTCTATCTTCGTGAGCTCGCAGATGCGGTCAACATCAAAGCCTTTCTCCAGCGCCTCGGCTATTGAAAAGATGCGCATGTCTGTCGGCTCGGAGAGTTCTTTTTCGATATCCTTGAAGCTGAGGTTGCGATTGCTTACGAACCCGTGCATACCCTGGCCTATCATGCGCAATCCTTTCTGTATCGCTTCCTCGAAGGTGCGTCCTATGGCCATGATTTCTCCCACGCTCTTCATGCTGCTGCCTATCTCGTGTGCCACACCCTGGAACTCGTT
>Ga0209262_10001162_pt1 | contig 11082 bp, 10 predicted proteins | sample Lowcelwee11metaG_FD_187171 | JGI IMG/M metagenome (GOLD analysis project Ga0209262, IMG submission 187171) | Freshwater pond sediment microbial communities from the University of Edinburgh, under environmental carbon perturbations - Low... | ecosystem: Environmental > Aquatic > Freshwater >...
TATCCCTTCAGGGATCTGGCGTCAGGGCACAGGGACTGACGCAGGAGACCTACAAACTGGGTAAGACGCTTGCCCTCCTTGAGTCTATATATGTCGACAGCGTCGACATCTCGCATATATCAGAGCAGATGATAATCAGCACACTACGTAATCTTGACCCTCACTCCGTTTATATCCCCGCGAAGGATGTGCAGGAGGAACATGAGCCGCTTCAGGGTAACTTTGAGGGTGTGGGGGTTCAGTTCAATATCCTTAATGATACTATTCTGATCATCTCGCCTACCCCCGGCGGGCCGTCAGAAAAGATTGGCATCATGGCAGGTGACAGGATCATAATCATAAACGGAGAGAAGGTTACCGGCATCGGGATGAATACCACCGGTGTGCAGAAGAGGCTGAGAGGCCCTAAAGGAACGAAGGTAACAGTAAGTATCTTCAGAAGGGGAGAGGATGAACTGCTTGAATATACTATCACCCGTGACAAGATACCGATGAACAGCCTCGACGCATCATATATGATTTCAAATGAGGTTGGATACATCAAGCTCAGCAGGTTTTCGGAACAGACTGCGGTTGAGTTTGGCGATGCCGTTAATAAGCTTCGTCAGCAGAAGATGGCTCACCTGGTGCTCGATCTCCGCGGAAACTCAGGAGGATATATGGCTCCTGCCATTCAGATCGCTGACGAGATGCTCCCCCTTGACGAGCTTATAGTTTATCTCGACGGGCGCCATACATCACGGCAGGAATATCGGTCAAACCCTTCAGGCAGCCTCACAAGGTCGAGGATAGCGGTGCTGATTGATGAAGGGTCAGCCTCGGCAAGTGAGATACTGGCTGGCGCTGTACAGGACTGGGACAGGGGTGTTTTACTGGGCAGGAGGAGCTTTGGCAAAGGGCTGGTGCAGAATGGATTCTCGCTCCCTGACGGATCAGAAATAAGACTCACGATTGCCCGCTACTATACACCTTCAGGGCGCTCCATACAGACACCTTACTCTGAGGGATTCGATAAGTATTTTGAGAAATTCTATAGCAGGTATTTTAACGGGGAGCTTATTCATGCTGACAGTCTAGGACTTCCTGACTCGCTGAAGGCATACACAATACCCAATAAGAGAGTGGTTTACGGCGGCGGGGGCATTACCCCTGATGTGTTCATACCCATCGATACCACTTATTATTCTGACTACTATCGCGACATGATAAGAACCTCGACGATAACGAACTTTGTTGTTGCCTATACTGACAGGAACCGTAAGGAGTTGCTGAAGAAATACAAAGACTTTCAGCAGTTTGACAGGAGTTTCTCTTTCGGCAGTGAGACACTTGACGAGTTGAAGCAGGCGGGCGAAAAAAACGGTGTGAAGTTTGACGAGGGGCAGTATGACACATCATATCCGGAGATGGTAAAAGTAATGAAAGGTCTTGTCGCCCGCGACCTGTGGGATATGAATGAGTACTACATGGTTGTTAACAGGGATGATGAGGCTATTCTGAAGGCGCTGTCAATAATCAATGATTCTTATTTTTACAATAGTCTCCTGGGCAATAATAAGGCTGGCAGATGAGAATGGTGGCAAAGACCCTCTATGGTCTTGAAGAGGTGCTTGCCGAAGAACTGGCGGTTCTGGGTGCCGTAAAGATACACAAGCTTAACAGGGCGGTTGAGTTTGAAGGATCCAAATCCATGCTTTACAAGGTCAACTATAACAGCCGTGTTGCCCTTTCTGTTCTGTTGCCGGTGGCAGAGTATGCCATCGCCGGGCAGAAAGACCTCTACAACGGAGCTGTCGGTGTTGACTGGGACCGGTTTATTGATCCCTCCGGAACCTTTGCCGTCTCTGCCGTGGTCAACTCAAAACACTTTGCACATTCAGGATATGCAGCTCTCGTCATCAAGGATGCAGTCGCTGATTACTTCCGCAGGCTGACACAGAAAAGGCCATCGGTAGACCAGCGTTCGCCTGATATGCTTGTTAACCTTCATATCAGCAATGACAGGGTTACTCTCTCGATAGATTCAACCGTTATTCCGCTCTATAAAAGAGGTTATCGCCGGGAGTCGTCGGAGGCTCCTCTCAGCGAGGTTCTTGCAGCCGGTATGATCATGCTCTCAGGCTGGAAGGGAGAGGTGCCGCTGGTTGACGGCATGTGCGGCTCAGGAACAATCCCTTCCGAGGCGGGACTGATGGCATGCAACGTTGCTCCCGGACGGTTTCGCAAGAGCTTCGGCTTCATGACGTGGAAGGACTATGACGCCGCCCTGTTACGCTCAGTCAGGTTTGAGGCGGAGAAGAGAGAGAGAAGATCGCCTGTAAAGATTTACGCATCAGATGTCTCCGCTGAAGCAGTAAGGATCGCAAGACTGAATATTGCTGCGGCGAATCTGAATGAAACGGTGGATATCTCGGAGGGGGACTTCATGACTAAGCCTGCACCTGCCGAAGAGGGAGTGCTGATTCTAAACCCTCCATACGGAAAACGGCTCGGAGGAGAAGAAATGGACAGATTCTACGGTGAAATAGGGTCGGCACTTAAACATCATTACAACGGATACAGGGCATGGATCCTTTCAGGAGACCCCAAGAGTCTTAAATCGATTGCATTGAAACCTTTCCGGAAATTTGACCTTCTTAACGGTGATATTGAATGCAAGTTCCACGGGTATGAACTCTATCAGGGCAGCAGGAAATCAATAACCGCTCATACCCATTAATCCTACGTTTGCCAATGCCCCTGCAACCTTGGTCAAAAAAAGATAGTCATCATCTAAAATAGTAATAACAGTGTGTTGCCTATTTAGAACAAACATCTATTTTTGTTATTTGTTAAGCTTTTTCTTACGTGTACAGGAGGCCAATGAGCTTTGATCTTGAAAACCTAGTGAGTGACCTTGATATCAGGGATGCTATCCTTTATTTTAAGGGTAACATTGACTCGGAGGTAATAAACAAGGTTCTGGATTCTGCGGAGGGAAGGCTGCTTTCATGCCATGAAAATCCCAGACTCAGGAAAAAGGTATATAATGTACTTGTTGAAAGCCTCCAGAATCTTTATCACCATGCAGATCACGTCCCTTCCGGATACAGGGCTGCCAGGCCTGACCGTTTCGGTCTCATTATGATGGAAAAGACCCTGAGGGGTTACAGGATCACAACGTGTAACTTTGTCACTACAACAAGGGTACTGGAACTGGAGACGAAACTGACAAAAATAAACACATCGACATCCGAAGAAATAAAAGAGTTGTACAAGGAGATCCTGAATCACCAGGAAATCACCGAGAAAGGGCTTGGCGGACTGGGACTTATAGATATTTCCAGAAAAACAGGTAACAGACTTGAGTATAAATTTGTTAAATATGATAACTTGCACGCTGCATTCAGACTTAGTGCAATGGTTACTGTCGATTAAAAGTATTAAACACAAAATAGATTAACTATGGAACCGATCATCATTGAAGGAACCCCCAAAACCCCGACTATTAAATTTGATACCAGGGAGGGAATATTCGAGATTAAGGGAAGATCCATTCCAGAAAACTCGGTTGAGTTTTATAAGCCGCTGAATGAATGGCTTGATGCGTATATGCAGGTGCCTCTTGACAAGACCGTGGTGAATATAAAACTTGAATATTTCAACACAAGCTCATCGAAATGCATCCTGGATGTGTTCAAGCGTCTTGAGGCTATTCACAGGTCTAAGCATGATGTTGAGATAAACTGGTTTTACGAAGAGGATGATGAAGACATGCTTGAGGCAGGTGAAGATTATGACTCTATCATCAAGGTGCCTTTCAAAATGATAGAGATTGTAGAATAGCGGTTTTCGCATTTTTTAGCAGATCGGTAAAAACTATATCAACAGGGGGGTGCCGGCCAGGGGGCCGGCACCCCCCTGTTCTGTTTATATCACGGAGGTGAACCGCTATTGATGCTCAGCCCCTCTGAAGGCCCTTAATGCCTTGTTGGAAGACTCCAGCAATCTGTGTAAGACCCTGAAATATAGTAGTATATACAACAGGATGGTCATAATCCATATTACCCCCGTATTGACTGCCAGGGTGTTCGCATAGTAGCCGAATACCTGTTTGCGCGGAGCATAGAAATGAGCCTTGACTAACTTTCCGGGGGGATCAAAAAATACCTGGTCATAATTCTGGTAGAGCCTGTCATTGAATCTCTTGATCTTGTCCTTTTCATTGTCGTTCCTCACAAACTCCTCCAGCGATTCATTCGTATACTGTTTCTTCATCCTGATGAATCCCTCCTTGTCAGCCCGCTCCATGGCCGTGATGGTGATGTCGCGTGCGTCAACTGCATTCTTCGAAACATCTATGTAATACTTCCGTATCCTCTCGATATAGTTCCGGGCAGTGTCAATAGCCATGTATGTAATGTTGTCCGGATCGATAAGGCTCAGGTCAAACGTGACCCGGGGGGTAAAGAGAAGCTCCTCATCAATTTCATTATAAATAAGTGTCATATCCCTCGCGGCCGATTCGTCAAGCCTTTCCCTTTCAATGTTTCCTTCAAGCCGCGAAAGAATGCTTTTCATCTCGTTATACCAGATGTCTTTCTTGAACTTGGCAATGCTGATCACCTTATCATACTGATAGAACTGCTGTTCGAACTTATTATTCATGAACTGTTCAACAGCGAGGGCTTCATATCCCCATCGGGCTACAATGATCTCCCCGTAGACAGGTATTGAAACGGGGGAGGAGATATTAGGATTCAGCTTTTCATATTTTACAATGATGCCGCTGAGTATTATCTGGGGAATAACAAGGAACGGTATCAGGATATATATTGTAACCACTGCCTTGAAGCTGTCGGAAATCAGGAGTCCCATCATGTTTGAGGTAGCCCAGCAGGAAAAGAGCACCAGCCAGTATTCCAGCCACATACCCTTGATCCCGATGATTGAATTGCCCACGATGACAAAGGTTGCTGCCTGAACAGCCGAGATAAGGAACTGGACACCTATTTTTGACAGGAGATAGCTGTTCCAGCTCAGGTTCAGAAATGCTTCCCTGCGCAGTATTTTCCTGTCCTTTATAATCTCCTCGGCGCTGACAGTGAGACCCATGAAGATTGCAACTATCACTGACATGAAGATATAAACCGGCAGGTTGCTGTTCTGAATTAATGTGTAGGCAGGCTGGCTTACGCTCTCATCGAAATACCTTATTATAAAGGCCAGGAAAAATGCCAGGACCGGTGCCTCAAGCAGCGTGATAACCAGGTATTGTAAGTCTGAGAGCTTGGAGAGTATGTCACGCTTCATGAAGACAATGAACTGCTTCAGCTTGTTGGGTGTCTTGAGGGTTATCTCCGGGATAACGCTTACCGGCTCGGGTTGCGGACCGGTTTCCTCCCTGTTTGATTTAAAGTAGGCACTCCACTCAGAAGGAGATATTTTCCTCGTTTTTGTCGGCCTCCCGAATTCATCCAGCACCTTTGACTCTACGATGCTGAAGATCTGCTCCGGATTGACATTTCCGCATGCAGGACACTCACTGTCGTTGTATTTCGGCAGTTGCATACGGTCTTTAAAATACTCTATTGACCCGACGGGGATGCCGTAATAAATCATGTGCCCTCCGGTGTCAAGGAAGATCAGTTTGTCAAACATCTTAAAGATATCTGAGGAGGGCTGATGGATGACGACAAAGATGAGCTTCCCCTTCAGCTTGAGGTCATTGAGCAGGTCAAGTATGTTTTCCGAATCGAGCGATGAGAGTCCTGATGTAGGTTCGTCAAGGAACAGGATTGATGGTTCCCTGATCAGCTCGAGGGAAATGTTCAGTCTTTTCCGCTGTCCTCCCGAAATCTTTTTGTTCAGGGGGGTTCCAACCTTCATGTCCTTGATCTCGTAGAGCCCCAGGCTGTGAAGCACATCCTCCACCTTGCGGGTTATCTCGGCATCATTGAGATTGCCGAAACAGAGTTTGGCGTTATAAAAGAGATTGTCAAAGACTGTCAGCTCTTCGATCAGGAGATCATCCTGGGATACAAAGCCGATCAGCCCCTTGACCTTTTCGGCATCGTCATGGATGTTCACCCCGTTAATCAGCACTACGCCGCTGTCAGGTCTGTTAATCCCGTTCAGAACGCCCAGCAGCGTTGACTTGCCTGCCCCGGATGCGCCCATTATCCCCACCAGCCTCCCCGACTCTTCCGTGAGGCTCATTGTGTTCAGCCCGACAAATCCTCCCTTGAACTTGTATTCGATATCCTTAACCTCGAACACCACCCGTGAAGCAAGGGCCTTTTCGTCAAGGAAATGCCTGATTACTTCAGAGTAGTATATTGGCTTGCTGCTCATATACTTGAGTGATGCGCCCCGCTCAAAGAGGTACACCTTGTCCTCATGCCTTAGCTGGCCGCTGAGCAACAGTTCTCCGGTGCCGAATGACCTGATGAAGAGCATATCTGCCTGGGGCAGGTTCAGCACCCTGACCTGGCCCCTTATCGATTCATTGAATATGTGCCTTGTCTTTGCAAATTTGTGCTCCCGGTTGTTGTCAATGACCAGTATCTGTGAAGAGTCAGGTACCGCTGTTCTCTTTGAAAGCACAAAGGCCTGTATAAGTTTATAATCTTCGGGGCTGACGTTAAAGCCTTCAGCAGCGGTCACAATGAACTCCAGTTCCGTTGAACTTACCTCTGACCCGTCTGACCTGCAATATTCAAGGAGCTGAACGAGAACGATAATCTTCTGGTTCAGGGTGAGCTGAGCCCCGATGTCAAAGCATATCTTGATGATCCTTACCGAGATTGCTGCATTGCGCCTTGCCTCGTTCCCCTTCTTCAGCCTCTGCTGGGCCTCGGCATAATAGTTGTCGAAGATCTTCAGGTAGGCATCAACACCCTCCTGGTTAAGCTGCGGCCTGAGAAATGACTCTACAACCCTGCGCCTGTCAGTCTCACTGCCCTGTGCAGGGGCAATGATGGCAAAAAGGTGCATCAGGGTATTAAGTATCTTTTCATTCATCGGGCAGCAGTATCAGTCCGTGGATTAACAAAGGCTGAAAATAATATATAGGTGCGAGAATTCCTAAAATATTTCAAGGCTGTCATAATAGATGTACGGGCAGGAGCCGTTGTATTTGACCAGGGTAATCAGGGACCGACACGCAGGTAGCTTTCGAGACAAGACTGACGGTCAGCGTATATTTCAAGGGCTGTATGAAGATGAAGAAGTTCAAACAGTTCCCTGGCATGGGGTGTCAGTGAACAGAGCCTGAAGGTACAGTAGTTTGACCTGGAAACACGCAGGAGATGCAGAAACATAGCAAAGCCTGTGCTGTCAAGGTAATTCACACCGTGAAGGTCTATGACAGCCCTGGTGTACGGTATGTCAAACAGCCTCATAATGTGAGGTTTAATGCCTTCGACATTTAATGCGTTTATCCTGTCGGTATTGAAACTTATGACCTCGATCCCGTCAATCTTTTCAGACAATACCATGCCAGATCAGTGTTTACTTCTCATGAAATGGTCTATCTCAGCCAGCACTGTCGCAGCATCCTTTTCGAACCTGGAGATAAAGTCATGATAACCATTCTGGTTGATACCCGCCTTTGCCTGAAGCTCAAACTCCTTTAGCATCCTTGCCGTTTCTTCCATTCCCATTACCGTGACAGACCCCTTGGCTTTGTGCGCTAGCAGCCCCAGCTCAGTATTGTTCCCGCTTTTAAGCAGGCTCTTCATCTCATTGACGAATTCCGGTATCTGGTTCCTGAATATCGCAACGATCTCTTCCATTATTTCCATATCTCCGCCGCTTACGTTCATCAGGTAGTCCGGGTTGAATGACTTGTATTCCATCGGTTCAGGTTTGAATGTGATGCAAATATAAAAATAATGATCCGCAGGTTGATACGGGATGTTAAATTAGAGTATCCAAAAATGATTTATCGCAGGTTTTTATCAGGTTAAAAATGATACTTTTGTTGTTTACAGAAAATATAATGTTATGAAAAACACTCCTTTTCTTAAGTTTCATGAGGCTCTCGGAGCAAGGATTATTCCCTTTGCCGGTTACAATATGCCGGTTGAATATTCCGGTATCACCGATGAACATATGACTGTTCGCGAAAAAGTGGGTGTTTTTGATGTGTCGCACATGGGAGAATTCTGGGTTAACGGCCCGCGCGCACTCGATTTTCTTCAGTATGTTACCAGCAATGATGTATCGGCACTGACAGACGGAAAGGTTCAGTATACATGCTTCCCGAACGGTAAGGGGGGCATCGTGGACGATCTGCTCGTGTACCGGTTCAGTAAAGAGAAGTATCTCCTGGTTGTAAATGCCTCGAACATTGAGAAGGATTGGGGATGGTGTGTTCAGAATGCCGCCAGGTTCGGCATTACTGCAGGTCCGGGTAAGGATATGAATAATGCCTCCGACGGCACTGCCCAGCTCGCCGTGCAGGGTCCGCTGGCACTGGCGGCAATGCAGAAGCTGACATCAGAGAAAATAACTGATATGGAGTATTATACATTCAAGGTACTGAAATTTGCAGGGATACCTGATGTAATACTCTCTACCACAGGTTACACGGGTGCAGGCGGATGCGAGATTTATGTCCGCAACGCTGATGCTCCGCGTCTGTGGGAGGAGGTCTTCAGGGCAGGAGCTGACTATGGCATCAAACCTATCGGGCTTGGCGCAAGGGATACTCTTCGCCTCGAAATGGGATTCTGCCTGTACGGGAATGACATAAACGATGAGACATCACCAATAGAGGCCGGGCTTGGATGGATCACCAAATTTGTTCCCGACAAGGATTTTATTGACAGGCCACTGCTCGTGAAACAGAAAGAGGAGGGGACAGCCAGACGGCTGAAAGGGTTTATTATGATCGATAAAGCTATACCTAGGCAGCATTATGAGGTTGCCGATGCATCAGGGAAAATCATCGGAGAAGTGACGTCGGGAACAATGTCTCCGGTATTGAAACAGGGCATCGGAATGGCTTACCTCCACAAGGATTTCTGGAAGAACGACAGCGAGATTTTTATCCGTGTCAGGGGTAAAGATATGAAGGCAAGGGTCACTGCCCTGCCATTCGTCAGGAAGTGAACATACTAAAGCAAGAGATATGGTGATGAAAAACAACCTCGAGATATGCCTGTCGCCGGCAATGTATGAAGCACATTCAGATACCGAGGCTGTTGTGGTGATAATCGATATACTCAGGGCAACAAGTTCAATATGCACTGCATTTGCGAACGGGGTAAGTGAAATAATCCCCGTTGCCACCGTGGAGGAGGCAAGGGAACTGAAAGAGAAAGGCTATCTTCTTGCAGCAGAACGTGATGGTTATGTCCTTGACTTTGCTGACTTTGGCAATTCACCCTTCAACTTCACCCCTGAAAAGGTCTGGGGGAAAAGCGTGGCTTACAGTACAACCAACGGTACCGGCATTATGAAGATGGCATCTGACTGTCATGCTGTGGTTATCGGGTCGTATCTTAATTTCTCAGCCCTATGCCGCTGGCTTCAAGATCAAAAGCGTAAGGTCATAATTATTTGCGCCGGATGGAAGAGACGTTTCAACCTGGAGGATACACTCTGTGCTGGAGCTATTGCAGAAAAGCTTCTGGAGAGCGGGAAATTCACAACGGTGTGTGACTCGGTGCACGCTGCCACTGATTTGTGGCGTCTGGCAAAGGATGACATAACCGGATATATTGAAAAAGCAGCCCAGAGATCGAGACTGAGAGACAAGGGTCTGGATGACTGCATCGGCTACTGCCATACCTTTGATATGACAGCAGTTATCCCTGTCCTTCGGAACGGGAGGCTGGTCCCTATGAGATAATCACACAATCTGCAAATGAGATAATAGAGACAAAAACACAGATTAACTGAAAACATCCGAAATCATAAATACTTACTGAAATGAAAAAGCACAATTTTTATGCAGGACCTTCGATTATGCCTCAGTACACTAATGAGAAGGTGATCGAAGCTATCCGTGATTTTGCAGGCACAGGACTTTCGATCATGGAGGTCTCTCACCGGAGCAAGGAATTTGTTGCGGTCATGGATCAGGCCGTGGCAACGGTTAAGGAACTTCTTGACATACCATCGGGATACTCCGTTATTTTCGTCGGAGGTGGTGCAAGCCTTCAGTTCGCAATGGTACCGATGAATATGCTCGAGAAGAAGGCAGCATACCTTAATACCGGAGAATGGGCAGGGAAAGCCCTTAGAGAAGCTAAATTCTTTGGTGAGGTTGTTGAAGTAGCTTCATCAAAAGACAGGAACTTCAATTATATACCCAGGAATTATGTGGTTCCGGCTGATGCCGATTATTTTCACATTACCACAAATAACACCATCTTCGGCACTGAACTGAAAAAAGACCCGGATGTCAGTGTCCCCCTGGTGGCCGATATGTCAAGCGACATCTTCAGCCGTCCTGTTGACATCTCCAAATATTCCATCATTTATGGCGGGGCACAGAAAAACCTTGCACCTGCCGGGGTCACATTCGTAATAATAAAGGACGATGTACTGGGTAAGGTCTCCAGACCCATACCTACGATGCTTGACTATAAGACTCATATTGAGAAGGAGTCAATGTTCAACACTCCTCCTGTCCTTCCTGTCTTTGCAGCACTCAAGACTCTTGAGTGGCTGAAGCAGAAAGGTGGTGTGGCAGCAATGCAGAAGATCAACCAGGAAAAGGCTGCACTTCTCTATGATGAGATTGAGCGTAACAAGCTTTTCACAGCTACAGTGCCCGACCATGAAGACAGGTCTCTCATGAATGTCTGTTTCGTGATGACGGAAAACTACAGAGAGCTTGAGAAAGAGTTTGCCACATTTGCCAAGTCGATGGGAATGATCGGCATTGAAGGTCACCGTTCCGTCGGCGGCTTCCGTGCCTCACTCTACAATGCGCTGCCGATTGAGAGTGTCAGGGCGCTTGTGGATTGTATGAAAGAATTTGAAAAGAAATATTAAAACAGACCATCATGAAAGTACTCGTTGCCACAGACAAACCGTTTGCACCGGTAGCCGTCACCCAGATACGCGAGGTGACGGAAAAGGGAGGCC
>Ga0209262_10001163_pt1 | contig 11078 bp, 13 predicted proteins | sample Lowcelwee11metaG_FD_187171 | JGI IMG/M metagenome (GOLD analysis project Ga0209262, IMG submission 187171) | Freshwater pond sediment microbial communities from the University of Edinburgh, under environmental carbon perturbations - Low... | ecosystem: Environmental > Aquatic > Freshwater >...
ACCTGCTCACCGGCCTGCTGACCATCCCCGTGACCGGCAACCCGAACTGGACCGACGCCGAAAAGCAGCAGGAGCTGGACAACAACGCGCAAGGCATCCTCGGCTACGTGGTGCGCTGGGTGGACCAGGGCGTGGGCTGCTCCAAGGTGCCCGACATCCACAACGTGGGCCTGATGGAAGACCGCGCCACGCTGCGCATCAGCAGCCAGCACATGGCCAACTGGCTGCACCACGGCGTGGTGACCGAAGCCCAAGTGCGCGAAACGTTCGAGCGCATGGCCGCCGTGGTGGACCAGCAGAACGCGGGCGACCCGCTGTACCAGCCCATGGCCGGCCACTTCGACACCAGCATGGCCTACCAAGCCGCCTGCGACCTCGTCTTCAAAGGCCTGGCTCAGCCCAGCGGCTACACCGAGCCGCTGCTGCACGCCTGGCGCCTGAAGGTGAAGGCAGCAGCCTGACCTGACCCCGCTTGGCTCCCTCTCCCTCTGGGAGAGGGCAGGGGTGAGGGCCCTCTCGGAGCCAACCCATTCACAGCACACACGGCGCCCTCGGGCGCCGTTTTGCATGGCGCAGAAAAGGCGCGCAGACAATCACGGCATGACGCTTCAATACCTGATCTTCGACGCCAGCGACGATGGCGAAGGCACCGGCACCTGGGACGCCATGGCCAGCGTGCACGCCGCCGATGTGCCCGCGGCGATGGCCGAAGTGCGGGCCGTGCTGGACTGGGCCGAACGCCACAGCCCCGGGCCGCGCGGGCCCCTGGACGAAGGCAACGCCTGGGACGCCGACCAGCAGGTCCAGACCGACGGCGACTGGACCACGGTGACGCTGACGCTCACAGGGCCTTGGGAGTGGGGCGAGGCGTTGGTGGGGCGGTTTTCGGCTGGCGGTTGAATCGCTTTGCCGTTAGGTCGCGGCTCAGCGGCCCTTGAACACCGCCGCCCGCTTCTCCTTGAACGAAGCCACACCTTCTTTCGCGTCCTCGCTGTTCGCCAACCGCTGCTGCACCGCGTCGAACTCGGCCATGGCCACCAGCGGCCCCTGCTCCACGGCCTTCCACGCGTTGAGCCGGGTGGCCACCACGGCCAGCGGGGCCTGTTGCGCGATGGCGTTGGCGATGCGCAGGGCCTCATCGAGCTCGTTACCGGCGGGCACGGTGCGCTGCACGAAGTTCAGCCGCAAAGCTTCGGCGCTGTCGAACTCGTCGCCGGTCAGCAGGTGCAGCAAGGCATTGCCCAGGCCAGCGCGTTCGGCCATGCGCAGCGTGGCGCCGCCGGTGGCCATGATGCCGCGCTTGACTTCGAGCTGCGAGAAGCGGCCGTTGTCCGCCGCGACCACGATGTCGGCCGCGAGCATGAGCTCGATGCCCAGCGTGTAGGTGATGCCCTTGACCGCGACCACCATGGGCTTGGTGCGGCGGCGCCAGCCGGCGTCGCCGAGGTTGAGCGGGTCCACCAGGCCGTGGGGCACGGCGTACTCGCCGCGCTGCATGAGCGGCGCGAAGCTGGGCAGGTCGAGCCCGGCGGTGAAGTGCTCGCCGTGGGCGTGCAGCAGGCCCACGCGCAGCGCGGGCTCGTCGTCGAGCCGGGTGTAGGCCTCGGCGAGCGCGCGCAGCATGGCGGGGGTGAAGCCGTTGCGTTTGGCGGGCCGGTCGATGCCGATCAACAGCACATGGTCGCGCACCTCGGTGCTGATGCGGCCTTCGTCGGGGCGTGTGGCGGTGTTCATGGCGCGATGGTAGTGACCCGGCGCCCCACAGCGTGGTCACCCAGGCGCCACGCGGCGCGCACCCGTGTTCAACGCAAGCGCTGCACGTCCAGCGATGACACCGCGCCCGCCTGGTTGCCCCAGCTCTGACGGATGAAGCTGGCCAGCGCCGCAACCTCGGTGTCGCGGAGCAGGGTGCGAAAGGGTGGCATGCCATAGGGCTGCGGATGGCCGGCGGTGGCGGGCGCAAAGCCGCCACTCAGGATGGCTTGCACGGCGTTCACAGGCAACGCCATCGTGACGGCGCGGTTGCCGGCCAGCGGGGGGTAGGCCCCGGCGGCGCCTTGCCCCTGGGCGCCGTGGCAGTCGACACAGTGCCGCTGGTAGAGCTGTTCGCCCAGCGCCTTTTGCGAGGCGTCGGCGGCTTTGAACTCAAGCGCTGGCGCTGGCTGCACCGGTACAGCCTGGAGGTAAACGGCCATGGCCCGCAGGTCTTCGTTGCGCAGGTGTTGCGTGCCGTGGAACACGACCTCGGCCATGGGGCCCATGACCGAGGCGCTTTTGGCGGTGCCTTGCTGCAGCAGAGCGACGATGTCATCGATGGCCCACGGCTGCACGCCCGCCTGTTGCGGGTCGCGCAGCGAGGGCGCCAACCACCGGCCGTCGGGCATGGCGCTGGCACCGTACGACCCGTTGGCGCCGCCCAGGGCGTTGCGTTCGCTGTGGCAGGCGGCGCAATGGGCCGGCCCGTTGACCAGGTAGGCGCCGCGGTTCCATTCGGCGGGCTGCGCGGGATCGGGCTGGAAGCGCCCGGGTTCGAAGTGCATCAGCCGCCAGACGGCGAGCGCGGACTGGGTGTTGTACGGGAAGCGCAGGCTGTGCGGCCGGTTGGCCTGTTGCACCGCGGGCAGGCTGCGCAGGTAGGCGTGCAGGTCGGCCACGTCGGCGTCCGGCATCAGCGTGGTGTGCGTGTAGGGGAAGGCGGGGTACAGCAGGTGGCCATCGCGCGAACGGCCCTCGTGCAGGGCGCGGCGGAAGGCCTCGAGCGACCAGCGGCCGAGGCCGGTTTGGGGGTCGGGGGTGAGGTTGCCGGCGACGATGGCGCCAAAGGGCGTGGCGATGCTGCGGCCCCCAGCGTAGGCTGCGCCGCCGCGTGCGGTGTGGCAGGCCATGCAGTTGCCGGCGCGCGCCAGGTAAGCCCCGCGCGCCACCTGCTCCGGGGTGGCCGGCGCCCACGCGGCCGCATCGGGCAGGGCTTCGCTGCGCAACTCGGACCACACGGCCCCGGCCAGCACGCCGCAGGCCAGGAGCAACACCGCCAGCGCGGCGCGCAAGGGTGTGAATCTCATCGCACGCCCCCGCTGACCTGGGGCAAGAGGCCGCATTTCAGCGGCAAGGGCTCGCGGGTCGGCGGTGCCGGGTGCGCATCCGCGGGCACGGGCTGGGCCGCGAGCCAGCTGGACACGGCGGCCACATCGGCAGGCGCCAGGCGCTTCGCGACATGGGCCATGCAGTCGGGCGCAAAGGCCTGGCGCAAGCCGGTCTGCCAGGCACCGAGCTGGCCGATCAGGTAATCGCGCGGCAGCCCCAGCAGGCCCGGCACAGCGGGGCTGGCGCCCGTCAGCGCTGCGCCGTGACAAGCGGTGCAGGCGGGCAGTTCGCGCGCCGCGTCGCCCTGGCGCACCAGGGCTTCGCCCCGCGCCAGTTCGGCCGGCGGTGCGGCAGGCGGCTGCGGCGGCGGGTAGGGCAGATCCAGACCGGCGAAGTGGCCCGCGATGTCGCGCAGGTAAGCGTCGCTCAGGTGGTCGAGCAGGTAGCTCATACCGGCGTTGTTGCGCCGGCCGTCGCGGAAATGCAGCAACTGGTGGTACAGGTAATCCGCCGGTTTGCCGGCGATGCGCGGAAAGTAGCCGGCGTTGGTGGCGCGACCTTCCTGGCCGTGGCACAGGGTGCAGGCCATCAGGCGCTGGGCCAGGGTGTCGGGCACACGTGGCGGACCGGCAGCCCACGCCAGAACGGGAACCAGGAACAGGGCAAACAGCAGGCGAGAGCGCATCGTGGGGAACAGGGCAGCCCGGTTTTTGATCGGCCGCCCCGCGTGCAAACGGTCTTTGAACATACCATGGCGGTTCACACCCGTTTCCCCTGGAACCGCCTCCAACATGTCCCACGCCACCCTGCCCGACCCGACCCATTGCCCGCTCTGCGGCGGCGACAACCGCTGTGCCATGGAAATCGAACGCGCCACCGGCGTGGCACAGGCACCGTGCTGGTGTGCCTCACAAAGCTTCAGCGCCGAACTGCTGGACCGCCTGCCCGAGTCGGCGAAGGGCCAGGCCTGCATCTGCGGCAACTGCCTGGCGGCGTTCCACGCCGGGCGGGCGCCCAGCGGGAGCGCCACATGATGGGCTGGATCGACCGTTTCCCGATGGTCTGGCTGGTGGCCCTGGCCGTCTGGATGGCCGTGGCACCGGTACTGCCCGAACCACACCTGATCGAGAAACTGCGCCTGCTGTCGCAGGGAGCGCTCACCCGCCCGCTCGACATCTTCGACCTCGCGTTGCACAGCGTGCCGCTGATCGTGCTGGGCCTGCGCTTGTGGCGCGACGCCCAGCGCCGCCACGCGCCGCGTCCATGAGCGCCGCCCGGCCGTTCCGAAGGCGCTCAGTCCCGCAGTGCGCAGCACGGAGGGTGGTCCAGTGAGCGCTCCCCGGGCAGACCACTCCATCACCGCGTTGCGCGAGCGCTATGGCGAGCGCTACCGCTGGTTGCTGCTGCTCTCGGTGATGGTGGGCACCATGGCGTCGATCATGTCGTCGACCATCATCAACGTGGCGATCCCCGACATGAGCCAGCATTTCACGCTCGGCCAGGAGCGCGCGCAGTGGGTCACCTCGGGCTTCATGGCCGCCATGACGGTCTCCATGCTGACCACGCCCTGGCTGCTGGCGCGCTACGGCTACCGGCGAACCTACTCGGGCTGCATGTGGTTGCTGCTGGCGGGCGGTGTGGCGGGTGGTTTCGCCAACCACTTCCCGCTGGTGCTGGCCGCGCGCGTGGCCGAGGGCCTGGCCGCGGGCGTGGTGCAGCCCATTCCCGCCATCATCATCCTGCGCGCCTTCGAGCCACACGAGCAGGGCCGCGCCAGCGGCATCTTCGGCATGGGCGTGGTGCTGGCGCCGGCCATCGGCCCCAGCATCGGCGGCCTGCTGGTGGACGGCTTCGGCTGGCGCTCGATCTTTTTCATGGTGGTGCCGTTCTGCATCGCATCGCTCTGGCTGGCGCAGCGCTTCGTGCCCGGCACGGCGCCCGGCGGTGGTGCCGCCAACCCGCAGGGCGCAGCGCTCGACTGGCGCGGCCTGCTGCTGGCCACCGTGGGCACCTTGTGCCTGCTCAACGGCCTGGTCGACCTGCAAGGCGGGACGGCCGCCAGCGCCGCCAGCCTGCTGGTCGGCGCGGCGCTCGCCCTGCTGCTGTTCGTGTGGCTGCAGCGGCGCACGCTCAAGCGCCGCCAGCGGCGACCCCTTGAGGGCACCGACCCGCTGATGAACCTGTCGCTGTTTGCCGACCGGCGCTTCGCCATGGGCAGCATCGTGGCCTTCATCTACGGCATTGCGCTGTTCGGCTCCACCTACCTGCTGCCGGTCTACATGCAGATGGGGCTGGGGCTCTCGCCGTCCTACGTGGGCAGCATCCTGTTGCCGTCGGGTCTGGTCCTGGCGATCACCATCGCCATCGTCGGTCGCCTGGCCGACCGCCAGCCCACGCACCGCCTGGTGAGCATCGGGCTGCTGCTGCTGGCGGCCTCGTTCGCGCTCATGTTCACGATCGACCTGCGCCGACCCAGCCACATCATCCCCTTGCTGGTGACCTGGGCGATCCTGGGCCGCATCGGGCTCGGCTTCATCCTGCCCTCGCTCAACATCGGCGCCATGCGCGGCCTGGACCGTGCACACATCCCGCAGGGGTCGAGCGTGATCAACTTCCTGCGCATGCTGGGCGGCGCAGCGGGCGTCAGCCTGTGCGGCATCGTGCTCGAATGGCGCGTCGCCGCCCACGGCTTCCGGCTCGACACCGCCAACCCCAGCCCGGAGCGGCTGGCCGCGTTCGACGAGACCTTTGGCTTGCTGGCCGCGATCTGCGCCCTGGCGCTGGTCGCCGCGTGGCGGCTGCGCGCGGAGCGCGCGGCAGACTGAGCGACTGCGGTGGACCCGCACAACCCGACAAAAGCGGCGCCCCACAGCGAACAGTCCGCCGCACAATAGCCTCTTCACCACCATGAGCCTCCCACCCGAGGCACGGCGCCGGAGAGGGATCCCCCACTCCAGCACACGCCGTGGAACCGGCTTTGCCGGGCCACAGGGCGTGGTCCCCCCTCAGGGGGGAAGCCGCGCAGCGGCGCAGGGGGGTCTTCCAAATGTGCCAACTGCTCGGACTCAACTGCGCCACCCCCACCGACGCCTCATTCAGCTTCACCGGTTTCTGCCAGCGCGGCGGCAACACCGGTGAACACGCCGACGGCTGGGGAATTGCTTTCTTTGAAGGCCGTGGCCTGCGGCTGTTTGTGGACCACCAGAGCGCGGCCCGGTCGCCGATGGCGGAGTTTCTGCAGAAATACCCGCTCAAGAGCAAAAACATCATCGCCCACGTGCGCAAGGCCACCATCGGCGAGGTGGCGCTGGAAAACGCCCACCCGTTCTCGCGCGAGCTCTGGGGCCGCCACTGGGTGTTTGCCCACAACGGCGATCTGAAAGACTACTTTCCCCACCTGCACAGCCGTTTCCAGCCCATCGGCAGCACCGACAGCGAGCGCGCGTTTTGCTGGCTGATGCAGGAGCTCTCCAAGTCCCACGCCAGCCTGCCCAGCACCGAAGAACTCACGCTCACGCTGCGCGAGCTCGTGCCCCAGGTGCGCCACTTTGGCAGCTTCAACTTCCTGCTCTCCAACGGCGAGGCGCTGTGGGCGCACTGCAGCACCAAGCTGCATTACCTGGTGCGCCAGCACCCGTTTGCGCAGGCCACCCTGATGGACCACGACTGGACGGTCAACTTTGCCGAGCTCAACCACCCCGGTGACCGCGCCGCGGTGATCGTGACCACGCCGCTCACCCACAACGAAACCTGGACCGCCTTCGAGCCCGACGAGCTCAAGGTGTTTGTCGACGGTCTGCCCGTGCTGGAGAAGACCGCTTGAACGCCTGGCTGACCCTGGGGATTGCAATCGTGGCCGAGGTCATCGGCACGACCGCGCTCAAGGCCAGCGAAGGGTTCACGCGGCTCGGTCCATCGGTGATCGTGGTGGCGGGTTATGCGGTGGCGTTCTACTGCCTCTCGCTGGTGCTCAAGACCATCCCGGTGGGCGTGACCTATGCGATCTGGTCGGGTCTGGGCATCGTGCTCATCACGCTGGTGGCCTTTGTGGTCTATGGCCAGAAGATCGACCTCGCCGGCCTGCTCGGCATGGGCCTGATCATCGCGGGCGTGGCCGTGCTCAACATCTTTTCAGAAACCGCTGCGCATTGAAGCCTGCGCACCACGGTGCGCACTCAGCGTTTCAGAGCACCTTGAACAGCTTCTCGCGCAACTCCGGCAAGCGCTTGGCACCCATGCCGTGGTTGGACATGCTGCTCACCCAGGCGTGGTAGACCACGCGCAGCTGCTCGGTGGTCTCGGCATGGAAGATGTCTTCCACCAGCGAAATGCGCGTGTTCTGACCAATGATCGAGTTGACGGAGTTGATCATGAAGTTGCGCGCCATCTCGTTGTCTTTGGCACTGCGTGAGCCAGCGCTCGGCAGGCCCGGAATCTCGCTGGAAGCCGATGCGGCCACGGCCTCCTGGGGCGCCTTCACGGCCGGCACGGCGGGCGCTGGAGCGGCCACCGGTTTGGCGCGCGCCTGCGCCTCGACACAACCCTGCGCCAGCAGCTGGGCCAGGATCTCTTCGATGTCGCCGCTGCCGCTCAGAAAGGGGGCGAGTTCACTGCCCGAGCGTTTGCCATCGACCAACACGAGGATGCGACGCACCAGCGGTGACAAGCCGAGCGATCGGGTCTGGATTTCCTGTTGCCCCACGGCGGTCTTGGCGAAGACGGCGGTGGTCAGATCAAAGGTTTCGGGCATGGAACGGCCGGTGTGTCGGTATGGGTTGGGCTCCCTGAACCCAATCTTTTACTGCACCTGTTCACGCGCAACAAGGCGGGAATGCCATGACGCCGCACGAAAGCACTTCTTTTGACTGACAAATCCGGGCTCACAAACCCTGGCAAAAGCTGCGCCCGTGGTGCATCCACGACACCCGTCCGCTCAAGGGGTGTTGCTATGTATTTAAGTGCGCGGCCTGGAACCGCCTGCCCGCCGCTCTTCGCGCAACATGAAAAGGTACAGGCCCTCAACCTTCTCGCGCGCCCACGGCGTCTTGCGCAAAAAACGCAGGCTGGAACCCACGCTCGGGTCCACGTTGAAGCAGCGCACCGGGATGCGATGACCCAGCTCTTCCCAGCCGTAGTGGTCGGCCAGCGCGGTGACGATCGCCTCCAGCGTGAGGCCGTGCAGCGGGTTGCGCGCTTGCTTGGCAGGCGCCTTGGGCGCTTCGTCCTCGGGTGGGATGATGGGTTGATCGCTCATGAAGACACCGTGAGCGCCACTTCCAGCGCATCGACAAACATCGCCGGCACGTCAAACCCGGTCTGGTCGGTGATCTCCTGGAAGCAGGTCGGGCTGGTGACGTTGATCTCGGTGACCTTGTTGCCGATCATGTCCAGCCCCACCAGCAGCAGGCCGCGAGCGGCCAGCACGGGCGCGATGGCTTCGGCCACGGCGCGGTTCTCGTCGCTCAGCGGCTGGGCCACGCCCTTGCCGCCGGCGGCCAGGTTGCCACGCACCTCGTTGCCCTGGGGAATGCGCGCCAGCACAAAGGGCGCAACCTGCCCGCCGATCAGCAACAGGCGTTTGTCGCCCAGGGCGATCTCGGGCAGGTAGGCCTGCGCCATCACGCTCGTGGCCCCGCCCTCGTTGAGGGTTTCCACAATGGAACCCAGGTTCATGCCATCGGCACCGACGCGGAAAATGCCCGCGCCGCCCATGCCGTCGAGCGGTTTCAGGATGATGTCGCGGTGCTCGGCGTGGAAAGCTCGCAGCTCGTTGGCGTTGCGCGTCACCAGGGTCGGCGGTGCGAAAGCCGCGAACTCCATCAAGGCCAGTTTTTCAGGGTGATCCCGCAGCGCACGCGGGCTGTTGAACACCTTTGCACCCTCGCGCTCGGCCTGTTCGAGCAGGTGCGTGGCGTAAAAAAACTCGCTGTCAAACGGGGGGTCCTTGCGCATGAGCACGGCATCAAAGCTGTGCACCGGCTCCAGCGCCTCGCTGGTCACGGTGTACCAGTCGTCGGCGTGGCTGGTGAGCTGCAGATGGCGCACCTGCGCGGTCACGGACTGGCCGCTGCGCCAGCTCATGAAACGCGGCTCGGTGCTGGCCACGCGGTGGCCGCGTTTTTGCAGCTCGCGCATCATGGCAAACGTGGTGTCCTTGTAGATCTTGAAGGACTCAATGGGATCGGCGACGAAGAGGATGTTCATGGCGTGTCGGTTTTCTGAGCCCCGTACTGTTGCACAAACAGCGCGAGCGCGCCGGCGACCACGCCCCAGAAGGCCGAGCCGATGCCGGCAATGACCACGCCGCTGAGCGTGACGAGGAAGGTGATGAGCGCGGCTTCGCGGTGGCGGTCGTCGCGCAGCGCGGTGTGCAGGCCGCCGCCGATGCTGCCCAGCAGCGCCAGGCCGGCGATCGCCAGCACCAGCTCTTTCGGGAACGCGATCAGCAGACCGGTGACCGCCGCGCCGAACAGGCCGATGGCGATGTAGATCAGGCCACAGGCCACGGCAGCGGTGTAGCGCTTGTTTTTGTCGGCGTGCGCTTCTTCGCCCATGCAGATGGCTGCGGTGATCGCGCTCAGGTTGAGCGCAAACGCACCAAACGGCGCGAGCAGCAGCGTGGCCACACCGGTCATGGTGATGATTTTCGAGACCGGCATCTGATAGCCCGCGGCACGGATGGCCGCCACACCCGGCAGGTTCTGCGACGCCATGGTCACCACAAACAGCGGCAGCGCCAGGCTCACGAAGGCGCTGAAGCCGAACTCGGGCGCGGTGAACACCGGCACCGCCCACCGCAGCGTGAGCGCGCCCGCGTTGAACTGCCCGTTGACGAGCACGTAGACCACCGACGCGGCCAGCGTGAGCGGCACCGCGTAGCGCGGGAGGAACCGGCGCCCCAGCAAATAGGCCAGCAGCATGGTCAGCACCAGCGGCAGCGCGGTCTGTGCCGCGGCAAAGGCCTGCAGACCAAAACGCGCCAGCACGCCCGCCAGCAGCGCCGAAGCGAGCGCCATGGGAATGCGGTTCATGACGCGCTCGAACCAGCCGGTCGCACCCGCGAGCACGATCAGCACCGCACAGGCCATGAAGGCGCCCACGGCCTGCGGCATGGTGAAGCCACCGGCCAGCCCGGCCGTGGCCAGCACGGCGGCACCGGGCGTGCTCCAGGCCACCATCACCGGCTTTTTCAGGATCAGCGAAGGAATGGCCGAACACAGGCCCATGCCCAGGCCGAGCGCCCACATCCAGGAGGTGATGAGTTCGGGCGTGGCGCCAAAGGCCAGCGCGGCCTGGAAGACGATGGCCACCGAGCTGGTGAAGCCCACCAGCACCGCCACAAAACCGGCGGTGGCGGCCGAGAGGTTCAGGTCACGGAAAAAAGACATTCAGCGATTGTGCCTTTGGGGAGTGCAACGGTATTTACCCCGGCGACACACCACCACACCGTCTGATCGCAGCGCCGGCATGCCCTGCAAAGCGAAGTCAAGGAGGAGAGGCCGCAAAGCGGCCTCGGGGGACATGAGCGGCGCAGGGCATACCGGCGCCGCGATCCCGCGATGCAGCGGCCTGAACCCGCAGAGTTCAGATTTCGATCTTGGACCCGAGCTCAATCACCGCGTTGCTCGGCAAATTGAGGAACTCAGCTGCCGCGCCCGCGTTGTGGTGCATCTGGGCAAAGATCTTTTCGCGCCAGGGCGCCATGCCGCTGCCCAGCGTGGGCACCACCAGATCGCGCGAGAGGAAGTAGCTGGTGGTCATGGGCTCCAGCTCGCAGCCGCGGCCACTCATGAGCTGCAGCGCCTTGGGCACGTCCGGGTCGTTCTTGAAGCCGTAGTGGATCACCACCTGCCAGCAGTCGTGCCCCAGCGGCTCCACCGCCAGCCGTTTGTCCAACCCGATCCAGGGCACCTCGTGGCTGCGCACGGTGACGAACAGGTTCTGCTCGTGCAGCACCTTGTTGTGCTTGAGGTTGTGCAGCAGCGCGTTGGGCA
>Ga0209262_10001164_pt1 | contig 11074 bp, 9 predicted proteins | sample Lowcelwee11metaG_FD_187171 | JGI IMG/M metagenome (GOLD analysis project Ga0209262, IMG submission 187171) | Freshwater pond sediment microbial communities from the University of Edinburgh, under environmental carbon perturbations - Low... | ecosystem: Environmental > Aquatic > Freshwater > Pond...
GGAATGGCCGGAATGGTATTCATTCCAAGTCTTACCACATCCTGCAAGGGAAAGACTAAAGCAAAAACCGAAGCTGGTGCAGAAGATGAAATCGCTCTTGGCTTTATTGGTATGGGACAACAGTCGATGTTCCTTCTCAGCGGATTTCTCCAGGTACCCGGTGTGAAAGTTCTTGCGGGTTGCGATGTTTATGGCATCAAACGCAAGCGTTTTGAAAAGAGGGTAAACGAGTTTTATGCCAAGGCAGGCAGGGAAGTTAAGATTGACACTTATGAAAAGTACCAGGATCTGCTTGCAAGACAGGATATTGATGCTGTGGTGATAGCTGTTCCTGACCACAACCATGCGATGATAGCTATTGCCGCCTGCAAAGCCGGAAAGGATGTCTATCTTGAAAAGCCGATGACCTTCACAATTAAGGAGGGGCAGGAACTGAAAAAGGCGGTCAGGGAAAACAACAGGATACTTGCGGTTGGCAGCCAGCAACGTTCCAGCCCTGAATTCCAGCATGTTGTCAATCTTGTCCAGACCGGAGCTCTGGGTAAGATAACTAAAGTCAATGCATATGTTGGTGCGCCTCCGACGCCTTATAATCTTCCTGAAGAGCCGCTTCCTGCCGATCTTAACTGGGATCTCTGGCTGGGACCTCTTCCCGCTACAATTCATTACAATAATCAGCTTGATCCTCTTATCTCGCTCGATCCTGAAAAGAATGAAGAAATTTGGGGTGCATGGCGATGGTACAAAGAGATGGGCGGAGGTTTTACAACCGACTGGGGCGCTCATATGTTCGATATCGCCCAGTGGGGACTGGGAATGGATAAAAGCGGACCGGTTGAGATATCGCCGATAGGCGACGGTACAGAGTTCATATCATGGAAATATGCAAATGGTGTCGTAATGACATCGGAACCATTTGATGACCAGCTGACGAAGGGTGTGAAATTCTGGGGAGAAAACGGGTGGATTGAGGTTTCCCGCGGCAATGTCAATACATCTGATCCAAAGTTTAATCTTCCTGCATCGGCAGCTTCAACAGAAGAGGGTCCTTATGAAACCCGGATTCCTCACCAGGCAAACTTTATCGAGTCTGTAAAACTGCGGCGAGATCCGGCAGTCCCTGTTGAGATAGGCCACAGCAGCTGTACTGTTTGCACACTCGGGAATATTGCATGTGACCTTAAAAGGACCATCAAATGGAATCCTGAAACGGAAACTTTTATTGATGATGCTGATGGTGAAGCAACAAAACGCCTGCATTATGAATACAGGAGTCCCTGGAAGTTGGTGTAAAGATTTGGGATAAAACCAAAAAGAGGCTGCACAATCGTGCGGCCTCTTTTACTATAGTTCTGAGCAAAACTTATTCTACTCTTCTTACCTTGATAGCGACAGGCCCTTTTTCTCTGGTTTCAATCTCAAACTCTACCGCCTGTCCTGTCTCAAGTTCGGTCTGAGGAGCCTCCAAACCTGAACGATGGATAAAAATATCCTTTTGATCTTCAGTCTGGAGAAACCCGTAACCCTTTACCCTGTCATACCATTTAACAGTACCTTTCATAGTTTTTGAGTTTTTGTCTTCTATCTGTAATTATCCCTTCTGTTGCCGCCACCGCCTCTGCGGTCGTTATCACCACCGCCTCTGAAATTACTTCTTCTGTCAGTCCTTTCAATAGATTCGTTAACAATTATTTTCCTGCCCTGAATTTCAGAACCATTAAGTTCCTCAATGGCCTTCTTAGCCTCGGCTTCGTTGGGCATCTCAACAAAACCGAATCCTTTGCTTTTCCCAGAGTATTTGTCAATAATGATTTTTGCGGATCCTACTTCGCCATACTCTTCAAAGATTTCTTTTAATTCTGCTTCATTCATTTTGAAATGAAGACTTCCTACATAAATGTTCATAATTCAATAATTAAGTAAATAAAACAGTAACAAAGGTCATATTTATTTTTGATATCTGAAAATAAAAACTTATAATATAATTGATTTTAACTGCTTTTTGGCAGAATGAGAACCTGAGTTGCCATAAATCACCAATAATAATGCCATATTGATTACTGTATGATGATTTTAAAACAACAGGCTTCGGAAATTGTTCGGTTTATGCAGTTATTTTATTCCGGTTCCGGATTCTTTAATAATTCAGTAGCCGGACTTGTTATTTCTTATTACGGATATAAATATGCCTGATATTATTCTGACCGGAATCTCTCTCATCAATTTCAAAATCAAGCGATCTGATCAGAGGGGTCAGCTTGTTAAAACCATAATTCCTGGGGTCGAAATCAGGTTGTTTTTTAAGGATCAGATTGCCCACATCTCCAAGATAAGCCCAGCCGTTTTCGTCGGCAAGGTCAGTAATTGTTGAAGCTATAAGATGTTTTGCTTTGAGTATCTGACCCTGCCGATCACTCTCATCATTCCTGGTCTTACTCCTGGCAAGTTTGCCGGGTTTCTTCTTAACAACATAATTATCAGTCACTCCGGGTGATGAATTAATTATTTCCAGATAAATGAATTTATCACATGCAATAATAAAGGGCGATGGGGTCTTTCTTTCACCAATACCTATAACTTTCATCCCGGCTTCCCTTAACCTTGTCGCCAGACGGGTGAAATCACTGTCGCTCGACACCAGACAAAATCCATCTACCTTACCGGAGTAAAGGATATCCATGGCATCGATTATCATTGCAGAGTCTGTCGAATTTTTACCTTTTGTATAGCCGTATTGTTGAACAGGCGTTATGGCATTCTCCAGAAGTACTGATTTCCATCCTGATATGGTAGGTCTTGTCCAGTCGCCATAAATTCTCTTGAACGTTGGAGTACCGTATTTTGCAATCTCTTCCAGCATGCCTTTGACATTTGAATGAGGTATATTATCGGCATCAATCAATACAGCAAGTCTAAGATCATTTAAAGTTCCCATAATTGTATTCTGAATTTTGCGCAATTTACTGATTATAATTATGTTTTTACGATGCCGTTACAGATTTAACGGAATGTTAGCCTCAGCATTTTTTACCCTTCATCTCACTGATATCGAGACGCAGGATAATCGTTCTGTCTAAAACATCCTGTTTATAGGTAAATTCAGCTCTGTCAGAATAATTCGACATTATATAGTTAAGTCCGAGCTTCTTTTCTTCTTCTTCAGTGATAATTTTAATATTGCCCCATCCGACTACCGATCTGTAGCTCATTCCAAAATCACAAGCATTTTCACCCTTTTCAAGCTGGTGGTCAGTGTCGAATTGAAAGCATACAAAATTATTTTTTCTTATTATTTCCAGTTTCTTTCCCTCTCTGGCACAATGAAAATAAAGTTTTTTCCCGGCTCCTCCGGTATAACCAAAGTTCATCGTTACTATGTAAGGGATATTGTTGTCTGACAGTGCAATCCTGCATACATCACAACGTGAGATAATTGACCCGATTTCATCAATGTCTGTTATTTCCCTTTCTTTTCTTCTCATCTTTACGGCAATTTGAGTTTTTCTGCATTGATGGATTAATTCTATTCCCGGTTTTGTTCTGTTTAACGAAACCATAAAATTTTGATTAAAAATAAAGAATATTATTAACTTTACGCGATTCAAAAAAGAGTCATAATCTTAAAATTAATATAATGGGAAAAGGTGATAAAAAATCCAGGAGAGGTAAAATCATTCTTGGAACCTATGGAGTCAGACGCCGTAGAAAAAAAGCTGACAAACCAGAGATTAAACAAGTAAATAAACCGCAGGAGAAGGAATTAAAAGATAAGAAACTGCTGAAAGAGAAAAAGGAGGTCCCTGAAGTTAAAGAAGTTATTGAAGTAGTCGAGGCTAAGGAAGTTAAGACAACCAGGGAAGTAAAGGAAGTCAAGGCAGAGAAACCTGCAAAGACTGCAAAAGAATCTACGGAATCTAAACCAGCCAAAGAGCCGAAGAAAGAAGTTAAAGCAGCTGAACCTGCCTCAGAAGAGATAAAAGAGGTCAAAAAGACTAAACCCGTTAAGGAGAACAAAAAGGTAACTGAAACCAAAAGTTCCGAAGAGAAGGCGAAGCCAAAAGCCCCTAAAGCTTCTAAAGAGAAAAAGCCATCGAAGTAGACAAAACCTGAAAAATAGGGTCAGTACTAGTTCTGCTTTCTGACAACCAGCCACTTATAATCTTCAGGATCTATACGTGCATTTATTATAACTGGCTTATTTATCTTGAGCGCATCGTTGATTGCTGTTCTCATGCTCTCATCTGAATCAGCTAAAAAAACCTCAATTCCGAAAAACATCTCTGAATCAAACAAATCTCCGGAATAAAGGCTGGTTGCGTACGGAGATAGGTTTTGCCACGATTGTTTAAGCTTTATCAGGTTCAGTTCTCCATCTGAAAGAACTACCGTTATAACAGGAAGATTATATCTCCGGGAAGTAATTATCTCTCCTGCCATCATAAGAAATCCGCCATCACCTGTAACGCACACTACCGTTTTTTCCGGATTGATAATTTTAGCTGCCAGGGAAGCCGGCATACCGAATCCCATTCCCGACCATCCGTTTGTCATTATGATATTCTGTCTGCCTGATGTCTTCCAGAATTGACCTGCAAGATGGAGATGGGAGCCTACATCAACAGTCAATATAGCATCCTCAGGAAGCTCCTCCTGCAAAACCTTTAAAGCAGTTACAGGGCCGAAATGATCAGTAAATCCTTTAAATACGGCAGCTGTTTCGTCGCGGACGGACTGCAATGAGGTTTTGTCGAAGATAATTGAGCTGTGATCCAAACGGTTAAGAATGCTGAACCACTGGTCAGGGGTGCCGGTAAACTGCATAACATTATCAAGGAGCGGCAGATCGGTCTCTTTTGTGCCGAAATGGATCAGAGGCACATCCGGCATCCATGATTCATAATTGTATTCGACCGGGTCATAGCCCACACCAATAACAAGATCAGTTTCTTCATAAATATCTTCGAGGTAATCGCTTAATGCATGGAACAGGACACCTGCGTAACAAGGGTGATCTTCGGTGAGCAAACCTTTTGCCATGGGCGTCAATACGACCGGTAACCTGAATTTCTCAAGGAAGACAGTCAGCATGCTTCCGATTCCATATCTTGCAGACGTTAGCCCGACAGCTAGTAATGGCTTTCTGGATTTTTCAAGAACTGACATTATCCCGTCAATATCATTGTGATATACTCCTGTTTCAGTTTTTGCAGCATATCCGGAGGCTTCTGCCACTTCGTTGCCGGCAATATCTGAAGGGAGCCCGATATGAACCGGTCCGGGATACTCTTCCCTGCATATTTTAAATGCTTTTTGAATAACCTCAGCTGCATTATCCGGAGTAAGCCTGAAAGTTGCTTTTGTTACAGATTCAAAGAGTTTCTGATGATCTATATTCATCTGGGCAGTCCGGTTAATCATTTTATCATCCATCTCACTGGTGAAAATAATTACTGACGATCTGTCGAGAAGTGCTCCACCGGCTCCTGTAGTCATATTTGCAGCGCCAGGTCCGAATGTGGCATGGCATACGCCGGGAACTCCTGTCAGTCTGGCCGTTACATCAGCCATTATCCCGGCTGCTGCCTCATTTGAAGTAAGGATAAAATCAATACCGGCCGATCTGAAGGCTTCCATATAAGGTATTGACGGACCGCCCGGAATGCCAAAAACATACCTGACGCCGTTCTTAAATAATTGATCAGCAATGTATTCAGCAACAGTCATATTAATTTAATTAAATAATAGACAAATCTATTAAATTAAATCCTTAAAGCATCTGACACCAAATTCAAATTCTATTAAATTTAGCCCTGATAATAAAGAATTAATAGTATGGTAATGAGAATAATCAGGAGTTGGATAGTTGCAATTGCAGTCTTAGGTCTTTCAGCATCTTCAGTCTGGTCACAGATATCATACGAGAATTATAAGATAGCTGATGACCTGATAAAGAAAACAACTGATAAGGTTTATTATGGGAACGTCCGGCCTGTATGGATTGGAAAGACAAACAATTTTCTATATGAGAGTCTGACTCCCGGTGGAACCGAATATATTATAGTTAATGCAGAAAAACTTACTAAAAGGAAAGCCTTTAATCAGGAGAAGTTTGCTTCTGCCTTTGAAGTTGCAACAGGTAAAAAAATCGAGCCAGGCAAACTTCCGATAAAAAGTATTGTTTTTTCAGAGAAGCTGGGAAGCTTCGCTTTCACATATGACAATTATAACTGGATATGCAACCTGAAGGATTACAAATTAATTAAAAGAGAGAAGATTCCCAGCCGCGACAGGCCAAATGGTTGGGCTTGGGGTTTCAGGGATGAGGTAAACAAGGATTCTGTTGAATCTCCCGATAAAAAGTGGAAAGCATATATAAAGAATTATAATGTTTATATCCAGTCATCAGATGATAAAAAAGAATACCAGCTCAGTTTCGACGGAGCTCTTGGTGAGTATTATTCATCCTTTATGAATTGGGCACCTGATTCCAGGAAACTTGAAGCATATCGGGTAAAGCCAGCTGAAAGGCATATGATCTATTATATTGAATCTTCACCGGAGGATCAGCTGCAGCCAAAACATTTTGCCTATGAATATCAGAAACCGGGTGATGCTATTCCTCAAAAGTACCCTCAGCTATTTGATATTGAATCGAAAAAGCGTATCATGGTTGATGACACTCAAATTCCACATCAATATTCTATTAATGAAATTAACTGGAGCAAGGATAGTCGTTACTTCACTTATGAATATAATAAGCGTGGGCATCAGGTTTATCAGGTGATCAGGGTTGATGCTGTTTCAGGTGAATCGAAAGTGATAATAAATGAGACATCCCGGACATTTATTAATTACAGCGGTAAAAGGTACAGATTCGATGCAGCAGAAACAGGTGAGATAATATGGGCATCGGAAAGAGATGGATGGAACCATCTTTATCTGTATGATTCAGATAGAGGAGAATTAAAAAACCAGATCACAGCAGGTGAATGGATTGTCAGAGATGTGGTTTATGTTGATGAGAAAAACAGGCAGATTCTTTTTCAGGCAAGTGGTATGGAAAAGGGTGATCCATATTTCATTTATTATTACCGCATTAATTTCGATGGAACAGGTCTAAAACGTATTACTGATGGTGAAGGAATGCACGAGGCCAGCTTCTCACCTGACAAGAAATTTCTGGTTGACACATGGTCGACGGTAGAAGTTCCTCCCATATCAGTTCTCCGCAGTGCTGAGGATGGATCGCAGTTAATGGTGCTTGAAAAGGCAGATATTAAAAAGCTTCTTGAGACTGGTATCAGACTCCCTGAAGTTTTTGTGGCCAAGGCAAGAGACGGATTGACTGATATCTGGGGTATAATTATCAGGCCAACAGATTTTGATCCGGCAAAGAAGTACCCGGTAATAGAAGAAATTTATGCGGGTCCTCACAGCAATTTTGTTCCGAAAAGCTTCAGATCGTCAGCTACTGGAATGCATCAGCTTGCTGAGCTCGGTTTTATAGTGGTCAAGATCGATGGTATGGGAACATCAAACAGATCAAAGGCTTTTCATGATGTATGCTGGAAGAATATAAAGGATGCCGGTTTCCCCGATCGGATACTCTGGATAAAAGCTGCGGCTGAAAAATACAGTTATATGGATTTGGAAAGAGTAGGTGTATATGGAACATCTGCCGGAGGTCAGAATGCGGCAGGCGCTGTGCTCTTTCATCCCGAATTTTATAAAGTTGCCGTTGCTTCGTGTGGCTGTCATGACAACAGGATGGATAAAATGTGGTGGAATGAGCAATGGATGGGCTGGCCGGTAGGTGAGGAATATGCCCTGTCGTCAAATGTTGATAATGCATGGAGACTTAAGGGCAAACTGCTTCTCCTGAACGGAGAGCTGGACAATAATGTCGATCCAACGTCCACAATGCAGGTTGTCAATGCATTAATTAAAGCAAATAAGGAATTTGAATATGTGTTCCTGCCAGGAGCAAAGCATACCAGCGGTGGAGACTACGGGGAAAGGAAACGGCGGGATTTTTTTGTGAAAAATCTGCTTGGAATTAATCCGCCTGACTGGAATTTGCTTGAAAAATGATTTTTTTTCTCATATTTGCGGCCTGATTATCTCTAAGTGTACAGCAAAAGGAATACGGTATTCTGGGCTATCATTGCATGCCTTCTCTGGTCAACTGCCTATGCAGGCATCAAGCTTGGACTTCAGTATGACACTCCTTTGCATTTTGCAGGAATAAGATTCATGATATCGGGATTGATGATACTACCTTTTACTGTGAAACCAGCATTATATTATAGAATTTTACGGGAAAACTGGAAGGTTGTAACAATGGTTATGGTTCTTCAGACGCTGATCAATTATTCCCTGTTTTACTTTGGAATGGATCTCGTTCCGGGAGCTCTTGGTGCGGTAATAGTGGGATCCCAACCGCTTGTAACTGCAGTAGTTGCTTCAATGATGCATAACGAAGACAAACTTAACAGACCCAAGATCATCACTATAATATTTGGTATATCCGGAGTTATTCTTATCTCTGCAGGAAGGCAGGCCTTCAGGTTAGGAACTGCAATTGAATTTCTTGGAGTAATAATGATCCTTTTCGCAAATATTGCAACAGCCGTGAGTAATGTGGTCGTTTCGCTTAAAAGCAAGGGTATGAATCCATTGGTTTTAAGTTCTTTTTCGCTCGGAACCGGAGGTTTGATCCTGTACCTTTTTTCACTGCCCATTGAAGGGACTGTGCAGGCTGGCAAACCTCTTGTTTACTGGCTCGTACTTGTCTGGTTAAGTTTTATGTCAGCCTTCGCGTTTTCATTATGGTTTAAGCTTCTTCAGCGACCCGGGGTAAAGGTATCGGAGCTGAACCTGTGGAAATTCATAATTCCTGTCGTTGGGGCAGTTTTGAGCTGGCTCCTGGTACCCGGTGAAAATCCTGAATGGCTTACAATAACAGGGATGATCATAATAACAGGATCGCTCGTCCTTTTTTATCTTAATACGAGAGTGGAAAAAACTGAACACATAATTCCGGCAGTTAAATGAAAAGGAGACTTACAGCACTGGCACTGCTTGCAATATTCTGGCTGGCATTCTTTTATTTTGCCAGGTTATTATTTCTGATCATTAATAACAAAGAGGCTGCCAACCTGGGATTTAAAGTCCTGACCGGGGCCTTTACCCATGGAGTAAAGCTTGATATTTCAACTATCTCATATATTTTCGTTTTCCCATTGCTTGGATGCCTGCCTGCCATCTGGATCAGAGGAGACTGGTACAGGCATTTTATGAGAATTTATACCTGGTTTTTACTTTTTATCTCCTCTTCGTTAGTCATAGGAGATGCAGTCCTGTATAATTACTGGGGCTTCCGGATGGACTATACACCCTTTATTTACCTTAAAACACCACAGGATGCCGCAGCCTCAGTTACTACGATGACTATTATAATTGTCTGTCTTACTGTTATTTTTATAACAATACTTTTCGGGTACCTGTATAATAGATTTGTTGACAAATTGTTTTCAGACTCCGGAGATATCCGCTATAAAGTTCCGGCAACATTCTTTTTCATGCTGTTATTTGGTTCACTGATAATTCCGGTCAGGGGCGGATTTGGACTTCCAATAAATGCAGGTACAGTCTATTTCCATAAGAGTCTGTTTGCCAATCATGCTGCAATAAATGTTGTGTGGAATGTGGGAGCTTCATATTTCAACCGGAATCCGGAAACCAATCCTTATTCATTTGGGGACTTAAACAATGCCATCTCATTGCGCGATTCACTGACTATCAAAAAAGGAGATACCCGGAAGGTACTTGATACTGAAAGGCCCAATATAATGATCATTATTCTTGAAAGTTTCGGCAACAGGCTTGTTGGTCCCCTGGGAGGTGATTCACTGACCACACCCTGCCTGAATAAACTGATTGATGAGGGTCTGGTGTTCTCGGATTTTTATGCATCCGGAAACAGAACCGATAAAGCCCTGCCTGCAATACTTAATGGATTTCCTGCCCAGCCTTCAGTCTCAATAATCAAGGATCCAAAGAAGACCCAGTCGATGGTAAGTCTAGTGAAGATTATGAACGGCCATGGATATAACAGTTCGTTCTGGTACGGTGGGGATATAAACTTTGCCAATTTTCACTCATTTGTTATAGCATCGGAGTTCAGCCGGATAATAACTATGGATAATTTTGATCCGTCAAATTATAATTCAAATTGGGGTGTCCACGACCATGTATTGTTTCAATCGCTTCAGGATTCCATGGAGACAGTTAAAGAACCGTTTTTCAGGGTTGTCCTGACGCTTTCAAGCCATGAACCTTTTGAAGTACCTATGGAGCCTGTCTTTCAGGGGAAGGATGAGCTGACAAAATTCAGAAATTCAGTTTACTATACCGATAAAGCAGTGGGAGATTTCATAACATGGGCAAAAACCAGAGGCTGGTGGAAGAACACCCTGGTAATTCTCGTGGCTGATCATTGCCGAAGGAATTCCACTAATGATCTTGTCTATTCTCAGGACATTTTTAAGATACCCATGTTATGGTTAGGCGGAGCCCTGAATGAAACCGGTAAAAGAGTAGAAAAGCTTGGCAGCCAGGTTGATATTTCTCTGACATTACTGAACCAGCTTGATATTCCCGGTGATTTTCCTTATGCAAAGGATCTGCTTTCGGATGAATCAAACTCTTTTGCCTTTTATACATTCAATGAAGGATTTGCATTTTTAACAGACAGCTCTACTGTTATTTATGATCATAAACTTGGAGAGCCTATCATCAGGACAGGCGTTAATCAGGATCTCACTGAAAACCTTGGCAAAGCCTACCTCCAGGTCCTGTACGATGATTTTATGAAGAGATAAAACTCCCTCTGGTTTTCTTTTGGGTCTTTTCCATCTGCTTATTGTTCTCTGGTTTATAGTTAAAACCTCCATTTAATTGCATAAATTTGTATGTATGGAGGTAAAACCAGTTAAAATATTCACAACCGGCAATTTTCCGCGGGTAAGATATGCAGCCGACCTTATTCTGAATGAGATACTGGGTTTATCGT
>Ga0209262_10001166_pt1 | contig 11071 bp, 9 predicted proteins | sample Lowcelwee11metaG_FD_187171 | JGI IMG/M metagenome (GOLD analysis project Ga0209262, IMG submission 187171) | Freshwater pond sediment microbial communities from the University of Edinburgh, under environmental carbon perturbations - Low... | ecosystem: Environmental > Aquatic > Freshwater > Pond...
CAGCGCCATGGAGCCGAAGGCCAGGCCGGCACCGATTTCGACCACCATCATGATGAGGGTCAATGCGATCACCCGGTGGGTGGACCGCTCGCCCTTGTCGTGATCGATGTGGAAGCGGTGCGGGTGCTGCCAGCGATCAAGCGTATAACGATGCATGGCCGTAATTTTAATCAGTGAAATCATTTAAGTAAACACGTCAAGGAGGATTTCGGCATGGAAGCCATCGAGATCGTGGCCAAGTTGATGGAGCTGTCAGCGGTGACCGCCCCCAAGAGCAAGGGGGTGAATTTCGTGCAGACGCGGGTCCTGACAGGCGTTGATCTTCAGAAACTTGCCGATGGAATGGGCCGCTTCGGCGAGCGCACCGGCAAAAAGGACTTCGACCGCGACGCCAAAGGGGTTGGCCGCTCCGGGGCCGTGGTGCTCATTGGCCTGAAAGATTCAAAGGCGGTCGGCCTCGACTGCGGGGCCTGCGGTTACCCGGACTGCAAGAGCTTCGAGCAGCAGGCCAAGAAAGAAAGGGAGTTTTCCGGCCCGGTCTGCGCCTTCCGGCTGCTCGATATGGGCATCGCCTTGGGCTCGGCCGTCAAGACCGCGAGCATGCTCAACGCGGACAACCGCATCATGTATCGGATCGGGACCGTGGCTCGGGAAATGAAGATGGTGGACTGGGATTTCGTGATGGGGATTCCCCTTGCGGCTACGGGGAAGAATATCTTCTTCGACCGTTAGGGATGGTGTTCTTGATCAGCGTGCCGAAATGACCGATAAGCGCCGTGTTGTTGTACCAGCAGCGGCAGTCCCGGTCGCAGGAAAGCCGTTTGCGTTCCTGTTCCAGGGCGGTCGAATTCCAGATTGCGGAAAACGGCGCTTCGCGAAGGGAGCCGACGCTCACGTGCTGCTCCAGGCAGGGATAAACGTTGCCCCAAGGGTCGATCCGGGCCATCAGCACCCCTGCATAACAAGGGGCGTGCGGCACTCCCTCCCCGGCTTCGATGCTGTCGATCCATTGTTTCATATAGGGGTCTTTGGCCAACTTCGTGCCCTGCAACTGCTCGGATATCACGGCGGCATCCACGCTCAGGGAGGCTTTCTGCATCCCGGTATAGTACGCATCGCCGCACTGATGGACCGGCTGGAAAAGAACATCGTCGGCCATCCCGCGCCAATCCGTGTAAAATTTCCGGACCTCACGTGAATTGTCATCCGAGACGGTCATGCGGACCCGCAGGACAGGGGTGCCGTTTGCCCGCTGCGCCAGGAAGGACTCGATGCCGCGCTCGATCTGCTGAAAGGAACCCGTCCGTCCGCGAATGTCATCGTGGCAGTCGGCGGTGGCGCCGTCCAGGCTGACGGTTACACAGGTTGCGCCGCTGTCGGCGATTTCACGCCGGTATTTCTCGACCAGCATCCCGTTGGTGCAGAGGTTGACGGACATGCCGCGCTCTGCAAAGCCCTCGATGATGCGGAAGACATCCTCACGCAGCAGCGGCTCCCCGCCGGCAATGCTGATCTGGTGGACGCCCAGCTCCTCGAATTCACGGGCGAGGTTGCGATAGGTTTCAAGGGATAGCTCGTCCTGCCTAGGGTCCCGCCAGCGTTGGCACATCCGGCAGCGCAGGTTGCACTGGTAGGTGATGTCCAGCTCGGCCATGTAAGGGCCGGCCGGCAAAGGCAGGCGGTTCCGGTCCGCCACGAGGTTTTTTCTGGAGTTCCAAAAGGACTTGGCAAATCCCTTGGAAAGCAGCATGTGGCGATAGCACCAAAAGTTATGAAATCGCATGTCAGGATACCGATACCAAAGTGAGACCGCTTAGGACTTGCCGCAGCGGTATTCGGAGAATCCGCTCTCGGACGGTTCAGGATATTGCATGTGCGGCTTCATATCCTATTCATCAGCGCTGAAAAAGCAACTCCCCTGATTCATAACGGAGAGGTAAAGGGTGTTCTCACCAGAGTCGCACGGACGTGGTGGAGCATCGTGACGAAATCGTACACCGGCAGCCCCACCGCCTCCTGAACGGCGGCCGCATAGGGCGGGAGGTTCGAGCACTCCAGCAGGATGGTCCGGATGGCAGGGTCCGCCGTCACCATTTGCCGGGCCTGCGCCACCACCTCGGCCGCGACCTTTTCGATTTCCAGTCGGCCGCTGCCCGAGAAGATCGCCTCCCTGAAAAAAGGCTCGTTTTCAAGGCCGTAAACCGTGAGCCGAGCCGCATCGCCGCCGGCGCGGTGCAGGTGCTCCGGCGTGAGGTTGGCGGCATCCGCCGTCAAGATTCCGATCCGATCCTGCGGCCGCAGGGTTCGTTCGATGAACGGCAGCTGCAGCAGGCTGGAGGTGAAGACCGGCACGGGGAATTCAGCCGCGAGTTCCTGTTGAAACAGGACCATGAAGCCGCAGGTGGTGGTCAGGGCCTTCACGCCCTGGCGCACCAGCTCCCACCCGGCTTCAATGAACGGTTCCAGCAAAGAACGGTCGCGCTCGCTGATCAGCCGCTTGAGGGTGGCGCCTGCCACCGTGCGGCAGATGACCGGAAAGGGAAACGTCTCAGGGTTGCCGACATCCCCCGGGATGCGCCGGATCCGGGCGTCCATCACCAGGATTCCGATGATGGGCGCGGCTGCCGTGGCATTTTGCGCAAGCATGCCTTTTTGTAGCATCCACCGTGAAAATTGACAACCGGGTGCTCCAAGAATTTCTTGACACCGTTCGTTTCGCGCTGTTATTGGCAATAGCTTACCCTTTGATCGGTCTTTTTCAGGATCATTCAACCACCAACACAGGAGGTGACGGGATGCGAAGGTTTGTGACGTTGGCCGTGGTATTGATGTGCGCCGTGGCTCTCACTGCTCCGCTTCAGGCCGGCGATCAGATCACGCTCAGCTGGGTCGCGGGGGGCGCCGGCGGCGGCTGGTACAGCATGGCGGGCGGCATCGCTACCATCATCAAGGAAGCCGACCCCGACATCGTGATCAAGGTTATCCCCGGCGGCGGGCTGCAGAACCCGGCGGTGGTGGCCAGCAAGGGGGCCGAACTGGGCTGGGGGCTGCCGTTTCTGAACGCGGCGGCCTACCAGGGTATGGCCCCGTTCGAGAAGCCGCTCACCGACCTGCGCGCGCTGGCAGGCGGCATGAGCATGAACTACTTTCACTTTTATGTCGACGCCGATTCGCCGTTCAACAGCATGGACGAGATCTTCGGGCAGAAGAAAAAGATGCGCATCGCCATCTCCCAGGCCGGCAGCTCCGACACCTGGGTTCTGGAGCGGGTCCTCGAAGCCTACAAGACCAGCATCCCCGAGCTGGAAAAGGCCGGGTTCATGTTCGCCCGCGGCAACTATGCCTTCCAGGCCAACCAGTTCAAGGACATGAACGTCGACGCCGTGTTCACCTTCCTGGCCCTGCCGGGCGCGGCCGTGACCGAGGCCTCCGTGGGCCGCAAGCTCAAGCTGATCGACTTCTCCGAAACTGCACTCAAGTACCTCGAGCCGTTCGGCATTACCAAGGGCGTCATCCCGAAAGGGACCTATGACAAGGCCGCCAACACCAAGGACGTCGTCACGGCAGCCTCCGGCAGCGTGATCACCGTCACCAAGGACATGCCCGAACCGCTGGCCTACCGGCTGACCAAGGCCTTCAACGACAGTGTCGACAAGGTGCACAAGATCCACGCCAGCTTGGAGCCTTACGAGATCAAGGACGGGCCTACCGGCTGCGGCACCCCGCTGCACCCGGGGGCCATCAAGTATTACAAGGAAAAAGGCGTTCTAAAATGAAACGCCTGCGGCGTTTCATTGAGCAAGAGGGTTTTCAGTAAAAAACGAGAACTATAGCGCCAGCCCTACTGGATTTCCTGAACCCTGAACGCCCGAACCCTGAGACCTGAGTAGTCACGTCTTAACGACAGGAGCTTTCAACGCGCATGCGTCAACTGAGTTTGCCCTGGAAGATACCCATCCTGGTCGTGGCGGTGATCGCCGGGGTCTTCCATTATTACTGGGCGGGGTTCGGCTCGCCCGAGCCCCGCACCCTCCGGGGGCTGCATCTCGCCATGCTCCTGCCGTTCGTTTTTTTTCTTAATCCGGCGACCTCCAAATCCCCGCGGCATCGTCCGAGTGTTCTCGACCTTCTGCTGGCAGTTCTGTGCCTGGTGGCATCCCTGTATACCGTTGTTTACGCCGACCGCCTGAACCAGCGTTTCGTCGGGTTCCACGCCGTACAGCCGATCGAGGTGGTATTGGGCGGCCTTCTCGCCATTGCCGTGGTGGAGGCCTGCCGGCGGTCGGTTTCCAAGTGGTTTGCCGCAACGGTCGGCGTCGTCATCGTCTACCTCATGACCTGCCAGTACTGGCCGGGGATGTTTCACTACAAGCCGTTCAGCCTTGACCGGGCGATCGAGATCCTCTACCTGCCCAACGACGAGGGCATTTTCGGTTTCCTCATGGGGATTTCGGCCGAGATCCTTTTCATCTACATCCTCTTCGCCGCCGTTTTGCTGAGCACCGGGGCCGGGGACTATCTGATCGAGTTCGCGAGCTGGGCCGCGGGCTGGGCCCGGGGCGGGGCGGCCAAGGTTGCGGTGATTTCATCGGCCCTCTACGGCACCGTGTCCGGCTCGACCGTGGCCAATGTCTACGCCACCGGTTCCTTCACCATCCCGCTGATGAAGAAAAGCGGCTACACCGCCAAGGAAGCAGCGGCCATCGAGTCCGTGGCCGGGGTGGGGGGGCAGATCATGCCGCCCATCATGGGGGCCGGCTCCTTCATCATGTCCGAGGTCACCGGCATCCCTTATTTCACCATCATCAAAGCGGCGGCGATCCCGGCGATCCTTTATTACCTGGGTATTTTCTGCATGGTGCACTTCATCGCGCTGAAGCGGGGGGTTCAGCCGATCGAGCGCGCGCAGCGGCCGCCGTTGCGCAAGCTCATCCGCCACGCGTATTTTTTCCTGCCGTTTCTGGCCGTGCTGATGCTGCTCGCCTACGGCTATTCACCGTCCAAGGCGGCCTTCCACACCATCTGGGTGACCTTGATCCTGAGTTTTCTGGACCGCAAGACCTGGCTGACCCCCAAGAAGCTGCTGGACATTTGTTTCGGGTCGCTGGTGAACTGTGCCCTGATCGCGGCGGTGCTGGCCGGCTCAGGCATGGTGGTCGGGGTGCTGACCCGCACGGGTGTCGCCCTGTCCTTCGGTTCCATCCTGGTGTCGGTCTCTCTGAACTCCCTGCTGCTGGTGCTGGTCCTGGTGTTCCTCGTCGTCAGTGTGCTGGGCACCGGCATTCCGACCACGGCCGCCTACATCATCGCCGTGACGGTCGGCGCCTACGCCCTGAGCAAGTTCGGGGTTGCTTCTCTGGCGGCGCATTTGTTCGTGTTCTACTACGCGGTCCTGGCCGACATGACCCCGCCGGATGCGGTGACGGCCTTTGCCGCCGCCAACATTGCCGGGGCCGACCCCATGGCCACCGGCATCGAAGGCTTTCGATTGGGGATTGCGGGGTTTCTGGTACCGTTTGCCTTTGTCTATCAGCCGGCGCTCCTGCTCAACGGAAGCCTGTGGCAGATCGCGTCCAGCGTCGCCCTGACCGTTTTCGGGGTGGTCTGCCTGTCGTCCGGGGTGATCGGTCATCTGTTCGGGCCGCTTAAGGCGTTGCAGCGGATGCTGTTGCTGGCGGCGGCCTCCTTCCTCGTGTTCGCCGGGGAGTTTTATATCATCCTCGGGCTTTCTTTAGGCCTCGGCGCCTTTGCCTGGTCTTATCTGGAAGGCAGGTCGGCCGCATCGCGTCAGCCGGACGCCGGCCAGGAAACCTGAAGGAGGCCTTTGGCCGTGGTACCCCAAACGGCAGACGCCGTCATCATCGGCGCCGGCGTCATCGGCGCTTCCATCGCGTTCCACCTCACCCGCCATGGGATCAAGCCGCTGCTCGTCGAAAAAAGCGATCCGGCCGCCGGCAGCTCGGGGGCCTGCGACGGGCTCGTGTTCCTGCAGTCGAAGAAACCCGGATTGCATCTGAAGCTCGCCCTGGAAAGCCGCAGGCGTTTCGACGGTCTGGTCGATACCCTTGGGAAAAGCATCGAATTCAAGAACCCGGGAGGCATGTGCCTCATCGAGAGTGAGGCGGAACTTGGCGCCATGCGGCTTTTTGCGGAAGAGCAGCGCAAGAGCGGGCTAGAGGTGGAGCTGATCGACGGCGATGAAGCCCGGCGCCGCGAGCCGTGTCTCTCGGAGAAGGTGATCGCGGCGACCTACTCGGCGTTGGACTCCCAGGTAAACCCGTATGCGCTCACGTTCGCCTTCCTGGCCGCGGCAAAATCCGCCGGGGCGCGGGTTTTGACGGGCGAGGCGGTCAGGGCGGTCGAGGTGGTTTCGGGAAAGGCCCAAGCGGTCTTTACCGACACCCGCAAGATCAGCTCGGAAGTCATCGTCAACGCCGCCGGGGCCTTGGCGGCCGAGGTCGGCCGGATGGCGGACCTGGAGATCCCCATCACACCCCGCCGCGGGCAGATCCTCGTAACGGCGGCGGTACCGCCGTTGCTCCGGCACTGTCTTATCTCCGCCCAGTACGTGGCGGCCAAGTTTAAACCGGAACACGCCGCCACGGGCGGCATGGGATTTTCGCTCGAGCAGGCCGACAACGGCAACATCCTGATCGGGTCGACGCGGGAGTTCGTGGGCTTCGACCGACGCACCACCTTCGACGGCATCCGCACGATCGCAAGCCGCATCGTTCCCGTCATCCCGGCTCTCAAGCAGGTGCCGGTGATCCGCACCTTCGGGGGGCTGCGACCCTTTACACCCGACGGCCTGCCGATCCTGGGGAAGGTGGCGGGGCTGGAAGGGTTCATCATGGCGGCCGGCCACGAGGGCGACGGCATAGCGCTTTCAGCCATCACCGGTGAACTCATTGCCGACCTGATCGCCACGGGGCGGACGCAGTTCCCCTTGGACGCCTTCCGCCTGGAGCGGTTCCGGGAGAGAAGGGCATGAGTGGCATGAGGATCAAAAACCATCATCGCGGAAAGCGTGTGATGCTCACGGTGAACGGCCGGCCGGTTGCGGCCTATTCCGGGGAAACGCTCTTTGCCGTCCTCTGCACCGAAGGAATCGTTGCTCTCCGACCTGCCTCAAAGAAATTAACAGAAGCCGCCCGCGGCGGCTTCTGCGGGATGGGGTCTGCCCAGGAGTGCCGGGTGACCATCGACGGGATGCCCGACCGTCGCGCCTGCATGACCGAGGTCCGCGAAGGCATGGAGGTTGTCACCGATGGACGATAGGACGGTGGATGTCGCCATCGTCGGCGGTGGACTCGCCGGTGCCGCCGCGGCTGATGTGCTGGGCCGCCACGGGGCCAGCGTGCTGGTGTTGGATGACAACCTGCACCCCGGAGGGCAGTACCTGCGCGGGGGAAGGCAGTCGGGTGGGTCCTGGAGCGACAGAGTCAGACGCCGGGGGCTGCGCCTGATCGAGCACCTGCCCCAATCCTCCGTTGAAATCGCAAGCCGCGCGGAGGTGCTCGGCATCGAGGCTGGTTTCAAGCTCATGGTTGCACGGGGAAACGGCGAGCTTTCCACTGTGACATGCAAGCGCATCCTGCTCGCCACCGGAGCCCGCGAGCGGTTCATCCCCTTCAAAGGCTGGACGCTTCCCGGTGTCATGGCTACCGGAGCCTTCCAGATCCTCATCAAGCAGTCGGGCATCCTTCCGGCAAAGGAGACGCTGGTCGCCGGCGCCGGGCTTTTTCTGACCGCCGTTGCCCGCGACATTCAAAAGAGCGGCGGCCGCGTGCCGGCCGTTCTGAGCGAGTCGTCTTTTTTCCAGCAGGTGCCGCCGCCGAGTCTTCTGGCCCGGCAGTTCGCCAAGTTTGCACAGGGTGGCGGCATGCTCGGCCGGCTGCGGCTTGCCGGGACCGCCGTGCGCAACGGCACCCGCATCCTCGAAGCCCGGGGAGACGACAGCCTGCGCGAGGTGGTGGCCGTGCGGGTGGACAAAAAAGGGAAAGTGATCCCCGACAGCGAAACGGTTTATTCCGCCGGCAGCTTGGCTGCGGGATTCGGCTTCACTGCCAACGTCGAGCTGGCCCAGCTCGCCGGCTGCGGGCTGGCTTTTACTTCCCAATTGGGCGGCTGGGTCGTGAAAGTGAACGAGGACCTCGAGACCAGTGTCGACGGGATCCATGCCGCCGGAGAGATCACGGCCATCGGCGGGGCCGCCAAATCCCTGACCGAAGGGCGGCTGGCCGGCGTTGGGATCCTGCGGCGGATGGGCCTGCTGGCACCCGATGAACTGAAGGCGGAGATCTCCGCGCTCAAGGAGATGCGGCAGCGTCAGATGGCGTTTGCCCGCTATTTCAATTCCCAGTACATGTTCCCGCCGGAATACCTGGCCGGCTGGATCCGCAGCCTGCCGGATGATGTGTCCGTTTGCCGCTGCGAGGAAGTGAGCCTGGGCGCCATACGCCGGGCCGTGGCCGAGGGGTACGACACGCCGGCCGCAATCAAGAAGGCCACCCGTTGCGGCATGGGGATTTGCCAGGGCAGCACCTGCAAGACGATCTTGCTGGAGGTGCTTTCAGCGCTCACCGGCAAGCCTCTATCGCATATTCCTCTCCCGTCCGTGCGCATGCCCATCAAGCCCACATACCTCGGCACGCTTGCCGGAGGCGTTCCGTGAAGGCTTCTGGGGAAGTTGATAATTTGTGCACTTGTTTTTTTTGTGGGAGCGGCTTTCCAGCCGCGACTCAACCAGTTCCTGAGAATCGCGGCTGGAAAGCCGCTCCCACAAAAATACGAGACCATCAGACATGGAACCATTGACCATACAAGCCGCCCGCCGCAACCGGCCCGTGGCGGGCGGGTTGCTGGTGCTTACATCGGCCCTGCTGTTCGCCGGGGTCGGGGCGCTCGTGAAGGCGGCATCCGCGGATCTGCCGACCGAGGTCATCGTCTTTTTCCGCAATGCGGTGGCCATGGCGTTCCTGCTGCCATGGCTCCTGATCCGCCACCGGAACCTGAGTCTCAAGACCAGCTGCCCGCATCTGCACCTGCTGCGGGCAGCGGCCGGCCTGGGCGCCATGTATTGCTTTTTCATCGCGTTGAAGCGGCTGCGGCTGGCCGATGCGATGCTGCTCTGTTACACATTGCCGATCTTCATCCCGATCATCGAATGGTTCTGGCTGAAGGAACCGGTCAGCCGTCAGACCAAGATTGCGGTGATCGTCGGGTTTATCGGCATCGCCTTGGTGCTCAAACCGGGTTTCGGCCTTTTTCAGGCGGCCGGGCTCGTGGGGCTTGCGAGCGGTCTGCTGGCGGCCCTCGCCATCGTGGGCATCCGCCGCATGACCTCCACCGAGCCGGTCGTGCGCGTCGTTTTCTACTTCACCGTGTTCGGCACCCTCGTTTCAGCAGTTCCGCTCGCCTGGACTTGGCAAAACCCGCAAGGCCACTTGTTATGGGTGCTTTGCGTGATGGGGGTGCTGGCGATCATGGCCCAGATGTGCCTGACCAAGGGGTACAGCCTGGCCCCGGCCGGACAGGTGGGGTCGTTCAATTACGGAAACGTGGTCTTCGCCGCTTTTTTGGGATGGGTGATCTGGGGGGAGACTCTGGACGGGCTGACGCTGGCCGGTGCGGTCCTGACGTGTTCAGCGGGAATCATCGCCACCTATCACAGCGAGCGGCATATCAAACCATCAGTCGGCCCTTGATCGGTGCGTTCCGGCAGGCACCGTCAGGGCCGAAGTTGTTTCCACGGTAAGCGTGACGGCGCCCCAGTCCTCCTCGACCTTCCCCGAAAGCAGATACGGCTGCCCGCGGTCCAGCAGGTGGCAGAAGCGGCGGTAGGCTTCGGGGAAGAAGGTGGTTTCCAACAGCCCCGTCTCGTCCTCGAACGTCAGAAACTCCATGGGCTCGCCCGTCTTGGTTTCCACCACTTTGCCGGTGATGAGCCAACCGGCGAAACGCACGCGCCGTCCGACATGGCGCGGGATGTCGACCGCCTTGACCGCACCCGCCCGCTGCACGGCGCCGGCGTAAAGCTCCATCGGGTGCCGGTCGCAGAGGAAACCGAGGACGGCGAACTCCCGCCGCAGGCGCTCGCGGGCGTCATCCGGGGGCAGGCGGGGAGGGCGATCCACGTCTGCCCCGGGTGCTTCGAACAGCGACCGGTTGCGGGCCGCTCCCCCGGCGGAGGAGCGGGATGGCTGCCGGCGCGCCGATTCCCACAGGAGTTCGGCGCGGCCGGCCCCAGGGGAGAGGCCGTCGAGCGCCCCGCAGTGGACGAGCGCCCGCAGCTCGGCCGTATCCGGCCGCACCCGCTCCAGGAAATCCCCAAGACCTGCGAAGGCTTGGTCCTTGCGGCAGGCGACGACCCGCTCCCGGGTGGCCGTAGCCAGGTCCTTGATGGAAAGCAGGCCGACCCGGAGGGCGGCCTGCTTTCCCGTCCAGCGCGCGTCGCTCGCGTTCACGTCCGGCGGCAGCACCTCGAGACCCAGGCGCCGGGCTTCCGAGACGTAGGCGAAGGCGCTGTAGAACCCGCCCTGGTTGCTGATGACGGCCGCCATGAACTCGGCCGGGTGGTGGACCTTGAGATAGGCCGCCTGGAACGAGACCCGCGCATAGGAGGCGCTGTGGGGCTTGCAGAAGGAGTACCCGTCGAAGCTCATCATCATGTCCCAAATCGCCGCGGTCTGCTCGTCGGAAACCCCCTGCGTCCGGGCGCCTTCGCGGAAGCGACGGGCATAGTCGCGCAGCTGCCGCTCGTGGTCCTTTTTGGAGAGGATCTTGCGCAGGCCGTCGGCCTCGGCGTGGGAGAAGCCGGCGAGCGCCACGGCCGCGCGCGACACGTCCTCCTGGTAGACCATAATGCCGAAGGTCTCCTCCAGCACGTCGGCCAGCAGCGGGTGGATGGGCGCCCACGGACCGCCGTGCAGCCGGCGGATGTACTCGCGGATGTAGTCGTTGGCGGCCGGCCGGATGATGCTGCTGTGGATGACGAGGTGCTCGAAGTCGCCCACCCGGGACTTCTGCTGCAGCAGGCGCATGGCCGGGCTTTCGATGTAGAAGCAGCCCA
>Ga0209262_10001167_pt1 | contig 11066 bp, 9 predicted proteins | sample Lowcelwee11metaG_FD_187171 | JGI IMG/M metagenome (GOLD analysis project Ga0209262, IMG submission 187171) | Freshwater pond sediment microbial communities from the University of Edinburgh, under environmental carbon perturbations - Low... | ecosystem: Environmental > Aquatic > Freshwater > Pond...
ACACTCCTTTACCTGGAATGTCTGGATGAGGGCACACTGTACCTCTTTGTATTTCTTGACTTTTATGTCGTTCCCCAGTGAGTCCTTTGCCACATTACCCCTGGAGTCCTTTACATACTCGAAACCATCCTCAATGGTCCTCTTCACCAGGCTGTCACGCTGAAACTGCTTGTCGGGACTTACGGCCACAGACCTCAGGTTAACATTAACCAGGTAGTCATATTGTGTCTGGTCATTCAACACCGTGGTATGATATTCCACCCATTCGCTGTTGAGCCTTGGGAGGTCAAGGGCGAGAAGCTCCTTCTCAAAGTCTTCAGGGAACTTTGTGGCTGAGAGGTTTTTCAGATCGACATAGGCACGGCTGATGCCGAGGTATCTCGACTCCTGCATCATCTGGTCTATCCCCTCATAGTTACCGACATAGTCTTTTGCCCTGGCAAACTCTGCATAAGCAAGACGGTATGAATCTTTGGTGCCGTTTTTCATCAGCTCCTGTCCGTGGGCATAGTAGTAATCAGCGGCCTTGTTTTTGGCTACTATCATCTCCTGCATGTAATCGACGTAGGGATATTCGATCGTCCTGCCCTTATAGGTAAGGGGAGTCACCGTACGCACCAGCGACTGCCTGTCATTCATCTTTTTGTAGATAAGGTATATCTCATCCCACGAGCCCGGTCTGCCCTCCATCTTCAGGAAGCGTATCCGCTCGTTATCCTGTTCCGTGACGATAGGCATCGCACGCTCAAGGCTGAGGATGTCCTTTTCGCTATTCGGATTCTTTCTCAGCTCTTTAACTGCCACGCCAATGGCAGCGTCATAGTTGCCTGACTCAAGCTGTTTCTTTGACGAACCGCAGCCTGACATCAGCAGGGCGGCGACGAACAGTAATGTAAGGGTCTTCTTCATATATACAGTAATAGTTAAACCCCGCTTGTATGGTGGAAGGCGGGGTTAGAGTTAAACATCATATCTGTGCCTTGTTATTGCAGTTGGAATATTATCGGTATCGAATACCTCACCCTGACGGGACGTCCGCGCTGCATGCCCGGCTCCCATTTTGGCGATGCTGCCACTGCTTCCTTGGCTGCCTCATCAAGGAGAGCGTCTACGCTGCGGGTGATGGTAACGTTGCTGACCGTTCCGTTGGTCTCGACCACAAATGTGATAAACACTCGTCCCTGTATGCCGTTCTCGGCAGCCAGCTCAGGGTATCGTACTCTTTTCTGTACCCACTCGCGGAACCTGTTTATGTCGCCTCCCTTGAAGGTGGGCATGTCCTCCACTATAACGAAGATCTCTTCTTCCACCTCTTCTTCATCTGCATTAAGGACAGGTGCGTATATCTCCACGACCTTGTCTTCGCTGGTCTCGTCATCATCGAACTTCACCTCTGACTCGAGGACAACATCATCCTCCACAATCTCGAAGAGGTCAGTCACTGTCACTTCTGGCGGAGGCATCTCTTCCGGAGGTATCTCTTCTGTAACAGGTATCACCTCCTCCTCGATGGCCTCCTCGGACATTCCGTCAAAGGCTGATGGGCCTCTCTGTCCGGAGGTCCACTCAAAGGCGATGAGTGAGACTGCCAGTGCGAAGATTATGCCAAGCTGGATGAACAATGACTTTTTGTTCTCCAGGTTTGCCTTTTCGCTTTTCTTGGGTTCCATGATTTTACTATTAGTCAGCACCTCAAAGTTACAAATTTGTTTGTGACCGCCAAAGGGACAGGGTGAAAGTGACAAATGTTAAAAAAAATATTTCTATATTTGCCGCGCGCCGGGGATATAGCTCAGTTGGCTAGAGCGTGTGACTGGCAGTCACAAGGTCAGGGGTTCGATTCCCCTTATCTCCACCACTTTATAAGTAGATTTTACCCAGATGCCTTAAATTGAATAATTTAAGGCATTTTTGTTTCTGCCCGACCCGTAAATTTTACACCCAGATGCTGAATAAATAGCACTTGTTCGGAAACCTATTTTCAATCATTATGGCTGACCGGCAAACCTTATCAATCCTGCTTGACTTCAGCCTGAAAATATCATGTCTTTGATCTGGGTTACTCAACTTTGTAAGCACGAAAGATGCAGCTAGACAATCAGCCCCTGAAGATATTCTGGCGCTTTTTTGGAATAGATAGAACATTCTTTGGGACGCATAGAATAAATATTGGAACGCCTAGAATAGTTAGTTACATAATAACGGTCGAACTTTGTACAAAGACTAAATATCAACTAAACCCTCCAGGCTATGAAAACGAAGAACAAAATTGGAATTTATCGTTTGATAGTAATGGGATTAGCACTGATTCTTGCCAATAATTGCAGGAAGCATGAAGAACCTGCAGTCATAAAAGATAATGATGGTAATACTTATTCCTATGTAACCATTGGCACACAGGTATGGATGAAAGAAAACCTTAAAACCACAAAATACGATGATGGAACAGCTATTCCGCTTGTGACCGATAATACTGCCTGGTTAAATCTTGCAGCACCCGGATACTGCTGGTATGATAATAATGAAGCTGGTTACAAGAATACCTATGGTGCCCTGTACAACTGGTTTGCGGTTAACACCGGCAAACTGTGTCCCGCAGGCTGGCATGTGCCCACCGATGACGAGTGGACTACACTCCTAAACTATTTGGATATCAGCGGTTTTAACTACGATGGCTCAACGGGAGGATGGAAAATAGGAAAGTCAATGGCAGCCACTACTTTGTGGGCTTCATCATCGACTATTGGAGCCGTTGGCAATACCGATTACCCGGCAAAACGAAACGCGACAGGCTTTACAGCCTTTCCTGGGGGAAGGCGAGACATAGATGGAGCATTCAAAGACCTCGGAAGCTGGGGTTTATGGTGGTCAAATATGGAGAAAGATGCAGCAAATGCATGGAGCCGTTACCTGATCTTCAGTAGTCCCTATGGACTCGAGGACATCAGCAATAAAAGGTGCGGATTTTCTGTTCGTTGCATCGAAGATTAATCAACCCTGTTTTTTGGTAACACCTCGGATCACTCCGGGGGTTTTTCATTTGTCGGAAGAAATGAATAAGTGCAGCCCCATTTACAGATTGTCGGCATCGCCATCTCTCATGCTCTCTAAGGCATTATGCCTGATCTGGCGAGGGTCGCCCTAAAAGGCGGACGGGAGCTGCAGATGACTCAGAATAGACCTTGACCCATTCTCAGTATATCTCCTGGGAGAATTGCAGCGAGACACCTGCCCCGGAATATTTATGATTTGATGCTCTTCTTTTATTCTGGCATACATAGAACATTCTTTGGGACGCTGAGCAAAGTCCGCCATAAAAGATAAGCTGAACTTAGCGGTGCCTTCAATCTGGCATATTGGCAAGGATATTTCATATCGTGCCTATTGTGAATATTAACTAATACCTTACAGCTATGAAGAAGATTTTTCTTTCAACAACAATTGCAGCTTTCCTTTTAGTATGCTCAAACTTGATGCAGGCACAGGACACTGTAAAGGATCTTGATCAGCTTAAATTAGCTCAAAAATATTGGATTGGCACATGGCAGTATATTCAGAATGACACTATTAACCTCTGGGAAATGAAACAAGATGGGAATGTCATCTCAGAAACTGATTATTTTGTTGTTAATGGTGTAAAATCAGCCGGCAGTTACTGGAGTTACAGCTATACACCGGAGAGAGACAATTTCTATATGTTTGCAGCTTTTGTTAAAGGAGGCTGCATGTTAGGAATCGGGTCATTTACTGCTGAAAACAAATGGCATCAGGAAGGATTTGAAATGTTTAATCGTGACAAATCTCTTGGCAAGGCTGAATTTGTATTTGATACCCCGACAAGTCTAACTGCTACCGGGTTTAACCCGGATGGCGCTAAACTGTGGGAAATTAAAGCTACTAAAATCAAATAATCCTGTTTATTGTTCAGCCCTCGGATACCTGCAGCTTTTTGCTGGCTTTTCCACTTAGACCTGAGTGATGTCGTGTATACCGGGAATCAGTCTCAGATTAGCCTCCGGATCTTTCCTTTAAATAAACTCTATCACTTCAGCGAAGCTTTTCCTCTTCTTAATGCCTGATTTCCGGAAGTCAGGCCGTGGATAACCTATGGGTGTAATACCATAAACTTCCTGGTCACCCCTGATGCCCAGCGCTTCCCTGAGTTTCAAGGGATCATAGTTGGCAATCCAGCAGGCACCCACCCCTTCGTTCTCCGCAGCAAGGATAATATGCGTCATGGCAATTGCGGCATCCGTCTCTACTGAATTGTACCCGTCGAAGCTCCTGCTCCATGACTGGTCCCTCAGCCCCACCACTGCAATAACATGAGGGGCGTCGCCAAACCATTCCCGGTTGTAGCATGGCCTGACCTTCTCAAGCATAGGCGGAGAGGATATTACAAGGAATTTCCACGGTTGCCTGTTGGCTGCTGAAAGTGCAATCCTTCCGGCATCAAGGATACGTCTAAGTGCCTCCTCTGATACTGGCCTCAGGGGATCATAGCTGCGGATACTTTCCCGCTTAGTAATTAATTCAGTGAAGTCCATATGCTGATCTGTTAATTAAGTCTTAAAAATGAAGCCGTAACATTTGAGGAATCAAAAGTACAATCCAGGATCAGCATAGACAAATATTCAGGCACCCAGGGTAACAGCCCTGATAGGCACTGCTGCACTCAGAATGGAAAGGCGGACATGTGAAGGAGGCTGGTAAAAACCATCCAAAGTGTTCCGGTAAATGCTGTCCGGGATACCGGCTTTGGCACTCACGTTAAATCCCTTTGGGCCATTTCCACCAGTTTGGGAACATAACGGGAATCCTCTGCATAAGGAATGCTTTTCAGAATAATCAGGTAGAAATCGTTGTCAATCTCCCCTTCAAGCCTGTATCCCCTCGAAAGGTAATACTCCTGCCACATTGCATAATCCACTACCGAATCAGACCAGTGGGCATATCTCGCGTGCTCTTTATATATCCCTGTCGCAACAGTTGGCCTCCTGTTGGGATACTTCATTCCAAACAGGTTGTTTCCGTTCAGAAAAATATCCGACGTATAATGTCCTGTTTCAAGCTGCGACTGCAAAATGACAATATCCTTATATTTTATCCCCTCATAATCGAGGCACTTTATCAACAGCTCTTCACTGAATGGCTGGTCCCTGATCTGGAGATAAAAAAGCGCCCTTTCAGACTGATACCTCATCTCTTCTGAAAGTATCGGCGCCCCTCCCGGGACTTTGTAAGAACTCAGGGAAAATACCAGGCATATCAGAACAATACGTGCCGCAGTACTGCCGGTAACCCGGTTTAGCTTTATATCCCGGGACAATTTCCTTAATCCGGAAGCAAAGCATGAATCGTAACAAATCAGTTTCAATTTCTTCATGACTGTTCGTTTTGACTTTCGTGTCAAAGTTACTTCACATACCAGCATCACACAAGGCACCAACGTCTGATTGACATGATTATGAGTGAGTTACAAAACACGTTAGTCAAAATTATTCAACCCTTCACTGCCTTAAACGGAGAGCTGACAACCTGATGAATATGTTTCGTCAAAAACAGGTCAATTTTTACGGCAAATAAGCGGGGGGCAAGGAATTCTTAGTCCATTAGGCAGCTTATGTTATTCATTATCTAAGTTATAGATGTGAACAAAATTTAGTTCAACAGAATCCGGGATTTTGACAAAAGGTCGTTTACGGGGGGTGAGATTCTGTTAAAGCAGGTCAGGTGCTTCTCCCGGTTAAGGGCGGCACCTGTGGGAACAGGGAGTAATGGGCAATGAGTCAGACGCAGGGAGCGGGGAGCAGGGAGCGAGCGGGGGTGTTGTGAGGGATCTGGAAAAAGGTGACTGACACCCCTGCTGAACCATCTGTGCAAAGAAAGCCGAACTTGACTTCAGCTTTTTGACAGTGTAACTTTGCATTGCACATTAGTCAGGAAACGACTATAGCAACATAAAGTCATTTTTTACTACTAATATTAATAGTGCAGCTATGAATAATTCAACAGTAAAGTCGCAAATAATCGTTTTCCTGATATGCACGGCCGCTTGCTGTGAATCATGCCGGGAAAAAGATAGCCTGCCTGAAGTAAATACCCTGGCTGTTTCAGCAGTAACCACATCAACTGCAACTGCCGGAGGAGAGGTCACCGATGACGGAGGATCCGAGGTCATTTCCAGGGGCGTCTGCTGGTCTGTCAGAGAAGAACCGAAAGTAACAGACAACAAAACGATGGATGGTGGCGGGACAGGAACCTTTACAAGCAACATTGCACAACTTGATCAGAGCAAAAAGTACTATGTAAGGGCATACGCCACTAACAGGGAAGGTACAGCTTACGGGAATCAGGTAAAATTTGTCACTCTGTCAGGAAGTAATATCAAATTCAATTCTACGCTGACATATGATACTGTCTTTGGTATAAGCGGCAGGGCCTACAGAACCATAAATATAAGTGCAAAGAAAGGAGCTGATGGAGGTTTCGGCCAGCCAAAAGATGGTGAGTTAGGTGATTGGTGGATGGCGGAAAATCTCAACGAAACAACATATAATGATGGTTCGGAAATACCCTTTGTAACTGATAATACACAATGGCGTAATTTGACAACACCGGCTTATTGTTATTATCTCGGAGGAGACGCAAGTACATATGGGGCGTTGTATAACTTTTACGTGGTAAGCAACACAAAGAATATATGCCCGGTGGGTTGGCATGTACCAACCTGGGAAAATTGGCTTAACCTTATGGAAGCCATGGGCGGAGAGAACGTGGCCGGTGGTAAACTCAAAGAAGAGGGCCTTACCCACTGGCTTAGTCCTAACACTGGAGCCACTAATAGCAGTGGTTTTACCGGACTTCCGGGAGGCTTCCGTAATGATAATGGATTATCATATGCCCAAGGCACAGTTGGCCGCTGGTGGCTGGCACCATATGGCACAATGGCATCGTGGTCCCAATTGCACACTTTGTCAAACGGCCTTACCATAAAGGATACAGAAACGCTTATGGAAGGTAATTCCATCCGATGCCGAAAAAATTGATTGGCAAGGGATTACTACCGTTATACTATTGTCAGTCCTGTGCTCAGGTCCGGGGCCTTACTCAATGCATTCAAGCCATTACTTATTATACCCAGTTATTGCAGGCACGCAGTGGCAGATAATGTGGGCAGGGAGCAGGCCTTGCCTGATGTGTGAATGTTATAACTTATTCCGGGAATTATGTAACGATTCTGTCAGTTAAGAGCTGCAACTTCGCAAGATATTTTGAATATCTTTTTTATCCGGTTTTAACAAGCAGCAGTATAATCTTATAAATATAATTATGAAAAAGTTTCTGATTTTTACAGTAGTAATTGCCTTCATGTGCTATAATATGAGCGCTCAGGTGAATCCATATGCAATAGGATTGCGCTTGGGCGGCAACGGTGACGTCAACGGTATAGAGCTGTCTTTTCAAAAAGGATTCAGCGAATTAAACAGGCTGGAACTGGATTTAGGTTTTGCCGGTAATCCTGATCACAGCAGATTCTTTCTGGTTGGCATTTATCACTGGGACTGGAATTTAACCGGAGGTTTAAACTGGTACATCGGACCTGGTGCCGGCATAGGATATTACTCTTACGACAACTCCAACGACAACGACAACGACAACGATGACTCTGACGGCTACCTGAATGTTGCCTTAGGCGGTCAGATTGGACTGGAGTATGATTTCAACAATTTGAATGCTCCGATTTTATTGAGTCTTGATGTCCGTCCGATGTGGGATTTTATAGGTGACAATGCCGGCTTAGGCTGGGGAGTAGCATTAGGTATCCGTTATACATGGTAGTCACGGTTACCGGCTGCGGAGTATATTGCAACGGGAGCAGGAAGCGTAGAGCTTAGAGCATAAAGCGTAGAGACCTGAGACCCTCAGACCCTCAAGTCTCCGCTACCTCCTCCGCTAAAGCTACGGAGGTCTAAGAAAGCTGCGGCTTGCAAAGCAGACAGCGAAGAGTAAGGTACAGGGTGCAGTGATTTTTCAATCCATCACACAGCGGATTGACTGACCCATCGTCTTGTGATAGAAAATTATTTCAATTTCAGTTTGTGAGTTAAGGATTCTCCTGTACCAGGCATCAGCCCCAAGGTTATATTCGTACGGGGTTGAGGTCCACCAGTAAGCCGCTACACCGATGCCATAAAATAATCCGTCAGGTCCGCGGTCTCCGCCAGGCAGCGCTGTGAACCCGAACTCATCTGTGGCCCCAGTGTTCGGACTGTCCCAGTGTCCGGTTCCTGATTCCTTCAGCTTCCCGCCGGCGACAGGCTGGTCGCCTGCATACAGCGTCAGGGCAGCCCATTCAGCATCTGTCGGGACATGCCATCCGGCAGGACAAAGAAGGCCGGTGTTTACGGAGTACCAGTTGTAAAGGGCCCCGTATGTTGCGTTGTATGTAGTCTCCTCGTTGTTATACCAGCAGTATGCCCCGGTTGTCAGATTTTGCCATTCAACGGCGTCTGAAACCAATGGTATTGATGTCCCGTTTCTATATTTTGTCGTTCTGAGATTCTCAGCCATCCAGACCTGACTGCCTGCCCTTACCGTACTGTATAGGTTACCGTCAGCATCCACTGCTGCAGGACCGGGAACATTTATCCACAAAGCAAACGTTACTGCTTCACCATATGCTGTCCCCGCCTCATTGGTGGCGTAAGCACGCACATAATAGGGAGTATTCTTTTTCATGCCGGTCATATCACCTGAAAAAGAGCCGGGGCCCGGATAACACGACCTTACGTTATCTGAAAGATCAGGCAGGGGATCTGTTCCCCAGCATATGCCACAGTCGGTTACGGTGCCAGAGCCCTCGCTTATTATAGTACCACCGCATCTGGCGAGGAGCGTTGTTATTATCTCTGCCTCCGAAGTCGTAATAACCGGGATTTCCTTCTTTTCACAGGAATGCAGAACACAAGCAAGATAAAGAAGGACCAGAACTGTGCTTTTGCCAGGAACGTTCATACAGATGGCTTAAACGGAAGATGAGTATACTATGTTTCGTAGCTCTCCTGCGGGAAACGCTTCAACCTTAGGCGGGAAGGCAGGGTGCATCCGGTTTGTAAAAATTTGTTCAAATCAGGGCAAATATTCTTGATTCCGATTTCGGCTTGGAGTATATTTGTTATAATAAACACTTAAAAACACTGAATATTTCCGATAAATAACTAAAGTTATGGCAAAACGTACAGTTTATCTTATCCTGAGTCTTTTCTTCATAGCAGTAACGATGAATGCACAGGACAACATCCCTGCCCCTATGACTTATGACAAAGTCAACCTGGGTATTGGGGGTGGTCTGGATTACGGTGGTATCGGGGTTGACTTATTGTTTTATCCCCATCAGAACTTCGGGCTCTTTGCCGGTGCAGGATATGCCTTAGCAGGCGTTGGATTCAATGCCGGCGTGAAGTACAGGTTCATCCCCAAGAAGCAACCGTCAACAATAGCTCCCTATGTTATAGCTATGTATGGATATAATGCTGCCGTAGCGGTAAAAGATGCATCGCAGTTTAATAAACTGTTTTACGGACCATCATTCGGAGTCGGGCTCGACTTCGGGCTGCGTCCCGGCAGAAGAGGGTATTGGTCTGCGGCACTGCTGGTGCCTGTCAGAAGTTCGGAAGCCAAAGATTATGTGAATGATCTCGAGGAAAACGAAGGAGTCGAATTTGGCATTGGTTTGCTCCCTGTCGCATTTTCGATAGGATACAGGCTCACGATTTTATGACCTGAGTTATATCACCACAATCTTCTTACCCCGCAGGTCACTTCTTCTGAACAGAGAAGCAGGAAATATTTCCGGAAAAATCACCCGCAAACATGACGTTGCCAGCAACATAAACCCTGTTAAGGAGAGGGGCGCCCATGTTGATTTTGGCAATTACCCTTCCGCTTTCCTGAGCAACGGCATACAGAAAGCCGTCTGAGGCACCAAACACAATCATGTCATCGATCAGCACAGGCGACGTCTCAACAGTGGAGGCATAAGGCTTTGAATAGGGTGCGGTATAAACCAATGAAGGCCCGGTTCTTACTTTCCACATTTCTTTCATCGAATACCGGTCATAAGCCACGAGTCCCTCTGCGGATGTGCCTGTTACAATCATCCTACCGGTAACAAGGAGAGTTGAAGCCACCTGTAAATCATACGGCACAGGATGAACAGAATATACCGAACCTGATGAGGGATCCATTTTAACTATCGCCCTCTCCGCCGCCAGGAAAAGGGTATCATCAACCCAGGAAGCTGTTCCGTTACGAAAACGTATACCGTCGCTGCTGACCTCCCACTTTTTGGCTCCGGTCTCCAGGTCATGACCGTACAGTGCACGCCAGTTCGACCCTGCTATCAGTGTATTCCCGCAAACAATCATGTTGGACGTTGTTCCCTCTCCCCCGTTCCAGCTGTCGTTTTTCCATAATAATTTTCCATCCCTGCAATCCAGTGCTGACAGATAATTCCCGAAGCCGGTATAATAGATACCGTTATGTACTACACCTCCTGTAACAAGCAGAGGCACATTCTTAATTCCCAGATCTTTTCTCCATGCAAGCTCTCCCGTTTTGATGTTTATTGCGTAGGCAATGCCTCCCTCATCGGTTGCCAGCAGATGATCATTCTCAATTAAGATGCTGTTTTTTACCGGGCTTTCGGTTTTGAACTTCCAGCGCAAGTCACCGGTTGCACCGTCGCAGGCAATGATATTATTACCCTGTCCGTAATCATCAATCGCAGCAACATATAATTGTCCGCCGGAAAAAAGGGGTGAGCACATTCCAATGGCAGAACCTGCATTGACAACCCATTTCAGCTTCATAAAATCGTTCTGAAAATCACCAGTATTCCTAACTGTTTCCTGGGAATCGGGGATTACAAAATTTTCCATAGTCGTAAAAATGTCCCCGTTTTTCAGCTCCGCCCTGAAGCTTATCCTATAGGAAAGGCCCTTGTTCAGTCTGGCTGCCGGGTATTTTCCTGTCCAGTTCCAGTCCGATTGCCGGGTGAGAGG
>Ga0209262_10001168_pt1 | contig 11064 bp, 10 predicted proteins | sample Lowcelwee11metaG_FD_187171 | JGI IMG/M metagenome (GOLD analysis project Ga0209262, IMG submission 187171) | Freshwater pond sediment microbial communities from the University of Edinburgh, under environmental carbon perturbations - Low... | ecosystem: Environmental > Aquatic > Freshwater >...
GAGCCGATCCAGACCGTGATGCGCCGCTACGCCGTGCCCAACGCCTACGAAAAGCTCAAGGAACTGACGCGCGGCACCCGCGTGTCGCGCGAGGGCATGCAGGCTTTCGTGTCGACGCTTGAAATCCCCGAAGCCGCCAAGGCCGAGTTGCTCAAGCTCACGCCGTGGGACTACACCGGCAAGGCAGCCGAACTGGCCAAACGCATCTAAATGCAGTGCAGCAAATGCGGCCAGGAAGTGCCGGCCGATGCCATCTACTGCCCGCATTGCACCGGTGACGGCAAGACCACGGATCGTGAAGTCATCCGCGGCGGCATCCAGTGGGGGCTGGTCGGCCTCCTGCTCGGCCTGGTGCCGGCCTTGCTGCTGCTCTATATCTACGGCGCCGAACGCGGCATCAAGGCGATTGCCTTCGCGCTGCCGATCGGCACCTTCACCACCGGGCTGATCATCGGTCTGGTCAAGGCCAAACGGGAATGGAAATAATGTCTTTTGCCGAAAACCTGAAAAAACTGCCGGGGATCTCGCACCTGGCCGCCATCAACCTTTTCGACGGCGAGGGCAGAATCGTCGCCACGATCGAGAACAAGCCGGGCAGCCAGGGCTCGCTGGCTGTCTACAACCATCTGGCGCAGACCTACGGCTCGATAAATGCCGAGGCCGCCAAAAAAGGCCTGGAAATCTTCGCCGAGCACGCCGAGGACGAGCGGGCCAACCCCGGCAAGCATCCGAACATCGCCCGCCTGCTGGCCATCGAGTCCGGTCAGCCGGCATTGCGCGTCAAGCACATATTCGCGGTCTGATACATCCGCCGAATTGGCGGAGGGGCTGGTGAAATTGATCATCAGATCCTCCTCTCACGCATCGGTACACACGCAATAATCTGGACCGAATAAATCCGGGGGCGGCAACATATACGCGGAGCAGGTCTGTTCATTTGCCCACAGCGGACATGCCCTGGGGGCGCCACACATCTCGGCCATTGGCTTTTGCGGGTACGGAAAAAAGCGGAAATCGCGCAAGCCGATGATCTCGGGTTGGAAAGATGGAGGCGATGGCGATTCGGCGAAGGGCGGCGGTCTGCCGGCTGCGGCAGAGACGCCGGACAGGTAAACGCTCCCGGCGCTGTTGCTCGCGGTACGGCGAGGGGGCTTCCAGATGTGCGGCTTATTTTTAAGTTTGTCTAGGACAAACTGAACGTTTGTTCACCCTTGTCGGTCTGATTGTTACCGTCATCGTGCGGCCGACATACCCCAACCCCAAGGAGATCAAGATGAAAAAAACTGCTTCCGCCCTCGTGCTTGCCTTTGCCTTAAGTTCGTCTGCCTTCGCGGCGGACATCGTCGATACGGCGGTTTCCGCCGGTTCGTTCAATACCCTGGTGACCGCGGTCAAGGCGGCCGGTCTGGTCGAGACGTTGAAGGGTCCCGGCCCGTTCACCGTGTTCGCGCCCACCGACGAGGCCTTCGCGAAAATTCCCAAGGCCCAGCTCGACGCCTTGCTGGCCGACAAGAAGAAGTTGACGGCGGTGCTCACCTACCACGTCGTGGCCGGCAAGGTAATGGCCAAGGACGTCAAGGCGGGACCGGTAAAGACGGTGGAAGGCGCATCGGCAATGATCAAGACCGATGGCGGCCCGCAAATCGACAATGCACGCATCGTCAAGACTGACGTTGCTGCCAGCAACGGGGTCATCCACGTGATTGACACGGTGATCATGCCGCCGGCGCCGAAGATGTCTGCCGCCGAATCCTACATTAGTCCGCTCTGCGGGTTACCGCTGCACACACCGGGTTAAGCACATTCCGGTCGTCCTGTAGCAGGATGGAGCCGCCCCCGGGGGCGGCTTTTTCTATGGAGCCGTGCCAGACAGGTCTCGGCGCGTGCACCCTGCGAAGCCGAGGATGTAGTCCGCGCCGAAAACCATAGACGGCGTGCGGAATCCCGGTTGGGCGGCGTTCTCTTGCGCAGTCCGGCGCGCAATGTCCCAGGCGGTCATGGCGGTCAGTGCATAGCCCTCGGGGGTTTCCAGGCTTGCCTGGACGACGTTGCCGGCGGCGTCTCCGGCCTCGCCCCAGAGGAAGGAACGGCCGCGGCGGCGTTCATCCGGGCCCGGGCCGGCGGGACCGGCGTCGATCCGCCGCTTGAGGAAGCCCTGTACAAAAGGCGAACCGAAGAGGCCGGGCAGCTTGCCCGACAGCCGCGAAACCAGGCGCAGCGCGGTGCTTGCGGCCATGTAAACCTCGATGTTCGGAATGCGCGTCGAGTACCAGGCGGTCGAGACATCGCCCCAGGGAATGCTCATGGTGTCCACCGGGCCGCGCCCGAGTACGATGCGCCGTGTTTTCCAGGCTGGCGGGACCGGGGTCAGCCGGCCGTCGCGGCGGATGAACCCGTCGCGTCCCAGGTTCTCGACCACGGTGGTCGCCGTGCCATGGGAAGGGCGGCCGATGGCCCGGAAGGCCAGGGTGAGGCGGGTCGCCGAGGGCAGCCGGCGTTTGAGGTGGGCGGCGAGGCAATCGCTGGGCACGACGTCGAAGCCGCACCCCGGCATGAGCATCACTCCAGCCGCCTGGGCCGCGCCATCGAGTCCGGCCATGGCCTCGAAGACTTCGATCTCGCCGGTGATGTCCAGGTAGTGCGCGCCGGCGGCCAGGCAGGCCGCTGCGAGTTCCAGTGCAGTGCGCGAAAAGGGGCCGGCGCAGTTGAGAACCACCGCGACGCCCGCCAGTTGGGCGGCGAGCGTATCCCGGTCATCGAGGGCGAAGACCCGTGTCGGCAGGCCGAAGCGTTCGGCCAGCGGCCCGAGTTTCGCGTCGGAACGGCCGGCCAGGATGGGCCGGGCGCCGTCGGCGATGGCCCGTTCGACGATCAACCCTGCCGTATAGCCGGAGGCGCCGTAGATCAGGATGTCGCGGCTCATCGGGATTCTTGGCGCCTGGCTGCCAGGTGAAAACCTGCACCCGCCGGAAATGGCAAATCCCTCGGGGTCCAACCGGGGCTCACCGGGCGATCCCGGCGAAGTGACGGGACTGCGGCGGCACCGGGAGCGGTGCGCGCTTGCGCAGCGGCATCTGGGCCCAGCGGGGATCGGGGCGCCACTGACTGCGCCAGGCGGCCAACTGCTCGGCCGGCATTGGCCTGGCGATGCCGTAGCCCTGGGCGAGTTCGCAGCCGAGTTGCAACAGGGCTTCACCATGGGCCACCGTTTCCACGCCCTCGGCGATCACTTCGCGCCCGAATGAACTGGCCAGTCCGAGCACGCCATCGATGATGGCCAGGTCGTCGGGGTCGGTGAGCATGTCGCGGACGAAGCTCTGGTCGATCTTCAGGACGCGCGCCGGCAGGCGCTTGAGGTAGGTCAGCGAAGAGTAGCCGGTACCGAAGTCGTCCAGGGCGAAACTCACGCCCAGGTCAGCGCAGGCGTCGATGACTGCGGAGACGTTGCCGATGTCCTCGAGCGCGCTGCTCTCCAGTACCTCCAGTTCCAGCCGGTCGGGACGCACGGCGGGGTGCGCCGCGAGCAGGGCTTCCAGGCGGGCAACGAAATCTGCCTGCTGGAGGTGATGCGCCGCGATGTTCACGCTGACCGGGAGGTCGAGGTTCTGCGCCTGCCATGCCTCGACCTGTGCCAGCGCAGTATCGATCACCCATTCGCCCAGTTCCACGCCGAGTGGATTGTCCTCGATCTCGGGCAGGAACAGCCCCGGGGCAAGCAGGCCGCGCTCCGGATGCTGCCAGCGGATCAGGGCCTCGACGCCGATCATGGTGCCGCTACGCAGATGGACCTTGGGCTGGTAGTGCAGCACAAATTCGCGTTTATGAAGCGCGCGGCGGATGCGTCCGATGTTTTCGTGGCGGCCGCGTACGGCCCGGTCCTGCTCGGCGTCGAAGACATGGAAGCGGTTCTTCCCCGCCTGCTTGGCCTGGTACATTGCCTGATCGGCATGGCGGACCAGTTGCTCGGCGTCGCTGTCATCGCCTGGCGCGAAATAGGCGATTCCGATGCTGGACGAGACCTGGAGCGCCAGCCCGTTGCACTCGACCGGCTGGGCGGCCACCGCGAGGAGCCGCGAGATGAGCGGAATGCTGGTCGGAACGTCAGGCAGGTCCACCAGGATGGTGACGAACTCGTCACCGCCAAGACGGGCGATGGTGTCGCCGGCGCGCAGGCATTGCCTCATCCGGTCGGCCAGCGCCACCAGCAGCTGGTCGCCCATGGCATGGCCGTGCTTGTCGTTGATCGCCTTGAAGCCGTCCAGGTCGATATAGGCCACGGCCAGCTGCCGCTTGCGCCGCCGGGCCTGGGCCATGGCCAGGCGCAGGCGGTCGGCGAGCAGCATGCGGTTGGGCAGATCGGTCAGCACGTCGTAATGGGCAATGTGCTCGAGTTGCCGCTGGTTTTCCTTCTGCGCGGTAATGTCATAGCAGAAGCCGATGTAGCCGATGAAATGCCCGGCGCTGTCGAAACGCGGATTGCCGTCGTCCTGGATCCAGCGGTAGTCGCCATCGGCATGGCGCAGCCGGTACTCCATGCTGAAGGACTCGCGGCGGTCGAAGCTGGCGGAATAGGTCTGCAGGCATCGATCGACGTCATCCGGATGGATGCCTTCGGTCCACCCGTTCCCCAGTTCCCTTTCGAGCGACCGACCGGTGAAACGCAGCCAGGGTTCGTTGAAGTAGGTGCGCAGCTTGTCGGTATCCGAGGTCCAGATCAGCGCCGAACCGCCGTTGGCCAGGGTCCGGTGGTGCTGCTCGCTCTCGCGCAGGGCTATTTCCGCCTGCTTCTGCTCGGTCACGTCAATCAGCACGCCGTGAATGGCGGTGACCCGGCCCTCGCGGTCGCGCGTCAGCCAGGTCCGGTCGTCCAGCCACATCCAGTGGCCATCGCCATGGCGCACCCGGTATTCCTGCCGGTAGTCGTCAGGCCCGAATTCCAGATGCGCGGCGACCTCAGCTTCGAGGCGCGAGCGGTCCTCCGGGTGGAGGAGTTCGCCGTAGTCCACTTTGCCCGACATGAGGTCGTCGGGCCGGTAGCCGAAGCGGACGATGTTGCCGCTGACGTAATCGACCGGCCAGCCCGGTTCGTTGCGCCAGGTGATGGCGACGACCGGCGAGCGCTCGATGATTCCGGCCAGGTGGTGGAGTCGCGACTCGAAAGCCGATTTCTGGCGCTGGTACATCTCCACCATTTCCTCGGAGGAAACGTCCAGCGAGTGTTCCAGCATCTGGCGGTCCTGGTCGGCTTCCCGGTAGGTACGCTGAAGCACGTCGATCAGCGCTTGCCAGCCAGATGCATCGGGAGGCTGGTTCTCGCTCAGCCCCAGCCTGCGCAACTGGCGTGCCAGTAAGGGATGGTTGGCCATGATCAGGTTTCCCAGAGGAGCGTGAGGGTCATCGTCTGGTTGTGCAGGTCGCAGCGACCGCTGCTCAACGGCGAGAGTTCGCCGTAGGAGTAATAGCCGATCATCCGACATGGCTCGGGCAAGGTGTCGAGCACGGCCTCGATCTCCTCTTCGCAGCGCTGCCCGAGTACCAGCCGGCGCCCGATGCAGCTGATCGCGATGCACAGGGCTTCGCCCGCCGTCCCGCCGGATGGGCGGAGGCCATCGGCGGCGCCGGTGGCGCCATCGATCAGGCGGTCGCGGTTGGCGCGCATCATGCGCACGAAGCTGCCCTGGGGAATGTCGCCGGCGAAGGTGATCGACTGTTCCGCTTCGTTGATGGCGAGGATGGTCCGCACGGTTAGTCCATCGGCATCCAGCTCATTGCGGATGGCCAGCGGAAAGAGCAGCCCGGCGGCCGGCAACTCGCCGGCGCGTTCGCCGAGGTATTTCCGGTAGAGGGTCAGCGCCGGCTGGTCATCAAGGGTATACAGCACGTTGCCGGTGGCGCGCGTGACTTCCCGCTCAGGTCCGAAAACATCCCAGCCACCCCGGTAATTGCAGGCGACGCCGACACTGTCGCCATAGAACCCGACAGCGACGACGTGTCCTGCCACCGCTGACTTGTCGGCAATCACCCAGGTACGCCCGAACCGGTCGCCATCAGCCGCAAGTCCGCCCGAGACTGGCAGCCCGGCGGGCAGACCGCCTGCGAGGCCCATGGCCAGTTCGGAACCATTGACTGCGAGGCCGTCGGCCAGCACGAAGATGCCCTGCAGATCGGGCGCGGCGAGTGTGCGGGCGATGTTGCGGCCCGCCTCCAGTGCGCCATGGCCTTCGCCTATCCTTTCCCGCGTGCTACGCACGCTGCCCTTCGCGAGGCGCACGACGGCCACGACCATGCTGTCGTCGTCGAGCGTCCGGCCGAAAATTTCGCCGGCGGTTGAGCAGCCGATCCAGTGGGCAAGGGGGAAACTCCGCCGCAGGTCGTCGAGGGCCTGTTCGAGGCTCGGGCAACGCGTTCCCGCGAAGATGAAGAGCACCGTCGCCGCTGAGTCAAGCCCACTGTCCGGCGGCTGGTTCCAGTCTCCGTCACGGGAGTAGTGATGGATTGCAAGTTGCATGGATTTCGGCTCGTCCCGCAGCCCCGCTGCATGATATTCAGATTAGCACAATACGCGAGGGGACAAAGAAAAAGGGAGCCGGACGGGCTCCCTTTTTGGTAGCGCACGGGCCGGGTCGTCAGACCACTGCACCTTCCTCGTTGGCGCCTTCGACGACCTTTTTCTGCTTGATGAACTGCTCGCGCGAAACACCAAGCCACATGACCAGCGGGCTGGCGACCAGGACCGAGGAGTAGATGCCGAAGAGGATGCCGATAGTCAGTGCCAGCGAGAAGTAGTACAGCGTCTCGCCACCGAAGATCAGCATCGACAGCACCATCATTTGCGTGCTGCCGTGCGTGATGATCGTCCGGCTGATGGTGCTCGTGATGGCGTGGTCAAGCACTTCCGGCGTGCTCAGGCCGCGTACCTTTTTGAAGGTTTCGCGCACCCGGTCAAAGACGACGACGGACTCGTTGACCGAATAGCCGAGTACGGCGAGCACGGCAGCCAGCACCGAGAGCGAGAATTCCCACTGGAAGAAGGCGAAGAAGCCGAGAATGATGATGACGTCGTGCAGGTTGGCGATGATCGCCGAGACCGAGAAGCGCCACTCGAAGCGGAAGGCGAGGTAGATGACGATGCCGATGACGACCAGCAGCAGCGCCATCGCACCATTCTCGGCGAGTTCCTTGCCGACCTGCGGGCCGACGAACTCGACGCGGCGCAACTGGGCGCCGGGCGCTTCGGCTTCCAGCGACTTCATGACGGCTTCGCCGAGTTGCGAGGTGTTCTGGTCGCTCTTGAGCGGCAGACGGATCATGACGTCCTGCGACGAGCCGAAGTTCTGCACCGAGAAGTCGTTGAAGCCGGACTTGCCCAGCGCGCCACGAATTTTTTCGAGGTCTGCCGCCTGTTCGTAGGCAACCTCGATCAGCGTGCCGCCGGTGAATTCGACCGACAGGTGCAGACCCTTGGTGAACAGAAACGTCACGGCCAGCAGGAAGGTCACCAGCGAAATGATGTTGAACTTCAGCGCATGGCGCATGAAGGGGATGTCGTTTTTGATGCGGAAGAATTCCATGGCCGTTTTCCCTTACTTCTTGCCGTTGACCGCGGCAGTGCCCGGTTTCCAGATCTGGCCGATGGCGACCTTGGTCAGCTTCTTCTGGCGTCCATAGATCAGGTTGACCAGCGAGCGCGAGACGACGACCGACGAGAAGATCGAGGTCAGGATGCCGAGGCAGTGCACCACGGCAAAGCCGCGGATCGGCCCGGAGCCGAAGATGAGCAGGGCGAGGCCGGCAATCAGCGTCGTGATGTTGGAGTCGAGAATGGTCCCGAAGGCGCGTTCGTAGCCTTCGGAAATCGCTGCCTGCGGTGGCATGCCGGCGCGCAGTTCCTCGCGGATGCGCTCATTGATCAGCACGTTGGCGTCGATCGCCATGCCCAGCGTCAGCGCGATGGCGGCGATGCCGGGCAGGGTCAGCGTGGCCTGCAGCAGTGACAGGATGGCGACCAGGAACAGCAGGTTGGAGGCCAGCGCAATGACCGAGACGACACCGAACATCTGGTAATAGAGGATCATGAAGACGGCGATCGCGGCGAAGCCCCACATCGTCGAGTGGAAGCCCTTGCGGATGTTGTCGGCGCCGAGGCTGGGGCCGATGGTGCGTTCCTCGATGATGTCCATTGGTGCCGCCAGCGAGCCGGCGCGCAGCAGCAGGGCGGTGTCGGTGGCTTCCATGCTGCTCATGCGGCCGGAAATCTGCACACGGCCACCACCGATTTCGGTGCGGATGACCGGTGCCGTGACGACCTCGCCCTTGCCCTTCTCGATCAGCAGGATGGCCATGCGCTTGCCGACATTTTCGCGGGTGACGTCCTTGAAGATGCGGGCGCCGGCCGAATCGAGGGTCAGGTGCACGGCCGGTTCCTGCGTCTGGTTGTCGAAGCCGGGCTGGGCGTCGGTCAGGCGGTCGCCGGTCAGCACGACCTGCTTCTTGACCAGCAACGGCTGGCCGCCGCGCTCGGTATATACCTCGGTGCCGAACGGCGGGCTGCCTGCCAGCGCCGCTTCCAGCGCGCCCGGCGAGTCGTCGACCATGCGGATTTCGAGGGTCGCGGTGCGGCCGAGGATGTCCTTGGCCTTGGCCGTGTCCTGGACGCCGGGCAGCTGGACGACGATGCGGTCGGAGCCCTGTTGCTGGATCACCGGTTCGGCGACGCCAAGTTCGTTGATCCGGTTGTGCAGCGTGGTGATGTTCTGCTTGAGCGCGAATTCGCCGATCTTCTTCTGGGCTTCCGGCTTCAGCGTCGCAACCAGCTTGAGGTCGCTGCCTTCGCCCTGCTCGGCGAGGCTCAGATCGGGCTGGCTGTCGGCGATGGCATTGCGCGCCTTGTCGCGCGTCTCGGCATCGCGGAACTTGATGACCAGGCGGTCGCCCTCGCGGTTCACGCCGGCGTGACGCAGGTTCTTGTCGCGCATGACGGTGCGCAGGTCGGCCGACATCGAGTCGAGGCGCTTGGTCAGTGCCCCCTTCATGTCGACCTGGAGCAGGAAATGCACGCCGCCGCGCAGGTCAAGGCCGAGGTACATCGGCAACGCGTGCAGCGCGGTCAGCCAGCTCGGGGAGGCCGAAAGCAGATTGAGGGCGACGACGTACTGCGGGTCGGCGGGGTCCGGGTTGAAGGTTTTTTCCAGGATGTCCTTGGCCTTCAACTGGATATCGGTGTTCGTGAGGCGGGTCTTGACGCCGTTGAAGTCGAGCTGAATGCCGTCGTGCGTGATGCCGGCGGCCTTCAGGGCCTCTTCGACGCGCGCCAGCGCCTTCTGGTCGACCTTGATCGTCGCCTTGGCGCTCGAAACCTGGACCGCCGGCGATTCGCCGAAGAAATTGGGCAGGGTGTAGGTGAAGCCCAGCACGAGCGCGACAGCGACGGTGATGTACTTCCAGAGTGGGTAGCGATTCATAGTGGCTTCAAAGCGAAAAGGCAGCCCCGGGCCGCCCTTCGGGGGTGATTACAGTGACTTCATCGTGCCCTTGGGCAGGACCAGACCGATGGACGCCTTTTGCACGACGACTTCGGTGCCGGCGGCGATTTCGACGGTTGCGTAGTTCTCGTCGACCTTGACGATCCGGCCGAGTATGCCGCCCTGGGTGACGACTTCGTCGCCCTTGGCCAGCGCCGCGATCAGCGCCTTGTGATCCTTGGCTTTCTTCATTTGCGGGCGGATCATCAGGAACCACAGCACGACGAACATCAGGATCATCGGCAGCAGCTGCATGAAGCCGCCGGTCGGGTCGGCGGCTGCGGCGGCGGTCTGGGCGTGAGCAACACTAATCATGGTTCAAACTCCTGAAAGCTGAAAATTTAAACGCGTGATTCTATCACCTGACGGACGATCGATCGTCCGCAAAGCGCATCGCCCATTCATTCAGTGTCCCGGCCTCGATGGCGGCACGCATTTCGGCCATGATCGTCTGGTAGAAATGCAGGTTGTGGATGGTGTTGAGCATGCTGCCGAGGATTTCTCCGGCGCGGAACAGGTGGTGCAGGTAGGCGCGGCTGAATTGAGTGCACGTGTAGCAGGCGCACGACGGGTCGAGCGGGCCGGTATCGGTCCTGTGCCGGGCATTCTTGATCTTGATGTCGCCGAAACGGGTGAACAGGTGGCCGTTGCGCGCGTTGCGGGTGGGCATGACGCAGTCGAACATGTCGATGCCGGCCTTGACCGCGTGCACCAGGTCTTCCGGCGTACCGACGCCCATCAGGTAGCGCGGCTTGTGCGCCGGCATTTTCGGTGCGACGTGGGCGAGGATGCGCGCCATGTCCTCCTTCGGTTCGCCGACCGAGAGACCGCCGATGGCCATGCCGTCGAAACCGATCCGGTCGAGCCCGGCCAGTGACTCGTCGCGCAGGTCTTCGTACATGCCGCCCTGGACGATGCCGAACAGCGCGTTGCCGTTATCCAGCTTGTCGTGCTCGTCGCGCGAACGCTGCGCCCAGCGCATGGAGAGTCGCATCGACTTGGCGGCTTCGTCGCGGGTGGCCGGGTAGGGCGTGCATTCGTCGAAGATCATCACGATGTCGGAATTCAGCACTTTCTGGATCTGCATCGAGATTTCCGGGGTCAGGAAGAGCTTGGCGCCGTCGATCGGCGACGAGAACTTGACGCCTTCCTCGGTGATCTTGCGCATGGCGCCCAGCGAGAAGACCTGGAAACCGCCGGAGTCGGTGAGGATCGGCTTGTGCCAGCCCATGAAATCGTGCAGCCCCTTGTGGGCGTGGATGACATCCAGCCCCGGGCGCAGCCACAGGTGGAAGGTGTTGCCGAGGCAGATCTGCGCGCCGATGTCGTTGAGCGCCTGCGGCGTCATCGCCTTGACCGTGCCGTAGGTGCCGACCGGCATGAAAACGGGGGTCTGGACGACACCGTGGTTCAGCGTCAAGATACCGCGCCGGGCGGCGCCGTCGGTCTTCAGGAGTTCAAACTGCATCGGATTTTTCCAGGAGCATGGCGTCGCCATAGCTGAAGAAGCGGTAGCGTTCGGCGATGGCGTGGGCGTAGGCGG
>Ga0209262_10001169_pt1 | contig 11055 bp, 5 predicted proteins | sample Lowcelwee11metaG_FD_187171 | JGI IMG/M metagenome (GOLD analysis project Ga0209262, IMG submission 187171) | Freshwater pond sediment microbial communities from the University of Edinburgh, under environmental carbon perturbations - Low... | ecosystem: Environmental > Aquatic > Freshwater > Pond...
GTGTTTTCCGCTTCACGTTGAGTGTGAAAAATCTCGGACGCGCGGGTGTTACCCTCTTTTTTGATCGCCCAACCCTCAGGATGAGTGACCACATGAATGTTTTTTTTACTCATTGTATGCTCCTTAGGGCTTTTTGCCCATTTTAATTTTACTTAATTTATTAGAGAATCTTTCTAAGATTCGCTGATGAATGAATTGGGAATTTAAAGATTGGATAATGGTGGCAGTATGGATGGCATGAGAACCAGGAAGGAGATTCATTTCAACCAAGGGCAGCATGAGCTCAAGTCCCCAAAGAAGAGAAATATTGGCGTTTTTACTGGCGGAGCGCAAGGCTTTGTCATTAGAGATCAATGTCCAATGGCCGTCTCGAGATAGGATCAGGCATAATTTGTCATCAAAAGCCAATCCCGGAATTTTTTGGCCGGCTTCCGTGTATTGTTCCAATGTGGGTTCGACAATAGCCAATCTTAGGTGGTGGCATTCCGCCTCGTTCAACTGTTCTACCTTTTCCAATACATCGGTAATGACCCAGATCTTGCCGATATTTTTAGAAAAAAGAGTCAATATCGATGGGTCGGAATCGGCATAATCGATTAGGACATTGGCATCGATGACGAAACCTGGAGGCTGATCGGGCACTTAGATTCCAGCTTCCCAGCTGCGGCTGAGATCGCGCATACTGGCTATGGAGAGCCCAAGGATCTCGGCTCCCCGAGAAAGAGATATCTTGCCAGCTTCGATCCCTTTTCTTACTAAAAGCCACAATCGTTCGCATTTGAAGTCGAAAGGAGAAAGATCATCTGGTTCCTGGGCCTTGTTTCCTTCAGATACAGTACATGAATAATCGGCGGCTTCGAGGCCATCCGGTTCTTCTTTGGATGAAAGGGCCTTGCCGTATTGTATCCGGAAATCGTTATAGAACAATTTCCATACATTGATCTCCGGGTTATTCTCCTTCAGCCGAAACAAAACGGTCTTGTAGCTGACCTTGAATATCCGCTTTATCTTTAAAACGCGATCGGATAAGGGCAATCCAGAGGTATTTTGCCACTCCTTTTGAAACATTTCCTGAGGCATTAAAAAATAGGAAGCAAAACGGTCCGCTTCTTTTTCCTCAACCCTATTCTCGTCTATTTCACTTACGTCATAGGATGAAAGGTGAAGAATGAGATGTCCAAGTTCATGGACCGCGGTGAAAATCCAGCGCTCAACCGAGATACGCTCCCAGGTGTTGACGATAATGGCTGGTCCGCCATCCAAGACGGAAACCGAAAGACCGAAGAAATTGTCCGAAGTTTTGCGAATTGACATGACCTTAATGCCGTTGGCTTCCAGGAGGCCGCAAATATTAACAATGGATTCAGCCGGGGCCAGTTTGAATTGTTTCCTTACTCGAGCTGCGATCTCTTGTGGGTCTTTTTTGCCAGTGGGGGAGAGCTTGAGCTTGGCTAACTTGTTGTCGTTTCTTAGATCCAGCAGACTCTCCAATTCGCTATAGTTTTCAAGTTTTTCGCCGATCTCGGCCAGAATTTGCTCGCGGTTGTTGAAGGTTTTTTGCGAACGGAAACGGACATGGGACAACTCCCTGACAGGGGAGACCAGTTCGCGAATGTTCACCTCAAGGGCAGAGGCGATTGCCTTAAGGGTATCTACACGGGGCTTTGATTCCCTATTCTCGATCTTGCGGTAGCCGACGCGGGAAATGCCGGCGGCTTCGGCTACTTCCTGCTGGGATAGTTTTTTAGCCCTGCGCAAACGCAGTAAATTCCCGGCAATGATTTTGTTCTCCATTAGATTCCTCCCAAGTAAATGATAATATCAATTTCAAAAAATGTCAACAAGATAACTTGTAAATATTAATATTCAACCCCTTTTTTGAAAATTTGGGCTATTAAAAGGAGGAGAAAGAGAAACGGGGAGCGGCGATGGCGCCACTCCCCGCTTTATGATCTTATAAGAGTATTACCAGATGCTCGGGCGCTGCTCCGGGGCGCGGTAGAGCTTGTCGCCGGGCTGGATGGCGAACGTCTTGTAGAATTCGGGGACGTTGAACGGAGCGCCGTTGACGCGGAACTCGCCCCAGGGGTGGACGTCCTCCTGGATCTTCTTCTTCAGGGCTTCGGGGCGGATCTTGCCGCGCCATACCTGGGCGAAGGAGAGGAAAAAGCGCTGGTCGCCGCTGAAGCCGTCGATGGCCGCGGGCGCCTGCTTGCCCTGCAGCGAGAGGTGATAGCCGGCCAGCGACATGGTCAGCCCGGCGTAGTCGGCGATGTTCTCGCCCAGGCTGAGCTCGCCGTTGACGTGCACGCCGTCCTCGCTGGTAAAAGCATTGTACTGCCCGACCAGCAGCTCCGTCTGCTGCTTGAACTTCTCGCTGTCCTCCGGCGTCCACCAGTCGCGCATGTTGCCGTCCTTGTCGAACCAGCGCCCCTGGTCGTCGAAGCCGTGGCTCATCTCGTGGCCGATGGCCATGCCGATGGCGCCGTAGTTGACCGCGTCGTCGGCGTCGGCGAAAAAGAACGGCGGCTGCAGGATGCCGGCCGGAAAGATCATCTTGTTATACACCGGGTTGTAGCCGGCGTTGACGATCTGCGGCGCCATGTCCCACTTGGTCGCGTCCACGGGCTTGCCCAGCTGGTCCAGGTTTTTCCGGAAAGCGAAGCGCCCGGAGCGGCGCAGGTTGTCCAGCAGCGAGTCGCGGCCGATCTCCAGCTTGCCGTAGTCTTCCCATTTTTCGGGATAGCCGACCTCGATACGCATGGTCAGCAGTTTTTCCAGGGCCTGGCGGCGCGTCGCCTCGCTCATCCAGGGCAGCTGGCGCAGGCGCGACTCGAAGGCTTTCTTGATGTTGGCGCTGAGTTCCTCCATGCGCTGTTTGCAGGTGGGCGGAAAGTATTTCTCGACATACATCTGGCCGACGAGCTGGTCGAGGCTGCCGCTGGTCAGCGATGTCATGCGCTTCCAGCGTTCCTCGTTCGCCTGCGTGCCTTCCATGACCCGGTAAAAGAAATTGAAGTTCTCGTCCACGAAGGCCGAGCTCAGGTAGGGGGCATAGGCGGTGAGCGCCTGCCAGCGCAGATAGGTTTTCCACTCGCTTAAGGGGATGTCCTGGAGCATGCGCCCCATCTCCTTGAAGAAGGCGGGAGCGGTGACGATGAAATCGGCGATATCCGGGCGCCCGATGTTCTTGAGGTAACGGCTCCAGTCGAAGCCGGGGCTGTGTTCCTGCAGCTGCGCCAGGGACATCTTGTTGTACAAGGCGGGGATGTTGCGCATCTCCACCCGGGTCTTGGAGGCGTTGGCCAGGCGGGTTTCGATGGCCATGACCGTCCGGGCCGCGGCCGCGGCTTGCTCGGGGCCGTCGCCCAGCAGTTGCAGCATGGCGGCGACGTGGGCCAGGTATTGGTCGCGCAGCATGCGGGTGTCGGCGTCGTCGCGGGTATAATAATCACGGTCGGGCATGCCCAGGCCGGATTGGGCCAGGTAGTAGCCGTAGGCCTTGGAATTCATCAGGTCGACCTCGACGCCGGCGCCGAACAGGACGGGGATATTGTCGCGGTGCAAGGAGGCCAGCAGGTCCTGGATCTCGGCGGGAGAGGCGGCTTTGGCTATGCGGGCGAAGTCGTCGTTCAATGGCATGAAGCCCGCAGACTCCACCTTGGCGGTATCCATGGCCATGGCGTAGAAATCGCCGACCTTCTGCGCCGCCGTGCCTTTGACCGCGGAGCCGGCGCCGGCGGCCAGGGCTTCGAAAAGTTCATGCAGTTTGGCGCGGTTCTGCTCGCGCACCTGGTCGAAGGCGTCATACTCGCTCTTGTCGGCGGGCATGGCCAGGCCCCGGATCCAGGCGCCGTTGGCGTAGCGGAAGAAATCGTCGCCCGGCTTTTGCGTCAGGTCCATGTTCTTTTTATCCAGCGCCGGCGCCGCGGCCGCCCCCAGGGACCGGCCCGGGCCCGCGATCAGGGACAGGAGAATGAATGGGATGATCAGGGAAGATTTAGTCGACATCGGTTCCTCCATGGGATTTCTGCATGGGATGCAAAAATGGTAATACGCAATTTCAGCAGCAATGGTTGCCGATCAGAACTGGTAACGGTAGCTGACCTTGAAGAAAAGGCTCTGGCGCGTCTGGTAGTAGCGGTCGCCGGTTACGCCGCGCTGCCAGCCGTCGTCGCTCCAGGATTGGCTTTCGTTCAATGAGCCGTAGCCCAGGTAGAGCACCGTCCCCGGGATATAGGTGAACGAGGCCAGGAAATCGCCCAGGACGCGCCGGGCGAACGAGTCGTACTGGACCAGGCCGCGCACGAAGAGTTTGGGGTTGAACTGGTAGGTCAGGCGGCTGCGCCAGATCCCCTGGTCGTAGACCTTTTCGCCGGTCTCCGGGCGGCGGAAGCGGCTGATGACATGCTCGGCAAAAAGATTCAGGTTCTTGGTCGGCTGCAGGGTGAAGTTGAGGTGCAGCTGGGTGCGATGACCCAGGAAGGGGTCGACCGGGTCGTAGTAGATGGCGTTGCCGAAGCCGTAGCAGGAATGAAGACTCAGCCATTTGAACGGTTGCAGGCTGACGCTCAGCTGGCTCGTGGCTCGCTGGAAGGCGCGGCCGGCCCAGCACTCCTGGCCCAGGTAGAAGTAGCCGCCGAACTTGCCTTTGAGAATGATGTTCACGTAGCCTTCGAACATCAGTTCCTTGTCGTCCATGCCGGTCACCTTGTCGTGGATCAGGGCGCCGTAGACCGCGGGGGAGAAGCCGAGGAGCCAAGGCAGTTTCTTGAAATGAGGATCGATCTGCTGCCCGAGGAAGAACTTGACGGTGGCGATGCCGCTGCGCTGGTAGTAGGCGGTGTCCATCTGGAAACCGGGATCGATGTTCTCAACCATGGCCAGGATGGCGGTGTTGCCCTTGTTGAACGCGTACTCTGCGGTCAGGTAGCCGCCCCTGGCCTCGCCTGCCGCCGCGGGTCGATTCGAGAACGACTGGATGTAATGGCCCATCACTTGGTGGTTCTTGAGGAAGCGCAGGGAGAAGTCGGCGGCCAGGGCGCGGTTGTACTCCGCGCCGAACTCGCGGCCGCTGTAGAGCATGCCGACATAGTTGTCCCGGCCCAGCCCCAGCTTGCCGCGTCCGACCCAGAACGTCGCCTTGCGGCCCAGGTCGGGGTTCTCCTCGCCGTCCCAGGGGTTGCCCGGGGAGCGGTCGGCCGACGCCAGCAGGGCAAAGGAGCCCTTGCCCTGTTCTCCGGTGAGGCGGATGCCCCATTGCGGGTCGACCACGGCGCGCGTGTGCACGGGCATGCTCATGTTGCCCAGGCCGTCGCCCACGGCGGCCAGGTCGAACAGGTTGCCAGCCTCCATAAAGAAGGGGCGCTTCTCCGAGTAGAGCACCGGGTAGCGCTGGTTGACCGTGACCTGCAGGGCGTCGCTCTCCACCTGGCTGAAGTCGGGGTTCAGGGTGGCCTCGGCCACGATCGACGAGGTGATGCCGTACTTGACGGCGAAGCCCAGGTCGCGGGTCTGGTCGGCGGCCGACCAGGAGGTCGGCGACAGGCGGTCCCGGCCCGAGGTATAGGTGAACGAGGGCAGCGCTTCCAGCACCAGCGGCCGCGCCAGTTCGGCGATGCGCACTTCGGCCTGCGAGCCGCCCATGCTCTGGCCCGGCACCAGCCGCGGCCATGAGCCGCTCATGCCCAGGCGGCTGATGCGCCGCCAGAAGATGACGCCCATGCGCACGTCCTTGCCGCTGGAAAAGCGCAGGCTCTTCAGCGGCTGGCGGATCTCGACGATATAGCCGTCGGCCACGACCTTGCCGGCGCTGTACCACACCCAATCGGTGGAGGAGTCCTCCATGTCGCCGGTGCGGAAGGCGTCGGCCTGAGCGCCGTTGGGATTGACGAAGAATTCGTAGCCATATTTCTTGCCGCCCACGGTGTCCAGCGACAACCCGACCCAGTCGTCCTCGAAGATGCCGTCGCGCTTGCACAGCGAGGTCTTGATCTGCTCGGGCTGCGTATCCTGGCAGTGAAAGGCGAAATATAGGTTCTGGTCGTCGTAGGCGAGGTAGGCCCGCGTGCTCTGCGGCAGTTCGTTGCCGTTGACCGGGTTGTAGGTGACCCAGACGTCGTCGACCACGGCCGCGTTCTTCCACGCCTCATCGTCCAGCCGGCCGTCGAGCACGGGGGCGATGGCGGTCCTGACCGGCTCGAGCGTGCGTATGTTCTGGAGCTTGGCGCCGTCGGCCGCGCCGGCCGACCCGGCCAGCAGCAGGTTGATGATCAGGCAGAAGATTATCTTTTTCATTCGACCTCCGTCTTTGTTTTATCGCCACTTTGGACGAAATATCCGGGAGGAATGTTATCTGAAAAAAAGCATTTTAAAAAAATGTGACTTAAGTTCTATGAGCTGCCCGGGGTTTTAAAAAAAAGCGGCGGCGGGAATTCGTCCCCAAGGACTCCTCCCCGCCGCCTAAGGGGGGAGGGATCAGAATTTTTTCTGTTTTTTCAGACTGGCGACGATCTTTTCCATCTCGCCGACCAGCTGGTCGAAGCGTTTCAATGCCGCGGCATAAGGTTCGGGCCGGGTCATGTCCACGCCGGTTTTCTTTAAAATGGTGAGCGGGTAATCGTTGCCGCCCGCCTTCAGGACTTCCAGGTAGCCGGCCAGGGCTTTCTTGTCGCCCTTGAGCACCATGTCGCTCAGGGCCAGGGAAGCGATGATGCCGGTGCTGTATTGGAACACGTAATAGTTCATGTAGAAGTGGGGGATGCCGCTCCATTCGGACTGGATGTAGTCGTCGACCTGGCAAATGCCCAGGTCGTGACCGTAGTATTGGCGGGTGAGTTCGAGGTATTTGCCGTTGAGCCAGTCGGAGGTCAGGGTCTGCCCGGCTTCGACGCGCTGGTGCATGGCCAGCTCGAACTCGGCGAACAGCGTCTGGCGGAACAGGGTGCCGCGAAAGCCGTCCAGGTAGTTGTCCAGGATATACAGCTTGAAAAGATCGTCTTTCTCGTTCTTCAGCAACTGATGCATCAGCAGGTGCTCGTTGAAGGTCGAGGCGATCTCGGCCAGGAAGGTCGCGTAATTGGCGGTGGGGAAGGGCTGGGTTTTGTCGGAGAAATAGGAGTGCACGGCGTGGCCGAGTTCGTGGGCCGTGGTGGACACGGCGTCATAGTCGCCGTTGTAGTTGAGTTTGATGTAGGGGTGGACGCCGTAGACTCCGCCCGAGTAGGCGCCGCTCTCCTTGCCCTTGTTGGGATAGATGTCCATCCAGCGCTCGTCGAATGCGCGGCGCAGGGCGTCGGCGTAGTCCTCGCCCAGGGGCTTGAGCGCCGTCTCGAGGATCTGGCGCGCTTCGGCGAACGTAAAAGTCTTGTTCACGGCTTTGACCGCCGAGGCGTAGATATCCTCGTAACGGAACTTGGGCAGGCCGAGCATCTTCTGCTTCAGGGCCAGGTAACGCTGCAGGGCAGGCAAATAGGCGTGCACCTGGCGGATGAGCTGGTGGTAGACCTCGGGAGCGATGTCCTCGCCGAACAGGCGCGCGGCCAGGCAGTCGGGATAGTTGCGGATCTGGGCGTTGAAGAAATGCTGCTTGACGGCGCCGTCCTGGAGGATGGCCAGGGTGTTCTCGTATTTTTTCTGGTTCTCCCAGAAGGACTTCATGACCAGGGTGCGTTCGGCGGCGTCTTTGGACGCGCGCAGGCGCTGGTAGGCCGCCTGGTCGAGCAGCACCTTCTGGCCGTCGTTCAAGGTGACCTCGGAACGCGGCGCCTCAACGTTGTTGAGCATGCCCGAGGCGCGGGAGGGGACGCCGGCGAAAAGTCCGGTGAGCGCCGCGATGCGCTGCTGTTCGTTGGGCAGGATGTGGTCTTGCTCACGAAGGATGCTTTCGATGCCGAAACGGTAGGGGGCAAGCTTCGGCTCGGACTTGAGGTAGGCGGCGAACTTATCCGCGCCCAGGGCCAGGACGTCGGGCTGCATGAAGGAAAGCTTGGAGTTCATCTGCACGAAGGCCGTGCGGATCTCCCCCTGCATGGCCTGGAAGCGGGTGTTGCCCATGTCGGTGTCGGACTGGTGGCTGGCGTAGGACATCAGCCGCGACCCTCTCAGTTCGATTTTGCTGACCAGGTCGAGCAGCTCCAGCATGGCGGCGGGCGAACCGGTCCAGCCCCGGGCCAGCGAGTCGATGCGGGCGACATCCTTGGCTACGGTCTCCTTGTCGGCCTGCCAGTCGGCTTCGGAGGCGTAGAGGTCCTCGATCTTCCAGGTGCTTGCAGCCGGGACGTCCTTGCGCTCCTGCAAAGAGTAATCGGGGATCTTTTTTTCCACTTTATCTTCCTGGCCGGCCATGAGCAACGGCAGTACCAGCATGGCGCTCAGCGACAAAAAAACCAACGGATATTTTTTGGTCATATGACTGTCTCCTCATGTTGATTTAGAACATACATACGGCACGCGGCGCCGGTTGGTTTTTTTTCTCGAATTCCCCGGGCATAACCCGGTTTATGGTCTTGCCATTCACTGGAATGCATGCCGGAATGAACCTTGCCATGCGCAACTTGAGTTGCTCCCGTGACTTAATTGTTCCCGTCAGGGGCGAGGGAGACGGCGGGGGAGCCGGGCAGCCGGCCGCGCTGGCTGCGGATGCCGTGCTTGCGCATTTTTTCGAACAGGGCCGTGGGCTTGAGATTCAACAGCGCGGCGGCATTCTTCTGGTTGCCCTGGGTCAGGCGCAGGCAGGAGAGCAATACTTTTTTTTCAAAATCATCCATGAACGCCTTCAGTGGAATGCGTTTCATGTTCAGGCTGGAGCTCAGGTAGGCGAAAACCAGCGATGCCTGGATCTTTTCCATGGTTTGACTCGTCCCGGGATCGGCCCAGTCGGCATCCGGCACCGGCGGCGATCCCGGGACCCTGGTGTATGTTCCCTCCAATTCGGACGCAATGGCCATGGCCTCCAGCCCCTGGCCGCCGTTGATCATTCTCAGTTTTTGATTCATGGCTCTTACCTCGCTTGTCGGGCAGGTCGTCCCGCCGCAGCTTATATGACGCAAGAAAACGTTTTTGGGGATGGTAGGAAAGTCATTTTTTTGAATTTAGTACCAAAGTCCTATCCGCTTTGCCTGATATTGCTTATAAAATGGAACTTAATGGGCAACTGAAACGTCTAACTGAATAAGGATGGCAATGACAAAACTTTTATCCGGAAATGAAAAACCCGATCCCCGGCGCGATCCTGAAATTTTGCCCGGGTACGCGGAAGCAAAGCACGCGCTGGAAAAAACATGATCCACGGCGGAACGGGCAGGATACTTTTGTTTGTTCTGCTGCTGCTTGCCTTGCGGCCGGCCGGTTTGCCCGGGGCTTTCGATGACCTGCGCTTCCAGAACCTTTCTGTCGAGGACGGCTTGTCGCAGAACGCGGTCAATTGCATTCTTCGTGACCGCAACGGCTTCATGTGGTTCGGGACCGAGGAGGGGCTGAACCGCTATGACGGCTACAGCTTCAAGGTCTATCGTCATTGCCGGAACCAGAGCGATTCGCTCAGCCACGACCGCGTCAACTGCCTGGTCGAGGACCGGGACGGGACGTTATGGGTGGGCACCAACGGCGGCGGCCTGGATCATTTCGATGCCACCGGCGAGCGCTTCAGCCATTTCCGTTCCAAAAACGGAGATGCGCGCAGCTTGAGCAATGATACCATCTGGGCGATCCTCCCCGCTGGGGACGGTGTATTCTGGATCGGGACGCAGAACGGACTGAACCGCTTCGACAGTCGCCAGGGCATTTTTCGCCGCTATATGTACGCCCCGGAACGTTCGGACCTGAACAGCAGCAATACGATCTATGCCCTGCAAAAGGACGATGCCGGAACGATCTGGATCGGGACCGGCCGGGGACTGGTCCGCTTTGAACCGGACCGCGGCACGGTCGATCATTTCCTGACCGACAGCACCGACCGCGATGCCGCAAAGCACAACGAGATCAACGCCCTGTTCGATGACGGGCGGGGCACCCTGTGGCTGGGCAGCGAAGCCGGGCTGGGCACCTTCAACAAAAAAAGCGGCAGGTTCGAATTCAAGGCGCAAGGCTCCCGGCCGCTGCCGCACTTGTATCACAGCCGCATCCTTAATTTATCCCGCGCCGATGACGGCCGCATCTGGGTGGCGAGCGAAGCCGGGCTTTACGCCTTTCCCAGCCTCGATCTTCTGGCCATTTATTTCCGAGCCGGAGCCTTGCCGCAGCGCCTGCTCAAGGATAAGTTCATCTTTAACTCCTACCAGGACCCCGCCGGGATCTTGTGGGTTGGCACTTTCAGCGGCATCTACAAATACGATTTGCGCGTCCGGCAATTCACCCAGTACGGTTCGGAGCTTGTCGGCAAGGAAAAGAAAGGATCTTTTTTCTGGGTGACCGCCATCAATCAGGATCGCCGCGGCCGGCTGTGGCTCGGGACATACAAAAAAGGCCTGTTCGGCTTCATCCCGGGCATGGAAGAAAAAAAGATCTCCTTGTCCCTGCCGGGAGATGACCCGCTTGGGCGCGAGACGATCATCTTGGCGTTGCTGGTCGACAGGGACCAGGTTTTGTGGATCGGCACCGATCGCGGACTGTTCGCCTATGACATCGAGAAGGCCCGTTTTATCGGCCGTTACCTGGCCGGGACCGCCCCCGGCAGCCTGAGCCATAATGGGATCTCCGCCCTGCTGCAGGACCGCAGCGGCAGGTTGTGGGTCGGCACCAACAACGGCTTGAACCTGTTCGATCCGCAGCGGAGATCGTTTGCCGTGATTCGCGATGAGGCGCAACATCCCCAGGTCATCGACCGCGATTATGTCATGGCGCTCTGCCAGGACCGGGAAGGCGTCATCTGGATCGGGACCCTCGGCGGGGGCGTGAGCCGTTTCGATCCCGCCACCCGAGGTTATCTGTCTGGATACCGCCACCGCCCGGAGGATCCCTCAAGCCTGGGCAGCGACATGATCTACTGCATCCTGGAAGACCAGCGCGGCCGGATCTGGGTCGGCACCAACAGCGGCGGCCTGAACCTCCTGGACC